>Ga0207671_10002308_pt1 | contig 20601 bp, 19 predicted proteins | sample KBSC24metaG_FD_184352 | JGI IMG/M metagenome (GOLD analysis project Ga0207671, IMG submission 184352) | Corn rhizosphere microbial communities from Kellogg Biological Station, Michigan, USA - KBS C2-4 metaG (SPAdes) (version 2) | ecosystem: Host-associated > Plants > Roots > Rhizosphere > Soil... | reverse complement strand
GTCCACCGCGCAGAGCACGTGCACGCCGCCGTCGCCGCGGCGTGTCTGCTCGACGCGAACGATCGCGTCGGCGCCCGCCGGGATCATCGCTCCGGTGGAGATCGCGATCGCCTCGCCGCTGCTCAAGGCCACTTGCGCCGGTCGTCCGGCGCGCGACTCGCCGACGATGCGCAGGGCCACGGGGTCGCCCCCCGATGCGCTTTCCAGATCGGCGGCGCGCACGGCGAAGCCGTCCATCGCCGAGCTGTCGCAGTTCGGCAGCGGCTGCTCGGCGGCGACGTCCTCGGCGAGCACGCGCCCGAGCGCGTCGTCGAGCTCGACCGCGACGCCCGGCAGCGGCGCGACCGCCTCGAGCACCATGCGCCGAGCGTCCTCGATCTCGACAAGCTCGCTTGCGACCATCGCCGGCCAACTCTAGTGCGACACTGCGGCGATGGACGAGCGTGAGCTTCGCCGGTCGCCGTCGGCGCCGGTCGTGGCGGTGCTCGCCGGCGGTCTCAGCCGGCGCATGGGCGCCGCCAAGGCCGCCGTCGAGCTCGCCGGCCGGCCGCTGATCTCCTACCCGCTGCGCGCCGCCGCCGAGGCCGGACTGCCGGCGCTCGTGGTCGCCAAGCCAGACAGCGAGCTGCCGCCGCTGCAGGCGCCGATCGTGCGCGAGCCCGACAGCCCCCGCCATCCGCTCTGCGGGGTGCTCGCCGCGCTGCGACACGTCGGCGGCTGCGCCGTGCTGGCCGTCGCATGCGACATGCCGTTTCTCAACGCGCGCCTGCTCGCCTGGATGGCCGAAATGGGCGAGGCGACCGTCGCGACGGTCGACGGGCGCGCGCAGCCGCTTCCCGCGCTGTATTCCCAGGCGGCCGGCCCCGCGCTCGAGCGGGCGCTCGCGCGCGGCGACTCGTTGCGTGCCGCCCTGGCGCTGACGCGCGCGCGGTCGATCGACGAGCACGAGCTGCGCAGCTTCGGCGATCCGCGTCGGATGTTCTTCAGCGTCAACGACGCGAGCGACCTGCGGCTCGCCGAAGGCTGGTTGCGCGCCTAAGTCGATCGAGGATCGCTCGCGCCGGCATGGCGCCGCCCGCCTCAGCCATCCTCGCCCGCGGCGACACGCTCGGCGACGGCGAGCAGATCGGCGAGCGGCAGCTGCGCGCGCCCGGCGATCCAGCAGGCCAGCGGGGCAGCGGTGCGCTCGGAGGCGTGCGCGGCGGCGCCGGCGAGAGCGAGCAGTTCGCGAACCTCCTGCGTGGACGGACGCTCGACGCCGGCCTGGCGTGCGAACTCGGCGATCCACTCGTCCCTGGTCACGCGGCGCAGCTTAGTCGCACTGCGGCTCGGGTAGGTTGAGGGCATGCTCGATCGCCTCGATCGTCCGCTGCGCGACCTGCGCGTGTCGGTCACCGATCGCTGCAACCTGCGCTGTTGCTACTGCATGCCGCGCGAGGTCTATGGCGAGGGCTTCGCCTTCCTCGATCGCTCGCAGCTGCTCAGCTTCGAGGAGATCGCCCGGGTCGTCGGCACGCTGGCCGATCTGGGTGTGCGCAAAGTGCGCCTCACCGGCGGCGAGCCGCTGCTGCGCCGCGAGCTGGAGCGCCTGGTGGAGATGCTCGCGCGCATCGATGCGATCGAGGAGATCGCGATGACCAGCAACGGCCTGCTGCTCGCGCGCAAGGCGCGCGCCCTGGCCGACGCCGGCCTCACGCGCGTCACCGTCAGCCTCGACTCGCTGGATGACCGGGTGCTGCGCGAGATGGCCGACGCGCCCGTCTGCGCGCGGCGCGTGCTGGCCGGCATCGACGCGGCGATCGACGCCGGCCTGCAGCCGGTGAAGGTCAACATGATGGTGCGCCGCGGCGTCAACGAGGCGTGCGTGGCGCAGATGGCCGCGCACTTTCGCGAGCGTCCGGTGGTGCTGCGCTTCATCGAGTACATGGACGTCGGCGCCAGCAACGGCTGGCGCCCCGAGCACGTGGTGCCGGCCGCGGAGATCCTGCGCAGCGTCGAAGCCCGCTGGGCCCTGCAGAAGCTCCCCCGCAGCGCCGCCGGCGACGTCGCCACGCGCTATCGCTACCGCGACGGCGCGGGCGAGATCGGCGTGATCCATTCGGTCAGCGAGCCCTTCTGCGGCGGCTGCACGCGCGCGCGGCTGTCGGCCGACGGCAAGCTGTTCACCTGCCTGTTCGCGACCGCCGGGCACGACCTGCGCGAGCTGCTGCGTGGCGGCGGCGGCGAGGCCGAGCTGCGCGACAGGCTGCGCGGCGTGTGGGGCGCGCGCAGCGATCGCTACTCGGCCGAACGCCGCCGGCGTCGTGGCGCCGACGCTGCGCCGCTTGCCGACGGTGTTCTCGACGGCGCGTCGGGCACGAGCTCGGCCGAGGACGCGCGCCCGCCGAGAGTCGAGATGTCCTACATCGGCGGCTGACGTCTGCGCAAGGCCCCGGCTTGGGCGTCGGCTGGCACGCTAGATCGGCGGCCGGCTCGGCGTCCAAAGCAGCTTGATCGTCAGCAGCACGGCCGCGGAGACGACGACGAGCAGCGCCGAGAGCGCGAGTGCAGCGGGGAAGTCGCTGGAGAACTCGTCATAGATCGCCAGCGGGATCGTCTGCGTGATGTCCTGGAAGGAGCCGGCGAACATCAGCGTCGCGCCGAACTCGCCGAGCGCCCGTCCCCAGGCCAGTGCGAGCCCGGCCAGCAGCGCAGGGCGCGCGATCGGCACTGCGATGTGCAGGAACACGGCAGGTCTGCGAATGCCGAGCGCAAGCGCGCCCTCGATGTGCTCGCGCTCGATCGCCGCAAACGCGGCGTGAGCCTGTCGCAGATACAGCGGCGCCGAGACGAAGGCCAGCGCCACGACGACGCCGGCCGTCTGCAGCACGAGCTGGATGTGCGCCGCCGCGAGCGCGCCGCCGAGCAGCCCGTGGGGGCCGAGCGAGGCCAGCAGGCCGATGCCGGCGACCGCCGGCGGCAGCACGAGCGGCAGCTCGATCAGCGTCAGCACGAGCGCGTGGCCGCGAAAGCGACGCGTGGCCAGCAGGTAGGCGCCGGGCGTGCCGGCGAGCACGATGACCGCGACGGCGATCGCGCTCGTCTCGAGGCTGAGGCGCAGCGCCTGCAGGCTCTGCGAGCGGCCGAGGCTCGACAGCAGGCGTCCGGGCGAGGCGTTGACGAAGATGGCCACGACGGGCAGCGTCAGGAAGCCCAGCACGAGAGCGATGCTCAGGCCCATCGCCAGCGAGAACCACCAGCGGCGCGCGAGCCTTCGCGCCGGCGAGCCGTGCGGGTCGCCGAGGACCGGCCCGGCGTGCGCCGGAGCGGTCATTCGCGGCCCGGAGGCAGAAAGCCGCTCGCCGTGAGATCCGCGCGCCCCGGGCCGCGCAGCAGTCCGCTCACGAACGCGAGCGCCTGGGATGGATGCGCGCTGCCGCGCACGACCGCGACGGCGTAGCCGACGCGCGGCTGCAGCGCTGCGGGCAGCTCGATCGCGCGCACCGCTCCGTGCGTGGCCAGGACGTCGGTGGCGTAGACGAAGCCGGCGTCGACGGCTCCCTCGGCCAGCTTGCCGACGATGCCCGTAACGTCGGGCTCGCGGTCGCGGATGTTGGCCTGCAGCAGCCGGCGCTGGGCGACGGGCAGCCGCGAGATGACCGTCTCGCTGTAGGAGCCGATCGGCACGCTGGCCGTGCCGGCGGCGAGCGTCACGCCCGGGCGCTCGACCTGCGCCAGGCGGGTAATCGGCGAGCCGCTGGGGACGGCGAGCACCAGCCTGTTGGCAGCGAATTCGACCGGCCGGCGCACGAGGCCCTTGGCGAAGAGCTGCGCCGGCAGCTTCGCGTCGGCCGAGGCGAACACGTCGGGTCGGGCGCCCTGTTCGATCTGCGCGGCGAGTGCATCGGAGCCGGCGAAGGAGAAGCGCGTGCTCGCCGGCGCGAAGCTCGCTCCGTAGCGCGTGAACGCCTGGTGCAGCGAGGCGGCGGCCGAGACGCGCAGCTGAGGCTTGGAGCTCGCGCAGGCACCGAGCGCGAGCGCGCAGACGACGCCCGCCACGAGCAGCGTGCGCGGCCGTTTCACCGGTCCTCGCGCTCGACCATCACCGATGTGGCCTTGACGACCGCGGTACAGCGCACGCCCTCGGCCAGTCCGAGCTCCCTCACCGAGTCGCGCGTGATGGCCGCCGTCAGCAGATGCGGTCCGGCCTCGATCTCCACGAGCGCCATCACGCCGCCGACCTCGACCGAGCGCACGACGCCGCTCATGCGGTTGCGCGCCGAGCCGCGACTGCGCGTGCGGTGGCGCTGCGGGCTGTCGCTCAGGCGCGCGACCTCGGCGGCGCTGACGCGACGGCGGTTTCGCTCGTCGCGATGGCTGCGCAGCTTGCCCGCCTTGTCCCAGCGGCGCAGCGTGTCGACGCTCACGCCAATCGCGGCGGCGGCCTCGCCGAGGGACATGTCGCTCTGCTTGGGCACTGCCTATGCATCCTTTCAGATCCGCACGCAGCGAAGCCGGCGCCCGGACGCGGGCCCGCCCCGCCGCGCGGGCACCGTACCGTTCGAGCCCAGGGTCGACCGCGCGCGCAGTACGGCGATAGGGTGAAGCGAGGAGCGAGCCGATGCGAGCAGACGCGATGCGCAGCCAGCAGGCAGACGCCCCGCTTCCGCAGGCGGCGTCTCGGCTTGCCCTGCGCGACGTGCTCAGGGACGGCGAGCGCGATGTGGTCGCCGTCGAGGAACCGCTGGAGATCCGCGTCGACGGCGAAGCCATGGCGGTCACCATGCGCACGCCCGGACACGACGACGAGCTGGCGCTCGGCTTCCTCTACGGCGAGGGCCTGATCGCGGGCCCAACCGAGGCGACGCTGAGCGACGATCTGGCCGCGAACACGATCGAGGTCCGCGGTCCGCTCGCGCGCGAGCAGCCGGCGCGACGCTTCTACACGACGTCCTCGTGCGGCGTCTGCGGCAAGGGCGCGATCGATGAGGTCGCCGTGCATTGCGCCCCCTTGGCGGCGGGCCCGCGCGTGGCGCGCGCGCTGCTCGCGGGGTTGCCCGATCGCCTGGTGCAGCCGGGCTTTCGGCGCACCGGGGCGCTGCACGCGACGGGGTTGTTCGACGCCGCCGGGGAGCTGTTGTGCATGCGCGAGGACGTCGGGCGCCACAACGCGATGGACAAGGTCATCGGCTGGGCGCTGCGCGAGCGACGCGTGCCGCTGAGAGACACGATGCTGTGCGTCTCCGGTCGCCTGTCCTTCGAGCTCGTGCAGAAGGCCGCAGTCGCCGGCGCCGCGGTGCTCGTGGGCGTGGGCGCGCCAACCTCGCTGGCCGTCGAGCTGGCGCGGGAGCGAGAGATGACGCTGTGCGGCTTCGCACGGCGCGGGCGCGTGAACGTCTACGCGGGCGACCGGCGCGTCGTGGACTGGGCTGCGAGCGCGGCTGAATGGGAGACATGAGCGCCACGGCGAAGCCGATCGCGCGAGGACGTTGCCCAGGGCGGCGGCCATTCACGCCGCGACGGCGGCGAGGACTCACGGCCCGATTCACCGCCGCGGGCCAGGGGTATAGGTAAGCCGTGGCCAGACGTGCGCATGTGCTCGGGCTGCTCGAGCGTGGGCATAGCTATGAAACGGCCGGAGGCATTCCGGGCGATTGGCGCGACCTGCGGGCGGGGTCCTGAGTGTCGCGCCTGCCGTCGTTGTCGCAGTGGCCCGTGCTGCGTCAGCTGCGCGGGCAGGATCCGCTCGGACGCGGCGCGGCGGTCAAGTCGCAGGCGACGAGCGCGCTGCGGGCGCGCACGGCCGACGCCGATCGCGTGGTCAAGTCGGTGTGTCCCTACTGTGCGGTCGGCTGCGCGCAGAACGTGTACGTCAAGGACGGCCAGGTCGTGCAGATCGAGGGCGACCCCGACGCGCCACACAGCCGCGGGCGGCTATGTCCCAAGGGCTCGGCGACGCTGCAGCTGACCACAGGTGAGTCGCGCGAGCGCTTCGTGCTCTACCGCCCGCCGCACGGCAGCGACTGGCAGCGCATGGATCTGCAGACGGCGATGGACATGGTCGCCGACAAATTCGTAAAGACGCGCGCCGAGGGCTGGGAGTGGGAGAGCGAGGGCAAGCGCACGCGACGCTGCATGAGCATCGCCGCGCTCGGCGGCGCGACGCTGGACAACGAGGAGAACTACCTGATCAAGAAGTTCCTCACCGCTTCGGGAGTCGTGCAGATCGAGAACCAGGCGCGCGTCTGTCACAGCTCGACTGTCGTCGGCCTGGGCACCTCCTTCGGTCGCGGCGCCTCCAGCACCCTGCCCGGCGACCTGCAGAACTCCGACCTGATCGTGCTCGAGGGCTCGAACATGGCCGAGGCGCACCCGGTCGCCTTCCAGTGGGTGATGGAGGCCAAGGCGCGCGGCGCGACGGTGATCCACGTCGATCCCCACTACAGCCGCACGAGCGCGCTGGCCGACATGTTCGTGCCGCTGCGCGCGGGCAGCGACATCGCCTTCCTCGGCGGCGTGATCAACCACGTGCTCAGCAATGAAGCGGACTTTCGCGAGTACGTGCTCGCCTACACCAACGCGCCGACGATCGTCGGCGAGGAGTTCCAGGACGTCGGCGCCGACGGGCTGTTCTCGGGCTTCGACGAGCGCAAACGCGGCTATGACCCCTCCAGCTGGCAGTACGAGGATGCGTTCGTGGCCGCCGCGGCGGGGCAGCGCGACCAGGAGGGCAACATCGAGGCGCTGGCCGGCGAGGACCAGGGGCGAGACGCCGAGGCGGCGCGCGGGCAGCCGAAACTCGATCCCACGCTGCAGCACCCGCGCTGCGTGTGGCAGATCCTCAAGCGCCACTACGCGCCGTACACGCCGGAGATGGTCGAACGCGTGTGCGGCGTGCCGCAGGAGCTCTTCGCGAAGGTCTGCAGACTGTTCGTCGAGAACTCCGGGCGCGAGCGCACGACGGCGTTCGTGCACGGCGTGGGCTGGACGCAGCACACGGTCGGCTCGCAGTACATTCGCGCCGCCTCGGTGCTGCAGCTGCTGCTCGGCAACATGGGCCGTCCCGGCGGCGGCGTGATGGCGATGCGCGGCCACGCCTCGATCCAGGGATCGAGCGACATCCCCACGCTGTTCGACACGCTGCCCGGATACATCCCGATGCCCCACGCGCATCGCCATGAGGATCTCGACAAGTTCGTCGCCGGCACGTCCGCGCGCCGGGGCTTCTGGGGCAACATGCGCGACTACATGGTCAGCCTGCTCAACGCCTGGTGGGGCGCGGCGGCGAGCGCGGAGAACGACTACTGCTTCGATTACCTGCCGCGACTGACCGGCAGCCATTCGACCTACGACACGGTCATGCAGCAGATCGCGGGCACGGTCAAGGGCTACTTCCTGTTCGGCGAGAACCCGGCCGTCGGCTCGGCCAACACGCGCATGCAGCGCCTGGGCATGTCAAAGCTCGACTGGCTGGTCGTGCGCGACTTTTCGCTGATCGAGTCGGCGACATGGTGGAAGGACGGTCCGGAGATCGAGTCGGGCGAGATGCGCAGCGAGGACATCGCCACGGAGGTGTTCTTCTTCCCGGCCGCCGCGCACATCGAGAAGGACGGCACGTTCACCAACACGCAGCGGATGCTGCAGTGGCACCACAAGGCGCAGGAGCCCAAGGACGAGCAGCGCAGCGACCTGTGGTTCATATATCACCTGGGCAAGCGCATCCGCGAGCGCCTGGCGGGTTCGCCCGACGAGCGCGACCGTCCAGTGCTCGACCTCACCTGGGACTACCCGACCCAGGGCGAGCAGCAGGACCCCGACGCCAACGCCGTGCTGGCGGAGGTCAACGGCTGCAACGCCGAGGGCGAAATGCTCTCGACCTACACCGAACTGAAGGACGACGGCTCGACCTCGTGCGGCTGCTGGATCTACTGCGGCTGCTACGCCGAGGGCGTCAACCAGACGGCGCGGCGCACGCCCGCGCGCGAGCAGAACTGGACCGGCGGCGAGTGGGCATGGGCGTGGCCGGCCAACCGTCGCATCCTCTACAACCGTGCATCGGCCGATCCGCAGGGCAGGCCGTGGAGCGAGCGCAAGGCGCTCGTCTGGTGGGACGAGCAGGAGAAGAAGTGGACCGGGCACGACACGCCGGACTTCGAGGCCGACAAGCCGCCGGAGTACCGCCCTGCGCCGGACGCCAGCGGCCCCGCGGCGATCGCCGGCAGCACGCCGTTCATCATGCAGGCCGACGGCCGCGGCTGGCTGTACGCGCCGGCGGGCGTGGCCGACGGACCGCTGCCGACGCACTACGAGCCGCAGGACTCGCCCGTCGCCAACTCGCTGTACCCCGAGTGCCAGCGAAACCCCGCGCGCGAGGTCTACGAGCACGAGAACAACCGCTATCACCCCGATCCCGACGAGCCCGGCGCGGATGCGTTCCCGTTCGTCGTCACCACCTACCGCCTGACCGAGCACTTCACCGCGGGCGGCATGTCGCGCTGGACGCCATACCTGGCCGAGCTGCAGCCGGAGTTCTTCTGCGAGGTCTCACCCGAGCTCGCCGACGAGCGCGGGCTGCAGCACGCCGGCTGGGCGACGCTGGTCAGCGCGCGCGGCGCGGTCGAGGCCCGCGTGATGGTCACCGATCGGATGACGCCGCTGCAGATAGCGGGACGCACGATCCACCAGATCGGCCTGCCCTTCCACTGGGGCGCCAACGGCTACGCGCGCGGGGACTCGATGAACGAACTGTCCTCGATGGCCCTTGACCCCAGCTCGCACATCCAGGAGGTCAAGGCGCTGAGCGTGGACATCCGGCCGGGGCGCCGACCGCGCGGCGCCGCGCGTCTGGCGCTGGTGAGCGAGTACCGCCGGCGCGCGGGCATCACGGCGCAGACGGGGATGAAGCCGTGAGCGCGACCGCGGGACCTCGGGCGAGCGGCGGCGAGCAGGAAGCGAACCCGCTGAACATCTTGCTGGAGAGCGGCGATCCGGCAGGAAGCTCGGGCTATGAGCAGCACCCGCCGCGCATGGGCTTCTTCACCGACACGTCGCTTTGCATCGGCTGCAAGGCCTGCGAGGTCGCCTGCAAGGAGTGGAACGCGGTGCCCGAGGATGGGTTGAACTGGACGGGCAACTCGCACGACAACTCCGGCGGCCTCGGCGCGGACACCTGGCGCCACGTGGCTTTCGTCGAGCAGCGCGTGGCGGTCGGCGAACACGAGCCCAACTTCCAGCACCTGCCGGCGGCCGGCGGGGACGGCGCCGACGGCTTTCGCTGGCTGATGGCATCAGACGTGTGCAAGCACTGCACGCACGCCGCCTGCCTTGACGTGTGCCCGACGGGCGCGATCTTCCGCACGGAGTTCGGCACGGTCGTCGTGCAGCAGGACATCTGCAACGGCTGCGGCTACTGCGTCCCGGCGTGCCCCTACGGCGTGCTGGACAAGCGCGAGGACGACGGGCGCATCTTCAAGTGCACGCTCTGCTACGACCGCCTCGGCGCGGGCCAGGAGCCGGCGTGCGCCAAGGCCTGCCCGACCGACTCGATCCAGTTCGGCGAGCTCGACGAGCTGCGCGCGCGCGCCGCGGGGCGCGTCGAGCAGCTGCAGCAGGCGGGCGTCGTGCAGGCGCGCCTGTACGGCGAGAGTCCCGACGACGGGGTGGGCGGAGACGGTGCGTTCTTCTTGCTGCTGGACGAGCCGGAGGCCTACGGCTTGCCGCCGGATCCGATCGTGACGACGCGAGACCTGCCGCGCATGTGGCGCAACGTCGGCCTGGCCGCCGGCGCGCTGCTGGCCGGCGCCGTGGCGTCGTTCGCCGGGGCGCGCAGGTGAGCGAAGCGGAGGTCACGCGCGACGGGCTGCAGGGCGTGCGCCCCGGCCGCGAGGCGCGCACGTGGTCGCAGCGCGACGCGGCCGCGGGCAGCCGCGACGGTCGCGCAGGCGCTCGGCGTCGCCGGCGCGGCCGCGAGGACGAGTTCGCCTCCTACTACGGCAAACCGATCATCAACCTGCCCGTGTGGGAGGAGCGCGACATCGCCGGCTATCTGTTCGCCGGCGGCCTTGCGGGAGCGAGCTCGATCCTTGCGGCGGGCGGCGAGCTGTCCGCGCGCCCGCGCCTGGCCAGGCGCTGCAAGCTGTGCGCCTCCGCGGCGCTGGGCGTCTCGCTGGCGGCGCTCGTGCACGACCTCGGGCGCCCGGAGCGCTTTTTGAACATGCTGCGCGTGTTCAAGCCGACCTCGCCGATGAGCGTCGGCTCCTGGCTGCTGGGCGCCTACGGCCCGCTCAACGCGGCGGCGACTGCCAGCGACGTGCTCGGCGTGGCGCCGCGGGCCGGCAGCGCGGCGTCGGTCGGCGCAGGCGCTTTGGGCGCGGGCGTGGCCTCCTATACGGGCGCGCTGATCGCCAACACGGCCGTCCCCGCCTGGCACGCCGGACACCGCGAGCTGCCCTTCCTGTTCGTCGGCTCGGCCGCGAGCGCCGCGGGCGGCTTCGCGCTGCTCGCCGCGCCGGCGCAGGAGAGCGCGCCCGCCCGGCGCATGGCGATCGTCGGCTCGGCGGCGGAGCTCGTGGCCGAGCGGCTGATGGAGCGTCGCTTGGGGATGGTCGCGCAGGCGCTGCACGAGGGAAGCGCGGGCAAGCGCCTGAAGGCCGCCAAGGCGCTGACCGCCGGCGGGGCTCTGGGCGCGGCGGCGCTCGCTCCGCGCAGCCGGCTGGCGGCGGCGCTCAGCGGCGCGGCGCTGCTGGCCGGCTCTGCGCTCACGCGCTTCGGGCTGTTCGAGGCTGGGATGGCTTCGGCGCGCGATCCGAAGTACACCGTCGAGCCGCAGCGCGAGCGCCTGCGCGAGAGGACGCAGGCGACCGCCGCAACGTAGTCCCAGCGCGGGCCATGGCTTGGCGCCTTCCAGGCGCCCGCGCGACGGCGCGGCGCGCAGCGACGGCGCGGGCGCCGCATTGCGCCCTGGACGTCGGTGTTCTCTAAAGGCTGTCGCGGCGGGCGAACAGCGAGAGCGCATACGCGCCGGCGGGGTGCGCTCGCGCGCGCTGCACCAGGTCGGCGGTCGGCGCCTTCATCTGCTGTGGCTGGGGCAGCGCGACTCCGTAGACGGGCGGCACGACGACGGCTGCCGAGAGCGCCGCGAAGGTCAGATCGGCGGCGCTGAAGCGCTCGCCGCAGAGGTGCGGGCGTCCATCGGCGAGCAGCGCTGCGACGAAGTCGAACTCGCGCCAGACGGCCGCCTCGTCGTCGGCCTCGATGCCCGGGCGGATGTCCAGCACGCGCCGGATGATGCGCTCGAACAGCGGCCAGCCGGCGCGCAACGTGCGCTTCTCCCAGGCGGGCACTCCCTCGTTGTTGAAGCGCATGGCCAGCGGTCGGTCGTCGAGCAGGTGCACGTACATCAGGCGCCTGCCCTTGGGCCCGAGCTCGTCGTCGAAGCGCGCGCACAGCGCCTCGACCTCGCTGCGCGCGGCCTGCTCGACGGGGAACAGGCGCCGCTGCAGCGGCGTGCGCCTGTCGACCCACGCGAGGATCTCGCGCGACTCGCCGATCGCCTCGTCGGGCGTGACGAGCACCGGCACCGTCGAGCCGCCGCCGGCGCGGCGAGCGGCGATCCGGTGGATGCCCTGGACGTGGCGCTCCTCGCGGTAGGCGATGCCGGCGCGCGCGAGAGCCCAGCGCGCCTTCTCGCAGTAGTGGCTGATCGGGATCGTGACGAGGCGCAGCACCTGCGCGAAGTATCGCGTGCCGGGCTAGTCGGAGCTGCCGGCGCGCACGAGCCGCGGCTGCGCGCTGCGCGACCGTGGGCGCTCGCCCGCTCGCGCGTGGATCGTCGGCGGCTGGCTCTGATCGCCCGGACGCTCGGCGAAGTGCTCGGGGCGTGCGATGTGATAGCCCTGGGCATAGTCGACGCCGAGCTGGGCCAACAGCTCCAGGGTTTCGGCGTCCTCGACGCCCTCGCCGACGGTCTGCACACCGAAGTCCTTGGCGAGTGCGACGAGCGCCTGCACGACGTGGCGGCTGGCGCTGTTGCGCACGAGGTCGCGGACGAATTCGATGTCGATCTTCAGGTAGTCGACGGGGATCTGCTTGAGATAGGTGAGGCTGCCGTAGCCGGTGCCGAAGTCGTCGAGCGCAACCTTGCAGCCGAGCGCCTGAACGCGCTCTGCGAACGTACGCGCGGCGTGCTCGTCCACGACGATGGCCGTCTCGGTTATCTCGAAGACGAGCAGCCCGGGCGCGACCCGGCACTGCCGGATGCTCCGTTCGATGTGTTCGAGCACGTCGGGATCGCAGACCGAGCGCGCGGACACGTTCAGCTGCACGGCGCAGCCTTCGCCGGCGAGATGCGTGGCGCGCTTGACGACCCACCAGTCGATCTCGCCGATCAGCGCGTACTGCTCGGCCACGGGCAGGAACTCGCCTGGGGCGACGACCCGACCGTCGGGTTCGCGCATGCGCAGCAGCAGCTCGTGCTGAACGGTCTGGCGGCTGCGCAGGTCGAGGATCGGCTGGGCGTAGAGGACGAGGCGGTCCTCGAGGATCGCCTCCTCGACGCGATTGATGCAGGCCAGCGTCTCCAGGTCGCGCTGCTTGTCGGCCTCGCGCCGCTTGCGCTCGGAGATGTCCTGGAAGATCACGACGCAGCCCTGCAGCCCGTCGTCGGTGTGGTAGGGCGAGGCCGTGTAGGCGGCCGGCAGCTCGCGGCCGTCGCCGACGCGCAACAGCTCGTCCTCGACGCGCACGGTCGTCTCGGCGCTGAGCGCGCGTCCGATCGAGCTGTCTGCGAAGGGCTCGAGGGCGCCGTCGTCGCCGGTGTGGACCAGCTCGCCGACGAGCTCGCCGGCGCTGTGCTGGCCGAGCATCGTCTGCGCGGCCCGATTGACGTATGTGACGCGCCCATGGAGGTCGGTCGTGAACAGGCCCTCGCCCATGCATTCGGTGACCGCCTGGGCGTAGTCACGCGACTGCGCGAGCTCGGTCTCGGCGGCGACGCGAGCGGAGATGTCGACGGCGACGCCGACGATCGCCGCGGGATCGCCGGCCTCGTCGAACACGAGCCGGTTGCGCACGTAGACGGTGAACAGCGAGCGGTCCTTGTGGCGCACGAGCAGCTCGCCGTCCCAACGGCCGTCTGCGCTGAGCCGGTCCACCAGCCGCTCGGCCGCGCTGGCGTCGTCGGGAACGATCAGCTCCCTGGCGTTGCGCCCGACGGCCTCCGCGGCGCTCCAGCCGTAGAGCGCTTCGGCGCCGCCGTTCCAGCCGATGACGGTGCCCTGCATGTCGGTGCAGATGACGGAGGCGTCGATCTGGTCATACAGCTCGGGCGGCGAGGTCGTGGCGTTGCCGCAGGCGCCGGCGGGTCCTGGGTGAGAGGGGATCGCGTCGAGCGTCGTGCGCCACAGGTTGGCCGCAGCGCCCGGCGCTCGGCGTGCGGGAGGCGCCGTCTCGGCGCTGGAGTGCAAGGCCGAGGACTCGGCGGGCCAGGATGTCGGCGCGGCCGCGCCGCGGCGTCCTCTGCGCGATGCGTAGAGGCGCGCGTCGGCGCTGCGGCACAGGTACTCGAGGTTTGCGCCGTCGTCGGGGAAGAAGGCCAGTCCGGAGGAGACGGGCGCGCGCTCGCGCAGCGCGCGGGCGATCCGTTTGACCGTCGCCCGGGCTTGCGCTGCGTCGAGATCGGGCAGGATCACGGCGAACTCGTCGCCGCCGAGGCGCCCGACGGCGTCGGCGGGTCGAACGACACGTTCGAGCGTCTGCGCGACCCAGCAGAGCAGTTCGTCGCCGGCGGCGTGGCCGAACGTGTCGTTGACGGGCTTGAAGTGGTCGATGTCGAGCACGAGCACCGCGCCGCCTCGCCGGCGGCGCTGCATCGCGGCGATCTGCGCGTTGGCGCACTCCTCGAAGCCGCGGCGGTTCAGGCAACCCGTCAGCGGGTCGGTGCGCGAGGCCGTCGCAAGCAGCTTGTGCTGGCGCTTGTGGTTCTGCGCCTGCCAGGCGCTCATGGCGGCGGTGCACGCAAGCGCGCCGGCGAAGGCTCCCTGGTAGGCCCAGCTCGACCCGCCTGCGGTCAGGGCGAGGGCGAGATAGCTGACGACGCTGACGACGCCGACGGCGACGACGGAGGCGAGCGGATAGGACATGGATGAAAAAACGACAGGGATAAAGAAGACGAGTACGAGCGGGCTGGCGGTGCCGCCGTCGGCGAGCGTGCCGATGACGAGCATGGCGAAATCGAGCAGGCTCCATGCGAGGAAGAACGGCTCGCGCAAGCGGCTGCGCACGATGCGCTCGCGCGGCAGCAGGATGATCAGAGCGGCCGAGAGCACGGCGACCGCGAACAGCATGGCCAGGCCGGGACGATTCGGGCGCTGCAAGGTGAGCGCCACGTAGATCTCGCCGAAGCCGCCGATGCCGAACGTCAGCCAGATGCCCGCAGCGATCGTGGCTTCGCGCATCCGCATGGCGGAGACGTCCAGTGATGCGTTTTCGGGGCTGCCCACACGGGAACATCGGCCGACTGGTCGCTTGGCGTGAACGGCGTGCGACGCGGCTGGACGCGGCCCTGCTGGACCTGGCGTCAGAGGCAGTGGACGATCGTCTGCTTGAGCCAGTGGGGCAAGCGGCGGCGCGCTTTCGCGGCCAACATGCCCCGCGCCAGTTGCCGCGGAGGGCCCGCCGCGACCTCATAGCGCAAGGCGCAGGCGCAGTAGCTCTGCCAGCCGCCGCTGGCCAGGCAGGCTCTCTTCGACACGGCGCGCGCGGCCGGCGTCCAGCTGTCGGCGCTGACGCGTTCGACGTCGCCAAACGACTGCTGGACGGCGGCGGGCCTGGCGACCGGGGGAGGTGGAACGCTGCGAACCGAAACGTCGGTGGCGTTTGCGACGTAGCCCGGGGCGCGGGCGTCGACGCGGATGTGCGTCACGCCGCGACGCAGCGCCAGCCACAGACCGAACTTGCCGTGGCGAGTGGGCGCCCGGCGCCCGGCGATCTGCACCTTGGCCGAGCTGGGCTCCACGGAGCCCGTGACGAACACGCGTTTGACGGTCACGGTGGCGTTGCTCGTGGGCGCCAGCAGCGACACCTTGACCGCTGCCGGCCCGGAGGACTTGCCACAGCCGCAAGCCAGCAGCGCCAATGTCGACAGGCCGACCGAGGCGACGCGAAGAAAACGATGATCGTCCATCGTGGATCGACGATAAACGGGGCGGGGCAAGCGCAAAACTGCACATACGTCTAGGCCCGATCGGCCAGACGGCGACGCTGCGAGCCTTGGCCCGCAGGCCGATCATCGAAAGCGCTCGATGCCGCGAGTCGCTCGGTGGTCAGCGGCGACGCATCAGGCGCCCGACCGCGGCCATCATCTCGGCGGTGCGTGCATCGCGCTCGTCGGGCTCGGCTCCGACCACGCAGGTATGCGCGTGATCGTCCAGCAGTCCCAGGGCGACCTTGTCCAACGCGGCCTGAACCGCCGCGATCTGCGTGATGACGTCGATGCAGTAGCGATCCTGCTCGACCATTCGCTCGATGCCGCGAACCTGCCCCTCGATACGCCGCAGGCGGGCCTGCAGCTGACGCTTGCTCGCCGTGTAGCCGCGCACCGGCGCGGTGCTGTCGGTGGCCATGGAGTCATGCTATCAATAAACCCTCGGGGGGTATGCTAGGTTCAGAAAGATGAGCCCGAGGAGAGACCTGTGATGGACGTCTTGGAAGTCGTCTGGCATGGACTGAAGGACGCGTTTTTGATGTCCTGGGAGGTCTGGTGGGCGCTCGTGTTCGGTTTTGCGATCTCGGGCATCGTGCAGGCCTGGGTGCCGCGCGAGCGCATCGAGAGGGCGCTGTCGGGATCGGGTCCGAAGCCGGTCGCGCTGGCGACGGGCCTGGGCGCCGCCTCGAGCTCGTGCTCCTACGCCGCGGTCGCGATAGCCAAGAGCCTGTTTCAGAAGGGCGCCTCGGCCGCCACCGCGCTCGCCTTTCAGTTCGCGTCGACCAACCTCGTATGGGAGCTCGGCCTGGTCTTGTGGGTGCTGATCGGGTGGCAGTTCACACTCGCCGAGTACCTCGGCGGGCTGGTGATGATCGTGCTGATGGCCGTGCTGCTGAGGGCGTTCGTCTCACCGGCCTTGGAGGCACAGGCGCGCGAGCACGCCCAGCAGGCCGACACGGGACACCAGCACCACGCGGCAAGCGAAAGGCTGAGCTGGCGGCGGCGACTGACCTCGATTTCCGCCTGGTCTGACGTCGCGCACAACTTCCGGGGGGACTGGCAGATGCTGTGGAAGGAGATCCTGAGCGGCTTCCTGCTGGCCGGCTTCATCGCGCAGCTCGGCGACGGCTTCTTCAACAACCTGTTCCTCGAGCACACCGGCGGAGCGCTCGGCGCGGTGGAGAACGTGATCGTCGGTCCGGTCATCGCCGTGCTGAGCTTCGTGTGCTCGGTGGGCAACGTTCCGCTTGCGGCCGTCCTGTGGTCGGGCGGCATCAGCTTCGCCGGGGTGCTGGCGTTTCTCTTCGCCGACCTGATCGTCCTGCCGATCGTCGCGATCTACCGCAAGTACTACGGCGCCCGCTACGCGCTGGGAATCGTTGCGCTGATGTTCGTGACGATGGTTGCTGCGGCATTGGCCATCGATGCCCTGTTCAGCGGTCTGGCGCTGATCCCGACCGGGCCGCGGCCCTCGCGCGGGGACATCTTCGGCACGGTCGCCGTCGACTACAAGCTGGCGCTCAACGTGCTCGCAGCGATCGTCTTCGCCGGACTGCTCTGGCTGACGCGCCGCCGTGGCGTGACCGATCCGACGTGCGGCATGAAGGTCGACAAGACCAAGGCGATCCGCCTGGACTTTGCCGGGCAGACGTTGCACTTCTGCTCAGAGCACTGCCTGCATGCCTTCGAGGTCGATCGGGCAGCGCACGCGCGCGGATCGTCCGGCGGACACGAGACGCGCGTGACGGACGTCCATGTCCGCTGAGGAGCGGTACGTGCCGGCCGCCGGGCGCACCGGGCTGACAGCGCTTTACGACCCGCTGGTGGCGCTTACGATGCGCGAGCGCGCCTTCCGCCGCGCGCTGATCGCCGCGGTGCTCGGCGGCGGTCGTCCGCGCGTCGTGCTGGACATGGGCTGTGGCACCGCCAGCGTCGCGAGCAGGCTCGCCGAGGCGGATCCGCAGGTGCAGGTGCTGGGCGTCGACGGAGACGAGGCCGTCCTGGCGCTCGCCCGCGAGAAGTGCGCGCGATTCGGCGAGCGAGTGCGTTTCACCAAGGGCATGGCCGGCGCCCTGCCGATGGAGAACGCGTCGGTCGACGTTGCGGTGGCGTCACTGCTGCTGCATCACCTCTCGCCGGGCGCAAAGCAGCAAGCGCTGGCGGAGGCCCGTCGCGTGCTGGCCCCCGCCGGGCGGCTCGTGATCGCCGATTGGGGGCGACCTCAGGACCCGCTGGCGCACGCGGGCTTTCTCATGCTGCGCCTGCTGGATGGCTTTGCCAACACCGCCGATCATGCCGCCGGGCGCCTGCCGTCGCTGCTCGTGCGCGCCGGCTTTTCCGACGTGAAGGTCGAGCAGCGCTGGCGCACCCTGTGGGGAAGCCTCGAGCTGATCGTTGCCGGTAGAGGCGGGCAGGCATGATCCGGCGCCTGCTGTCGGGCCGGGCGCTGGCCAACCTCAGCCGGACGGTCTCCGTGGACGCAGACGCCGATGCTTCGCTCGCCTGCGCCCATCGACGGGGCAGGGGACAGTTGCAGACGTGTCGGCAGTCGAGCCGTCGAAGAACGTGAACGTGCCCGCGAAGCGAAAGCCTCCGTGCGGGCAAACCTTCGGAAGCAGCACCCCGCGCGGGTTGTAGGCAACCGTCTTGCCGTGAGCATGCCTGTAGTAGGTGAGGTGCGACGGCCCGAGCGTCGAGCGCAGCCGCACGACGGCGACGTCGGAAGCTTCGGGAAAGCTTGGGACCAGCGGCACGCTGATGACGACCTGGCCACCGAAGGGTGGGGGCGCGGGCTCGAGCAGACCGGGAAAGACGAGCTGAGCGCTTACCGGCGTCTCCGCGTCCACATAGAAGAAGAGCGCGAGCTTTCCGTCGTGCGTTGGCGCGCGCACGATCGACACTTCGGCCGACTCGCGAACGATGATCGGTCCGGGGACCTCCGCGGTCGCCAGTCCATAGCCCATCAGCGAATTGGCAGGGCAAGCCTTCGCTCCAAGCACTTCCAAGGTCTGCACGGCGCAGGTCTCGAGGCCGAGCCCGCTGAGAGCGAAGCCGAGATTCCCGGGGTAGCTCAGCTCTACTCCCGTCAGTGGCGACGGGACTTGATTTGCTGGAGCTGTGATCGAAAAGTCGAACCCGACGGTCGTCCCGTGTCCGAGCTTCTCGGGGACGAGCGTTGCGCTGAGCTTCACCGATTGTCTAGCCGCGGCACTGGCAGGCAGCAGGCCGCACACGAGGACTGCAAGCGAAAGCGCCCGGACCCGATCCAAGGTTGGCCTGCGATCGAGCCGATCCTCAGTAGGAGAGCGTGCCGGTGGTTTGCACCGTGAGGCCGAACGTCTGCCTGTCGAACACGCCGTACAGCCCCGCTTTCCCGCGGGCGTGGGCGAAGCGGCCCGTGCCTCCGGTGACGACCAGCGTCCCGCGGAAGCTTTCATAGCGGCCTGAGCCTCGGGGCGTCGCCGTGCCATGTCCGCTGATCGATCCGCCGCGCGGGTAGAAGGTGAACGTTCCGCCGAAGGTCGCCCCGACGGTGAGATGCGCTCGCATCCTTCCCGGCAGGCCGCCCGTGGCCATGCCTTCCTCGACCAGCGTGGCGCCTTCGCTCAGGCGCGGGATGTAGCGCAGGTGGGCGGTGTCGGTCACGTTCAAGCGGCGCGCCGCTTGAACGGCGACGGCTCTGCTCGCGGGCGCCTCGCTCGGGAGCGCCAGCATAAGCGCGACGACGAGGCCGGCGATGGCCGTTCGCGTAGGAGCGCTTCCGATGCGGCGGTGACGAATGTATCCGTGTGACGACATAATCAAATTATTCAGCGAGACGATACCTCGTGCTCGTGATCCACGTCTTGCTCGTTCCTGACATGCCCTTGGCGCGCCCGAAACGCGGCAAGGGAGTCCTCGAGATCCTCACGGCTGAAGTCGGGCCAAAGCTCCTCGCGGAACACGAGCTCGGAGTAGGCCGCCTGCCACAGCAGGAAGTTCGAGAGACGCCTCTCGGCTCCGGTCCGGATGATCAGGTCCGGATCGTGCATATCGGGCGCGTAGAGGCATGCGCGAAACTCACTCTCGGTGTGGCCCTGGAAGCGGCGTGCCGCGTCGACGATCTCGCTCCGCCCGCCATAGTTGAAGGCGACGCAAAGGACGATCCTCCTGTTCTCGGCCGTGAGCGATTCCGCCCAGCGCATCTGGCCTAGCAACTCGCTTGCCACGCCCTCTCGCCGGCCGATGAAGCACATTCGCACGCCCTGACTGTGCAGCTCCGGCGTCTCGCTGGCGATTCGCCGCACGAGCATCGCGATCAGCCCTTGCACCTCCTTTGCCGGACGCGACCAGTTCTCGGTCGAGAAGGAGTAGACGGTCAGCTCTCGGATGCCGAGTTCCGCGGCATCGCACACGCGGGCCTTCAGGGTCACGGCCCCGGCATCGTGGCCGGCGGTCGGAGACAGTCCGCGCGACTTTGCCCAGCGGCCGTTGCCGTCGGCGATGACGGCCACGTATCTCGGCCTGGACAGGTCGTCGTGATCGTGCGAGCGCTCACTCATTGCGCTTTTGCTCTCTCAAAGCAAGCGACCGCGCGAGCGGCATGCGCACGCGCTTTGCCAGACGCCAGCCGCGCATCACCGCGAACGTGGGCGTGATCAACGGGCGCAACTCTCGGTGCAGGCGGGCGATCGGCCGTCGGACGAGCTCGCCCTTGGCCTCCGGGGCGGTGGTGTAGTAGGCGACGACGCCTACGAGCGTCATCAAGTGGTGTGCGCTGCGCGGAAGGACGCGGACCTTCGTTACGGCGTCATGCGCGACTTCGACCAGCCGGTCGGCCAAGAGCTCGCGGTCCTCGTAGTCGCGCATGTACCAGACCTCGCCGGCGGCGCGGTCGCGCGCATAGTCGATCAAGCTGTCCAGCATCGTGCTCAAGGCGCAGATCGACAGGTAGGCCAGGTCCGTGGCTGCCGCCTGCTCCTCGGTAAATCCCTCGTTCGCTGCTGCGGCGATCAGCGCGTGTACCGCAAGCACCGATGCCACAGCTCCTGCGACGTACTCCTGCCAGCCGAGTGCAATGTCGCCGACATCGGCCTGCGCCCACTTCTCGAGCTGGGCTCGGCCGATTTGAGGCGCGGCATGGACGCGGATCTGACCCTCAGCGCAACGGGCCAAGCTGAGCCCGGCCGTCTCGGCGATCGCGCCCGATGAGGGCAACCGGTCGAGCGCGTCTGCGACGGTCGTTGAGAGCTCCTGCATGTAGCCGCCGTCATCGCCGCGGTCATGCAGTCCGTAGAAATCGGTGTGCTGCCTTGACCGTGGATCGATCGCGCCGGTGAAGGCCGCGTAAAGCCGCGCCCCCGCAACCAGCTGATTGTCGACTGGTTGCTCACTCAGGCCATCGAGGTAGTCGTAGAGGACCTCCAGGGCGACGATCGCCT
>Ga0207671_10002304_pt1 | contig 20621 bp, 8 predicted proteins | sample KBSC24metaG_FD_184352 | JGI IMG/M metagenome (GOLD analysis project Ga0207671, IMG submission 184352) | Corn rhizosphere microbial communities from Kellogg Biological Station, Michigan, USA - KBS C2-4 metaG (SPAdes) (version 2) | ecosystem: Host-associated > Plants > Roots > Rhizosphere > Soil... | reverse complement strand
TGTATTTTTGGATGCTTTCAAATATTTCAAGGTAACTGATCGCAACCACCACCTTCAGCCCCAAATCATGTGCCTTGTCAACCAGGATCTTGGTAAAGCGCACGTCGTCCTCGATCACCAGCAATACCTTATCTTCCGCAACAATAGAATGACGATCATCATCCATGATCAATTCGGCAGTATCGATCAAATTGGTCCTGGCATGTGGATTAGTGTAGGTGTCCTTCACTACGTTGACCACTGATTTCTCCTCCTTGTATTTTAATGGCAGATATAGGGTGAACACACTTCCCCTACCCAACTCGCTTCCAACCGTAATAGTGCCTCCCAATAGTTCTGCAAAGCCTTTACTAATGGAAAGCCCAAGCCCGGTGCCTCCATATTTACGACTGGTAGAGCCTTCTGCTTGCTGGAAGGCCTCAAATATGATTCCCTGTGTGTTTTTGGAAATACCGATACCCGAGTCCTCAATAGAAAATGCAATGACCGAATCCGTGTTGGGCAATGGATTTTCCTGGCCTTGCCTTGGCCTGAAAATGTGCAGTTTCACACCGCCCTTTTCGGTAAACTTGAAGGCGTTGGATAGCAGGTTTTTCAGGATCTGGTTCAAACGCTGCATGTCTGTTTCCATGGTTTCCGGCAGACCGTCTTCCAGGTCGATCTCGTATTTTAGATTTTTTGCTTCTGAGATCGGTTTAAATGTCGATTCAGCAAATGAAGCGATCTCTTTGAAACTAACCGGCATTACATCGGCCGCAATAACGCCTGATTCGATCTTCGACAAATCGAGAATATCGTTGATCAACTGGATCAAGTCATCTCCGCAGGAGTGAATGGTTTTTGCGAATTTCCGTTGTTTTTCCGTCAGGTTGCCTTCAGGGTTCTCAAACAATTGTTGAGCCAGGATAAGTAAACTGTTTAACGGTGTCCTTAACTCGTGCGACATATTAGCGAGGAATTCCGATTTGTATTTCGAGGTCAGTGTTAACTGTTCCGCTTTTTCTTCAAGCGAACGGCCCTTATCATGCAGTTCATCATTTGCCCTTCTTAATTCTTCCTGCTGCGCTGAAAGCTCTCCTGCGAGTGATTGTGATTGTGATAACAATTCTTCCGTTCGGGTATTGGTCTCGATGTTGTTTAATACGATACCAATACTTTCAGTCAGCTGGTCCAAAAAGTCAATATGGGTATCGTTGAAGCTTTCGAAAGAAGCCAGTTCGATAACCGCCTTTACATTATCTTCAAACAGCACGGGCAATATCACCAGGTCAATCGGAGCCGCGCTCCCAATACCAGAGCTGATCTGCAGGTATTCGTTCGGTACATTTGCCAGCCTGATGCGTTCTTTATCTGTAGCGCACTGTCCGACAAGCCCCTCGCTCAATGAAAATTCCTGGTCGATCAGCTTACGGCTTTTCTGTGCATACCCTGCAAACAGCTTTAATTTTACTTCGTCGGCACCTTCCGGCTGTTCTAAAATATAAAATGCGCCGTAGCGTGCATTCACCAGTTCGGCCAGTTCTGATAACACCTTATTTGCAACCGCGTTCCGGTCGCGCTGGCCCTGGAGCATCTGTGCGAATTTGGCCAAATTAGATTTCAGCCAATCCTGCTCGTGGTTCCTGAGGGTGGTCCCCTTCAGGTTGGCGATCATTTGATTGATCGTATCCTTCAAAGCTTCCAGTTCACCTTTGGCATCCACACGTATAGTTTGGGTAAGATCGCCCTTTGTTACCGCGGATGCCACTTCAGATATAGATCGCACTTGAACGGTAAGATTCTGAGCAAGCTGATTTACGTTCTCGGTCAAATCTTTCCAGGTACCTGATGCGCCCGGCACACTGGCTTGCCGGCCTAATCGTCCCTGCACACCCACCTCACGGGCCACCGTTGTCACCTCATCCGCGAACACCGCCAGGGTATCGATCATTTCGTTGATCGTATCGGTTAATTGCGCCACTTCACCTAAGGCATTGATAGAGAGGCGCTGCTTTAGATTTCCTTTGGCGATACCCGTTGCCACCTTTGCAATGCCCCGAATCTGCCCCGTAAGGTTTGAAGCCATCTGGTTTACGGAGTCGGTTAAGTCCTTCCAGGTACCACCCACACCTTTCACGTGTGCCTGGCCTCCCAGTTTCCCTTCCGTACCCACTTCACGCGCCACACGTGTTACTTCCGACGCAAATGAGTTGAGCTGATCCACCATCGTATTGATGGTGTTTTTCAGGTCCATGATCTCGCCTTTTACGTCGATGATTACCGTTTTGGAAAGGTCGCCGCTGGCCACTGCTTTTGTTACTTCGGCGATATTGCGCACCTGTGAGGTGAGGTTACTCGACATCTGGTTAACCGAGTCAGTTAAGTCCTTCCAAGTTCCGGCAACACCGGGTACAAACGCCTGCCCACCCAGGTTACCGTCCGTTCCAACTTCACGTGCGACACGCGTCACTTCGGATGCGAAACCGCGCAACTGGTCAACCATGGTATTGATCGTTTCCTTTAACTGCAATATCTCACCCCGTACGTCAACGGTGATCTTTTTGGATAAGTCGCCATTTGCTATCGCGATGGATACGTCGGCTATGTTGCGCAGTTGGGCCGTAAGGTTACCAGCCATTTTATTTACAGAGTCAGTTAAATCCTTCCAGGTACCGTCCACACCGGGCACATTGGCCTGGCCGCCTAACTGCCCCTCAGATCCCACCTCACGTGCTACACGGGTAACTTCCGATGCGAAACCACGCAATTGGTCAACCATCGTATTAATGGTATCCTTGAGTTCCAACAATTCACCTTTCGCGTTTACCGTGATCTTACGGGATAAGTCACCCTTGGCAACCGCTGTCGTCACTTCGGCAATATTACGTACCTGCGAGGTCAGGTTGTCCGCCATCTTATTCACGGAATCCGTTAAGTCCTTCCAGGTACCGCCCACACCCGGCACATTGGCCTGGCCGCCGAGTTGCCCTTCCGAACCTACTTCACGTGCCACACGGGTTACTTCTGAGCCAAATGAATTGAGCTGATCCACCATGGTATTGATGGTGATCTTGAGCTCGAGCATTTCGCCCTGCACGTCAACTGTGATCTTTTTGGATAAGTCGCCTTTAGCCACAGCAGTGGTCACTTCTGCTATATTACGTACCTGGCCGGTTAAATTCCCCGCCATTTGGTTCACCGAGTCAGTTAAATCTTTCCAGGTACCGCCTACGCCCGGGACGTTCGCCTGGCCGCCAAGCTGGCCTTCCGAACCTACTTCCCTCGCCACACGGGTTACTTCCGATGAGAAGGAGTTTAGCTGGTCCACCATGGTATTAATAGTATTCTTCAATTCCAAAAGCTCGCCTTTGGCATCTACAGTAATTTTTCTTGATAAGTCACCCTTCGCAACCGCTGTCGTCACCCCGGCTATATTGCGCACCTGGTCTGTCAGGTTACTACCCATCTGGTTTACCGAGTCGGTCAGGTCTTTCCAAACACCGCCGACACCCTTCACCCTCGCCTGCCCGCCTAATTTACCTTCTGTTCCCACCTCGAGCGCCACACGGGTTACTTCCGACGCGAATGAGTTGAGCTGATCCACCATCGTATTGATGGTTTTCTTGAGCTCGAGCATTTCACCCTTCACGTCAACTGTGATCTTTTTGGAAAGGTCACCATTTGCAACCGCGGTAGTCACACCGGCAATATTACGTACCTGGGATGTTAAGTTGCCCGCCATACGGTTTACCGAGTCGGTCAAATCCTTCCAGGTACCCGCTACCCCCGGTACTTTCGCCTGGCCACCCAGTTTACCCTCCGTGCCCACTTCGAGCGCCACACGTGTCACTTCCGATGAGAAGGAGTTCAACTGGTCCACCATCGTATTGATCGTATTCTTCAACTCGAGGATCTCTCCTTTTGCTTCCACTGTGATCTTTCGGGAAAGGTCACCTTTTGCAACAGCGGTAGTTACTGCGGCTACGTTTCGCACCTGGGCGGTGAGGTTACCGGCCATTTGATTAACCGAGTCTGTTAGTTCGGCCCAAACACCGGCTACACCTTTGATCTTGGCCTGTTCGCCAAGCTTTCCTTCTGAACCTACCTGCCGTGCTACGCGGGTTACTTCCATCGAAAACAGCTGCAGTTTGGAAAGCATTTGATTCGACTCCTTTGCTATGCGTAAAAATTCGCCTTTCAAAGGGTGTCCGCTAATCTCCAATGGAATATGCTTGGAAAGATCACCATTTGCCACCGAGTTGATCATTCCCGCAATTTCCAGCGTGGGTGAGGTTAGGTCCGAGATCAGGTTATTTAATGAATTGATGCCGCCGGCCCATTCACCTCTTGCATCCGGCAGTTCAATTCTTTTTGACAAATTTCCGCGTTTGCCTATCGTCGTTTCAGCTGAGGATATCTCAGCTACCAAACGCTCGTTCATATCAATAATGTCGTTCAGCACTTCGCATATCCGGCCATTGATGCCAGCCTGGGTAACCGGCATTCGAACGTCCAGGCGTCCGTTCTTTACCATGGAAAGAACCTTTAAAAGTTCTTTCAGATCAAGTGAATCGTCGGTGCCATTCAAACCATTCAAATGCGCTCCGTTTTTCAGTGGGGTATCAATTGTGTCCTGTTCCATAAGGGTATAAGTTTTCGATTAAATGATTGATCAGGGGTATTGGGGGACCGGCTTTAAACAAAATTCACTATACATTTTTAACGCATCGTTTTCGCATATAATTGTAAAGTAAATATAAATAATAATTGGTTTTTCTGGAAATTAACTCATAATCAATGAGTTGACTATTCCAAACGATGCATAGCAGCATAGGGAAATTGGGTAGCAAACAAAACGCAAAATGGAATAGTTGACCATTCAATCTTTTTGTGAAACCTTCTTCTTATCAATTTCGATGTTTGCATCGTCTCCTCCCGCCTTCGGGAAATGACACCGGCATTCAATCACAACTATTGCTTCATTATATTACCAGTTTATTCTTTCTAATCGCAATAGGACGCGTATCAACCAGCAGCATGGCTGGCTGAATATCAACTATATCTTGTTCATCTTCAATAATTAAAATTTTTCTCACGCAAAAATGGTTAAGGCAAATTGTCAAAAATGGCAAAGATCATTCAAAGCGAATCCGATTATGGATTTGTACAGAATATTACTGTTCAAATTGAAAATTGTGCATCGATTTAGAGGCAAAAACACAGATGATCAATAATGGTTTTTAAAAATGTGTTTTATTTTTACACAAGTGTCTTATAGTCTGTGGAACATGCGGATAGTAATTTTTCCTGTGCCCTTTCAAATTTCCAATTTTCTTGTCTTTTTCAAATTTTCAAAGAAAGAACTGCTCATGATTTGTTGAATTTAATAAATTAATTATATTTGTAGTATAGCACAGAATAGAATAACAAATTATTCTTCCCAATTATAAATTATTAAAAGTGCTATTATCTTGCAGATATGAATATTCCCCGTTTTTTATGCGCCCTCCTGTCGGGCTGTTTGGCTATTACCGCGTCGTTCGGACAGGACAGAAATTTAAAATTGTGGTACAACAAACCAGCGAGCCAATGGGAAGAAACGCTGCCTATGGGCAACGGGAGACTGGGTATGATGCCCGATGGTGGGGTGACCAATGAAAATATTGTATTAAACGATATCACGCTGTGGTCAGGGTCGCCGCAAGATGCGAACAACTATGGCGCCTATAAAAGATTGCCTGAGGTAAGACAACTATTGCTCGAGGGCAAAAATGATGAAGCGCAGGCCATTATAAATAAAGATTTTATTTGCAGGGGTGCCGGATCCGGGAACGGCAACGGAGCAAAAGACCCTTTTGGCAGTTACCAGGTACTTGCAAACCTGCATCTGCAATTTAAATACCCTGGTACGGACGGCGCCGGGGCCAGTCCCGGTAAATATTCACGGGAACTATCTTTAAATAATGCAGTGGCACGTTGCTCCTACGTGGTAAACGGCGTTACATACACCAGGGAATATTTTACGAGTTTTGGCGACGATGCCGATGTCATCAGGATTACTGCTGATAAACCCGGTCAAATTAACCTGGATGTTTCGATTGACCGGCCGGAACGTTTCACTGTGGGGGCCAGCAATTCCGGACTGGAAATATCTGGGCAGCTGGATAATGGCAAAGGCGGAACAGGAATGAGCTACTATGGCCTGGTAAAAGCTAAACTAAAGGATGGCGGACTCTCCTATCGCGGCAGTTCTATTGAAATAAAAAATGCGACTGAAGTAATCTTGTATGTTTCTGCCAAAACCGATTATAAGGATCTTTATTATAAAAAACAGGCGCAGAAAATCATGGCTGCTGCACTGATTAAGCCGTATGCAGCGCAAAAAAGGGAGCACATCAGGAATTACCAAAAAAAGTTTAACCGGGTAAATATTACCTTGGGGACAAAGAATGCAGATAACTTACCAACCGACGAAAGATTGGCACAATTTCAGCAGGATCCCCAATCGGATACCGGCCTGCCTGTGCTGTTCTTTCAATATGGGCGATATTTATTGATCAGCAGCATCAGGGTTGGTTTGCTTCCCCCCAATCTCCAGGGATTATGGGCAAATCAAATACAAACGCCCTGGAACAGCGACTACCATGTGGACCTGAACCTGCAGATGTGCCATTGGCCGGTCGAGGTGGCAAACCTTTCTGAGCTGGACCTGCCGCTGACCGAATTTGTCAGGGGATTAATGAAAAATGGCAGCCGTACTGCCAAAGCCTATTACAATGCGGACGGATGGATTGCGCATGTTATTGTCAATGTATGGGGATTTACCGAACCTGGGGAGGCTGCCAGTTGGGGAAGTACCAAGGTCGGCCCGGGCTGGTTGTCCAATAATCTTTGGAGACATTATTTATTTACCCAGGATAAAGCATACCTGCGCAGCATCTACCCCATTATTAAAGGTGCCGCACAATTTTATAACAGCTTGCTGATTAAGGATCCAAAAACAGGCTGGCTTGTCACCTCACCATCCTCCTCGCCGGAGAACGCCTTTTATATGCCCAACGGCCATATCGCTAGTATATGCATAGGGCCGACAATCGATAACCAGATCATCCGGGAATTATTTGGCAATGTGATCTATGCAGCATCTGTGCTAAAAGAGGACCCCGCTTTTGAAAAATATCTGGCGGGCAGACTAAAGCAGATCCCGCCTGCAGGACAGGTTGCAAAAGACGGAAGGCTCATGGAATGGCTGGAAGATTACAAAGAAACAGAGCCCCATCACCGCCACATCTCCCATTTATATGGCCTATACCCGGCATCGCTGATCACGCCTGAAACCACGCCTGAACTGGCAGAGGCAAGCAGGAAAACGCTTGAGGGCAGAGGTGACGACGGAACGAGCTGGTCCCTTGCTTACAAGATGCTTTTCTGGGCAAGGCTTCATGACGGTAACCGCGCTTTCAAATTATATAAAGACCTGATGCGGGTGACGCGCAATACCGATATCAATTACGGGGCCGGCGGCGGCGTGTACCCTAATCTTCTATCGGCCGGGCCTCCGTTCCAAATTGACGGAAATTGCGGCGGGACTGCTGCTATTGCAGAAATGCTTGTGCAAAGTCATGCCGGATTTATTGACCTGCTGCCCGCAATTCCCGACGCCTGGAAAGCTACGGGAGAAGTAAAGGGACTCAAAGCGGAGGGTAACTATACGGTCAACATGAAATGGCAGGATGGAAAAATAGCTGATTTTGAGATTTTCGCCCCCTATCCAAAAAAGGTTAAAGTAAGGGTTAATGGTATCATCAAAACAATTACAACAAAACAATTATAAACTTTAACTGGTACCAGGCGGCGAGCCACATCAGGAAAAAGCAGTATATATTTTTATCGGATAATATATATATTTGAAGAAGTGTACTATTCTATTCCACTTTTTATTTCCAATTATATACTATTACTATATTTTGATTTAAATCTGGTGGGAAAAGTTTATTATTTCAAAAACCATAATAAAACTATTTAATGAGGGATATATTTGATCAGATACACGAACTGGAAGGAATTCCCAAGCTAACAAAACACGAGCAATTTGTACAGGGAATTATCAACGCTGTCGATAATAAGGTTGTAAATGTTGGGGACCTGCTGCCTTCGGTCAACAACCTGATGAAAGAGCTGGGATTTGCCAGGGAAACAATAATGAGAGGATATAAAGATCTCATTAAAAGAGGGATCGTGGAATCTCAAAACCGGATGGGATTCTTTATTGCCAGCGCGGATACGGGTCAGAGTTTGAGGGTAGCACTGGTATTATTTGCCTTTGACACTTTCCAGGAAACATTCTATAAAACCTTCAAGAAGTGCCTGGGTGACGACATTCATCTTGATGTATTTTTCCATCATAATAATATCGATATTTTAGAAACACTTTTAGGCAATATTCGTGGCAAATACGGAATGTATGTTGTTGCTCCCATCCCCAATCCCCGCACGAAGGATATATTGAAGAATATCCCGCCGAATAAATTTTTAATGATCGATCGCCGCGAGATGCTGGATGGTGATGTTTCCTATGTAACGCAGGAGTTTGAAGAGTCGACCTATAAAGTTTTCTGCGAGTTAAAAGATGTTATCGCCTCCTACGATGAAATGGTTTTCTATTATCGCCCTTCGACGGATACACCCATTGAAATATTACGGGCATTTAAAAAGTTCATTAAGGAAAACGACATAAAAAGCGTCATAAGAACCGAGTATATCCCCGGAACTATTGAAAAAGGGAAAGTTTATTTCACTATTAATAATACAGAGTTATGGGCAATGCTGAAGGACTGCAAGCTCAAGGGCCTTACGCCAGGCGTTGATGTAGGTATATTGTCCCATAATGATGATATGGTGAAAGAGATCATTAGCGGGGGGATTACCACCTATTCTACAGATTTCAAATTAATGGCAGAAAAAGCCGCATCGTTTGTATTATCAGGAAAAATGATAAAAGAGATTATACCTACCACATTAATCAGGCGAAATTCCCTGTAACGAGTATGTTTCTCAGCTTTTTATTTTTTACGGGTATCGTAGCGTTTATTTCCTGGATGAAAACAAGGAATATCCGCCTGAAAACCCTTAATGATTATTTTTTAAGCAACCGCAGTTTAGGCTTTGTATTGGTCGGTTCTTCATTATTTCTTACCAACCTTAGCGGAAACCTTCTCATCGGAGAAAACGAGTCAGTTTACATTAACAATATGTCTGTCATGGCTTGGGGGATGACTTCTATTTTGGCTATGCTGATTGTTTCCGAATACTTTCTGCCTATTTATCTCCGGATGGGTGCGGTTACTACACCTGATTTTTTAGAACGCCGCTTTGATGTTTTTACTAAAAGATTTGTATCCGTGGTTTTCTTAATCAGCTATATGGTTAACCTGATTCCGGCAATTTTATATGGAGGTGCGCTGGCCATGAATGGGATCTTTCATATTAGTCAAACGTCCGGAATGAGCTATATTACTACCATTTGCATGCTGGTAGTAATAATCGGCTTTGCGGGAAGTCTTTATTCTATCCTTGGCGGATTACGGGCTATGAGTATCTCTGATACGATGCTTGGGTTTGGTATGCTTGCAGGATGCGTGATGATATCGTTTTATGGATTCAAATTCCTTGGGCATGGCGATTTAGCTAACGGTATCCGTGTAGTGCTGCATGAAAAAAAGGAACATTTGAACGCCATCGGATCCGCAATGGACGCTGTGCCTTTCAGTACTATTTTCACAGGCATGTTTTTGATGAATCTTTACTACTGGGGCATGGAACAGTACATCGTTCAGCAGGCGCTTGCCTCCAGGAACCTTAAAGAATGCCAGAAGGGGATAGCCCTGGCCTGCGTGGGGAAACTGCTTTCTCCAATATTATTAAACCTCCCTGGCTTAATTGCGGTGCACCTGTACCCGCATCTCGAAAACACCACCGAAGTATTCCCACGCCTGATTGCCGATATTTTACCTGTGATTTTCCAGGGTTTTATGGCTTCCATCGTTCTGGGGGCAATATTCAGCACCTTTAATGCCGGTCTTAATAGTTCAGGGACACTTTTCATCATGAATATTTACAAGCCCTGGCTTCAAAAAAGACAAAAGGATCACAGCGATAAAAAATTGATCAGGGGAAGCAAGTTATTTCAGATCGGCCTTACACTCGTTGGTATATGTATAGCTCCTTTTATCATGATGTTTAAAGGTGGATTTTATACCTATATACAAATGCTGTCTGGCTTTTTTAGTGTACCAATCTTTTCTGTGCTTATCGTTGGATTTTTAACACGGAAGGTACCACCTATGGCTGCTAAAATCGGACTGACATTTTTTATCCTGACCTATGCTTTTACTATTCTTGTGATCCACCCGCAGCTGCATTATCTGCATGTTTTGGGAATTTTATTTGTCATAACCATTATTATCATGCTGGTAATTGGCCGCCTTTTTCCACTTAAGGAACCCTACAACCGCGATATGCTGCCGGTTGTTGATATACAGCCCTGGCGGAACCGGCATGTGGCCAGCGGTGTACTCCTTATCTTAATGGTACTCGCTTTTATCCTGTTTTCCCATAAGGGGATAGCCTGATCATCCGTTGCTCCATTATTGAACCCTGGTGATCGTTATTACCGCGCTGCTTAGTTCCTTGCCGGAAGACACATGCAGCCCCATATCCATCAGATAGGCCCCCGAAAAAGATTGTCCGTTCTCATGAAAACTGGAAGTCGTGCCCGGGAAAAGATTGGTTTCTTCCACTTTGTAGGAGCTTTTCGGATCCAGGCCCTTCAGCTTCACCGGGGCGAATTCGCTTCCATACCGGGTGTGTAGGGTATAAGAAAACAGAACGGCCTTGTCCTGTGCTTTGCTGACATATTGCAACACCGCAAGGTTCTCCTTGTATGGTGATACTAAATGGTACATATCTCCATGCCAGATAACTGATTCCAAACTTTTATAGGTCTGAACAGACTGTTGGCTGAAGTGTAGCTCATCGGCAGGCATTTGACTTACATTGATATCGTAACCCAATTTCCCCATCATCGCCACATCGGTACGGAATTTTAAGGACTCTTTACCCCAGGAGGTAACATGGTTGGCCATAGCAAACGAAGGGAAAAAATAAGAATAGCCCCATTGGATAAAGAGCCGCTCTATCCCGTCAGTATCATCACTGGGCCAAAACTCTGTAAAATATTTAAGGCCACCATAGTCGGTCCTGCCTCCCCCACCCGAGCAGAGCATCATCGGCAGGTGCGGATATTTCTGCCTGATCCGTTCCAAAACCGAGTAAAATGACCTGGTGTAATCGACATATAAATTTGATTGGTTATTTTTCAGGTAAGGGGAGTATGTGTTAGTCATCATACGGTTGCAATCCCATTTAATATAGGCGAGATCCGGGTTATCGCTTAACAATTTATCTACGACATTGTAAACAAAGTTTTGTACTTCGGGATTTAGTAAATCAAGAACCAGCTGATTCCGGAAATAATTTTCTTCCCTGTTAGGCAGTTTGAGTATCCAATCCGGGTGCTTTTCATATAGCTCACTTTTAGGATTTACCATTTCAGGTTCTATCCATATTCCGAATTTCAGCCCTTTGTCCTTGCCCTCTCTGGCCAGGTGTGATAAGCCTGACGGCAACTTCTTTTTATTGACCTGCCAGTCGCCCAGTCCGGCTTTATCATCTTTCCTGGGATATTTGTTCCCGAACCAGCCATCATCCAGGAGAAACATATCCACGCCCAGTGTTTTAGCCTCATCCAGTACTTTTGAAAGGCGGGCTTCATTAAAATCAAAACCGGTAGATTCCCAGTTGTTTAATAAAGTTAAACGTGGTTGGGTTCCGTCCAGTATTCCATATTTGGTCGCCCAATCATGAAAGTTACGGCTTGCCTCACCGGTTCCATTATCACTGTAGGTGAAAATAAATTCAGGTGTATCAAATGATTTCCCTACTCCAAGCTGGTAGGTTGATGCATAAGGATTGATCCCCGAAATCACACGCAGGGAGTTAAACTGATCGATCTCAAACGCAAACTGAAAATTGCCTGTCCAGGCCAGTGTGCCCTGGATCACTTCTCCCCTGTTCTCATCAGCGGGGCCGTTCAACGAAAGTGTAAAAAACGGGGGCTGGAAGAGGTTCGGACGTGCTCCGAGTTTACTGTCAAGGATCTTTATCCCGTGTGTGAGGCGGGATTCTTCCATTTTCATTTCCTTGGCCCAATCGCCATGAAACTGCGTTAACCAATAATCGGCTGCATCAAAATGCAGCATGGAAGAAGCATAATTGCCGAGTTGGATCACGCCCTTCTCATTGTTATTGATTTTTGTCCACGTTTTAATGATATTCTCCTTAAAAAACGACTCATAATAAAGGTCAACCTCTACCGGATATGCTGGGTCTTTTAAGATAATAGTGGTAAGCGTAACATTTTCATTCTTTTTTACAACTGAATGGCTTATATAATTCAGGTCCAGCGATGGGTTCCCGTCGGTATGAATGATACGTATAGCCGGTTCTAATAAATTATCCGTGCCTGCTGTAATGTAAGCCTCATGTTGCTGGGGAGCGTTATTCGTCATATCCGGCACTTTCTTCCCAAAATAATCTTGAAAGAGTTTTTTCTTTTCACCAACCTTCAGTATTAAGGCGGTTTTGTCCGTTGTTATCGAAATCGTCTGTGCTTGCGATTCAAAAAAGCAAAAGGTGAGTAGAAAGGAAACGATAAGGGTAAGATTCTTCATATATATTGGAAATATTATTTAAGAGTGAATATGTAAATGGCAACATTTTTCTGATCAAGGCTCAGCGGAAGATGCCCGCTCGCATTGCTTACAGTATTGGTAAAAACCTCTTTAACCTGGTAGTTATTTTTAGGGTCGAGGCCTAATTTATTAAGGTTGATATCCTCGGTTAACGGGTTATTACTGAAATTGAATGCTGCCAGGTAAACTGAGCTTCCTATAACTCTTGTAAAAAACCTGCCGCTTTTATCTCCTGTATTAGTTTCCAGCGGCTCAAATGCGACCCCGTTCCTGGCTAATTTCAGAATATCTTCATTTGCTAACAAATCCTTGATCCGGCCTTTCCATTGACCTTCAGTAGAAAAATCGTCTCCTAATATCAGGGAGCCGGTGATCAGTCCGGATGCCAGGCGGGCATGGTTGGCGCCTAACGTCTCGTTTCCAAATACGATATGATCTGCATCCACAAAATCGTAAAGGTAGGTTTGCCACCAGCCGTAGTTAACACTATTTAATGTATAACTGGTATTTTCTATGCTCTTGAATGCATCACATGCTATCCTGCGCGTATGTACATATCTGCCGGTAGCAAGGTTTGGCGATATTGCCGCGTAGATCAGCATGTCCTTTCCCAATGTGCTGGTCAAAAATTCCATACCCTGCCGGTAGGCCTGCATCCCGGTTGTGATGTTCTTATCATAAAAACTGTCCGCCTCAATTGTTGCATGGCCCAGGAAATCAACTTTCATCATGGTGAAGCCGCTTGCTTTTAGCTTATTTGCAATATACGCGATAATTTTTTTTGTTCCCGGATGGGTTGGGTCGATAGCCCGTCCTCCGTCAAAGTCATAATACTTTCCATTTACCTTTGTCCAAAGGTCCCCATAAGTATATTCGGTCCCTTCTACTTTTCTATCCGGGCCGGACTTCCACCCCCAGTCGGTAAAAGGGGCCATGTATGCTCCTGCCTGTAATCCGTGATTGTGGCAGTAATCAGCAAAAGCTTTCAAAGGCGCGAAATCGCCTTTAGATCCGCCGGGTACTATGTAATCCCAGAATGCATCCAGATCTATGTAAAGGGTGTTCCCGTTACGGAAAGTTTTTAAGCTATCAGAAAAGAAGTTGGCTATCTTATATATCTTTTCAAAGGATATCTTATCCTGTAATACACCCCAACTGTTCCAGCCAAAGGGAGTTGCGCCTTTCCTTGAAACAATCACCGGGGGGTCGGCAAGCCTGTTTGTTTTACCATATTCTTCCATTCCAGAGCGCCAGTCAGCATAATAGCCAACCATGATTTTGGGGGACTTAATTATATCTCCTCTTAGTTTCGCGTGAGGAATCTTGTCATGTGTGATCAGGCTATCCGCCAATCCGCCCCATATTTCCAGTTGCACCAGTTTATTTGCTTGCCCCATAGTTCTGACCCCTGTTTTCCATACACCATGCTCCACCGATCCGAGCACGAGGCCATTCCGGCTAACTTCTTCATATACCGCCCCTACTTCCGCACTTGTATTGGCTATTTTACTTTGCATTGATTTGGCGTTATAGGTGGCCCATGCGTCATTATCAAAAGGGACGAAAAGTGTCCTGTTATCGCCAACAGGACCTATCTCTGCACCTTCGGAAACCAGCGGCGCCATATAGTTACTGCTCAGTGCGCTGCCTTTGAGGATAACTTCCATCAAAAAGGATTGCCTGCCGGGATAAGTATAGAACACTTGTTGTAATTCAGGAAGGCCTTGCTTTCGGGAAGAAACTATGAACTTTTTACCCTCTCCGAAATTGTCCTTAATCATCACCGATGTAAACTGCCTCTGGGAATAATTCTTACTTGATATCGTGACTCCGTTATTTTTACATACTGAACTGGCAGCCTGTATGATCACTTTATTACCATCCAGCACCTCAAATAACCCGGATGAAAGATCATATTTGATGTTCCCGTTCTTCCCATATGGTATTAAAACATATCTTTTAGCATAAGGCTTCTTTTTTGTAACTGCAAAAGCTTCATTGGTTTTCACCATAATGCCTGACGCGAAAATCATCAAAAGAAACATCCATCGGATATGCCCGGCTATCCTTGTTATTGTGCCCATATACTATATAAATTATTTCAGGAAAGTTAAAAAAGCAATAATTGGTAATTACTATACTATTCTATACTACAATTATAGATATAATTTTTTTCTTGTCAAGTATCTTTTAATAATAACCCCATCTTTAATTAAAAAGAAACGCTGCACAGCAAGTGTACACACCATTTCAGCGCTCTCAACCGGCCACTTATATCGCACCTTTACTAAAAGATGTTCATCTTAAACAGCGCAGTGCCCGATTTGTCGGTAAGGAGTATTCTTCCATGACACTGTAACTGATCAATTGCAATTCCTATATGGATTAAGAAAATTATTTTTTCGCTTAAAATTTGCAAAAGTCATATTATATATTCACATTTGTTCTGTGTAGTATAGTATAGAATAGATATGCCTTTATCTACACATAGAATAACCAATAAACGACCATTTCTTCTTCAACATAATACTGACGTACATTAAGAGCAGTCTAAAGACATCTGTCAAGACGACATATATCTTAAACATTCGACCAGAATGGATTTGATATCTGCCGCCGGCACTTTCTAAACTGCTTCAGATATATAGCGTCAATAGGGTTGCAGAAAGATGAAAACTACCAATTTATAATATCCCTTATTTCAAAATTAATAAACCAACCGCCATGAACAAAAATTAAGAGAACCGATGGAACCAGGCCCGACCTATACGAGCGGCCAAGTTTACTAATAGGTAAGCCCATTAAAATAATCTACTAAAAATTAACCTAACTAAAATTATGATGAGAATTTTATCTTATTTAAAGTGCAAAGAGATGCTTTATATGGTTATTGTAACCATTTGCGTGTACTTCCCAACCCGTTTGCTCGCGCAAAGCCAAACAGGTGAGCGGGTAATCTCAGGGGTTGTAACCGATGAAAACGGCACGACCTTGCCCGGTGTGTCTGTAATGATTAAAGGGACAACCACAGGTGCCCCCACAAATATCAACGGCGAATTCAAACTTAAAGTAGCCGGAAATTCCGCTGTGCTGGTCTTTTCTTTTGTGGGGTATGAACCCAGGGAGGAAACAGTTGGTGATAGAGCCTCTATCCATGTTCAAATGGCAAAAAGTGCCAATTCACAAAACCTGAACGAGGTTGTCGTGGTTGGTTACGGTGTCCAAAAGAAAACAACGCTTACCGGTGCCGTGGCTACAGTAAAAGGCTCTGACCTGGTAAAAAGCCCGGAACCCAACCTTTCGAACTCATTTGCGGGCCGTATCCCCGGGTTAGTTGCATTGAATTCATCCGGCGAACCGGGATATGATGGTTCCAACCTTTTAATAAGAGGACAAAGCACCACGGGTAATAATAGCCCTCTTGTGGTAATTGATGGGGTAGCCAATCGCCTGGGCGGGTTGGAACGCCTCGATCCGAACGATGTGGAAAACGTATCAGTACTTAAGGATGCATCCGCGGCGATTTATGGCGCCCAGGCCGCCAACGGGGTAATACTGATCACCACCAAAAAAGGTAAATCAGGAAAACCAACGGTGACCTACAACTATAACGAAGGTATAATGCAACCTACAAACCTTCCAAAAATGGCCGATGCCGCAACCTTTGCTACCATACAAAATGAAATCAACTATTACAGGACACCTACAGGGGGCCTTTTTCAGCAATATTCTGCTGACCAAATACAGAAATTCAAGGACGGCTCTGATCCGATCAATTACCCCAACACTGACTGGGAAAAAGCGGTGTTGAAAAACATTGCCTTGCAGGACAAACAAGACCTTTCCATAAGGGGTGGATCTGATAATGTGACTTATTATGTTTCTTTGGGCAACCAGTACCAGAATGGCCTGTATAAAAATGGCGCCACTAACTATAAGCAAAACAATGTATTGTCTAACCTCGATATCAAGGTTAACGATAAATTAAAATTCGGTGTTGACTTAGCTTACAGGCAGGAGGTCAGGACCACTCCGGCCGGAATAGGTGCATCTTCGATTTTCGGACAGGTGTACAGTTTGTACCCGACCATACCTGCTTTTTATCCTAACGGCCTGCCATCACCAGGCACCAATGGCGGACAAAATCCTGCTGTTGAAGTCAACGGCGATTTGGTGGGAACTTTAAAAGGCCAGAACAATGTTTTTAACGGAACATTGACCGGAAGTTGGGAATTACCTTTAAAGGGGCTTTCCCTCGACGGTTTTTTAGCGGTGGACCAGTCCGTAAATAATGCTAAGCAATTTTCGAAGCCCTGGCTTACTTATCAATATGTGCCGTCAACAGACTCTTATACACCTTTGAAAGACGGCCCCAGTGCGCCAAATCTGAATCAAAGTTCTGAGACTATTTCGCTGGTAACAGCCAATATTAAACTGAATTACAGCCGTCATTTCGGGCTAAATAACATTTCCGCGTTTGTGGCTTACGAACAAAGCACAAACAATGATGCCGCCTTCTCGGCTTCCCGCTTAAATTTCCTATCTACAGATCTTCCTGAACTTAGCCAAGGCGGTTCGGCACCGACAGATTTCGGAAATAGCGGCAACAGTCTGACCACTTCAAGGCAGAACATTTTTGGAAGGCTGAACTATGATTACGCGGAGAAATACTTAGTTGAATTTCAATTGCGTGATGACGGATCGTCTGTTTTTGCTCCCGGACACCGGTATGGTGTTTTCCCGGGCGTATCTGTAGGCTGGCGGATATCCCAGGAGCCATGGCTTAAAAGCGTCACCTTTATTGATAATTTAAAACTAAGATTATCCTATGGCAAGTTGGGTAACGACAGGGTAAACCCGTATCAGTACCTTGACAATTTCAGTTATTCAACGGGTGTATTTACTACCGGTAACTCTCCCAATGCAACCGGCATCAATTATAATTTGCTTGCTAACCCTAATATCACCTGGGAGGTTGCCAATAAATATAACATCGGCCTGGATGGAACCATTTTTAAGGATATCAGTTTCGAGCTTAACGCATTTAAAGAAAAACGGTCAAATATCCTGGCTCAGCGCAGTTCCAGCATTCCGGGCGTGACAGGTATCAGCACCTCGCAGATACCGGACGAAAATATCGGAAGCGTACAAAACCAGGGATTTGAGGCCAGCGTTAATTATCAAAAGAGATTCAATGACTGGAGCTTTAACGTCGGCGGTAATATTACTTACGCGAAAAGCAAGGTATTGTACCTGGATGAAGCACCCAACACTTTATCCTACCAGAAATACACAGGCCTGCCACTTGGTTCCCAATTACTATATCAAGCCATTGGAATTTATAAGACCCAGGCGCAGATTGACGCTTCTCCCCATATTCCGGGCACTATTCCCGGTGACCTGATTTACAAGGATTATAACAACGACGGTCAGATTACAGCATCCGACGAGGTAAGAACAAATAAAAGCAACGTGCCGGAAATAGTATACGGCATTAACGCAGGGGCTGCCTGGAAGAACTTCGATCTGAGCATTTTGTTCGCGGGCCAGTCCGATGTTGTCCAGTATCTTTTACCGGATGCAGGCACTGTGGGTAACTTCCCAAGTTCCTGGGCTGATAACAGGTGGTCGCCAAGTAATCCGAATGGTACTTACCCAAGGGCCGATGACAGGGCCGGTGTGGTTTTTGGAAATTACAGAAGTACTTTCTGGTTAAGAAACACCTCCTTCCTAAGGTTAAAGAACCTGCAGTTAGGTTATACGTTCCCACATGCTATGATCTCTAAGCTCGGCATTAACGGCCTGCGGATTTATGCCAGCGGTTTTAACCTGCTAACCTTTACATCCTTAAAGGATTATGATCCGGAAGGTAACAACGAAAACGGTTACTTCTATCCGCAACAAAAGATATATAACCTTGGTGTTAACGTAACATTTTAACTGATATGAAAACTTTAAAAATAGCTAATTTACTTATCGCCGTTTTCGCCGTGGTAGCATTTAATTCCTGTAGAAAGGACTACCTGTCGACGACACCCACAAGCATCCTGTCCAATACGGCGATTTTTGGTGATTCTGTATTAACAGAAACATATGTGGTGGGCCGGTACACCGGTGTTACGCTTACTGCTGAAAATACCGCACCAGAGTTTCAACGGGCATTCGACTCCCCATGGTTGGCTTCCTGTACCGATGAGGCTATCCATACCCAGGACGGCGGATCATATCTGATCCAACAGGGTAGCGAGACTTCCGATAATGAACAATTTATGAGCAATTTCTGGTTCCGTGGTTACCGGAGCATCAGGGAAATCAATTACGCGCTCGCTAATATCAGTTCCGTACCGATGAGTACCTATACCCGGAACAGGTTGATCGCAGAATTACACTTTATACGGGCTTACAGGTACCACGATATGATAAGGGCTTATGGCGGTGTCCCTCTAGTTGGTGACAAGGTATGGGAATTAACCGACAAAGATTTTACCCCGCTGTATACGAGAAGCTCGGTACAGGATTGTATTGCCTATGCAGTTAAAGAGCTCGACCTGGCCGCGGCAGGCTTAAAAGGTATAACGCTTCCTGACGGCAGGGCAAGTGTGGAAGCGGCAATGTCTTTAAAGGCCAGGTTGTTGCTTTATGCGGCCAGTCCACTTTATACGGACGGTAATAATGACGCTGCGAAATGGGCGACAGCTGCTGCGGCAGCAAAAGCCGTGATGGATCTTGGAAAATTCAGCTTGTTCCCTGATTACCGGAATGAGTTTTTGACCAATAGCACTGCGGAAGATATTTATGAACGTTTATATTCTCCGGTTGTTGGGCACTCCGGACTCGAACTGACTAATGGGCCCAATGGTTATAACGGATGGGGAGGAAATACGCCTCTTGAGAACTTTGTGGATGCCTACCAAATGAAAAATGGGAAAGCCATAACAGATCCTACCTCCGGATATAATCCACAGGATCCGTACACAAACAGGGACCCCCGTTTGGCTGCAACCGTACTGTACAATGGCCATCCATATAGAGGTCGCAACGTAGAAACCTTTACACCGGGCGGGCTTGACAGTAAAGACGGCGGTGGCCCATGGAATACAACTCTGACAGGCTATTACATTCTGAAATACATGAACGAAGGGCTAAACCCTAACGATCCGAACAACCTGTACCAGGATCAGACACAGGACCAACCGTTTAAGTATATCAGGTATGCTGAAATTCTGCTTAATTATGCAGAAGCCCAAAATGAAGCTATCGGCCCGGATGCCTCTGTTTACACAGCGCTGAACCAGATCAGGGCACGTGCCGGCATGCCGAATATTACGACCGGCCTTTCACAATCTGATATGCGGCTGGCTATACAAAATGAACGGCAGATCGAGCTTAGTTTCGAGGACCATCGTTTTTACGATGTGCGTCGCTGGAAGATTGCAAACGTCACAGAAAATGTTCCCGCTTATGGGATCAAGCCTACAAAGAATGCCGATGGCACAATTACCTATACCAAATTTATTGCATTGGGTAATCGGAAATTTGACGACAAAAATTACTGGATGCCTATCCCGAAAAGCGAAATCTTAGCTTCAGGCGGTAAATTGCAACAAAACCCGGGATACTAATAAAGCATTTAAATGATGATATTTGAGTTCGCCTTGCTATAAAAGCAAGGCGAATTTATTTTTAATAATAAATATTAGTATGCCGGTCAAAACCTGTTTTTCAAACCTCTGCAAGCTCCTGGTCATATCCATTATGATTATCAGTTGTCAGTCGAAACCAAATAACCCCAATGGTCAAGTGGCGGATAATACCTTATTCACATTGCTT
>Ga0207671_10002303_pt1 | contig 20623 bp, 16 predicted proteins | sample KBSC24metaG_FD_184352 | JGI IMG/M metagenome (GOLD analysis project Ga0207671, IMG submission 184352) | Corn rhizosphere microbial communities from Kellogg Biological Station, Michigan, USA - KBS C2-4 metaG (SPAdes) (version 2) | ecosystem: Host-associated > Plants > Roots > Rhizosphere > Soil... | reverse complement strand
GGTCCAGCCAGACCAGCGTCGGGCAGCCCGGCGCTGGTCTGGCTGGACCTCCCCCTCGAGGCCCACGGCGCGGCGGACTTCCGGGTCCTCTTGAAGGCGAAGCTGAAGACCTTGCCGCCCGCCCCGCCCGCCACCGCTCAGCCGGCCGCTGCCCCCTCCCCGCCCCCGCCCCCGCCGAAGCGAAAGGCAGGCTGACCGGGGATCGCCTGCCGTCGGCGGGCCCGGCCGCCGCCTGGTGGCCGGAAGCGCCGGAGCGGCAGCAAACATTGTGCTAAGGTGAGCCGCGGTTTCGGGCCCCGGCGCGCGCACCTCCCTTGGCCCGAGCGAGGACTTTACGCAATGGCGGCATTTGGAACCCTGACACTGCTCATCGCGCTCGTGGTGGCCACCTACGCCGGCACGGCCTCCCTGGTGGGCGTCCGGCGCGGCAGCCGGCGCCTCATCGAATCCGGACGTAGCGGCGTGTACGCCCTGGCGGCCGTGCTGGGCCTGTCGTCGGTGGCCATCTGGTACGCCTTCCTGACCCACGACTACTCGATCAAGTACGTCCACCACTACTCCGACGCGTCGTCGCCCCTGTTCTATCAAATCACCGCTTACTGGGGCGGCCTCGACGGCTCGATCCTGTGGTGGGTGTTCCTGCTGTCGGTGTTCTCGGCCATCGCCGTGTACACGAACCGGCATCGTCACCGCGAGCTGTTGCCCTACGCCATCACCGTGCTGATGGCGATCGCCGACTTCTTTCTGTACGTCATCATCTTCCACAAGAACCCGTTCTCGCAGTACCTGGGCGACATCCCCACCACCGGCAAGGGGCTGAACCCGCTGCTGCAGAACGCGTACATGGTGACGCACCCGCCGTCGCTGTACACGGGCTTCGTGGGCATGAGCATCCCCTTCGCCTTCGGCATGGGCGCGCTCATCTCGGGCCAGCTGGACGACGCCTGGATCGCCTCGGTGCGACGGTGGACGCTGGGGGCCTGGTTCTTCCTGTCCATGGGCCTGACGCTGGGCATGCTGTGGGCCTACGAGGAGCTGGGCTGGGGCGGGTTCTGGGCCTGGGACCCGGTCGAGAACGCCGGCTTCCTGCCCTGGCTGACCGCCACCGCCTTCCTGCACTCGATCATGATCCAGGAACGGCGCGGGATGCTGAAGATCTGGAACGTCACGCTGATCATCCTGACGTTCTTCCTGACCATCTTCGGCACGTTCATGACCCGCTCGGGCGTGGTGCAGTCGGTGCATGCGTTCGGCCAGGACACCCAGCTGGCCTGGATCTTCACGATCTTCATGGCGCTGATCCTGGTCGTCAGCTTCGGGTTCGTCATCAAGCGGGTGCCCGAGCTGCGGGCGCGCGCCAGCTTCGAGTCGTGGCTGTCGCGCGAGGCGGCCTTCACGCTGAACAACTGGATCCTGCTGTTCTCGGCCTTCTTCATCCTGTTCGCCACGATGTTCCCCACCCTGTCCGAGGCGGTGACAGGTGAGCGCATCACGGTCGGCCCGCCCTTCTTCAACAAGTGGATGGTGCCCATCGGTCTGGTGCTGCTGTTCCTGACCGGCGTGGGGCCCCTGATCGCGTGGCGCCGCGCCACCGCCAGCCACCTGCGGTACCAGTTCCTGTTCCCCGTCTCTGCCGCCATCGTGACCGGCATCGTCTGCGTGGCGTCGGGTCTGGGTTCATCGTGGGCCGCGGTCATCAACTTCGCGCTGTGCGCGATGGTGGCGACCACCATCGGGCAGGAGTTCTTCCGCAACCTGTCCATCCGCAAGAAGAACACCGGCAGCGACGCCGTGTCGGCCGGCATCGGCATGGTGCTGAGGAACCGGCGCCGCTATGGCGGCTACGTCGTTCACCTGGGCATCACCCTGATGTTCCTGGGCTTCGCCGGCACCGCCTACAAGAAAGAGGACGAGGCGCGCCTGGCGCCGGGCGGTGAGAAGGTGGTGGGCAAGTACCGGCTCCGCTTCGAGCGCCTGGCGCACGAGGAAGATCGCCAGAAAGAGATGGTGACCGGCGAGATCACCGCGTTCATCAACGGGGGCGACGGGAAGGTGCTGGACCACCTGCGTCCCGCCCGCTGGTACTTCCACGGCCACGAGAGCGAGCCGACCACCGAGGTGGCGATGCATCGCTCGCCCGCCGAGGATCTGTACCTGACGCTGGGGAACTTCGATCTCGCCGACGGGATCATCATGCTGAAGGTGGTCATCAACCCGGTCGTCGACTGGATCTGGTGCGGCTTCATGCTGCTGGCGTTCGGCACGGGCATCGCGCTGTTGCCCGAGGCCCTGCTGGACAGGCTGACCGTCCGGGCCGCCGAGCGCGGCGGCTCCCGGGCGGCCGGTCCGGCGGCGCTGGCGGTGATCGCGGGCCTCTCGTTGCTGCTGGGGGCAGGCCAGGCGCGCGCGCAGGACATGGTCGCCGCCCCCGGTGAACCGCCGACGCCCCAGGGGCCCGACGAGAACTGGCTGGTCCGGAACATCATGTGCCAGTGCGGCAGCTGCCGGCACAACCTGCTGGAGTGCGAGACGGAGAACTGCGGCAACGCTGCCCAGAACCGCATCGAGGTCCACAACCTGCTGGCGCAGGGCAAGACGCGCGACGACGTGATCCAGTACTTCATCCAGAAGTACGGCAGCCAGGTCGCGCTGGCCACCCCGCTGGACAAGGGCTTCAACCGGCTGGCCTGGGGCCTGCCTTACGGGCTGGGCGTCGGCGCGGTGGGCGCCCTGGCCTACGGCGCGTTCCGGCTGGCCCGGCGCGCGCACGGCCCGACCCCGGCTTCGGCCACTGCCGCCGGCAGCATGACCAGCGACCCCGAGCTGCAGGACCAGCTCGAGGACGAGCTGCAGAACCTCGACTGAGCGCGACCCCGGCCTTGGCAACGACCCCGCCCCCTTCTTCGACACCCACGTCCTCCGCGCCGCCAGCGGGCGTCCGTGGCGCCGGCACGCGCAGGCGCATTCCTTTGCTGGTCGTCGGTGGCGCCGGCGCGCTGCTGGCTGCCCTGTACGGGCACTTCGGGCTGGGCATGCGCCTGGGCCCGCCCCTGGTGATGACCGCCCTGGGCGGCCTGACCTTGGTCCTGTCCGCGTACGCGCTGTGGCGGGTGGTGGATCCGCTGACGCGCGACGAGGTGCGTGCCGTCACCGAGGCGAGGGCCCCCCATCGCATCCGCGAGCTCGAGCGCGAGAAGCAGGCGGTGCTGAAGGCCATCAAGGAGATCGAGCTCGACTACCAGATGCGCAAGATTGGCGAGAGCGATTATCGCGAGATGGTCGAACGCTACCGGGCGCGCGCGCTGCGCGTGATGGGTGACCTGGCGGCGGGAGAAGATTACCGCGCGCTGATCGAACGCGAGCTGAAGGCCCGCGTGGCCGCCATCCGGGCGGCGGGTACGGACGGCACGGCGGCAAAGGCCGCGTCGACGGCTCCCGATGAGTCCCCGCGCCCCCGCGATCGGGAAACCACGGGGTCGGCGACGTCGGCCCCTGCCCTGGGCACGTGCGCGGCTTGCGGGACGGTGAACGACGTGGACGCCCTTTTCTGCAAGCGCTGTGGCGTGGCGCTGGCCGCTGCGGACGCGCCGCCGGCGGGCGGACCGGCGCGATGACCGTTCGCCGCCGCCTGCAGGGCGCGCTGCTCTTCGCCGGCGTCGCGCTGGCGGGCCTCCTGTCGTCCGCTGCGCAGGCGCAGCCGATGGCCGGGGGGACGCCCGGGGGTGGCATGCCCAACATGCGCGCCATCTCGGGGCGGCCGCTGCCCGACCGGGGGATGCCGGCGGGCATGGTCACCGTGCGCGTGGCGCGCAAGACGCCCGCCTCGCCGGTGGCCGGTGCGGAGATCACCGCGTTGATCGAGAACGCCGGCGGCGACCTGCGCAAGCGCACGGCCACGACGGACGCCGAGGGCCGCGCCACGTTCGAGGGCGTGGCCGCCGGTCAGCGCTTCCACGCCGAGGTGGTCGTCGACGGCGAGAAGCTGTCCAGCGACACCTTCCCCATGCCCGACACGGGCGGCATCCGCACCATGCTGATCGCGGGCCTTCCCGCGGACGATCAGGCCAGTGACAAGGAGGGCGCCAGCGGGGGAAAGCAGTTCACGCTGGGCGTGATCTCCGGGTTCGCACGCCTGGATCCCACCCTGCCGGCGGGTACCGTCGACGTGCTGGCGGTCGACGACGCCGGCCGCCCGCTGGCCAAGCAAGGGATCGAGCTGGGCAAGGTGGCAAGCACCGGCCGCGGCGTCGAGGTGCTGATGCAGGCGACGGGCAGCGACGGGCACACGCGGTTCTCGCAGCTGACAGGCGGCGAGGCGGGCGGCGCCGGCGGCGCTGCGGGCGGGGTGGCCGCCGCCGTGGTGATGACGCGCGACGGACTGCGCCTGGGCACGGACGGCTTCCAGATCCCCGCCGCCGGTCCCGGCATCGCCGTCGAGCTGCACGTGATGCAAAAGAGCGCCGATCCCGGGCTGATCACCATCGGCTCGGGCGGCCGCATCATCCTGCAGCTTCGAGACGACGCGCTGGGCTTCATCGAGACGTTCCCTCTCGAGAACCACAGCGACAAGCTGTTCGATCCCGGCCCAGGCGGCGTGGAGATTCCGCTGCCCAGCGAGGCCTACGGCGCCGAGGGTGCGGAGGGCGAGCACAAGATCGAGATCCGCAAGGGCATCGGCGTGGCCGTTCACGGTCCCATCCCACCCCGCCGTCCCGAGCACCTGGATCCGAACCAGAAGTCGCCCGACGAAGTGACGTTCGGCTTCCTGCTGCCGTCGAACAGCTCGAGCCGGACCGTCGCACAGAAATTCCCGAACGGTCTGGGCGAGTTCACGTTCGTCACCGAGCAACTGCCCAACCTGACCATCGAGAGCGATCAGATCTCCGGCAGACAGCCGCGCGAGCTTCAGGGCAAGAAGTACTGGCTGATGCGTGGCGCCCCCGTTCCCGCGGGCGGCGTGCTGCGGTTCACCGTGCGCGGCCTGCCCGCGCCCGATCACACCGGCCGCATCATCTCGGCCGCGCTGGCGCTGCTGCTGGTGGGTGGCGCCATCGTGTTCGGGCGGAAGGCCGCCACCGACGACGGCGTGAAGACAGAGGCCGACCGTGAACGTCTGGTGGCGCGCCGAGAGCGGCTGTTCGCCGACCTGCTGTCGCTGGAACAGCGACGGAGCGCGGCCGCCGACGAGGCGGCGAAGCGCGCGACCAAGACGGAACGCGACGATCTGGTCCGCAAGCTGGAAGGCGTCTATCGCGAGCTCGCCGCCGCCGACGAGCGGCAAGCCGTGTGATGATCCCGATCGATTCGACGGGGATGGGCGGCGCGTCCCCCGCCCCCGCGACGATTTCGCCCCGGCCAGGCCCGGGCGGCACCGCGCCGCTGACGGTGGAGAGCGTCGGCAAGGTCTTCGGCCGCCATCGCGCGCTGGCGGGCATCTCGACCGCCATGAACGCCGGGGAGATCACGGCGATCCTGGGCCCGAACGGCGCCGGCAAGAGCACGCTGCTGGCCATCGTCTCGACGCTGCAGGCGCCCACCTCGGGCGCGGTCCGCTGGGGGGACGTCGAGCTGCGCCGCGGTTCACCGGCCCGGGCGGCGCTGGGCTACGTGGGCCACGATCCGGGCCTTTACATGGACCTGGGCGCGCTGGCGAACCTGACGCTGTTCGCCGCCCTGTACGGCGTGCCCGACGGCCCCGCGCGCGCCGCCACGCTGCTCGAGCGCGTCGGCCTGGGCGGCGCGCCGATGCAGGCGCCGGTCCGGACCTTCTCCCGGGGGATGTTGCAGCGGCTCGGGCTGGCGCGCGCGCTGGTGCACGAACCGTCGATCCTCCTGTTCGACGAACCGAGCGCGGCGCTGGATCCCGCCGGCGTCACCTGGCTGGGCACCGAGCTGCAGCGCGAGCGGGACAAGGGCCGCGTGGTGGTGCTGGTGACGCACGATCTGGACGCCGCGGCCGCGCTGGCCGAGCACGTCCTGATCCTCCGGCGCGGCCGCGTCGTCCGCGACGAACGCCGGCCCGGTCCCTGGGGGGCGGCCCACCTGCGCGCCGCCTACGAGGAGAGCTGCCGTGGCTGAGGGCAAGCCTGGCACGGGGTTCTGGGCCCAGGCGCTGCGCATCGCGGGCAAGGATCTGGCCATCGAGTGGCGAAGCCGGGAGATCCTGGCCACCAGCGCCTTCCTGGCGGTGGTGGTCGTGCTGGTGTTCAGCTTCGCCTTCGTCGTGGGCGGGGTGGCGCCGCCCCCCACCGTCGTGGCGGGCATCCTGTGGGTGGCGATCCTGATCTCCGGCGTGGTGGGCCTGGGCCGTACGTTCGATCGCGAACGCGACGGTGACGCCATCAGGGCCCTGTTGCTGTCCCCCGTCCCGCGCACCGCCATCTACGCGGGCAAGCTGATGGCCACAGTCGTGCTGATGCTGGGGGTGGAGCTGGCCGTGACGGTGCTGGTGACCGTGTTCTTCAACGCGCGCGTCGGCGACAACGCGGGCGCCATCGCGGCGCTGCTGCTGCTGGGCACGATCGGCTTCGCCACGGTGGGCTCGGTATTTTCCGCCGCGCTGCTCCGGGCTCGTAGCCGGGACGTCCTGCTGTCCACCCTGCTGTACCCCATCGTCGTCCCCCTGCTGATCGCCGGTGCGCGGGGCACCTCCAACCTACTGGACCCCACACCCGACTACGACGCCGCCGCCTTCTGGACGCAGTTCATGGCGGCGGTGGACGTGATCTTCCTGGTGGTCGGCGCCTGGGCCTTCGAACCGATCGTGTCTGGCGACTGAAACCACTGACCCGACGCGGCGGAATCCGCATCGAGCGAAAGATTTTTTGGGCAGAAATCTTACGAAACTTTCACTCTATTCTAGTGACGAACATCCCCCGACCGAGCACACTAATACGCCTGGAACGCACCCCATCGATCGCTCCGTCCGGTCAAAAAGCGTTTTATAACAAAAACTTACACCTTGCCGCCAAGGTGGGAGGCACGCTATCTTGACTGGGCCCGCGTTCGACTATTTCCGGAGGCGCACGATGCGACGTTTCCTCTCCCTCAGCTCGGTTCTTTTCGCGGCGGCTTTGCCCGTCGCCTGTAGCTTCAACAAGGCGTCGGAGGACCGGATCTTCCCCGACGGCTCCGCGCCCATCGACGTCAGCCTGCCTCCCCCGAACGGGGCCGACGCCGGCGGTGGCCTCATCTCGGACGCGATGGTCACCTGCGCCGAGGCCAACCCGCAGACCATGAACCTGCCCCCCGACGTCTTGATCGTGCTCGACCGCTCCGGCTCGATGAACGACGACTTGAACGACCAGCCCTGCATGGCGGGCTGCACCTCGAAGTGGACCACGGCCGTCACCACGCTGACCAGCTATCTGCCGACGGTCGAAGCCAGCGTGAACTGGGGGCTGAAACTGTTCGCCTCCACGTCCGGCGGCGGCGGTGGAAGCAGCTGCTCCGTCAACAATGGCACCGAGGTCGCGCCTATGGCCAACAACGCCACGGCAATCATCAACCGGCTCAACATGACGACGGCGGGTAGCTCGACCCCGACCACCGCCGCCATGAAGGCCGCGGCGGCCTACCTGAAGGGTCTGAACGACGGGAACCCGAAGTTCATCCTGCTGGCGACGGACGGCATTCCGACGTGCGGGACCGCCGCGTGCGCCGCTGGCGTCAACACGGGCGGTGGCAGCCAGAACCAGTGTGACGACGCCAACGCCATCGCCGCGGTGAAGTCGGTCCATGACACGGACGGCATCCCCACGTTCGTGCTGGGCATCGGAACGGCGAACTCGCCTGGCGACAGCACGCTCAGCCAGATGGCGGTGAACGGCGGCTTCCCCCGCAACGACACGCCGCAGTACTACCCGATTGGCAGCGCTGACGACCTCACCCAGGCGTTCATGTCGATCACGCAGACGGTCGGTCAGTGTTTCTTCTCGGTATCGCCGGCCCTGACCAGCACGCAGTCGGTCGGGGGCGTCACGTACGACGGCGGGTCCATTCCCGCCGACGCAACCAACGGCTATACGGTCGTTGGAAAGAACGGCGTCCAGCTTAACGGCCAGTCGTGCGATGACTTCATGGCGGGCAAGATCAAGAACGTCAGAGTCCTTGTGGACTGCAACGGCTGACGGGCGTAGTTATTAGCCACGTCGAAGGGCGGCAGGGGCGCTGCCGCCCTGTTCGACAGCAAAATCGGACCGGACGAGCTCTGCGCGCGGAGCGGAGGCGTGTGATGTCACGTAATCGAGCGTTCCTGACGGGACTGCTGGCAGCGGCCACGATGTTTGGGGGATGCGCCTTCAAGAAGGCCACCCCCGGCGAGATCAACGGCTCTGGCGGCACCCAGGGCGAAACCGACGGCGGTGACATGGACGTGCCGAGCGGCGCCGGCACGGACATCTACATCCCGCCGCCCGTGGACGCGACGCAGTTCGAGGCGGAGGCCTCGCAGAACTGCATCGAGGCCAACCCGGTGACGATGAATCTGCCGCCCGACGTGCTGATCCTGCTCGATCGCTCCGGTTCGATGGCTCAGGCCGTCGACGGGACAACGTGCAGCTCGGGCGCCGGCGGACGCGGGGGCCGGCCCAACACCATGGGTGATTGCGGGCCGAACTCGAAGTGGACGTTGATGACGACGGCGCTGGTCAACTTCGTTCAGACCGTCAACACGCCCGTCAACTGGGGCCTGATGTACTTCGGCACCGGCGGCAGCAGCAGCTGCACCATCTCGATGACGGCGGACGTGGCCCCCGGCCCTGCCACGGCCAGCATGATCGCCTCGTCGATCGCCGCCACCATGCCGGCGACGTCGACGCCCACCACGGCGGCGGAGACCGCGGCGGCCACCTATCTCTCCAAGCTGAACGACGGCAATCCGAAGTTCATCCTGCTGGCGACGGACGGCATTCCCACGTGCGGGAAAGACACCTGCGTGCAGGGCGGCACGGCCCAGTGCGATGACGCCAACGCGATCGCGTCCGTGCAGGCCGCGCACGACACGATGATGATCCCGACCTTCGTCCTGGGCATCGGCTCGGATCTGGGCGGTGGCGAGGCCACCCTGACGTCCATGGCCATGGTGGGCGGCTTCCCCCGCACCGACACCCCGGCCTACTACCCGATCTCCAGCGCCGCCGACCTGCAGGCTGCGTTCGCCACCATCTCGGGCATGGTCGGGGGCTGCTTCTTCTCGGTCAAGCCGGTGCCCAGCAGCGCCAACGACATCACCGGCGTCACGGGCGACGGCAATCCCATCCAGCAGGACCCCACCGACGGGTGGACGTTCGTGACGATGGGGAACGCCTCGGGCGTTCAGCTGAACGGGAAGTCCTGCGACGACTACAAGAACAAGGTCATCAAGGACGTGGTCGTTCATCTGCCCTGCGTCATCCCGTAGCGGCGCAGGCCCCTACCCGTCCCGTTCCGTGCGGGACGGGGCGCCGTGGCTTTCGCGGATGCGTGGTCCAGCCAGCGCGCCCGCTCAGGTGGCTTCGCGGATCATCTCGCCCAGGCGGTCACAGGCGGTCTCCAGGCTGGCCAGCGACGGTCCGAACGAGAAGCGGACGTGGGCGCGGAAGCGCGAGGAGCGCTGGCTCCTTCGCTTCCCCGGGTTCACGTCGAAGAATTCGCCCGGCACGGTGATGACCTTCTTCGCCAGCGCCGCCCGGAAGAAGCCCATCCCGTCCGACAGAGGCGGCGGCAGACCGTCGACGCGCCCCCAGACGTAGAACGTGCCCTCGGGCGCCCGATCGCTGCGAATGCCCAGGCGCTCCAGCCGGGACAGCAGGCGGTCCCTCTTCTCGCGAAACACGCGCTGGATGGCCTCGGTCTCGGCGATCACGTGGCCGTCCTCGAGCAGAGGGATGGCCGCCCGCTGCAGCGGCTTCGAGCCGCCACCGTCCAGAAACGAACCGGCGCTGGCCACCGCCTCGATCACCTTCTTCGGCCCCACCGTCCAGGTGACGCGCCAGCCAGGGTAACGCCAGTTCTTGGTGAGGCCGTCGAACATCACCACGGGGTCGCGATTCACGTCCTCGACGTAGCGGGCGGCGCTCTCCACGGGCAGCTGTCCGGGACGCCCGGCCCAGATGTAGTGCGAGTAGAACTCGTCGATCAGCAGAGCCGCGTCCTCTTCGCGCGCGACGGCCACCCAGCGGGCCAGATCGTCCCCCTGGATCAGCTTGCCGGTCGGGTTGCAGGGGTTCGACAGCAACAGGGCCGACAGGCCGCGGCCGTGCACCTCGCGCCGCAGATCCTCGACGGAGAAGCCGTAGCCCCGCTCGCCCTCCAGCAGGATGGGGATGGCGGTGAACGCCTTGAAGATGTCCAGCAGCTCCTCGTACGCGGTGTAGTCGGGCAGGAAGTGGCCCAGGTTCACGTGGCCCAGGCTGGCCGCCGCCCGGGTCAGCGAGGCGCGCCCGCCGCCCGACACGCTGACGTTCTCGGCGCTGTACTGCGAGGGCATGCCCCGCCGGTACAGGCGGTTGTAGAGATCGGCGATGGCGGCGCGCAGCTCGCCGATGCCCGGAACGGGCGCGTACTCTTGATCGTCGACGTCGATGGAGACCCGCTCGATGCGCGGCGGGGCGCCGGGCAAGGGCCCCGTCTCGGGCTGCCCCTGGCCCAGGTTGCACCAGTCCGCGGCCCCCGTCCGGTAGCCGAGGCGCGCCGCCTCGGTGGTCACGTAGATGACGCCGGTGCGGGGGACGGTTCGGAAGGCGTGGATGATGTTGTCGTCGGGCATGGACATCGACATTGGACGTGGGGCCTTTTGCGAGTTTTGCGGATAGTATAGGGCAACCATGTCCACCGTCGGCCGGGGCTTTGCCATCGCCGTGATAGCGGCCGTCGCCGGCTTCCTGGTGGTGCCGCTGCTGATCGCGTCGGCGCCCATCGAGCCGGTGATGGGGGTCGTGCAGAAGATCTTCTACTTCCACGTCCCCTGCGCGATCATGATGTTCCTGTCCACCTTCGTGGCGGCGGCGGGAAGCCTGTCGTACCTGTTCAAGGGGGCGGAACGGGGCGACCGCCTGGCGCACGCCGCGGGCGAGCTGGGGGTCCTGTTCGGAGCCTGCGTGCTGGTGACCGGGCCGCTGTGGGGGCGCAAGGCGTGGGGCGTGTGGTGGCAGTGGGACGCCCGGCTGACCAGCTCGCTGCTGCTGTTCCTGATCTTGAACGGCTACCTGCTGGCGCGGCGCTACGGCGGGCCGGCGGGCAAGAAGCTGGCGGCGGCGCTGTCGCTGTTCGCCGCCGTCGACGTGCCGCTGGTCTACAAGAGCGTGGACATCTGGCGCACCGTTCACCCCCAGACCACGGTGGTGCCGTCGCTGGATCCCGCGATGCGGCCGGCCTTCTGGGCGTCGTTCGGGTTGATCGCGCTGGTGTGGGGCATTCTGCTGGCGCTGCGCCTGCGGCTGGAGGACGCCCGCGCCACGGTGGAAGAGCTGCAGCTGATGGTCGACGACCTCGCCCACGACACCTGACCGCGGCTGGGAAAGAAGCTCATGAACATGATCAGATCAATCCGGTTCGTCATTGCGCCATTCGCCCGAGCGCTGCCTGCCCTGGCGGTGCTGGGCGCCATGCTGATGAGCGGCGCCGCCCAGGCCCAGGAGTACGTGAAGATCGACAACGTCCCGCGCGAGCAGCTACCCGCTCCGCAGTTCGTCGGCGCCGCCTACGGGTTCATCATGATCGCGATCCTGACCTACGTGTTCATCGTGGCGCGGCGCCTGGCCAGGACACGGGCGGACATCGCCGAGCTGCGCGGCCAGGTGGAACGTCTGGCCGGTCCGGGCGAGCGCCGCTGACGGGACGACGTCGTGCTGCAAGTTCCACCGTCCTCGCACTTCATCTTCATCCCGGTGGTGCTGGTGCTGGGCATCATCATCGGCTTCCTGCTGGGCGCGCGCGCCACCCGGGACGCCATCGCCACCGAGGAGCGCCGCCGCGCCGAACGCGAGGCGCGGCGAGCCAAGCGCGCCGCCGCCGCCGCCCCGGACGCCGCCGCGCCCGCCAAGGCCGACTGACCGACCCTACGTAGCTGCTTCCCCTTCCATCTCGAGAAAGGACCTGCCCATGGCCAGCTTCGAGTACAGCGACGAGCAGCAAGCCCTGATCCAGACCGCCCGCGAGTTCACGAAGAAGGAAATCATCCCGGTCGCCGGCCACCTGGACGAGACGGGAACGTTCCCCAAGGAGATCTGCGAGAAGGCCTGGGAGACCGGCCTGATGAACTGCGAGATCCCGGAGTCCGCCGGGGGCCTGGGCCTGTCGTGCCTGTCGCACTGCCTGATGCTCGAGGAGATCTCGTACGGCTGCCTGGGCATCAACACCACCCTGGCCGGTAACCTGCTGGCGTCGATGCCGCTGATCCTGGCGGGCAGCGACGCCCAGAAGAAGACGTACCTGGGCCGGCTGCTGGACAAGCCCATCTTCGCGGCCTACTGCTGCTCCGAACCGGACGCCGGGTCGGACGTCGCCGGCATGAAGACGCGCTTTCGCAAGGACGGCAGCGGCTACGTGCTGAACGGACAGAAGCGCTGGATCACGAACGGCGGCGTGGCCGACTTCTACACGGTGTTCGCGCGGCTGGAGGGGACCGATCGCCACAAGGGGATCACCTGCTTCGTGGTCGACCGCGCCACGGCGGGCGTGTCGGTGGGCAAGAAGGAGAACAAGATGGGCCAGCGCGCCTCGAACACCACCGACGTGCTGTTCGAGGACGTGAAGCTGGGCCCCGACAGCGTGGTGGGCGCCGAGGGCGAGGGGTTCAAGATCGCGATGCGGACCTTCGATCGCACCCGGCCCTGGATCGCGGCGGGCGCGGCCGGCGTCATCCGGCGGGCGCTCGACGAGTCGCGGACCTACGCACTGGACCGCAAGACCTTCGGGGTGCCCATCGCGCAGCACCAGGCCGTGCAGTTCATGCTGGCCGAGATGGCCATCGCGTACGAGACGACGCGCCTGCTGTGCCACAAGGCGGCCTGGGCCATCGACGTCGGCCAGCTGGACAGCATCGTGTCCAGCTACGCCAAGGCCTACGGCGCCGACGCCGCCATGCGCGTGACGACGGACGCCGTGCAGATCTTCGGCGGCTACGGCTACACGAAGGAGTACCCCGTCGAGAAGCTGATGCGCGACGCGAAGCTGCTGCAGATCTACGAGGGGACCAGCCAGATCCAGCGCATGGTCATCGCCCGCAACCTGCTGGGAGGCCGCTAGGCTGGGGTCGATGGCGCAGGCGCCCGGAAAACCGGCAACCGACGCGACGGACGACGCGGATGAGGGCGGCGCCACGCCGGGCCGCATGCGCCTGGACAAGTGGCTGTGGGCGGCGCGCTTCTTCAAGACGCGCTCGGCCGCGGCCGCCGCCGTCGACGGCGGCAAGGTCGACGTGGCCGGCGAACGCGCGAAGCGCGCCAGGCTGATTCACGTCGGCGAGACCGTCACCATCCGGCGCCCCCCTTACGAGCAACATGTCGTGATCCGCGGCCTGGCCGATCTGCGCGGCCCCGCCGCGGTCGCCGCCAAGCTGTGGGAAGAGACCGCCGAGAGCAAGGCCACCCGCGAACGCCTCGCCTTCCAGCTGAAGAACGCGCCGACGCTGCAATTCACGGGCGGCGGTCGGCCCACGAAGCGCGACCGCCGCGAGATCGAGAAGATCAAGACGAAATGGTGACGGGCGGGGGCATCGACGTCGGTACGGTTCGAATCGTGGGGATCGAGGGCGCACCCTTGTCGGTGCCGCTGCGTGAACCGTTCGTCATTGCCAGCGGGCGGATTGATGTCACGCGCGCGGTTCTGGTGCGCGCCACCCTCGAGGATGAGGCCGGGCGACGCGCGGTGGGATTGGGCGAGGCAGCAGCCTTGCCGCCAGTGACCCACGAGGATCAGCCCGAACTGCTGGAGCTGGTCGGCGCAGTCGGAAAGGCGCTGGCCCGCGTCAGGTTCAGATCGCTGACCGACGCGGCGGCGACGGTGGAGGCGCTGGTTCCCGGCTCGGCGGTCGCCCGCGCCGGGATGGAGAGCGCCGTCCTCGACGCCTGGGCGCGCCTTTGCGGAACGTCGATGGCCTCTCTGCTGGGCGCGCCCGCCGCGACGCCCCTGCCCGTCCTGACGACGGACATCACCCTGCCCATCACCGCACCGGCCGCCATGACGGCGCTGGCCCTCCGCCACCGCGCGGCCGGCTTCACCTGCTTCAAGGTGAAGGTGGGCCGCGACTGGCGCGCCGATCGTGAATCCCTGCGCGCCGTCGCGGCCGCCGTGCCCGACGCTCACTTCCGCCTGGACGCGAACGGCGGCTTCACGGCGCGCGACGCGCTGGCCCTCCTCGACGCGACGGCAAAGGCTGGCCTGACCGTCGAGTGCTACGAGCAACCCTGCGCGCGCGAGGACCTGGCCGGCATGGCCGAGGTGACGGCGAGGTCGAGCGTTCCCGTCGTCGCCGACGAATCGTTCCGCGGCGAAGCCGACCTGCAAGCCATCATCGCCCACCGGGCCGCCCATGCCGTGAACCTGAAGCTGGTGAAGCTGGGCGGCCCGCTGAAGGCCGTCACGCTGGCGCGCGCTGCCCGCGCCGCGGGCCTGCGCCTGATGGCCGGCGCCATGGTCGAGACCCGCGTGGGCCTGCTGGCGATGGCGCACGTCGTGGCGGCGCTGGGCGGCGTCGACTGGGTCGACCTGGATACGGCGTTCTTGCTGGCAGACGACCCGTTCGAGGGCGGGTGGAGCGTTGACGGGCCGCGGATCAGCCTGACCCCTCGCCCTCTCGCCGTGCCTGGTAACGGCTGACCTATAACGACTGGCGTTCCTGAAGGGAAACCTCGCAGCCGCGTGGGAAGAGGTTCCGGATGGCGTGCGTCCCCGTCAGGGGCGCGAGCCGTCGGTTGACGTGAGCAGGTGGACGCGTCGACGTCGGCCACTTTCGGCCACACCCGCAGCACCCCTGAAACCCGCCCACACGCTGTTCTAACAGCTACGCTACCGCTTCCGGCGGCCGGCGAGGTAGGACTCCTCGCGTCGGCCGACAACCAGGGCACTTTTCTTTTGGCGACCGACAACTTTTTCCTGCCTCGAACCGAATACGACTCGCTTCCCCAGTGCCTCTTGATCACCCAGGCCGCCACACGGCCGTCGTTAGGAGCTTCCGATGGGTTCACCCTCGCATCGTCATCTCACCGTCGTCTTGATTGCCTCGCTTGTCGGAATCGCCGTGCAAGCTTGCTCGACGCCGCGCCCCTACTCCGGCGGTCAAGCCGGATCCGACGCAGGCGTCGGCGGAGGTCCGGCCAGCAGCACGGGCGGCCGCGGAGGCTCCGGCATTTCTCCCCAAGGGTCGGGCGGTATCCCAGCCGATGCCGCAACGCCTGACGTTCCATCTGCCTCGGGCGGAAGCTCGCAAGACGGCGCCGTGGGCGGAACCCCCGTTACCGGTACGGCTACGGGCGGGACTCAAGGATCGGGTGGTCTCATCGGATCGGGAGGTTCCATCGGTTCGGGTGGAGCGTCTGCGACGGGAGGTCACACCGGTGGAACAGGAGCAGGCATGTCATCCGGATCGGGCGGCACATCCGGACAATCCGGCGCAGGCGGGGGCCCGCCGGGCACGGGTGGCACTACCCCAGGAACTGGCGGTACCCGAGGCTCCGGAGGCGTGGTCGGGTCGGGCGGCATGGTCGCGTCCGGAGGAAAACAAGGTTCCGGCGGCGTCTCAGGATCAGGAGGCGCGTCAGCCTGCCAAGCGGGCGGCGCCTGCCAACCTACCAACCCCTGCCAGAAGGGAACCTATTCGTGCGCCACCGGAACCCAACAGTGCGTGCCCAGCGGCAATCAGCCCACGACCGTCGCCTGCGGCGCAGCGCCCTCATGCACCGGGTCGACGAAACACTTGCAGCAAATGTGTGATGGCAACGGCGCGTGCGCGCCCCAGGTCACACAGGCATGTCCCGCTAACCAAACTTGCTCTGGAACAGACTGCGCCTGCAACGCGCCCAACCAGCTGTGCAACGGCGCATGTGTGAACATCCAAACGGATCCAAACAACTGTGGAGCATGCGGCGCCAACGATTGCGCAAACAAGAATATGGGGTGCTCCGCGGGCCAATGCGTTTGCAGCGCGAACACAGTCAACGGCCTGCAAATATGCTTTCGGCCGGGCCAGGTACGTGGAACCTGCTGGGGGGGAGCATGCGTTCTTCCGGCACTCGGGGTTGGATGTAACACAGCTGCTGATTGCGTCCCCGGTGGCTGCTCGGCTCCCGGAGGCTTCTGCCTAGGGACGATCGAGGTGGCAGGACAGGTGAGCTGCGGCGATGATGTCGGCTCAAGCGTCACCTGTCCCGCTTCTGAGGGTTGCACCGACGTCGGCGGAAGGCAACCGCCCTTCACCGTCTGCAGAGACGGAACCGGCACCGGAACTGGTGCTATTACTTGCGACGGACCTAACGATTGCCCGGCGAACTACGACTGTTGCAGTTTCCAAAGCACTCAGCATTGCTTGGCGCAACCGCAGCCCGGCGTTGTCGGGTCGGCATGCGTCGCATACCAGACGAATCCGAACGGCCCCCAGGCCAGCCTCGTATGCGATCCATTAAATCCGACTGCAACATGCCCGCCAAACAAGACATGCACGATCGACTCTAACGAGGCGATAGTTTACGGCTTCCATTGCCAATAGTGTCCCCCGTCCTAAGCCACCCAAAGACCGACCCTGACTCCACTGAAACTGACCTCCGCAGGTGTTTCAGTGGCCAGGCCCTCCTGATGTGAGACTGGGGTTTCTGCTGTTTGAGTCGGCAGCTCTCTCCATAGTCACGAGGGCGTCGTCGCGATGCGGATCCGGTTAAGAACGGCGGCGGCGATGGTATCGCCGCCGAAGACGTGCCCCATTTCGGAGTAGCTGCGCAGAACAGGAACTGCGCGTGCCCAACTCGATGGCGGCCGTGACCGCGTCGTTCACCGTCGGTCGAAGCGCTTCCTGGCGAGCACCAGAACGCCGAGAATCGGGTTCGCCACTTTCTCCATCGGTCCGGTGGATCTGGACGCACAGATCGCCGATGTGCTGGCCGGCATGACGCACGCGCACTATAGCGGCACGGTCATCGTCGGCGATGTCTCCGTCCGCGGGAATGGATGCGATGGCGGGCCCGCTCCTGACGCAATGTTCGCGGAGGAGTTGGCCAGTGGCAGGTCGAGCGGTCGCACCCCACGCCGTCCCACTGCATCTGCAGCCGCCGGCGGATCCACGATTCGAAACGCAACCCCTCGTAGCGGGGTACGCTGCGCTGGCCCACGCCCGCCTCGATCTCCCCTTGCGATCCGGATTTCCCTGAACTCGCGGAAATCCCGTTCTTGCAGTTCCGCCTAGGTCCGCGTGGTCAACTTCGCGCAATCAGCCGACGGGTTTCCGGCTGAATCCCGGAGCCAGCACGAACAGCCGCGTGCTTCACGTGCCCAATCCCACATTGGGGCCCGAGCCGTAATCCGGCTGGCACCCTTCGTCGGGCGTCGTCGTGCCTGGCACCGCGTGCCTCTGGCAGCCGGGCGCCACGCACACGCCGCATGCTGGCGGATCGCGAACCGAATCCTTGTCATCGACCAGGGTCCTGCAAAATCGCCCGCGTGTTCCAGCCCGCGCCAGCGCGTCCAGGATCAACTCCAGGTACGGGACGGCGCGGCAGGCGGGGGCCGGCACTTGCCGGAACGCAGACTCGGCGGTCACCACCTCCGTGGTGGCCAGTTTGAATCGGAGCCTCCGGACTTTCGCCGAGGTTCTCCGACTAGGTCAGAAGCTGCGCCGGGGGCCAAGCATCCCGGACGCGCGTGGGCCCGACTTACTGCTTGAAGTACACGTCGTCGACCCAGATATCTGTCATCAACGACGGCCCAGCATCGGGAGCGATGTTCCGCTGGGCTTGCCAGTTGACACCGTAGACCTGCGTGGGAAGCCACTGCGCGTCCTGGTAACCCCACGAGGGATCGATGGAGATGCCACCCTCAGGGGGCATGCCACCGTCTTTGCCGGTCTCTAGGATGACGGTGAACTGTTGCCACGTGGTCGTGAAGTTGACGTATGCCGCGTAGCTGTTGTAGCACTTCGACGTATTGCCGCCCCCGCCGTTGCAAATTTGGCCGCGCGGGTCGGTATCGGTGTCCGGGAACGAGACCTTGACCTGAAGTGAGCCAGTGGTGGGGTCTGGGGTCGTCGTCATGCCCCAGAAGGTCAGCGCCTTATACTGGCTGATATCGAAGGGAACAGTGACCATCGGAACGGATGGTGCCGCGCCTCCGGCGCCACCGGCCCCGGTTGCTCCAGCAGCACCACTTGCTCCGGCATTACCGCTCGTTCCTGCGGTGCCCCCCCGTCCGCCCGGACCGCCCCCCTTTCCACCCGCTGCATCTCTTCCGGCGCCGCCACCCTCTCCGCTTGCCCCCCCCGTTGCAGCCGTACCGCCCGCTCCCGTCGTGCCGCCCGTCGCGTCACCACCGGACGGTGACGCATCAACCCCGGCATCGGGATCGACCACCTGCGCGAACTCGAAGCCCACACCACACGTGTCGTATAGGCCGTTCAACGCACAAGCCTGATGGGCGGCGTGGGTGCTCGTTTGGCAGTTCAACGTCTTGGATGGTGAGGGCAGCGCGGTGAAGAGGAACGAACCCTGCGGCGGGTCTGACGTGTCGTTGCTGGACATTCCTCCGTCGTCGACGTAACTGGCGCCGCTGTTGTACCAGTAGCCCGGCGACGCCGGCGCCTGGATCCCCGAGAGCTGAATCGGCCCGTGCGTCGTCGTCTCCATGTCGTCGATCAGGACGTAGCTGCTGTCCGATGCGCCGGGCTCGCAGCCCCCGTCGCTTGGCGCATCGCCGGAATCCGCTCGATCTCCTGCAGAATCTACGTGCCCCGCATCGGATGGCGAACCACCGGAGCCCGACGTCGCCCCCCCCGAACCCGTGCCACCCGAGCTAGAACCACCGGAGCCCGATTGACTCCCACCGTGGGTGCCACCGCTGCCGACCTGGACGGGGCTCTTCGCGCACGCACCAATTCCAACCAGGAGCACCATGCCGGCGAGAGAACAACCATGGCGAAGAACGGTCCTGCGCATCGTGACACTCCTGATTTTAAGACTGCAAAAGCTCGACAGTGGGAAGCCCCACCCGACGCCCGGCGTCGGGTAGGGGCAGCTATAGTCGCCTACTTGATCGTGATGTCGTAGCTAATCGTCTTCCAGGTGTCAGCGCTATACACTTCGAAGCCAGCCTGAACGCCCAGCAGATAGTAACTGCTCATCAAGGTGCCATACCCGTGCATCGCCGCGTCTTTGAAGTACGGCGCCAAGTCGAGGTTCGTGGTCATGTTCGAAGAACCCGACGGCACATAGCTGACGACCTGCTGTCCCGTAGTCGGATTCATCATACCATAATGCGGAGTGCGAGATACTCCGTCCGATCCCATGACAGGTGTGCCGGTTGTGTTACCGATCGGCGACTTGTTGCCAGCGTTGCCGATCCAGACCATCAATTCGACGGCCGGAGCCGTCTTGGGGGCCTTAGCCGGCCCGAACCAAACGTCGTAAGCGGCGTCGCCGTTAGCTCCCATCATGAATGTCCAGTTCGTGATAACGCTTTGGAGCGAGGAGATCTGCTTGTCCGCCTGATACGAACCGTACAGCTGTATTCCGCCCACGCCAGGCCCCCAGCCGCTGATCACCGCTGGATAAGAGGACGGCGCGTTGCCACCGAGGACCGACCCCGCCGTGTACGTGAAGCCAACGCCCGTCGCGGTAGCCGAGACCTGCATGCTCATGGGAAGACCGTTGTTCTTGTCAAACGGGGTGGTTTGCACCGCGTACCCGTTGATGCCGTTAACCGCCTGGGGCAAGTTGTTGGTGAAGGAAGGGCCGTATGCCCCCGCGGCAACGACGGGACTCGGTGCCGTCATCAATGGGACGACCTTGGTGATGCAGAAATCGTAAGAATGGGACTTCGAATCCGACGGCACCGACAACTTTACATCGGTGAGGTTCTGAGGATCGACCAGGTTTCGGTCCATATCATTGTTCGCCAGCACCGAATCGGCGAAAAGCACGTTGTAGGTAATGGGTGTACCTGCCACACCGGGAACCGTCACACCGGGAGCATCACCCTTCGCGGGCCCCATCGTTAATACGTCGGTCGTTGTGGGGTACTCGACGTAAAGGACGGAGCCGTCGCTGCCTTTGTTGCTGGATCCTGGCGCCACCGTAATAGCGAAGCCGACCAGCTTGCTGGCATCCCATTTTCCGGGGGTGGAAGTGTCACCGGGGGGGCCGGAGTTGACCTTGAACCCGAGGCCGTCGTAGCCGCCCGCGGCAATGGTACCTTTCAGACACATTCCCTTCGACGTCGAGTTGTAGGGAATGACGCCCGTGGGGTTGCACGGGCTGCTGGTGTCCGAGCTGTAGCAGTACCAGGCGCCTTTGATGCCCCACTGGTTGTTGCAGATGAAACCCGACGAGTCGATGTTGATCGTGCTCATGTCGGTGTTCATGCAGCCGGCGATGCTGCCGCCCTGGCCGCCGCTGCCCGAGCTGCCGGCGGCGCCGCCGCTGCCGGTCATGCTGCCGCCGGTGCC
>Ga0207671_10002302_pt1 | contig 20628 bp, 20 predicted proteins | sample KBSC24metaG_FD_184352 | JGI IMG/M metagenome (GOLD analysis project Ga0207671, IMG submission 184352) | Corn rhizosphere microbial communities from Kellogg Biological Station, Michigan, USA - KBS C2-4 metaG (SPAdes) (version 2) | ecosystem: Host-associated > Plants > Roots > Rhizosphere > Soil... | reverse complement strand
TCTACGAACTGCTGCGCTGTGACAAGCGGTTGCACCACTTCACTGTGGCCGAGGGGGCGCAGATGCACTGCGCACCCATGGCTCCGCGGCTGCGAAACCAGGCCGTCTACGACTGGCTCGACGGTGTCATCTGAGGTTCGCCGACTGGGATGAGCCACGCCGCGCGTCGCCGATCGGCGCGCGCGGTCACACCAATCGTGCGATCACAGCTCACCCGCTCTGCTCGCAGACTCGTCTCGGCCGGGAGGCTTTCAGCCACACGTCGCAGTCAAGGAGACCACAGCGATGAGCAAGGTGAAGAACCTGCGCGGGTTCATGAGCTGGATCGTGTTCGCGTTGTTCCCCAACTCGGAGGTCGCATGGGCGGCGCTCGCCGGCCTCGGGATCACGGTGGTGCTGCTCGCGGTGGACCGGCGCGGCGGGATCCCGCTCGACGCACTCGTCCTTGACGTTTCCACGGTGGTCTTCTTCGCCGCTCTGGCCGTAGCTGCGCTCACCGCACCGCACGCGCCGCTCGGCACCTGGAGCGGCGCGCTCTCCTTCGGTTGGCTCGGGGTCACCGCCTGGGGGAGTATCGCGCTCCGTCGGCCGTTCACGCTGGGTATGGCCCGCCGCCGTGTGCCGCGCGAACTCTTCGAACAGGTCGCGTTCCAGCGGGCGCAAACCGCGCTCACCCGGCTGTGGGCGATCGTCTTCACCGTCGTCGCGGCGGTGCTGGTGGTGTGCGATGCCGCCCATATGAGCACGATGCTCACCCTTGCCGTCCGATTCGCGGGACTCGGAGTCGGCGCGCATCTGACTTCGCGGCGCATCCAGGCGGCCCGGCAGCATCAGGCTGCGGCCGGGCCGAGTCTGGAAGCGGTCTGACTGTGTTTGCCGGACGGCAGCTTCGTCACACCGCCGCGTCGGGGGAGTCGTTCAGCAGGACGATCTTTCCTCCTGTACCGCCGGCGCGAAGTCGCTCGACGGCGTCGCCCGCCTTGGCCAGGGCGAAGCATTCCGCCACGCTCGGTTCGAGGTCTCCGGCTGCGGTGAGCGTGAGCAGGACGGCCAGATCCTCGGCGTCCTTGCTGTGGTCCGCGGCGTAGGAGAAGTAGGTGTGCAGGGTCACGTTCTCGTGCCCGATGAAGTCGTAGATCGTCAGCGGGGTCGGCTCACCGCTCGAGGTGCCGAACAGGACGAGCGGGCTACCGGGCAGGAGGCGGGAGATCACCCCGGCCAGGGCCCGTCCTCCGACGCTCTCGAGCGCTGCGTGTACAGGCGCGCTGTCCGCCGGGTCGGTGACGATCGTCGCCGCGCCCGGCAGCTGCTTGGCCTTCGCCACCGCGATGACCTCGGCGCCGCTGAGCCGGGCCAGCTGGAGGTGGATCCGGCCCACTCCGCCGGACGCGCCGGTGACCAGTACGCGTCGGCCAGTGATGTTGCCGAGGAGCCTGAGAGTGCGCAACGCGGTCAAGCCGGCCATCGGCAGGGCGGCGGCGGTCTCGAGGGGGACGTTCTGCGGCACCACGGCCAAACGCGATGCCCGCACCGCAACCTGCTGCGACCAGGCGCCCTGCTCGGCGAGCCCGACGACGCGGGAGCCCGCCTCAGGGCCGGAGCCGTCGGCCGCGGCCTCGATCACGGTTCCGGCCACGTCCTGGCCCGGTGCCCAGCCTTCGTCCCGCATGCCGATGAGGCCTAGTTCGCCTCGGTTGACGGTACTGGCCGTCACCGCGACCAGCGCCTCGTCCGGCCTCGGTCGCGGGGCCTCGGCCTCGGTGGCGACCAGCTGCCGGTTCGGGCCCAAACGCATACTCAACACGGGAACCTCCTGGGGTGATCAGGACGACTTCGACACCGTCCACGATCCCCGAGGTGCTTACCATGGGGTAGTAGGTACCTTTAAGTGCGTTAGACACCCGAGGGAGACACGGTGCCGACCCAGACCATGGTCCAGAAGCGGGCGGAAGCCCGGCGTGCGTTCGAGAGCTTCCTGGCCGAATGTCCCTCCCGCGATCTGCTCGCGACCATCGGCGGGAAATGGGTGACGTTGACCCTGGCCGCACTCGAGCACGGCCCGCAGCGCTACAACGCTCTGCGAAGGCGCATCGCGGGTATCAGCCCGAAGATGCTCACCCAGACCCTGCGTACGCTCGAGCGCGACGGTCTGATCGCCCGTACCGTCACCGCCTCGGTCCCGGTACAGGTCGACTACCAACTCACCCCGCTCGGCACGCAGCTGCTGGCGATCGTGCTGACGGTCAAGTCTTGGGCCGAGGCCAACGTCGAAGCCATCCAGACCGCGAGAGCCACTTACGACGCCCGCGACGACAGCGACGCCCGCGACGACAGCGACGCCCGCGACGCCCGCGAGGCCCGCGACGACCAGCACTGACAAACTCCGGCCCGGCCGGCGACGGCCGTAGGTCGGTTCACCCGACAACACATGCCGGTACAGCGGTGACCGCGGTCAGCCGGCGTTCTCGGCACGAGCGTCGTACTCGTCGCGAGCGGCGAGGACGTCCGTCGTGTGCTCCATGGACCACGCGGTGAGTGCCTTCAGGGGTTCGCGGAGCGTCTGACCGAGCGGGGTCAGCGTGTACTCGACGCGAACCGGCACCTCGGGGTAAACCGTGCGCCGGACCAGGCCGTCGCGTTCCAGGGCGCGCAGTGTCTGGGTGAGCATCTTCTCGCTCACTCCCGAAAGCCGTTTGCGCAGTTGGGTGAATCGGGCTGTCCCGTTCTGCCCGAGCTCGCCGAGGACGAGGATCGACCATTTGTCGCCGATGCGGTCGAGCAGGCCGCGCGACGGGCAGCCGCGCTCGTACGGATCCCGCGACGATGTCGTCTCGGTCACAGTGCTGACGGATGCCACGGCACTCACCTCATTTCTTTCACGTGGGTGGCTACCTTACCAAAAGGTGGCTACTTACTTATGGAGAGTCCCCAGGTCATCCTGAAGTCGTGCCGCGCAAGGCCGCGGCGGACAAGGAGACCCTCATGTCGATCATCGTCACCGGAGCCACCGGTCAGCTCGGCCGCCTCACCGTGGCGGCGCTGGTGCGGCGCGGCGTGCCCGCCTCCCAGATCGTCGCGACCGGCCGGGACGTCAGCGGTATCAAGGATCTGGCAGACCGTGGCGTCGTGGTGCGCCCTGCGGATTTCGCCGACTCGGACAGCCTCAAGGCTGCGTTCACCGGAGCTGACAAGCTGCTGCTGATCTCGACCACGGTGGTGGGCGAGCGGGTCGCCAACCACCGCCGCGCCGTCGACGCCGCCTTGGCCGCCGGGGTGTCCCTGCTGGCGTACACCAGCATGGCGCACGCGGACACGGCCACCACCATCCTCGCGGCCACCCACCGCGCCACCGAGGAATACCTGCGTGAGCGCCAGGCTCCCGCCGCCCTGCTGCGCAACAGCTGGTACCTGGAGAACTACACCGCCCAGCTTCCTCTCGCGCTCCAGCACGGCTCGTTCATCGGTGCCGCCGGCCAGGGCCGGGTCAGCGCCGCATCCCGCGCTGACTACGCCGAAGCCGCCGCGGCAGTACTCACCACTGAGGGACACCTCGGCGCGACCTACGAGCTGGGTGGCGACCGGGCGTTCACCCTGGCGGAGCTGGCCGCGGCGGTCACCGCCGCCACCGGCAAGCCGATCGGCTACACCGACCTGCCGGCGGACGAGCTCGTAGAGGCCCTGACCGCCATGGGCATGCCCGCCGACACGGCCCAAGCCGTCGCCGACGCCGATCTCGGCCTGGCCCGCGGCGAACTGTTCACCGACTCGGGCGACCTGGCCCGCCTGATCGGACGCCCGACCACCACCCTGGCCGACGCGATCGCCGACGCGCTGCGATGACATCACCCCTTCGACTCAGCCGGAAAGGTCCATTCACGATGTTCACCCGCATCGCCGCCCGCGCGACACAGCGGCGCGCCCTGACCACCATCGCCGTGGCGTCCACCGCACTGGCCGCCTTGGCGCTTCCCGTCCCTGCCGCGACTGCTTCAGCCCGTACGCAGAGTGCGTACACAATCGCGATCAACGGCGGCAACGCCTATCCCGAAAGCGTCGCGGCCGACAGAAACCACATCTACGCCGGCAGCATCGCCGACGGCACCGTCTATCGCGGGCGACCCGGGACGAAGACGCTCGAGCCCTTCCTGCCGGGCGGCCAGGACGACCGTACCCAGGTCACCGGGATCAAGATCGACGGCAGCCGCCTGCTGCTCGCCGGCGCCTTCACCGGACGGTTCTTCATCTACACCGACACCGGGAAGCTGGTGGCCTCCTACGCCGTGCCCGACACCGGCGAGCCGACCCTCGTCAACGACGAGGCCGTCGGCCCCGACGGGGACGTGTACATCACCGACTCCTTCCGAGCCGTCGTCTACCGGATCCCGGCCGCCGAGGTGAAGGCTCCCGCCACCGGCGCCCGCCGAACCCTGCAGGTCGCCTATCACCTGCCGGACTACGTGGCGGGCACGTCCAACGGCAACGGCATCGTCGCCACCCCCGACGGCAACCTGATCATCGGCTACTGGGCCAGCGGTGCGCTCTACCGGCTCACCCTCGCCACCGGTGAGGTCCGCAAGATCGACGCACCGGCTCTGACCAGCGCCGACGGCATGGTGCGAGACGGAAACACGCTGTATATCGCCCGCTCCGTGACCAACGAAGTCGCCACGGTGCGGCTCTCCGGCGACGACACCCGCGGCACCGTCCTCTCAGAGCGCGCCTACCCCGGCATCGACACCCCCACGGGCATCGCGATCAGCGGTAACCGGCTGTTGGTGACGAATTCCCAGATGGACAACTACCTCTACGGCGCTCCGCTGCAGAGCTCGGTGTTCACCGTCGAAAGCCTGCAGCTGCACTGACTCCCGGATCAGGGCCCGGACAGCGGATCGGACGGGAGCCGGTCCGCAACGCGCTTGCCCTGGTGTTCTCTGCTCGTCGGTCGAGCAGCGAGGGCTAACTGGACCACCATCCGTCCCTGCCCGCGCAGTGCGGTCAGCTCCACGGGCTCCGACGCGTTGTCGAGGATGGCGCCCAGCTGGCTTCGGGAGCGTAGTTCACGGCCGCAGACCTCTACGAGGACATCGCCGGGGCGTAGACCGGCGGCGTCGGCGAGCGATGCCGGCTCGACCGCGCGCACCAGCAGCCCCGGCGTGCGGTCGAGTCCCACAGCCGCGCGTTTGCTGATCGTCTCGTGGGCCGGGGCCAGATCCAGGCCGACGCGGTCGAGGTTGGTCGGTTGGCGCGGCTCGAACTCGACCAGCAGAGTCCGGAGCAGGCCGGCGAGCTGGTTCCGTTCCTCGTCCGACAGCGCCGCGAGAAGTCTGTCCTCGGTGCTGAGGTGGCTGGGAATGACGCGTTCGAACAGGTCACGGCCCGCCGGTGTCGGGATGACGAGCGTGCGCCGTTTGGAGTCCGGAGCGGGGCTCCGTTCTGCCAAGCCGGTCTCCACAAGCCTGTCGATCCGCGCGCTGACCGTTCCGGGGGTGAGGCCGAGCTCGTCGGCGAGCCGGTGCTGGCTGACGCCGTTCTCGCCGCCGATCCGCATCAAGGTGATCAACGCGGCGAAGTCCGAGGTGCGCACGCCGTGGGTACGCAGATTGGCCTCCACCAGGGCGTCGAGGCGAGCGCGCAGCTGGGCGAGCCGAATCGTGACCGCGAACGGCGCGAAATCGAGGTCGGGGCGCAGCGCGGACCAATCTCTCACGACGGTGTCAACGGCGTCCCCGACGACCTCGGGGGTGCTGTCGTGGTCTCCAGGCGCTGCGGCGGCGGTCACAGCGCCGAGCCTATCCCGGTTCCAAAACTTCGACCCCAATGTTTGGATCCAAAGATTGTGTTACGGTCGAAGGGTCGGCGGCTGCGGCGACGGCCCGGCGACGGTAGCCATCAAGATCGTCGATGATCGCGAGGTGAGCGGCATGGCTGGCAAACTGGACGGCAAGGTCGCACTGGTCACGGGTGGATCAAGGGGCATCGGCCGCGGCATCGCGCTGCGTCTGGCCCAAGAGGGATGCGCGATCGTCGCGTTCACGTATCACTCGGACACGACAGCCGCGGAGGAGTCGGCCAAGGAGATCGAGGCGGCCGGCGCCGTAGCGGTGCCGATCCGCGCGCAGCTGGAACAGGCCGACGCGGCCGACGCGCTGTTCCGGCACCTGGATCGGGAACTGACCGCGAAGACCGCCGGCACCGGCCTGGACATCCTGGTCAACAACGTCGGCATCGCAGGCTCGGGAACCTTGGCGACGACGACCCCCGACATGTTCGACGAGATCGTCGCAGTCAACGCCCGCGCCCCGTTCTTCCTGCTCCAGGCGGCGTCGAGCCGGCTGCGCGAAGGCGGCCGGGTCATCAACATCTCCTCCGCGTTCGCCGTTCGCCCAGCACCGAGCGCGCCGGTGTACTCCATGGCGAAGGCGGCGGTGAACGCACTGACCACCATCGCGGCCGCCGAGTTCGGCGAACGCGGCATCACGGTCAACGCCGTCTCCCCGGGCTGGACGGCGACAGACGCGAACGCCGAAGCACGCCGTGACGAGACGCTGATCGCAGGCGTCGCGAAGGACACCGCAGCCGGCCGCATCGCCGAACCCGCCGACGTCGCCGGGGTCGTGGCCATGTTCGCCTCCCCCGAAGGCAGCTGGCTCACCGGTCAGCATGTCGAGGCCAACGGACGTTTCCGCTGGAGCTGACTCCTGGCGGGTCCAGTCGGGTCGGGTCGGGTCGGGGCGGGTCCGGTCCGGTCGGGGCTGACCCGTCTCGCTATATCTGGCCGTTGGTGAACCAGCCGCCGATATCCGTCCACTGGAACTGCTCGCGCCAGGCGGTTTTGCCGGCAGCCCAGCCCGTCAAAGCGACGACGTCATTCTTCGGCTGCTTCGTCTGCCTCAGCCGCTTCAGGCGCGGTCAGAGCATCCTTGGCCGCCTTCCGGAAGGCCGCGACCAGTCGGCTGCGGTCGCCGTCCCTGGTGGCCAGAACCACGTGGCTGGGTTCGACGCCGCGCAGTGGAACGGTCGTGAGGCCGGGGCGCAGCTGCATGGTGCGCCCGCCGTCGGGGATGATCGCGACCGCGTCGCCGGCGGCGATCAGCTCGATCTTGTCCTCGTAGGCGTTGGCCAGGGGTCCGTCGGGCGCCGGGCTGCCGTCGGGGCGGGGGTCCACGCGCCAGTAGGCGTTCCACGCCGGGTCGGGCAGTCTGGGGATGGGTTCGTCGGCGATGTCGTCGAGCGTGACCGACTCCTTGCCGGCCAGCCGGTGGCCGATCGGGACCAGCAGCAGCCGGGGCTCGTCGTACAGGATCGTCACGTGCAGGCCGTCGGTGCGCATCGGCAGGCGGGTCACGACCGCGTCCACCCGGTGGTCGAGCAGCGCCTCACGGGGCTCGTCCCAGTTCAGATACCGAGTCTGCACGTCGGCGTCCGGGTGCCGGTGACGCAGCGTCCTGATCGCCGACGTGATGATCAGCCCGATCGTGTGGCCGATCGTGATCCGGCTGGGCTGGGCGGCGGCCCTGGCCGCGGCGGCTGCCTGACCGGCGGCCCGCAGCAGGGACTTGGCCTTCGGCAGAAAGACCTCGCCCGCCTCGGTAAGCGTTGTGCCCTGCGGGTTGCGGTCGAGCAGGCGGGCTCCGAGCCGCTGTTCCAGGGCGCGGATCTGGCGGCTCAGCGACGGCTGGGCGATCAGCAGCTCGGCGGCGGCGCGGCCGAAGTGACGGTGGGCGGCGACCACCGTGAAGTAGCGGACGAGGCGCAGGTCGAGGTCGGGCTGTTCGGTGGGGAACCGCTCTTCTTTCACCCTCTTACGATATTCGCGCGGTCAACACGATGGCTGCTCACCGACCACTGAATCATGCCTTTCACATGCTGTGATGCCTGAGATGAATTGTCTGGTGCGGAACGGGTCTTGGACGCGGGGCGCCCGCTGGGCGGATCGTGGAGCTACCGGCCCGACACCACTCGGTGTCCGCGCGTAGCCGGGTTACCGCACTGCAAGGGATTGCGATCATGCACGTTTTCGTGACCGGCGCGACCGGCTTCATCGGATCCGCTGTCGTTCAGGACCTGCTCGCCCACGGGCACACGGTCGTCGGCCTGGCCCGGTCGGACCAGTCCGCCGCCGCCCTGGACCGGATCGGGGTCGGGGTGGTGCGAGGCACCATCGAGGACCTCGACGTGCTGCGGGCCGCCGCCACCGGCGCCGACGGCGTCATCCACACCGCCTACATCCACGACTTCTCGCCCACTGCCGACCCCCTGGCGTTCGCCGAGATCGACGAGAACGCGATCAACGCCTTCGGCGACGCTCTCGCGGGGACCGGCAAGCCGCTCGTGGTCGCGGCAGGTCTGCCGGCCGGGGCGGCCGGCGAGACCGCCACCGAGCAGACCAAGGCGCCGGACAACCCGCCCTACCCCCGCTTCACCGAGAAGACAGCCGTCGCGCTCGCAGACCGGGGCGTGCGGGTCTCGGTCGTGCGGATGCCCCCGTCGGTGCACGGCGAGGGAGACCCGAACTTCGTGCTCATGGCTATCGGCATCGCGCGGGCCAAGGGCTTCTCGGCCTACGTGGGCGAGGGCGCCAACGTCTGGTCGGCCGTGCACCGGCTCGACGCGGCCCGGTTGTTCCGCATCGCCCTGGACCAGGCTCCCGCCGGGACGTTGCTGAACGCGGTGGGGGACGAGGGCGTGCCGTTCAGGGACGTCGCCGCTGCCATCGCCGGTCACCTGGACGTACCGGTCAAGTCGATCTCCGCCGAGGAGGCCGGCGCTCATTTCGGGATGCCGTTCGCGATCTTCGCCCAGCTGAACGCACCGGCGTCCGGCAAGCTGACCCAAGAGCGGTTCGGCTGGGAGCCGACCGAGCCCGGCCTCATCGCGGACATCGGACTGGGGCACTACTTCACGGCGACCACAGCGCACTGAGATGGCGAGGGTTCCGACGTGTCCTTGCTACCGGAGTTGCCTGAAGAACTCGACGATGTCGTGCGCGAGAAGTCCGGGTTCTTCGTGCGCGGCGAAGTGTCCGCCCCGGGGCATCCGCGTGTATCTGGTGACGTTGTAGACGCGTTCGGCCCAGCTGCGAGGCGGCTGGCCCAGATCGGCGGGAAACAAGGCCACCGCCGTGGGGACGTCCACCCGCGCGACTCGTCTCGTCAGGCCCTTTCCGTACTCGTAGTACGGGCGGAAGGAGGTCGAGATGGTTCGGGTGAACCAGTAGAGCGATGCTTGGGTGAGCAGGAAATCGTCACTGAAGCGTGCCGACACGTCGCCGTCGCAGTCACTCCAGGCGCGGTACTTCTCGAGCATCCAGGCGAGCAGCCCGGCCGGCGAGTCCGCGAGGCCGTAGCTTAACGTCAGCGGCATCGTGCTTTGCTGGTGCTGGTATCCGCCCTTCTGCGCGGCCCAGTCTGCTTGTCGCCGGAGATGGGTCTCCTCCTCTGGAGTGAGACTCGCGGGATCGTAGACGGGCGGGCTCGCGACGGCCATCAGGTGGATACCGGCAACCTCTTCCGGGTACGCCTCGGCGAGTCGCGAGGTGATGCCGGCGCCGAGGTCACCGCCGTGCGCGGCGTATCGCTGGAAGCCCAGCTCGTCGCGCATGAGCCGGTGCCAGAGCTCATGCGTCTGCTGCGTGGCCTCGAAAGCCGGGCGTTGCGGCGAGAAGGCGAAACCCGGCAGGGACGGGATGATCACCGTGAACGCGTCGGCGCGGTCGCCTCCGAACTGCGACGGTCTCGCGAGGCGCTCCGCGAGCCCGGTCAGTTCCAGGAAGCTGCTCGGCCACCCGTTGGTGAGCACGATCGGAAGCGCGTCAGGATGTTCGCCCTCATACCGGAGGTAGTGGACCGGCACGCCGTCGAGCTCGGCGAAGTGCGAGGGCAGGGCGTTGATCGACGCCTCCTGGGAGCGCCAGTCGTAACCGGACGCCCAGTATTCGATGAGGCGGCGCAGCGTGGCCGAACCGGTACCGGCTTCCCATTCGGCCAGGGGCCAGTCGACCGGCCAACGCGTGGAGGAGAGCCGCATGTGCAGATCGTTCAGTTCGGAGTCGGGGACCATGATCAACGGGTCGGTGTCGAGCAAGATGGTTCTCCTTGGAATGTGCCGGGTGCCCGCCGAGTGGCTACGAACCGGCTCCGTCGGCCTTGCCGAGCGCCCAGGCGATCGCGGCGCGTGTCTTCTCGCGCGGTTCTGGGGCCGTCGACAGCAGCGAGTGCATGATCATGCCCTCCAGGAGCGCGTCGAGCCGGTCCGCGTTGTCAGAACTGGTGAATCGGGCCAGCACTCGCCGACTGTGCTCGGTCCAGGCTGTTGTGAGGCCACGCAGCTCCGGGTCGCGCAGGGCCGCCAGGTGGAGCTCGAAGCCGAGGCGCGCGCTGCGGCGCCGGGACGGGCCGGCGTGTACGAGGTCGGTCAGGATCTCGACAAGCTGTTCCGTGTCCCGTACGTCCTGGAACAGCTGCTCGAACTGCACGGACTGGTCCGCCACGAACCGCTCGAACGCTTGGGCTCGAAGGTCGGCCAGCGTCGAGAAGTGGTAGGTGACCGAGCCCAACGGAACGTCGGCTTGCGCGGCTATGAGGCGATGCGTCACTCCGGACACGCCGTGTTCTGCGAGCACATCGAGCGCAGCGTCGAGGATGCGCTCGCGGCGCTCCGGATCGAAACGACGAGCGCGGCGCGCAGCGCTCGGCTCGACGGCGTGCCCGTTCGGTGGTTCAGGGGGCGGGCGCGTCATGTGTACAACTGTACGCATCATAAGGACAGATGTACACATCCGCTCACGGCCGCCCACGAAAAGCTGGTCGCCACCCGAGTCCCCGAATCACCCAGATCGGGTGATTGCCCGGTCATCCGCGCGGCGAACAGTCTTCTGCCATGGGATCACTTGTCGTTCGCGCCGACGAATGGAGCGACGTTCTGGCCGGCGAGGCCGAAATGAGGAGCATCCACGCGGCGATCCATTCCGATGATCCGGTGGTCCGGGCCGGGATGGTGGCCATGCTGCAGCAGTGCCCCGAGATCAGGCTGGCCGAGGATCCCGAGACGCCGGGTCTGTCCGTTCTCGTGATATGCGCGGACGCTGTGGACGACGAGGCCTTGGCGGCCATGCGCAAGTGGGGTCGGCGCGAAGGTGTCAGGACCGTGCTTGTCGTGGGCGCGATCCGGGAGGCGCAATTGCTCGATGCCATCGAACACGGCGTCGTCGCCGTGGTGCGCCGCCGGGAGGCGAGCATTTCCGGCATCGTCCGCGCGATCAGGACCGCCGACCGCGGAGCCGGCGAGTTGCCGGCCGATCTGCTCGGCGTCCTGCTGGCCCAGCTGGGTCAGGCGCGGCGCTTGAGCAACCGGCGTGAGGGGATGGTGGTGCCCGGCTTCTCCGATCGGGAGATCGACGTGGTCAGGCTCCTCGCCCAGGGGCACGACACGCGGGAGATCGCGGGCCGGCTCAACTACTCCGAGCGAACGGTCAAGAACGTCCTGCACGTACTCATGATGCGGTTGCATCTGCGCAATCGGGCCCATGCGGTGGCCTACGCGGCGCAGCAGGGCTACCTGTGATCGCCTGAGCCGAAGCCCCGGCCGCCGTCGATGGTGGTGCCTGCCGGAGCGACGGCGACCGCCCGGGCGATCGCTCGAGCGGTCGCCGTTATGGCAGGTGTGGGCCTGCCCGGCAGACGGGCGAGGACCACCCGGCGGATCTCGGGTTCGCAGTCCTGGACCTGGAGCAGGATCACGCCGCGCGGCATCACGTGCGCAAGTAGGGGTGGGATCGTGGTGACCCCGAGCCCGGCGGCGACCAAGTGGAGCTTTGTCAGCCAGTCGCGGGCGCTGTGCACGATGCGCGGGCGGCCGGGCAGTCCGGGCCACACGCCGAGCAGCGGTTCGGCAGACGAGGACGGCGTGGCGATCCAGGGGGCGTCGATCAACTCGTCCGTCCGGATCGTCGTGCGTCCGGCGAAGGTGCCGGTGGCGGGTGCGGCGATGACGAGTTCGGTTTCGTCGAGGGTTTCCAGGTACAGGCGCGGTGTGACGTCGTCGAGGGGCCGGTGCGGAGGCCGTGAGGTGACCACCGCGAGGTCGATCGAACCGGACCGCAAAGCCCGGGCCAACGCCGGCGTCGTGCCTTCGCGGGAGGTGACCTGGATGTGCGGACTGGTTTGGGCGAGCTGGGCAAGGGCTGAGGGCAACAGCGCTGATCCCGCACTGGGAAAGACCCCGAGGCGCACGGTCGTCGCACGCGGGGCCTGCTTGGTGATTGCCTGCTCGGCCTCTGTGACGGCGTCGAGGATGGTTCGGGCATAGCGCAGAAGGGTGAGGCCGGCTGTGGTCAGGCGGACTCCGTCGGCGCGGCGCTCGAACAGGGCGGTTCCCACGCTGCGCTCGAGGGAAGCGGCCTGCCGTGAGATCGCCGACTGTGTGTAGCCGAGGTGCGCGGCGGCGGCGGTGAAGCTTCCCGACTCGGCGACCTGGCGCAGGACGCGCAGGTTCGTACTGGATACCTCCATGCTGACTACGCATACCACCTATGCCGGTTCTTCGCTTCCCGCATGCCCTGGACGTACCTAAGGTCGAGATGGCGCAAGCGGAGCCACCACCGATCACGGAGGTCAACGAGATGCGAGCCGCGGTTCTCACCAAGTTCGGCGAGCCCTTGGAAATCCAGCACGTACCCGACCCCGAACCCGGCGGCGGCGAGGTGACGGTCGAGGTTCTCGCCACATGCGTCCTGCCGTACGCGCAGGAAGTCTTCAGCGGAGAGCGCAACTATCCGCTCGAGCCGCCGGTGATTCCGGGTCTGGGCGGTGTGGGCCGGGTGGTCGAATCAGGGCCCGATGCCACCAGGCTCAGGGTCGGCGATCTCGTGTGGTGCGATGCGACCGTGCGTTCCCGCGACGACGCACTGACGCCCGATATCACGTTGCAGGGCTGGAGTTCGCGAGGCGAGGGCGGGATGCGGCTCTCCCGCCATCTGCACGACGGCTCGTTCGCCGAGTTCATGCGGGTGCCGACAGAGAACGTCTACCAGTTGCCCCCGGCTGCCGGCGAGGATCCAGCTCGCTGGGCCGCGGTCGCGGTGCACACTGTCGCCTATGGTGGCCTGCTCGCCGCTGGTCTCCAGGCCGGGGAGACGCTGCTGGTCAGCGGAGCCACGGGCAACTTCGGCAGCAGTGCGGTGGCCGTCGGGCTGGCCATGGGGGCGGGCCGGGTGATCGCGCCGGGCCGCAACCGAGCGGTGCTCGACCTGCTCACCGACCGCTTCGGCCCGCGTGTGCGCACCGTCGTCCTCAGCGGCGCCGAGGACGCCGACCGCCTTGCGATGGCTGCGGCCGCCGACGGACCGATCGACGTGGTTCTCGATCTTTTGCCGCCCCAAGCCCCGGCCTCCGCGGCCCGCGCCGCCGCGATGACGGTGCGCGAATACGGCCGCGTGGTACTCATGGGCGGCGTCGGCATGCTCGGCGGTGAAGATCTCGCCCTGCCCTACCCCTGGATCATGCGCAATTCGGTGACGGTGCGCGGGCAGTGGATGTTCCAGCGCCCTGCGAATGTCGGCATGATCCAGCTGGTGGACGCAGGGCTCTTGGACCTCGCCCCGGAGCAGGTCACCACGTTCGGTCTCGACGAGATCAACGAGGCGATCGCGTTCGCGGCAGCCCATCCCGGCCCCTTCGTCCGCACGATCCTCACCCCGAACGATCCTCACTCCGCACGGCGTGAGCACTGATAGCGCCTCGCACTGGAGCCCCTGATGTCACAGGGCTTCCGCGTCGACCGTCCCGCGCCGCCGTCGCCGAGCGGAACGCGTCAGCGGAGGACCGCCCCGCAGGCACCACATCGCGATCACCGGATCACAGATCGCGCAGCCCAGGGAGGAATTATGCGAGAACGGCAGGATGGGGTGGCCCTTGAGGTAGTGGAGGATGTCCCAGCACGTGTGCATCAGCCACCCGAGCCCGATATACGCCCAAGAGTCGAGCCCGCGATAGGCCACGTACGTCGCGACAGCCGTATAGGCGAGCTCCCACCCGCCGAACCCGCCGCCGCTGAGATAGGCCGCGCCGGCTCCGGCCACCATGACGGCGTTGAAACGACGCCTATGCGGCTCGCGAATAAGAGACATCAACACTGCATAGAGGACGCCGATTAAGACCGGAGCTATGTACGTCATGGTCACTTCGCGACGCTATCCAGCCGACAGGCCGATCCCCAGTGGCAATCGTGACAGGCTTCAACGGAAAAACGCCACAGCGTCCGGCAACCGCGCTCACTCATGACTGTTGCAGAGCCCGGAACTCGTCCGCCCACGTGACGTTCCGTCCCGGCAGCCCGTCGGCCCTCTTCTGGGTGACATACGGGCAGAAGATGCCGTTGAACACCCACGGCGTCTTGCCCGCGCTCCAGTCCTTGACCGCGCCCTCATCCTGCGTGATGCCGTAGCCGGCCACCGCCAACTGGCCCGTGTGACGGAACGCCAAGGCCATCTCGGCCATGATGTTCCGGTTGTTCGAGAACCAGGTGCACGACAACAGGAAGTCGTTCCATTCCTGCTGAGCAAAGGGATGTGCGATCGCGTCGCCGACGACCTGCCATACCAGCGTCCCGGCGGGGCGGTGGTATTTGCTGGTGAACGCGCTCGGCGCGGGGTCGCTCAGGTGCTGCTTGAACAGCTTCACGAGCGAGAACTCGGTGGCCAGGAACTTCTGGTCCGCGCGGATACGGGGAATGATGTAGTCGAGGTAGCGCTGGCAGTCGCTCATCGAAGCGACATGCGGGTGGCAATCCGTCCCGGCGATGTCCGGGTTCCCCTTCACGTAGTCCAGCCAGCGGTTGATGAGCGGGATATCGCTCTTCTTGGGGTTCTCCAGATCGGTGAGCGCCCCCATGTAGATCTCGGTCTTGCCGGCCGGCCCGGGGTGCTGCTTGCGGTAGTCGATCGCGTGTTGGGCGACGGCTTCGTAGAACGCGTTGAGGTTCGCGGTCTTCTGCCCACACTCGAAGAACGGTTCGTTGCCGATCACGACGATGTCGACCTTGCCCATGACGACCGCCAGGACCTCGTCGAGGCGCTCGAAGGCGACGTTCATCTCACTGCTGCCCGCATTCGGGAGGCCCTGCTCGTAGTCGAACTTCAGGTTCAGCACGGTGCCGTACCCGTTCTGGATGGCCGAGGTCAGTTTGCGCATCCCGGGTTGCGCGGCGACATCGCCCTGATCGGCTTGCTGCATGGGGTAGAAACCCCGGATCCAAGTCGCCGAGACGGCCTGCAACTCGGCGAAGTCCACGACGTCGAGATCCTGGTTCATGTTCGCCGCGACCACCCCGGCCGGCGGCGGCGCGGTGACTCGGCCCGCTGCGGCACCGTTGCTGGAGGCCCCGGCAGTCTCGCCCGCGGACGTTGTCGCAGTCTCGCCCGCGGACGTTGTCGCAGGCGCAGATGCGGGTGCGGGTGCGGCGGACCCACAGCCCGCGCCTGTGGCCGCCAGTCCCGCTGCCATCGTCGACAGTCCGAGCAGATGCCGGCGCGTCACCCTGCCCGCACCAGGCGATTCTCGGCACCACTCATCTGCTGCTTTTATCGTATGCATACTGACATCGTCCTGATATGAGCGTAGGGTTCGGGCAAGTAACGAGTACCGATGGAGCTCAGGAGCCCGGGTGAGGCTATGGGACCGGGGGCTTGGCCTGGTTGATCTGAGCGGGTGTCAGCACGCTTTGATACACCTGGACCTGCGCCAAGTAGCCGGTGAACCAGTCCTGGTCCCGGCTGTTGCCCCTGGCCCGCCCCATCACCAGTGGGCCGGTCCCGGCTTGCGGAGCGGGGTCCGTCGCCGTGCCGGCCTCCTTGCCGTTGACGTAGACGGTCAGCTTGCGAGTGGCGCCGTCGTAGGTGCCGGCCAGGTAGGTCCAGGTGTGGGCCTGAGCCGTGACGTTCGCCACCGCCCGGGCGGCGGGCCGGGAGAAGGCCCAGTGATCGCCGTCGGCGCCCCCGAGGAATTGCAGGTAGAACCCGCTGGCCGTGGTGCCGTCCTGGCTCACCATCGTCTCGATGCCCGGGGTCGCGGTGGAGGCCAGCCAGACCCAGGCGGCAACGGTGAAGCCGGCCCCCGGGGACGTGTCGAGCACCGGGCCTTTGGTCTGCGCGTGGGAATCGGCGCTGAACGATGCGCAGGCGCCGCCGTTCGGGCACCAGGTCACGTTCGTGAAGGTGGCGGGGTACTGGTTGTGCCCGACCGCGTCCGGCGCACTCGCGCCAGAACCTTGGTTCAGCTTCCAGTAGGCCAGCGGCGAAGGCGGCGCTGGTTTGCCTCCGGCCGGCGGCGCCGCTGTCTTCCCGGGCCCGGCCGGCGGCGCCGCGGACAGGGAAGGTGACGATGCGGTGGGCGCTGACGGCGACGTCGGAGAGGACGCCGATGGGGGTGGTGGCGGCCCGGACACGATCACCACGGAGGCAGAGGGCAGAATCGAGGGCGCGGCAGTCGCCCTGCTGGACACCGAAGGATGGATCGCGAGCCAGAGCCCCGCGACCAGCGCGAGCAGTGCGAGCAGGCCTGCGAACAACCGTGCCATCCAGTGCGGGAGCAACGCCGGCTGCACATAGGTGCCGGTGACCGGAGCCGGTTGCGAGCCCGACAACTGCAATTTGGCGCTGAAGGGGTGCGAGACCTTCTGCCCGGCCCAAAGCAGGCGTTCCGGGCGCAGTCGCACCACGCTGAAATGGGCTCGGCCCGGCGGCACCTGAAGGTTCGGTACGCGGATGTCGAAGTGGACGCGGCTGCCGGAGGACTCGGCGCTGACCGCGGCTGTGGCCGTCGTGTTGCCGTGGTTGTCCACCACGAGCCGCGGCCTGGCGCGTCGCCACCCGCGGACGGTCTGGGGCAGCAACTCGGCGCGCACATCCACGAACGGCGTCACCGTCACGCTGCCTTCAGGCACCATGACCGCGTCGGGGTTCTCGACCGGAGCCACCCGGACTCCGAACGGGTGCGTCCCGGCTTCCACGTCCGGCGAACGCGGTGGGGAAAACGTGAGGCGCACTGTCGCTGTCGTGCCCGGGTACACCCGCACGGAGGACGGTTCGGTCGCGCACCACAGCGCGGGATCACCGACCACGTCGACGTGGTACTCCTCGACGATGTCGCCGGTGTTCCTGATCCGCAGCGTCAGCGTGGCGCTGCCTCCGGCGTCCACCGTCGCAGACAGGGGTTCCAACGTCGCCCAAAGACTCACGCTGCGACGCTAGTTCGCCGTCGCCGGCGGCGAACCGGCCATGAGGGACGGATTCAGGGCAGGCTTCGTTGCCCTGACAAACATCGGGCCCCTCTCTGTTCTGGTGTCTGCGCCGGCCGGGGTCTCCGGGGAGCTGCGTCGGCTCGTTCACGAATCCCTCGCGGCCGGGAGTTCACTCGTATAGCGCGTCTCGCCCGATCTCATAGCGGGTAGTGCCTGGCCGTACCCCCACTAGGGAAGGAGACGGGCTGGTGGCTGCCCTGCACGAGGTCGACACCGAGGATGCCGAAGGCATCGAGGACTGCTACAGCACGGCGCTGGCCGCGAGGGACCTTCCCAAGAGGCGGATGCCGGCGGCTCCGTCGCCGCCCGGAGCGGTGCGCGACCTGATCCTGGACGAGCTCGCGCTGGACGGGAACGCGTCGCAGAACCTCGCGACGTTCTGTTCGACCTTTCTGGACCATGAGGCGCACGAGCTGATGGCGGTGTGCATCGACAAGAACATGGTCGACAAGGACGAGTATCCGCAGACGGCGGAGATCGAGAACCGGTGTGTGCACATCCTGGCCGACCTGTGGAACGCGCCGGCCGGCCCGACCGCCGGCACCTCGACGACCGGATCCTCGGAGGCGGCGATGCTCGCCGGGCTGGCGTTGAAGTGGCGCTGGCGCGCGGCGCGCGAGGCCGCGGGGAAGCCGGCGGACCGGCCGAACCTGGTGTGCGGGCCCGTACAGGTGTGCTGGGAGAAGTTCGCCCGGTACTTCGACGTCGAGCTGCGCCAGGTCCCGGTCCTGCCCGATGCCACGGGACTGCGGCCGGAGCAGCTGCGTGCGAACGTGGACGAGAACACGATCGGCGTCGTCGGCATCCTCGGGGTCACCTACACCTGTGACTACGAGCCCATCAAGGAGCTCGCGGTCGAGCTCGACGCGATCCAGGCGGACACCGGTCTGGACATCCCGCTGCACGTGGACGCGGCCAGCGGCGGGTTCGTCGCCCCGTTCCTGCAGCCGGAGCTGGAGTGGGACTTCCGGGTGCCGCGGGTGGCCTCGATCAACGCCTCGGGCCACAAGTACGGCCTGGCCCCTCTCGGCGTGGGCTGGGTGGTGTGGAGCAGCCCCGACCGGCTGCCGGAGGACCTGGTGTTCCGGGTGAGCTACCTCGGCGGCAACATGCCGACGCTCGCGCTGAACTTCTCCCGGCCCGGCGGCCAGGTCATCGCGCAGTACTTCAACTTTCTGCGCTATGGCCGCGAGGGCTACACCAAGCTCTACGAGATCGCCTCGAGCGCCGGGCAGGCACTGGGGCGCCGCATCGCCGCGATGGGCCCGTTCGAGCTGGTGTACGACGGCAAGGGCGCCCTGCCCGCGGTGAGTTGGAAGCTGACGGATCCGGACAAGGCCGGGTTCACGCTGTACGACCTCACCGACCGGCTGCGGACGCGAGGCTGGCAGGTACCGTCGTACCCGCTGCCGGCGGACCGGGACGACACGGTGATCCAGCGGGTGCTGGTGCGGCACGGGATCGGCCACGACAAGCTGGCCCTGCTCGGCGACGACATCGAGCGGGAGGTCGAGCGGCTCCAGGCGGCGGGCCGGCAGGGGACTTCGGTGGCACCGCAGGAAGACGGATTCCATCACTGAGGGCACCGGCCAGGCGGCCGGGTGCCGTTAGGTGTGTCGCGCCGAGCGTCGCGCCGTGTGTCGCTCGGTGTGTCGCGGCGTGTGCCGCGCCGAGCGGCACGCTCAGTCCGGCGCCGGCGCGTTTCCGGGTTCGGATTCGGCGCGCTCGGCCAGGAGCAGGACGGCACCGATGAGGAACAGCACCGCGCCGATCAGGGTCGCGATGTTGGTGACCGGGGCGCTGAGCAGATCAGCCGTCCCGGGTTGGACGAACGCGGCGACCGCCGAAACACCGAACGCGATCGAACCCGCGAGGTTGGCGAGCGTGATCCACCACGCGATGGACCGGGGCCGCCACGCGGCCCAGCCGTGGCAGACCTCGAACCAGGCCAGGGCGCTGGCGATGAGGAAGCAGACCGAGCCCGTCACATCCGGCCGCCAGACGTGGTGCCGGTACTGCGCGGAGCCGATCGCCGCCCCGACGGCGACCGCGGTGCTGATGTTGAAGTCCAGCGTCCCGACCGACTGCCAGGCCGTCGCCTGCCAGTCGATGCGGCCGGGCAGGAAGACCAGGACTCGACGGTCGTGGCGGAGGGCGGCCGGGACGGCGTCGACCGCCTCCCGGTACTGGAGGAAGCCGGCCGAGGTGAAGAAGACCGACCCGGCGAAGAAGGTCAGGCTGTCGACCCGGGCTCCGACCGCCTGCGCGTAGGCGGGCACGACGCCGAGTGTGAACAGCGCGGACCCGATCGCGAACAGGACGCCGATCCACCAGCTCCGCTCACCCGGGGCCCACCAGGCCTGACGGCCGCCCGCCGCCACGCCCGGGTGTTTGCGGCACCAGCGGGATTCCCGGAACTCCGCCGTGCCGTCGGCCCGGACCCGGGCCCGGTACGTGGCGAAGGGCATTCGGCTCATGGCAGCCTGACCGTGGCTGGTATCGCTTCGCCGTGCCGTCGGCCCGGACCCGGGCCCGGTACGTGGCGAAGGGCATTCGGCTCATGGCAGCCTGACCGTGGCTGGTATCGCTTCCTGGACCATCGCGCGACTCCCGTTAACCCGGTTGCATCAAGGAAGCCATCCGAGTCTTTTATCCGGCGGCCATACCGTCAAGAACGATCATCCTGGCACCGGCGCCCTAGAGAAAGTCGAAGACGTCCCGGTGGAGCGCCGTTGTACCTGGCCTCGCTTCACTCGGTCGCCAAGGGTAACCCGAGTGGAGTAGCCGTAGGTCCGACGTGATCCTGCTCGCGGCGATCGTGCTCCTGCGGGATCGTCGGGCTGGCGTAGTGGCGCTTCGGGGCGGGTGGCATTCCGGCCATGCCACACGCGTCCAGATTCCCGATCTGGACGCGTGTTGTCGTTAGCATGCGGATATGACCGATTTGGCCGCCCCCGGGCCTGCGGCGTCGCCGAATCCAGCCGAGCTCGTGAAATCCCGCGATTACGTGGCGATGCTCGTGCTGGCCGCCGCCGTCGGGGTCCCGGTGTCCACCGTGGCCTACTTCTATCTCAAAGCAGTCAGTTCCGCTCAGACCTACTTCTTCACGACCTTGCCCGAGGATCTGGGATGGTCCAAGGAGCCGGCCTGGTGGCCGCTGCTTCCGCTGTTCGTCAGCGGCCTGCTGGTCGCGATCTGCATCAGGTTCCTGCCGGGTACGTCCGGCCACAAGCCCGCCGAAGGCTTCAAGGCGTCCGGGACGGTTCGGCCGGTCGACCTCTATGGCATCGTCCTGGCATCCCTCGCCACCCTCGCACTCGGCGCCGTGCTCGG
>Ga0207671_10002300_pt1 | contig 20631 bp, 17 predicted proteins | sample KBSC24metaG_FD_184352 | JGI IMG/M metagenome (GOLD analysis project Ga0207671, IMG submission 184352) | Corn rhizosphere microbial communities from Kellogg Biological Station, Michigan, USA - KBS C2-4 metaG (SPAdes) (version 2) | ecosystem: Host-associated > Plants > Roots > Rhizosphere > Soil... | reverse complement strand
CGCAACTCGCCGCTCGGCGCGCGCGTCGGCACGCGCTCGTACCCGTGCACGCGCACGACTTCCTCGATCAGGTCCTCTTCGATCTCGATATCGAACCGTCGCGTCGGCGGCGTCACCTGCCAGCCATCGGCGATCGCATCGACGTGCATGCCGAGCGCGCTCAGAATGCGCGCGACTTCGGCATCGGCTACCCGCATGCCGAGCACACGCGCGAGCCGCTCGCGGCGCAGTTTCACCGTCGACGGTTTCGGCAGGTGCTGCGGCAAACTCGCCTCGATCACCGGACCCGCGTTGCCGCCGGCCGCATCAATGATCAAGCGCGTCGCGCGTTCGATCGCCAGGCGCGGCAATTCCGGATCGACGCCGCGCTCGAAACGGTGCGCCGCATCCGTGTGCAAGCCCAACTTGCGACCGCGACCCATGATCGCCGCGGGCCGCCAATGCGCGGCCTCGAGAAAGACGTTGTGCGTGGCATCCGTGATGCGCGTGTCATACCCGCCCATGATGCCGCCGAGCGCAACGGGCCGGTCGGCGTCGGTAACGACGAGAAAATCCGGATCGAGTTTGACCTCACGCTCATCGAGCAGCTTGAGCGTTTCTCCTGCGCGCGCGTGACGCACGGCAATCGTGCCGGTCAGCTTCTCGCCGTCGAAGGCATGCATCGGCTGGCCGAGTTCCAGCATCACGTAGTTGGTGACATCGACAAGCAGACTGATCGGACGCAAACCGGAGCGGCGCAGGCGCTCGGCGAGCCAGAACGGCGTTGGCGCCCGAGCATCGATGCCCTCGATCACGCGGCCGCAAAAACGCGGGCAGTCGGCGTCGGCTTGCAATTTGACTTCACGCGTGACGGTGCTCGTAGCGGCAACTGGCTCGACGTTCGTTGCATTGAGTTCCGTGCCGAATAACGCGGCGACATCGTAGGCCAGGCCGCGCAGGCCCAGGCAATCCGGGCGATTCGGCGTGAGCTTGAGTTCAATGCGCGCATCCGGTAAGCCGAGATAATCGGCGAGCGGCTTGCCCGCTGGCGCGTCGGCTGGCAATTCCATGAGACCGGACGCATCCGCATCGAGTGCGAGTTCCCGGGCCGAACACAACATGCCGTTGGATTCGACGCCGCGCAGCGCCGCTTTCTTGATCTCGACGCCGTTCGGCAGCTTTGCGCCGACCATCGCAAGCGGCGCTTTCAAGCCAACCCGCGCGTTCGGAGCCCCGCAGACAATCTGCAGCAGCGCATCGTTGCCGATTGAAACCTGGCACACGCGCAACTTATCGGCATTCGGATGTTTTTCGCAGGAGACGATTTCGCCGATGACCACGCCGTCGAGACCTGCGCCGAGCGCCTCATCGGCTTCGACTTCCAGCCCCGCCATCGTCAGGCGCCGGCAAAGCTCGACGTGATCGACCTGGGGATTGACGAAGGTGCGCAACCAATTCTCGGAAAATTTCATCGTTCGTCACTCAACCGAATTGGCGCAGGAAGCGCACGTCGTTCTCGAAGAACTGGCGCAGATCGTCCACGCCATAACGCAGCATCGCAAAGCGCTCGACACCGAGGCCGAACGCGAAGCCGGTATACTTTTCCGCATCGATGCCGCAATTGCGCAGCACGTTCGGGTGCACCATGCCGCAGCCGAGCACCTCGAGCCAACGTTCGCTGCCGTCGTCCTTGTCCCAGCGGATATCGACTTCCGCCGACGGTTCGGTGAACGGGAAGTAGCTCGGCCGGAAGCGCATCTCGAAATCGCGCTCGAAGAATGCGCGCACGAATTCGGCGAGCGTGCCCTTGAGGTCCGCAAAGCTCGAAGTCTCGTCGACGAGCAAGCCTTCGACCTGATGGAACATCGGCGTGTGCGTCTGGTCCGAATCGCTGCGATAGACCTTGCCGGCCGCGATCACGCGGATCGGCGGCTGCTTGCCTTTCATCGCGCGTATCTGCACCGGCGAGGTGTGCGTGCGCAAGAGTCGTCCGTCGGGAAAATAGAACGTGTCGTGCATCGCTCGCGCCGGATGATGCAGGGGAAAATTCAGTGCCTCGAAATTGTGGTAGTCGTCTTCGATTTCCGGACCCTGCGCCTGCGCGTAACCGAGCGCGGTGAAGATGTCGATGATCCGGTCCAATGCGCGCGTGACCGGATGGATGCTGCCGACCTCGGCGCGACGGCCCGGCAACGTGACGTCGACTTGCTCTTCGGCAAGGCGCTTGTCGAACGCCGCATTTTCCAGCGCTGCCTTGCGTTCAGCGATCGACTGCTGCAAACGTTCCTTGGCGCGATTGACCTGCTCGCCATGCGCCTTGCGTTGCTCGGGCGGCAACTTGCCGAGCGCCTTGAGCTGCTCGGTCACCATGCCGGACTTGCCGAGCAGGGAAACACGCATCGCATCGAGTGCTTCCAGAGTCGGCGCGGTACCGATCTGGCTCAGGGCCTGTTCGATTTGGGCGTCCAGTTCCATCGTCCACATTTCCAAAAAGGCAAAAAAAAGGAGCCAGGCCAAAGCCGGCTCCCCTCGTAATCTTGCGCCACGCGAGCGTGGCGCAACTGGAAACGTTCGATTACGCTGCGAGAGTGGCTTTCGCTTTCTCCGCGAGAGCACCAAACGCCTTGATGTCGTGCACGGCGAGATCGGCAAGCACCTTGCGGTCGGCTTCGACGCCGGCTTTCTTCAGGCCGTTGATCAGACGGCTGTAGGACAAGCCGAACATGCGCGCGCCGGCGTTGATGCGCACGATCCACAGCGCGCGGAACTGGCGCTTCTTCTGCTTGCGGCCGATGTAGGCGTATTGACCCGCCTTGATGACCGCCTGCTTGGCGACGCGGAAGACCTTGCGGCGCGCGTTGTAATAGCCCTTGGCTCGGCTAATGATTTTCTTGTGCCGGGCGCGTGCGGTGACGCCACGTTTTACTCGTGCCATGGTTCGTCTCCTTTACGCGTAGGGCAGCATGCGGGCGATGCGGCCGGAGTCTTCCTTCCGCACGATATTGGTACCACGAAGATTGCGCTTACGCTTGGTCGACTTCTTCGTGAGGATGTGACTCTTGAATGCGTGGCCGGCCTTGAACTTGCCGGACGCGGTCTTGCGGAACCGCTTGGCAGCGGCCCGATTGGTCTTGATCTTGGGCATGACCCAACTCCTTAGTTTGTTTTCATACTGAACCGAGCGGCGAGTCGCCTCGCTCTTTCCGTCCTGCTCGATCCTGCTTGTAAGTCCACATTCAGCGGACAGGTTCCACATTTTGCTTTTTCCACGAATGGAAAAAGCGAAATTCCCTACTTCTTCTTCGGCGCCACCATCATCACCATCTGCCGGCCTTCGAAACGCGGGAAGCTTTCGATCACCGACTCGTTGACGATATCCGCCTGGATCTTCTTCACCATCGCCTCGCCGAGCTCGGTGTGGGCCATTTCACGGCCCTTGAAGCGCACCACGATCTTGACCTTGTCGCCTTCTTCGAGGAAGCGGCGCAGGTTGCGCAGCTTGACGTTGTAGTCGCCTTCCTCGGTCGACGGCCGGAACTTCAGTTCCTTGATCTCGACTTGCTTGGTCTTGCGCTTGGCCGCATGCGCCTTCTTCTGCATCTCGAACTTGAACTTGCCGAAGTCCATGATGCGGCAGACCGGCGGATCGGCAGTCGGCTGGATTTCGACCAGATCCAGACCGGCCTCCTGGGCCATGCTCAGCGCCGCGTCGCGCGAGAGCACACCTACCTGCTCTCCGTCCGCGCCGATGACGCGTACCTGCGGAACGCGGATCTCCGCGTTCTTGCGGTTAGTTTTTTCGGTGGCGATAAAAAACCCTCCAATAATCCTGGGTAATCAAATAGTTATCACGACGTTCAGGCGGCGCCGTGAGATACAAAAAACGGGGTTGCGAATTCTATAGAAAATCGCCGTTCAGCGCAACCAGAATCCTTGTTTTACAAGGGTTTGCGGCATTTCAACGATCGATGCCCGTTGCGCGCTGCTCAGCCGCGTCGATTTCATCGACGCGCACAATGGTCAGCGCAGTCCAGACCAGCAATGCTCCGCCGAATACGATACCCGCCAATCTCGCGATCCGTGCCCGACCCGCATTGAAAATCCCGATCGTTCCAGCCAGACCCCACACCGCCGCACCGGCGAGCAACGACCACGGCAATCCGACGAACCACCACAGCTGTTTGGGGGCGAGCATCTTCGGCAGCGGTACTTCGAACGTATCGAACAACTGCTGCAGCTCGGAATAGATCCACGCGCCACCCGACAGCTTGCCGGCCGCGATCGCCGCACCGATACCAAAATAAAAAACCAGCGTGGCGCTCAGCCACCACACCAGCCCGACCTGCGCCGGCTGCAATATGCGTTCCATGCCGGCAAATACCGGATGGATCAGCGCACGCAGTCTTGCCGCCGCGGGCGCCAATGCCGCCGTCGCGGCGCGCAACTGCGAATGTTGTGTGCGCACGCGTCTGGGTTCGGGCGCAATGTTGAGTGTCACCAGCACCAGTACCGTGCTGCTCCACAGCAGCATGCACGACGCGGCACCGCCTAGAAGAATAAACGAGTCATCCGGGCCATGGTGCTCGACGAGCGCGATCGCCATTGCGGCGGCGGCTGTTATCCAGCCCGCCATCAATCGCTCCATGGGGTCCGACACCGCGCCGCGCAACGCGAGCGTGGCCGCCGGCGGGACGATCAGCCAGGCGAAGATAAAGTCGCTGCCGACGCCCGAAAACACCGCCAGCAGCATTGCCGCCGCCGCGACGCATCCAGCGGGGGTGCTCAACCACCATGGCACGTGCCGGCGCGGCACAATCGCCTCGATCAACAGGCACGCCACGGCGCTCGGCAAAGCGATCAGCGCGAACAACGCGAATTCTTCGGCTGGGCCGAAGTGCAGCCAGTTGCCGCCATAGTCGGCGTAGCAGCACAACGGCAACGCGGAACCGACCGCACCGGCCAGCCATTTCCCCAGCCTTCGCGGCGAACGCGCCATCAGCGCTCGTTGCGCAGTCGTTCCGCGAATGCAGCCGTGGACATGCTGCCCAAGTCTTCTCCAGCGCGCGTGCGCAAGGTGATCAGGCCCTGCTCCTTTTCGCGATCGCCGACGACGAGCAGGTACGGCACTTTCTGCAACGTGTGTTCGCGGATCTTGTAGCCGATCTTTTCATTGCGCGTGTCCGCTTGAACGCGCAAACCCATATCAGCAAGATCGCGCGCGACGTCGTTGACGTAATCCGCCTGCGCGTCGGTGATGTTCATGACGACGCCCTGGATCGGCGCCAACCAAGCGGGGAAGTTGCCGGCGTGGTGTTCGATCAGGATACCGATGAAGCGTTCCATCGAACCGACAATGGCCCGGTGCAACATCACCGGATGACGCTTGGCGCTGTGCTCGTCGACGTACTCGGCGCCGAGCCGCTGCGGCATCATGAAGTCGACCTGCATCGTGCCGAGTTGCCAGGTGCGGCCGATCGCGTCTTTCAGGTGATATTCGATCTTCGGACCGTAGAACGCGCCTTCGCCGGGCAGTTCCTGCCATTCCACACCGCAGGATTTCAGCGCCGTGCGCAGCGCGTTCTCGGCCTTGTCCCATGTCGCGTCGTCGCCGAGGCGAGGCTCCGGTCGCAGCGCGATCTTGATCTGGATATCGCTGAAGCCGAAATCCGCGTAGACCTGCAACGCCTGTTGATGGAATGCCGTGACTTCGGCTTCGATCTGATCCTCGGTGCAGAAGATGTGGCCGTCATCCTGCGTGAAGCCACGCACGCGCAGGATGCCATGCAGCGCGCCCGAAGGTTCGTTGCGATGACAGCCGCCGAATTCGCCGTAGCGGATCGGCAGGTCGCGATAGCTGCGCAGACCGTGATTGAAAATCTGTACATGGCCGGGACAGTTCATCGGCTTCAAGGCATACGTGTGCTTCTCCGATTCGGTGAAGAACATGTTTTCCTTGTAGTTGTCCCAGTGGCCGGATTTCTTCCACAGCGACACGTCGAGCACCTGCGGCGCGCGAACTTCCTGATAGCCGCTCGCCCGATAGACGCCGCGCATCTTTTGCTCGACCACTTGCCAGATCGACCAGCCTTTCGGATGCCAGAACACCAGGCCGGGGGCTTCTTCCTGCATGTGGAACAGGTCGAGCTGCTTGGCGATCTTGCGATGATCACGCTTCTCGGCTTCCTCGAGCTGCGTAAGGTACGCCTTCAGATCCTTCTCGTTGAGCCAGGCCGTGCCGTACACACGCTGCAGCATCTCGCTGTTCGCGTCGCCGCGCCAATACGCACCGGCGACTTTCATCAACTTGAATGCACCGAGCTTGGCCGTGTTCGGCACGTGCGGACCGCGACACAGATCGACCCAGTCGCCCTGTCCGTACAGCGAGATCTCCTCGCCGGGCGGGATGATGTCGTCGATGATCTGCGCCTTGAATACTTCGCCCTTGTTCTTGAAGAACTTGATGGCGTCGTCCTTCGGCATGACGCTGCGTTGCACCGGCAAGCCTTCCGCGACGATCTTTTTCATCTCGGCTTCGATCTTGCCCAGGTCATCCGGCGTAAACGGCGTGGCGCGCGCGAAGTCGTAATAGAAGCCGTTTTCGACCACAGGGCCGATCGTCACCTGCGTATCCGGAAACAACCGTTGCGTCGCCTGCGCGAGCAGATGCGCCGTGGAGTGACGGATGATGTCGAGCGCCTCAGGGCTCTTGTCGGTGACGATCGCCACGTTCGCGTCGTGATCGATCCTGAAACTCGTATCGACGAGCTTACCGTCGACCTTGCCGGCGAGCGCGGCCTTGGCCAGCCCCGCGCCGATCGACGCGGCGACTTCATGCACCGTCAGCGGATTTTCGTATTGGCGTTGGCTGCCGTCGGGGAGAGTGATGTTGACCATGATCGAATTTCCAAAAATCGCCGGAAAATTGCTCCTGCATTTCCGGCGTACCGGCCATCCATGGCCATAAAAAAAGGGCGCAACGCGCCCTTTGTCGGATGCGATGCGCGTCAGGCGTTATTCGTGGCGAGTTCTAGTTGACATGTCGCACGCTCGGCTGGCGGTTTGCCGCAAGCCACCTTGATGGATGCAGGGATTTTTGCACAGGCAGGTGACGCGATCAATCATTGGCGCAGTTTGTAGCCACTGCGGAAAATCCACCACACCGCGACGAGACATGCCGCGAGGAAAGCGACCGTCATGCCAAGGCTCACGAAGACATTGACGTCGGCGACGCCGTAGAAGCTCCAGCGAAAACCGCTGATCAGATATACCACCGGATTGAATAACGTGATCTTCTGCCAGACCGGCGGCAGCATATTGATCGAATAGAACGCGCCGCCGAGAAACGTCAGTGGCGTGACGACCATCAGCGGGATCACCTGCAATTTCTGGAAATCGTCGGCCCACAAGCCGATGATGAAACCGAATTGACTGAAAGTAACGGCGGTGAGAATCAGGAACCCGGCCATCCAGACCGGATGCGCGATTTCATACGGCACAAACACGCGAGCAGTGACGAGAATCAATATGCCGAGCATTACGGACTTGGTCGCCGCGGCACCGACATAGCCGATCAGCGCTTCGATGTACGACACCGGCGCCGACAGCAATTCGTAGATCGTGCCCGACCACTTCGGCAGGTAGATGCCGAACGAGGCGTTCGAGATGCTCTCGTTGAGCAACGTCAGCATGATCAGGCCGGGGATGATGTACGCGCCATACGTGACGCCGTCGATCGCACCCATTCGAGAACCGATCGCCGCGCCGAACACGACGAAATACAGCGACGTCGACAATACCGGTGAAGCGATGCTTTGCGTCAGCGTGCGGAATGTGCGCGCCATCTCGAAGCGATAGATCGCGCGGATCGCATGGATATTCATGCTGTTTTCCTCACCAGACTGACGAAGATATCTTCGAGCGAACTTTCGCTTGAGTGCAGATCCTTGAAACCAATTTCGCGCTCGCTCAACGTGCGCAGCAGCGTGGCGATGCCGGTGCGCTCGGCTTGCGCGTCGTAGGTATAAATCAGCGTCTGGCCGTCCTCGGAAAGCTCGAGCGGCAGCGCAGACAATTCCTCGGGAATGCCCGACAGGCGGTTCTGCAGCGTCAGCGTCAACTGTTTTTTGCCAAGCTTGCGCATCAGCACGGCCTTTTCTTCGACGACGATCAGCTCGCCCTTGTTGATCACGCCGATGCGGTCGGCCATCTCCTGTGCTTCTTCGATGTAATGCGTGGTCAGGATGATCGTCACGCCACTCTCGCGCAGGCCGCGCACCATCTGCCACATGTCATGGCGCAACTCGACATCGACGCCGGCGGTCGGCTCGTCGAGAAACAAGACTTTCGGTTCGTGCGACAGCGCCTTGGCGATCAGCACGCGGCGTTTCATGCCGCCCGACAGCGCCATGATCTTGCTGTCCTTTTTGTTCCACAACGACAGGTCGCGCAACACTTTTTCGATGTGCCCCGGATTCGGCGCCTTGCCGAACAGGCCGCGACTGAAATTCGTCGTCGCCCATACGGTCTCGAACGCATCGGTGTGCAATTCCTGCGGCACCAGCCCGATCAGCGAACGCGTGACGCGATAGTCACGCGCAATATCATGCCCATCGACCATGACGCTGCCGGCCGTTGCATTGACGATCCCGCAGACGATATTGATCAATGTCGTCTTGCCGGCTCCGTTCGGACCAAGCAACGCGAAAATCTCGCCGCGACGGATCGAAAGGTCGACGTGTTTCAGCGCCTGGAAGCCGCCGGCATAGGTTTTACTCAGACCCGATATCGCGACGACGGGAGAAGAATCGGTTGCGGGCAGCGAAGTAGATGGCGGCATGCGGTTTCCGTGTCGATGCGCAGTGCTACATCGTACGACAAGATGGGGCAGGCGCGGCTCGCCTGATCGTCGGACATCCGTCCCGAGAACGATGCTGGCCTAGGCCTGCAAGCGCTATTGAATGGCTTCCGACCCGCCGATAATGCGTTCTCTCGCGTCATCTCCTGGGGAATCCAATGCAACGTACTCTCATCGTTCCGGTGATCGCTTCCTGTTGCCTGGGCGCGGCGAATCTGTTCGCGACCGATGCGCCGGAAAACGTCCAGAATCTGCAGACCGTCCAGGTCAAGGACAAAGCGCTGCACGACGACACGCGACCGAAGCTCGAGCACATCATGCGCGAGGTGGACGGACCGCTGATCACGGTCACGAAGAAGAGCTCGATCACCAAGCTCGACAATATTCCGACCGTGGTCGACAACAATCTGCGCGACCTGTTTGCGCAAACCCCGGGCCTGTACGTTTCCGAGCAGCAGACGGCGAGTCAGTTCAACCTGAGCTATCGCGGTATCGGCAATCCGCAGGAATCGGAGTTCGTCTCGGTGCTCCAGGACGGCATCCCGCTCGAGGGCGACTGGATCGGATTCCCGACTTTGTACGTTCTGCCAATGCCGCAGACGATTTCGCAAGTGCAGCTGATCCGCGGCGGCAGTTCACTGCTGTACGGCCCGGAGCCGGGGCCGGTCGTGAACTTCGTCAGCCGCAAACCCGATCCGAACAAGGAATTCGAGGGCTACAGCGAAAACGTGTTCGGCAAAAACGGGCTGTTCGGAACATTCAACCGCATCGACGGTACGCATGGCGATTGGGATTACCTCATCGACGCGCATTACCGCACCAATGAGGGACAGCGCGACAATGCCGGCGCGATTCTCAAGGGCACCGATGCGCACGTGGGCTGGCACCAGAACGAGGCGAGCTACTGGGCTTTGGATTTCCACGGCTACGAATTCGCCGGCGGCGATCCGGGTAAATACGGCTATCCGATTTTCGTGCGCGATGAGAACTTCACGCCGACGCCGTATAACAAGGACTGGGTCGATCGCTACGTGCTGGAGCTGAGCAATCAGACCAAGCTTGGCAGCGACGTGCAGTGGACGACCAAGATCTGGCGCGGTTATCAGGATCAGACGACGCGCGCGGCGAGCGCGCTCGCCGATCTGCCGAGCCAGCCACTGCCCGCAACGACCACCTTGCAGGACGCGACATTCCGTTTCACCGGCGTCGATTCGCGCATCGTCGATCATTGGGGCCGCGGCAATGCATTGACGGCCGGGTTTGTCTACTACCAGTCCGACGCGCCGCTGCGGCAGTGGAATGATGCAAACCTGTGGACCGACCGTTACGATCGCTTCGATGCGGTTTGCGCCAAAACCTCCTCGGCCAACTGCGTCAAACTCAATCAGGCGCGCTCGACCGACTACGCCGCGCTGTTCGCCGAGAACGTGTTCCGTTTCGAGGGCGGCTGGCATCTGGTTCCGTCGCTACGCGTGGAACGCGAAAACGTCGACATCAACGAAGACGTGCACGTGCGCGCGGCGCCGCCGGCCGGTTCCAATCCGATCGCGCTGGTCGATCGCTCCGTCGACCATACGGTACCGCTGTTCGGCTTGGGACTGGGCAACGATTTCGGCAAGGGTAACGAAACGTATTTCAACGTCTCGCAAGGCTGGCGCCCGGTGCGCTATTTCGACGTCGGCTCGCCGTTCGGCAATCTCGCGCCCACGGCGGAGAACGATCCGACGCCGACACACGTGCTGTCGTACGAGGCCGGTGTGCACGGCACGCCGCTGCCGGGCCTGTTCTACGACGCGAGCGTGTTCTGGGTCAACGTGAAGGACCGCATCGAAGCGCAGCCGATTCCGGGCGACCCGCTCAACGAAACGATCAACGTCAACACCGGCGACACGCGTCACCGCGGCTTCGAAGGACAGATCGATTACGACTTCCTCGCCGCGCGCGATCCGCATACGACGCGGCATTTCTCGGTGTTCGCGAACCTGACGCTGCAGAATGCGAAATTCACGAGCTCGCGCAATCCGTTGATGATCGACAACACGCCGGCGTTTTCGCCGCGCTATCTGGCACGCGCGGGTGTGGTCTATCGCGAAGACAAGAAGCTCAAACTCGCGCTGTCGGCCAATTCCGTGGCGAGCCAATATTGGGGCGACGCGAACGCGGCGTTCAGCACGCCCGACAAAGACAATTTCCTGCCGGCGAAAGTGCCGCAGTACACGCTGTTCGATTTCTCCGGCGATTACTGGCTGTTGCCGCAGCTGCGCCTGCTCGGCGGCGTGTCCAACATCGGCGACAAGAAGTACTACAACCGTATTTTCTCCAACGGCATCGAACCCGGACTGCGGCGCACGTATTACGCGGGATTCTCGTACGAGTTCTGACCACGGCCGGCATCGCTGCTGACACGCTCTGTCAGCAGCGACGAACGCGCGCCGGCCCACAAGCCGTATTTGCAGGCATCATGCGCACTGTCTCCCGTAGCAGTTGCGCCGATGTCACCACGCTCCCCTGTTGCTCCGCTCGTCGTCGCGATCGGCATGCTGTTGATCAGCATGGTCTCGTATCAGTGCGGCGCATCCTTGGCCAAGCACCTGTTTCCGCAGGTCGGTGCAGAGGGCGCAACGGCTTACCGGCTCGGTCTCAGCGCGCTGATCCTGCTGTTGTGGCGGCGACCACGCCGCTCGGGCGCTGCGCGCGACCGGCGCGCGCTGTGGGCGTACGGTCTTGCGATGGGCGCGATGAACCTGGTGTTCTACCTGTCGTTGCGCACGATTCCGCTCGGGATCGCCGTGGCACTGGAATTCACCGGGCCGCTCGCGTTGGCGGTGTTCAGCTCGCGGCGCCTGATTGATCTGGTCTGGATCGCGCTCGTGGTGGCGGGTTTGGCATTGCTGCTGCCGCTGCAAGGAGCGGCGCAGGCGCTCGATCCGGCCGGCGTGCTGTATGCGCTGGCCGCCGGTGTCGGCTGGGCGCTCTACATCATCTGGGGACAGAAGGCAGGCGCGGCCTATGGTGCGGATGCCGTGACGCTGGGCACCTGCATCGGCGCGCTTCTGGCGATTCCGTTCGGCGTCGCGCATGCCGGCAGCGCCCTGCTGTCACCGGCGCTGCTGCCGTACGCGTTCGGCGTGGCGCTGCTCAGCTCGGCACTGCCTTATTCGCTGGAGATGGTCGCGCTGACGCGCTTGCCGGCGCGCACGTTCAGCACGCTGTTGAGCCTGGAGCCGGCGATTGCCGCGGTAACCGGAGTGGTTTTCCTGCAGGAACGGCTCAGCGCGCTGCAGTGGCTCGCGATCGCGGCGATCATCGTCGCGGCGGCGGGCACTGCGCTGAGCCTGCGCCGGCCGCTGGTCGGTGATCCGCCGCTGAACTGATCCTGCCGCCTTCTCCCGCCTTGCGCGGGAGAAGGTCTGCCAAACTCAAGAGCCTGCGGGATTACTTGCCCGCCGCGGCATCCTTGAGCTTCTTGAGCGGACGCACTTTGACGCGCACCGTGGCGGGCTTGGCAGCGAACCACTGCTCCTGCTTGGTGAACGGGTTGATGCCCTTGCGCTTGGGTTTCGCAGCGATCGAGGCGACGGTAATCTTCAGCAAGCCCGGCAGAATGAACGTGCGTGCGCCATTCTTGTTCACCGAACCGATCACCGCGCCTTCGAGCCCGGCCAATACGGCACGAACGTCTTTGGCCATTACACCGCAACTGGTCGTGATGTAATCGACTAGCCCGGACTTGCCGAGGACTTCCTTGACGGGCTTCGGTGCGCTCGGCTTCGCAGCAGTTTTCGGTGCAGCCTTTTTTGCAGCTTTCTTGGTTGCCATGATTCGTCCTGTTTTTGTGGAGAAAATCGTACGGACCCTTATCCGCGTCCTAGTCACGCGGGCGGATCTACAGCTTCGCCAGCCATGACGCTGCCGGCAAGCGGTTGGCCATAGTAGCCGAACTCGGCGCCGCGGTATTTGCGCGTTGCGTTTCGCCTGCGCAAGACCTACGCGACAGTGCAAAATGAGTGGCTGCGCGCGGCCTTTTGACGTTCATTCGCGCCGATTCCGCGCATCGTATGGCATAGCGCATGCAGTCTGCTCGGCAGCCTCCATCGAGGACCCCTCGAGCATGAAGAAGAAAACCGGCAAGTCCGCAACGTCCGCGCGTGCTGCAACACGCGCTCCGCAGCGCGCGAGCAAAACTGCGCGTGATCGCAAAACCAAAGCGAGCGCCGCCGCGAAGCCAGCAACCACGTTGAAAAAGACCGCAGCCAGACGTGCTGCGGCGCCGAAGCGGAGTCGCGCAGCGAAGCCGCACCAAGGTGCCACGCAAGCCACGGCCAGGAAAGCCGCGGCGAAGCAGTCGCGCCGCTCGTTGTCGCCCGCTGCGCAAAAGAAACTCGCCATCCGGCATTTCCAGGCAGTTCTCAAGGCAAAGCAATTGCGCGACGCGCAGCCCCCGGCCTGGCAGGCGATCGAGCACCACGATCACCCGCCGCGCCGCAATCCCTGAGCATTCGAAACAGGGCGCCCCGCTCCCACGCCGGGAGCGGGGACTTTCGATCGTTCAATCCCGCTCCACGCCCCAACGACGTTCCTCATCCTCGCTGTGCTTGCCGCCGGCCGCGCCTTTGGCATCCTCGGGCGCACCTGCCGGCACATTGATCAGCGGCTGGCTGGCCGCTTTCAACGCGTCATTCGCCTTGGCAAGATCATTCTTTTCCAGCTCGGCAAATTCGCCATTGATGTCGTTGTATTCGCGCGTGAGCGCATCGATGCGCGCGAGCTGATAGTCGGCCGGCTTGCCGTCATAGGACGTGATGGCGCCGTACAACTGGTCGGTGTGTTCGCGCAGCCGTTCCTCGCCGGTGATCGCGCCGCCCTCTTTCGTGGCCACGATTTCCTTGCGGATCGCATCGGCCTTGTCGTTGATGGCATTGAGCTGCTTGCGCAGCGCATCGCCCTCGCCAAGTTTCGCGGCAGCCCCGCTCGCCTGCGCACGCACGGCGTTGAGCTTGAACACGAGATCGCTCATGTTGTTGAACAAATCGCGTACGCGTAGCGCGGCGTCGTATTGCGCCTGGTGATCGGCGACGGAATACGTGGCGCGACGATCAAGACCCACATCGAGCTTGGTCTCGAACACGTCCTTGCCCTTGGTCAGGCGCACCGTGTACGTGCCGGGAGGCACGCGTGGACCCTGCTGCGAATTGAACGCCACCTGCGCCGCCGGCGGTACGCGCGGGGGCTTCGCGTGCATCGACCAAGACACCAGATTGATGCCGCGGCGCACGCTCGCTCCGAGCGTATCGACAAGCTCGCCCTTGCTGTCGAGCACTTCGAGCTTGAGTTTGCCGAACAAATGACGGGACTTCTGGTAATAGGCGATCGTGGCTCCGCCACGCGGATTTTGTCCATTGAACGCGGCATCGCCGTCGACCCACCCGCCGAACACTTCGAAGCGCTGCTGATTCGGCTTCACCGGCACGAACGCCACTTCGCTGTCGAGCATCTTCGCATCGAGCGCACGCAGGGGTGTCAGGTCATCGATGATCCAGATGCCGCGGCCATGGGTGGCCAGCACCAGCGAGGCATCGCGCGTCTGCACGGCCAAGTCGCGCACCGCGACGGCCGGGAAATCGCCGCCCTTGAACTGCGCCCAGTGCGTACCGCCGTCCATCGAGACCCACAGACCGAACTCGGTGCCGGCGAATAGCAGGTCGGGCTTGACCGTATCTTCCTTGATCACGTGGACGTAGCCGCGCAACCCTTTCGGGTCTTTCGGCGAAACAAGCGCCGTCCACGATTTGCCGTAATCGGTCGTCTTGTAAATGTAGGGGGCCAGGTCGCCGAACGTGTGACGATCGAACGCGACGAACGCAGTTCCCGGGTCGTAGTTGCTCGCCTGCACCCAGGATACCCACGAATTTGCCGGCACACCCTTGATGTTGCTGACGACGTTGGTCCAGTTCTTGGCATCGCGCGTGACTTGCACGTTGCCGTCGTCGGTGCCGACCCAAATCGTGCCAGGTGCTTTCGGCGATTCGCTGATCGAATAAATCGTCGTGTGCATTTCCGCGGCGGAGTTGTCGACGGTAATGCCGCCGGACTCCTCCTGTTTCTGTTTCTGCGGATCGTTCGTCGTCAGATCCGGCGATATGCGGTCCCAGCTCTGGCCCTGGTCGCGCGAACGGAACAGGAATTGCGAACCCAGATACAGCGTGCCTTTCTCGTTCGGCGACAGCGCCATTGGCGTGTTCCAGTTCCAGCGCAGCTTTTCCTTGTAGTTCGCCTGCGGCTTGATGCTGCGCGTGTCGTGCGTGTCACGGTTGACGCGAATGATCTCGCCGCCCTGGGTCTCCGCGTACACGTATTCCGGATTGGTCGGATCGGCATACATGAAGAAACCGTCGCCGCCGCAAGTGTTTTCCCAACGCGAGTTGCTCACGCCACCCGGATAAGCCGAATCGCCGATCCAGCAGGCGTTGTCCTGCAAGCCACCGTACACATGAAACGGATCGGCATCATCGAGGCTGACGTGATAGAACTGCGACACCGGCAGATTGTTCTGCTTCCACCACTTGTTGCCGCCGTCGTACGACTGCCACAAACCGCCGTCGTCGCCGGTGATCACGTGTTGTGTGTTGCTCGGGTCGATCCAGACGACGTGATGATCGCCGTGCGTGCCTCCGCCGACATTCGCAAAACTCTTGCCGCCGTCCAGGCTCATGATCAAGCGCAGGTCGGGCTTGAACAGTCGATCGGGATTGGCCGGGTCCACACGCAAGTTGGCGAAGTAGAACGGACGCCACACCATCATCTGGCTCTTGTCGCGCTTGTCCCAGGTCTTGCCGCCATCATCGGAGCGGTACAGCGCCGAATCCGTGCCTTCGACGAACGAATACACGATATCGGCGTTCGAAGGCGCCACCGCGACCGCGATGCGTCCGTACGGTTTCTTCGGGAAGCCTTTGTTTGCCGTGTCGGTAACTTCCGTCCAGCTCTTGCCGCCATCAGCCGAGCGGAACAGCCCGCTGCCCGAAGGCGCTGTCGCCGATTCGCCGCCGGAGCGGAACGTCCAGCCCTTGCGGCGGAAATCCCACAAACTGGCAAACAGCACATCCGCATTTTTCGAGTCGACGCTCAGCGAGGCGCAGCCGGTCGAAAGATTGGCGCCCTTGAGTATTTGGTTCCAGTGTTTGCCGCCGTCGCTGGTTTTGTACAAGCCACGATCGGCCGAGTCGCTCCACAACTTGCCGGGCACACAGGCGTACACGGTGTCGCTGCTGCGCGGATCGACGAAAATTTTGGCGATGCGCTCCGAGTTCGGCAGACCCATGTTGGTCCAGGTCTCGCCGCCGTCGATCGATTTGTAGATGCCGTCGCCGACGGAAGTGGAGTTGCGCGTCCACGGCTCGCCGGTGCCGACCCAGATCGTCTTGTGGTTGTTCGGATCGACCGTGATCACACCGATCGATTGCACAGACTGCTTGTCGAAGATCGCCTTGAATGTCGTGCCGCCGTCGGTGGACTTCCACACACCGCCGGTCGCCGCGCCCACGTAGATCGTCGTCTTGCCGTCCTTTTCGGCGATCGCGTCGAGGGCGGCGATGCGGCCGCTCATCACGGCCGAGCCGATGTTGCGCGCACCGAGACCGGAAATGGCGCCGGCGTCGAAACGCGACACCGGGTGTTCCTTGGCTTCGACGCCGGCGCCGGCGACGACCAACGCCAGCGCGAGCACGGACAGCGAAATTCTGCGTGAATGGTTCATTGTCGTTGTCCTTATTTTGCCGGCTTGGTCGGGAACGCAAACATCGCGTCATCTACGGCCAGATTGGCCTCGGCTTTTTCGATCGTGATTTCGGTGCCGCCGTCGCCGCCCTTGCGATGCGAGGCGATCGCGAACGGAAAATACACGCCGTTGACCTGCTCGTAGTCGCCGAAGTCGGTCACGGATTCGGATTCGCTGCCGCGCACGGTGCGCTGGGAAATTTCGCGGATCTCGAGAAAATGATCCGGATCCAGATAAACGTAATCGACGTCGCCGCTCTTGAGCGTGACCTTGAGCTTGTGCGCGTCGGTGCCGTCGACATCTTCGGTGCCGAGATATTCGATCGAACTGCCCTTGTTCTTGTAGTCGATCAGGGGGCCGCTGATGCTGGCGTCGTCCGCCATGTCCTTGGCGTCTTCGGCCGACATGCGCTCGGGATCCTTGCGGCCTCCGAACGGCGAGATCTGCCACGCCTCCTTGCCATTCCACGCCTGCACCTGCGTGAGGCCTTGCACCGTAGCTTCGGATCGCGTGGAGTCCGGAGCCTTCTGATATTGGACGAAGTCCAGATCGAAATTGCCGCCGAAGCGCAGCCGGCCCTCCACTTTCAGCGATTTGATCGCCTGGATTTTGTCCAGACCGCCGCGCGCGGCGGCGTTCTTTGCAACCAACTCGTCGACACCGATCGCCTGCGCGGCGCTTGCCGCTGCCAATGCAACCACACCGAAAACGAGCACAGCCGTCGTGCGCATGGGAATAGTCCTTGGTATACCGCCCGCGAATGCGAGCCGTTGCGCAGCTTACCCGGATCGCGCGGCGGCGCGATAGGGCGAAAGTCATAGGAAGGCGATCGCATCCTCAGGCGTATCGACATCGACAGCCGCCTGCGGCATAGGCAACGGGTCGACACGATCTGCGCGCCGCTGCAACAGCGCACGCGCACCACGATCCCCGGCAAGCTCGGCGAGCTCGGCGAAGTATGCGCGCGGAAACAGGCACGGCGGACCGATCACACCGTCGAATTGCGCCGCGATGATCCGCTGCGGAGAGCTTGCGTGCGCGGCGATCAGTGCGTTGAACTGTTCCGCGCCGATCCGCACCTGATCGGCCAAGGCGATGATCGCAGCATCGCAGCGCGTCGCAAGCACGGCAATGCCGCAGGCGATCGACGCGCCCATGCCGTCGGCCCAGTTCGCATTGAATGCACATTGCGAAGGCAGGTCGGCGATGCACGGCTCGATGAGGTTGCGATGCGCTCCGGTGACGACGACGACCTGCGCCCCGGTCTCCGTTGCCGCCAGCACCGCGCGTCGAACCAGCGGCACCCCGTCCATCGTTTCGCTCAGTTTGGATGCTCCGAAACGCGTCGCCGCGCCTGCCGCGAGCACGACGATACCGATGCGTTCCGTCGTCACGGGTGAATGGGTCGGGTCGAACGCCCCAGGCTGCCGCCGTCGCGGGAGTTGAGCACCGCGATGATTTCCGCGATGACCGCGACGGCGATTTCCTCCGGCGTTTCCGAACCGATATCCAGGCCCGCGGGCGCGTGCAGACGCGCACCCTTGTGCGCGACACTCGCGTGCATGCGCGTGGCGCGTTCGCGCGAGCCGATCGCACCGAAATACGCAAGTGACGCCGGCGCCAAAGCGCGCAGCCATTCGCAATCGCGTTCGATGTTGAACGTCATGACGAGCGCCGACGTGTACGCGTCCAGCGGCACCTTGTCGAGCACGGCCGCCGGCGTGGCTTTGATGAAATACGTCTCGGCCGGCAGTGTCGGCGGTGGATCGCGCGAATCGACGAGCAGCGTCTTCCAGCCCAGCGCGCATGCGCCGCGCGCCATCGCGAGCGCGGCCGGGTTGGAGCCGACAATGACCAGCGCATGCACCGGCCGCACGCTTTCGAACAACACATCGCACGAACCTTGCGCCGTCTCGATGCGCTGCACCCACGCGCGCTGCGTCGGCGCCGCCGCACCGATGGCACGAATCGCATCGGCCAGCGCGGCGTCGCCAATATCGCTCCAGGCCAGCACGCCATTCCAGATCAGGCGCTGCGGCCGCGGCCGCAACGGAGCATTCTGCAACGCGTACACGGTCGCGATGAAACCGGCGCGTCGATGCGTGTGCATCTGCGCCAGAATATCGAGAAATCGCAAATCCATGGCTTGTGCGAGTGGCTCGATCAGCACGTCGAGCTCACCGCCGCAGCCGGCTTCCAGCAACACGTCGCCAGCAGACTTGTCGTTGTAGAGTGCGAGCTCCGGCGCGTCGGCGTCGATGACCTTGCGCGCCCGCGCAATGATGTCGTTTTCCGGACAGCCACCGGCCAGCGAACAGACCACGCGCTTGTCCTCGCGCACGAGCATGCTCGCGCCGGCGCGGCGGAACGTCGAACCGTGCGTGCGCACGATCGTCGCCAATGCCGCGCGCTGCGCGAAACCGGCCGCTTCGATTTCGCGCACTCCGGCGAGCAGTCGCTGGAATTCGGATGCCGAGTTCATCGGCGGTGATCGTATCCGAACCGACTCATGTCCGCCGGCGCAGGAACACGTGCATCGCCCGCTCGCCGGCGACGTGTTTCGTGCATTCGTAGCCGAGCGCGGAGGCATCGATATCGCGCCACAGATTCTCGCCGGCGCCGAGCAGCACCGGGCGGATCGCCAGATGCAGTTCGTCGATCAAGCCCGCGCGCAGGTATTGACGCACCGTCGCCGTGCCGCCGCCGAGGCGCACATCGCGGCCGCCCGCGGCGACGCGGGCCCGCGCGAGCGCCGATTCGATGCCATCGGTAACGAAATGAAACACCGTTCCGCCGCGCATCGCGAGCGGCGGTCGCGCATGGTGCGTGAGAACGAACACCGGTACGTGGTACGGCGGCTCGTCGCCCCACCAGCCTTTCCAGCTTTCGTCGGGCCATGGGCCGCGTATCGGGCCGAACATGTTGCGGCCCAGTATCCACGCGCCGATCCCTTCGAAGCCCTGCTCGGCCATCGCATTATCGACACCGGCTTCGCCATCGCTTGCGCCATGCATTTTCTGGAACACGCGGGTCGGAAAGAACCAGGACATCAATTCCTCGCCGCGTGCACCGAGTGGACGCTGCAGGCCCTGGTCGGGACCCGCGGCATATCCATCGAGCGAAACACCGAAGCTCTGCACGCGCAGTTTGGACATGTCGATCACTCCAATCCGGCGATATGCACTTTGTAGCGTGGCGGGCGCGTCGGACAGGACACGACGTTCTTGCGCATCTGCCGCAACTCCGCGGCGTCGTGGAAATCCCGATACGGCGTGATGTCGAGGCTGTCCGGCACCTTGGTCAGCCGCTCATCCTCGATCGTCTTGATGTATTGCTGCATGAAATCGTCGTAAGCCTCCCAGGTGATGCCTTCGGCGCGCACCGCGGCCTGTTCGGCGTGCAGCGCGATCTGGTGCGCGGTGAGGTAATGCAAACCGAGCAGCTGAATCAGCGATTTCTCCACCGCTTCGTGCACGATGAGGAAGCGATCGGTGGACACCTTGCGCCCTCGATAGGTGAATCCTTTCGGCATGTGCCGGTCGATGAAGATCGTGTGGCCGTCGAGACTGTAGCCGGCCAGGTATGGAATGTCGTAACCGCGCTCCAGGTGCACGCGCGCGCAGATCGACTTCATGGCCTGATCGACCATCTTCTCGCCGATCAGCCATTCGGGCCGATGGCCGCTGCGCGGCTTCGTGACCGTCGGCGCGAATGCCTTGTGCATCTTCCGCTGCCGTTGAGGAATGTGCATGTCAATGTTCTCCGGGGTGACTGGGATCGTACGCGCGCACGAGGATCGGCGTCGGATGCGCTTGGCGGCGGCGCGGTCTTGATATCGCGGAATTGTGATCCATCCATACATGATGCCGGCACGGCCCGGCACGGCGCAATCGGCACGAACCAATGGCGCCTGCTTTCGAGAACGCCGTGTGCGTCCGCGGATACGTCAACAGGAGACGTCATGCTTACACCACGCTTTGCAAAAGACCGCGGTGCCGCCAATTTCGGCTGGCTCGACAGC
>Ga0207671_10002295_pt1 | contig 20672 bp, 16 predicted proteins | sample KBSC24metaG_FD_184352 | JGI IMG/M metagenome (GOLD analysis project Ga0207671, IMG submission 184352) | Corn rhizosphere microbial communities from Kellogg Biological Station, Michigan, USA - KBS C2-4 metaG (SPAdes) (version 2) | ecosystem: Host-associated > Plants > Roots > Rhizosphere > Soil... | reverse complement strand
TGGTATACAGGTAGGGAGTCTGAAAGGTATTCCCTGTAGCGTCGATTTGGTCGGTAACATTTTTCCGGGAGTTAACGCCCAGCATGGCAGACAGTTCAAAATCTTTTGTTATTTTGAACTTCTTGCCGATCATGGCGTCGATATTTAGCTCAGATGCTTTAATGTTTTCCTCTGTCATGGCGCCGTCTGGCTGATAAGCAGTTCCATTAGGTGTTACCATTGTATTCCTGTCCGCATAATAATCTTCACCTACACGAAATTCCAGGTAAAAGCTGCTATCGAAATTATATTTAGCATCAGCCGAGCCAACAAAGCGGTTACGACTGGTATTATTGATGAACTTATAAGCCACAAAATAAGGGTTGGTCGTGTAGGCATCGTCTAAAAACTGGTTTTCAGAACCGTCAGCCTTGTAACCTGGCGCTAACGATGTGATATTTACGTTCGGCGGCAGAAACATCGGGGCAAAATTCAGGCTCCCTGCAGCATCGGATACACTTGGCCGGTTGTGTGTAAATGCGTTGAAATATTGGCCTTTCAACTGTACATCCAAATGTTTGCCTAGTTTATAGTTGGTAGATAACGAAAAAGACTGCTGTTTAAAACCCGCATTGGGTATAATACTGGTATTATGCAGGTCGCTTGCCGAAAATCGCAGGCTTCCGTCATCATTGATCGCTTTGCTTAAAGATATGGTATTGGTTAAGGCATTGCTGCTTTTATAAAAGCGCCCCATATTGCCCGATACTGCACTGTAAGGCCTTAATTCTCCATCAAATTGGGGAACCTTCGTTCCATCAAGCTTTGGCCCCCATGAGAATATTCCTATTTCAAATGCGTCGTTACCGTCCTGTGGTTTATGGCTTTGAGACCCTTGCCCATATATTTTTTGGAAGTCAGTCATGTCTTCTACACTCTGCCGCGCGAAATTGGAGTTAAATTCCACGCCTGATCCCTTGGCGTTTTTACCCGATTTTGTGGTGATCTGGATAACTCCACGGCTGCCGCGGTAACCATACAAAGCTGTAGCGGCGGCTCCTTTTAGCACAGAAATAGTTTCTATGTCATCCGGGTTAATGTTGATAGTGCCATCCCCGCCATCTGCACCGCCATAGCCACCGCCAACATCAGTTTGCCGGTAGCTGTCGTTACGCATCGGGATACCATCTATTACATATAGCGGCTGGTTGGAGCCTGTGATATCCGAAATCCCACGGATCACCACGTTTGCAGAACCACCGGGCCCCGTAGCTACACCGGCTACATTAAGGCCGGCTACCTTACCTTCCAGTCCGTTTACAAAGTTAGTTTCACGGGCTTCGGTGAGTGTGCTTCCTTTTACTTCGGTCACTGAGTAACCTAGTGCACGCCGTTCTTTTTTCACGTTCAAGGCTGTAACTACCACATCCTTTAGCTGTTCTGAAGACGGCTGCAATTGAATGTTAATGGTACTTTGAGGCCCTACCAGCACCTCTTTAGGTTTATAACCAATAAATGTAAATATCAGGGTGGAGGTAGCATCTGCTGTAATCGCATAATCTCCATTTACATTGGTAGAAACTGCCTTAGCGGTGCCCTTTATAGTAACCGAAACGCCGGGGAGCGCCTCGTTTGTCACCGCATCGGTAACTTTTCCTTTAACTGTAACATTTTGTGCAATTGCCCAGCCGGAGGCCAATAGAATGATCACCGCCTGTAAGGCGACAAATCTGAGGAAGTTAAATGGATGATAGTAAAAGTTTTTTTTCATAGTTTGAAATTTGAGAATAAAAAAACTGGTTGTAGCGGGGTATTTCAAAAACAATTCAAAAAAGAACGAAAGCGACAGCGGGACGATTCTCTGATGAGATTGCCCTTAAGGAAATGGTCAAAAAACTTAAATTAATCAGGATAGTTTAGCTGCGATAGCTAATTTAAAAAATAAAATCCGGATAGCATTTGTCCAAAATGCTTTTTCGTTTACCCATATTGTTATTTTTAATTTAAACTAAAAGAAACATTCTCTTTACCCGCCGGAATTTTCACCGACCAAAATCCCCGTCTTACCGGGAAAAACCCCTCATACAACTAATAGAGGCCATTTTTGTGTAACGTATTTTAATTGCGTTCGTCTTATTGGTGTATTTAAAAACAAAGAAAAAATAACTAACGACAATCAAAATACTAAATATCATGAAAACTAAATTTTTCTCCTTCGTCACTATCGCAGCCATAGTATTAGGAATAAGCAATACCACCTTAGCAGCCACTAAAAATGATTCAGCAGCTAAAGAAAATGAAATAAGCACCAGGCTTACCAATGTAAGCAGGATCAGCAAGATCGAAGTTCGCGGAAACGTTGAGCTTTATGTATCAAACGGATCAGAAGACCAAATAAAAGTATACAACCGTTACTATGCCGAAAGCGCCATGGTTCAAAGCCAGAAAGGTGTGTTACGCATCTCATCCTACTCTGCACAAAAACTGGTAGTTTGGGTAACTGCACAAGACCTGCACGCCATATCAGTATATGACAACGCCGAAGTAAGGTCATTTGGTAAACTTGCTCCGATCGACATCGACGTAACCTTAAACAACAACGCTTATGCTAAACTGGACATGGATGGTTACAGCGCAAACATCATCGTGAACGACCGTGCCAAAGCCGACCTTACAGGTAACATCACTGAATGTAACTTAAGGTACAACCGTTCAGCCTCAGTAAACAGCACCAACTTTGTGTCAGATCACATCATCAGGACAATCGATGACAAAACCAACAAAGTTATAGCACAAGAACTGGTAGGTTTATAATCAACACTTGCAAAAGTTCAATATACACCCAAAGCCATTCGATTTTTAAGAATGGCTTTTTTTTATACTTTTGATGTAACCAAAATCACGCCTAAGAAGTCCAACAACAATAAAAACCAATCTGAAATGAAAACCAAACATTTAAATACGATACTATTATTAGCAGCCTGCATTTCAATCGCCTTGCTGCCATCCTGCAGGTTTCGCTGTGTGAAAGGATCGGGCCACCAAACATCCGAAACACGCAAAACAGAAGATTTTACGAAGATTGAAATTGATGGCGGCTTTAAGGTCAACATTAAACAGGACAGCAGCCTTTCGTTTACGATCAATGCGGATGATAACCTGATGCAATATATTAAATCATCCGTAAGCGGCGGTAAGCTGCACATCTATAGCAAAAAGAAAATGTGCCCAAGCGGAGAGATGGTGATCAACATAGGGGTGAAAAACCTGGACGCGATCAAAATATCCGGCGCTGTAGACCTTACTACTGACGGAAAGCTGACCACAAAGGATATCAGGCTTGATATAAATGGCGCAGGCAAAGTTACCATGGACCTGAATGCTGACAACGTGCTTACTGAAGGCGCGGGGAATGTCGAAATGAATATGAAGGGACAAGCCACCTCGCATAAGGTTGAAATAGCCGGCGCCGCAAAGGTAAACGCATTGGACTTTGTAGTAGGAAGCTATGATATTGAAACCACCGGAGCCAGCGATTGCCAGATCAATGTATTGAAGGACCTGACAGTAAATACTACAGGCGCGGCCGATATCAAATATCGTGGTAATCCAACCAGTGTGAACACCAGCAAAACCGGTGCGGCTACCGTTACCAAGATCAATTAAGACTGTCATATTTTGAAGGAAAAGGAGCTTTGCAAAACAAGGCTCTTTTTTTTATGTGATAACGATGGCGAAATAAAATTAAAAAATATTAATACCTTTGCACTCCCAAAACAAGGGGCATGCTATTTGCTAACAGCATGACTGACACCCGATTTTAAGATTAAAAATACCCGTAAGAAAGATGAATATTTCACAAGAAAAAATTGACAGCCTTAATGCTATTGTAAAGATCAATATCAAACCCGAAGACTACCAGCCAAGGGTTGATAAAGCGATAAAAGATCATGCTAAAAAAGCCAAGATACCTGGTTTCAGGCCCGGCATGGTTCCACCGTCACACATCAAAAGGATGTACGGAAAAAGCATTTTGGTTGACGAAGTGAACAATTTACTATCGGACACACTGAACAATTACATCAACGAGCAGCAACTGGAAGTATTGGGCCAGCCATTGCCGAAAGAAGGTGATAACAAAGAATATAACTGGGATTTTGCTGACGATTTTGAATTTAACTATGAAGTTGGCTTAGCGCCTGAGTTTACCGTCGATTTTTCATCAAAGGATAAAGTAACCCAATATGTGATCAAAGCTGATGCAGAAACTTTGGACGCCCGTATCAAAAACATCCGCAAAAGCTATGGCAAAATGACAAACCCTGACGTATCGGCAGAAGGTGATGTGCTTTATGCCGAATTAGTACAGCTTTCTCCTGATGGTTCTGTTTTTGATGAAGGTGCTAACATTACTACATCAGTTCGCTTAGAACCAATACAGGATGAGAAAGTGAAGAAATCGTTGATCGGTTTAAAAAAAGATGATGTAGTAGTAGTGGATATTCAGAAAATTGTTGCTGCTTTATCGGCTAATGAGAGGACGAGTTTAGCTGAAATGCAATCGAATTTCCGCCTGACGGTTAAAAATGTGAACCGCCTTGAGGAAAGCGATCTGAACCAGGAGTTCTTTGACAAATTATTTGGTGAAGGTACCGTAACTACCGAAGAAGAATTCAGAGCTAAGATACAGGAAGAAGTAGAGGCCATGTATGCACAGGATGCTGAACGCAAACTGCAAAATGATCTTTATAACCTGAGTATCGAGAAAGCAAAATTCGATCTTCCGGATGAGTTTTTGAAAAGGTGGTTAAAAGCTACCAATGAAAAACTGACCGATGAGGAATTAACAGGTGGTTACAATGATTTCGCTCAAAACCTGAAATGGACCTTGCTGGAAAATAAGATCATTAAGGATAACAAGATCGAGATCAAATATGAAGAAGTGTTTGCTGCTGCAAAACAACGCCTGGATGCACAGTTCAGGATGTATAGCCCTCAGCCTATAGCTGAAGAGCAACTGGCGCAATACACCGTTCAGTTTTTGCAGAATAAGGAAGAAGCCAACAAGATATTCGAAGAAGTAAAAGCTGTTAAAGCATTAGATTATCTTAAAAGCGTTGTTACTTTAGATCAGAAAGAAATTTCTGCAAAGGATTTCAGCGAGTTGAAGTAAAGCCCGAACGTCATGGCGAGGAACGAAGCCATCTCTACGCAGGACATTCAAACAGCACTATCGATTAGCATGTGCAGAGATAGCCACGCTATCGCTCGCTATGACGATCTGCCTTTAGCCAAAGCAACTCATAAAACGGGTTGCTTTTGTTTTACATAAATATTTTAGCTTCGCCTTATAATTTTACTTTTTACCTACTTAAAATAAGTAATCGTATTCAACTAAAAACTATATTTAACGCAAATCAAAACAAAGGAAAATTATAATCATGGATAACATAAATAAGAATGAGTTCAGAAAATATGCAGTTAAGCACCACCGTATTAACAGCATCTATGTAGATAAATTTATCGGGAACGTTGAGAGGGCAAATACCCCAATGGGTATTGCTACTACCGTACCGAGCAACATGACGCCATACATCATCGAGGAGCGCCAGTTAAACGTAGCGCAGATGGATGTGTTCTCGCGTTTGATGATGGACCGCATCATCTTTTTAGGTGATGCCATTTATGATAATATCGCCAACATTATACAGGCGCAATTGCTGTTTTTGCAATCAGCAGACAGCAAAAGGGATATCCAGATCTATATCAATTCACCAGGTGGATCGGTATATGCAGGTTTAGGTATATATGATACTATGCAGTTCATATCCAATGATGTGGCTACCATTTGTACAGGCATGGCCGCTTCAATGGCGGCTGTATTATTATGTGCAGGCACACACGGAAAAAGAGCTGCTTTGCCACACTCAAGAGTGATGATCCACCAGCCATCAGGCGGTGCACAGGGACAGCAATCTGATATCGAGATCAGCTACCACGAGATCACCAAATTGAAGAAGGAATTGTACCAGATCATTGCCGATCATAGCGGTACGACTTATGAAAAAGTTGACAAAGCATCAGACCGTGACCATTGGATGATCGCTGAAGAAGCCATCGAATTTGGTATGGTTGACGAGATATTACGCGGCAGCAAAGGCAAGAAATAAAACAATGCGTTGCCATAAAGCGTATTAACAATAACCTTATATCCAAAGGCGTTTGAATAATGCCAATATTTTGTTAAATTTGGATATACATCGATTGAAATGAATAAGAATAGCAAAGAGATAAGATGTTCCTTTTGTGGTGCCGGTAAGCAGGATTCACTGATGCTGATTGCGGGGCTTGACGCACATATTTGTGACAAATGTGTGAACCAGGCTAACGAAATATTGGCAGAAGAGCTGAAGGTTCGCAAGGTAAAAACATCGCCGTCTGCACCTGCATTATTGAAGCCATCGGAGATAAAAGTTCATTTAGATCAGTATGTGATAGGCCAGGATGATGCCAAAAAGATACTTTCTGTGGCGGTATACAACCACTACAAGCGCTTAAACCAGCGTATTGAAAAGGATGAGGTAGAGATAGAAAAATCAAACATCATTATGGTGGGCGAAACAGGTACGGGTAAAACTTTGCTTGCCAAAACGCTCGCCAAAATTCTGAACGTTCCATTTTGCATTTGCGATGCTACCGTATTGACGGAAGCAGGTTATGTAGGTGAGGACGTGGAAAGTATCCTGACCCGTTTGCTGCAAGCTGCCGATTACGATGTGAGCGCGGCTGAAAAGGGTATCGTATATATCGATGAGGTGGACAAGATCGCCCGTAAGAGCGACAATGCTTCCATCACCCGTGATGTATCAGGTGAAGGTGTTCAGCAGGCTTTGTTGAAAATACTGGAAGGCACCATGGTGAACGTACCACCCCAAGGCGGGCGTAAACATCCCGATCAGAAAATGATCACGGTGAATACCAATAATATCCTGTTTATCTGTGGAGGCGCTTTTGACGGTATCGAAAAGAAAATAGCTAACCGCCTGCGTACGCAGACAGTAGGCTACAAACTGGCCCATCATGAAGGTGAGGTCGACCTGAAAAACTTATACAAATACATCACACCGCAGGATCTGAAATCATTTGGTTTGATTCCTGAGCTGATTGGCCGCTTACCTGTGCTCACTTACCTTAATCCGCTGGACAGGGAAGCATTGCACAACATTTTAACCGAGCCCAAAAACTCGTTGCTTAAACAGTACAAAAAACTGTTCGAGTATGAAGGTGTAAAGCTCGAGTTTGATGAAGAGGTGCTTGATTTCATCGTGGATAAAGCGATGGAGTTTAAGCTGGGCGCCCGTGGTTTGCGTTCTATTTGTGAAGCGATCATGATCGACGCAATGTTTGAATTCCCTTCGAAGAAGGATACCAAGCGGCTGAATGTTACCTTAGATTATGCACTGGATCAGTTTGAAAAATCTGACCTCAAAAAATTAAAGGTAGCTTAACAATAACAATTAAGTTAAAACTTATATTTGCAATACAAACCCTGGTGTAACGCCGGGGTTTGTTGTATAAGCCCCCCGGCCCCCTGAAGGGGGAGTTATTTATCCCATTTAACACATATTAACATAGAAGAGGCTATGAACGAAGAGAAAGCAATTAAAAAAGATCCCATCGATACCCCAAAAGTAAAGGAAGTTGAATCTGCTGTAAAATCAGGTTTAAAAACCAAAGAAGCTATTGTGGCCAACTGGCTGCCGCGATATACCGGCAGGGCATTGACAGATTTTGGCGAATACATCATACTGACCAATTTTTCAAGATACCTGCAATTGTTTTCACTCTGGAATGAAAATGCCCCGATCATGGGCTTGGATAAGCCGATGCAGAGTGTTTCGGCAAACGGTATTACCATTATCAATTTTGGAATGGGGAGTTCGGTTGCTGCAACAGTGATGGACCTGCTTACGGCTATCAAACCAAAGGCAGTTATATTTTTAGGTAAGTGCGGTGGCCTTAAAAAGAAGAATAACGTAGGCGACCTGATTCTGCCGATAGCAGCCATCAGGGGAGAGGGAACATCCAATGATTACCTGCCCGCAGAGGTGCCTGCACTGCCATCATTTGCCCTGCAAAAAGCGATCTCGACCACCATCAGGGATTTTGGCCGCGATTATTGGACAGGAACCTGCTACACCACCAACCGCAGGGTATGGGAGCATGATAAGGAGTTCAAAAAATACTTGAAAGAACTGCGTGCCATGGCAGTAGATATGGAGACAGCTACCATTTTTACTACAGGCTTTGCTAATAAGATACCTACCGGTGCTTTATTATTAGTATCCGATCAGCCAATGATACCGGAAGGAGTAAAGACTGCCGAAAGTGATACTTCCGTAACCGAGCAATTTGTGGAAACCCATTTGCGGGTCGGTATTGAATCTTTAAAGCAGCTGATCAATAATGGGCTAACGGTTAAGCATTTGAAATTTTAGTTGATTAAGTTGGATTGAGTTGAATAAGTTAGATTAAGTTGACTTGATCGGTGCAAGACTTTCGGGCTAATAAAACTCAGTCAACCACTTAACTTAATCAACCCAATCAACTAACTTTGCGCTCATGTGGTACAATAATATACTCGAAACCATAGGCAACACGCCAATGGTGAAACTAAATACGATCACGAAGGATATCCCGGCAACGGTATTGGCCAAGATCGAAACGACTAACCCGGGTAACTCGATCAAAGACCGTATGGCGCTGAAGATGATAGAAGATGCCGAGAAGAACGGCTTGCTGAAACCGGGTGGTACCATCATCGAGGGTACATCGGGTAATACGGGTATGGGATTGGCTATTGCGGCAGTTATTAAAGGCTACAAGTGTATTTTTACCAGTACGGATAAACAATCCAAAGAAAAGTTTGATGCTTTGCGTGCTTTTGGTGCTGAGGTGATCGTTTGCCCGACGAATGTTGACCCGGAAGATCCGCGTTCTTATTATTCGGTTTCGTCACGTTTGGAACGGGAAGTGCCTAATTCGTGGAAACCAAACCAGTATGATAACTTGTCTAATTCGCAGGCACACTACGAACAAACCGCACCCGAGATATGGGAGCAAACTGAAGGTAAGATAACCCACCTTGTGGCCGGCGTTGGTACGGGCGGAACGATATCGGGCATTGCCAAATATCTGAAAGAGAAAAATCCCAATATCAAAGTGATCGGCATTGACACCTACGGCTCTGTGTTTAAGAAATATAAGGAAACCGGCGTTTTTGATAAGGACGAGATCTACCCGTACATCACCGAAGGCATAGGGGAGGACTTTTTGCCAAAAAACGTTGATTTCAGCCTGATCGACCATTTTGAAAAAGTAACCGATAAGGATGCCGCTTTGATGACCCGAGAGGTAGCACTTAAAGAAGGAATATTTGCTGGTAACTCAACCGGCTCGGCTGTGGCGGGTGTATTGCAGTTGAAGGATATGTTCAAAGAAAGCGATGTGGTGGTAATCATATTCCCGGATCATGGCTCGCGCTATATGGCCAAAATGTATAACGAGGACTGGCTGCGCGAGCGCGGATTTTTGAAAGATGAAAAGCTAACTGCTCATGATATTATCAAAAAGAAAGAACGGCAGGAGATCGTCACCATTGACTCTGAAAAAACGGTGTTAGAGGCCATCAATGTGATCAAGTCGCTTAACATATCCCAGATACCGGTTACCCAAAAAGGTATGGTGATTGGTAAGATCACGGAGAGTGATATCCTGGACGCGCTGCTTGAAAATGCATCACTAAAATCTCACCCTATAAAAAGCATCACAACGGCCCCATTTCCGTTCGTCGACCTGAATACCTCTATCGATAAAATATCATCCATGATCAATAAGGATAATATTGCGGTGCTGGTGGAGGATCAAGGTAATATCGAGATCATCACACAGTATGATATTATTAATGCGATATCGGGGTGAGGTGAAAGCTAAAAGGCTAATGTTATCATCAAACTTACGAAGTTTTAAAAACTTCGTAAGTTTTGCCCGTATTATTCCAGCCTCTTCTTCGCTAACTCCTTCTTATAAACCTCATTTAATGCCGGTTTTGGATTGACCAGCAGGAAAATACCTGTGCCTTTCTCGCGTGCATAGGGCGACTCTACCTCACCGATTTTGGTATAGCTTTCTAAAAGGGATTCAAATTTTTTGACATTACCGTCGCCCCTGTCGTCAACATAAATAATATAATGTGCATTTAGCTCATCAGGGGTCCATAGGGTAAAGCTGCTGTTGAGGCAGGCTACTTCGGGTAGGTTATACTTTTTCCCGAAATGATGGATCGCACCGGCTTCACCATAGTTATCGGCATAAATTTGGGTGTTTTTTTGTTGTTCGGGAGTGAGGCTATGGTAGGCTTTGGCTACTTTTTCGGCCATCTCGTCCCAGCCAAGCATATCTGCGTAATCCTGGGTGAGAGGGTGTTGTTTATGATCCTCCCATGTTACTGCCGAGCGGATGGAATTTGAATGTTTTGTAGCGAACCTAAAAATGTTCAACGTTTGCTCCAGGGATAAAAACGGTAACATCATAGGGAACAAAAGCAAATTGGGCAAAACGAATAATACCACAGCAGCCGTACGTAAAACATAGGCTTTTGCTTTTAGCCAACGTTCAAAACCATATCCACCGGCTGCGAACAACATGGGATAAGCGCCGAAGATATAGTAGCTTTTCCCATCCATTTTGAGCAGGAAGATGAATATCAATATATAAGCGAATGCTAAGAATTGAAATTTACGCAAACGGGGCGAGAACACTAAAAAACCAAATCCGACCAGCCATATAAATAAAGCCACGCCATTCACCATCAATTGTTGTTTGATGAACTCGGACGGGGTGATATAGTCGAGTTGCTCTGCCTGCAATGTTTTCATGTGCGTAATTACCGGCAGGTGGTGCCGGAACTGCCAGATCATGTTCGGCAAAAAGATCAATACCGCGATTAGTATTGCCCCCAGGATGTGCCTGTTCCACAGCAGCCTCCGTTGTTTACTGATTAGTAATCCCAATATCAGTGCCACCGCAAAAAAGGCCATCGTATATTTGGTGAGCAAGCCTACGCCGATAACCAAACCCAACAAGTAAATATAGACCGGCAAGGAGGTGTTCATATACCTGATAAGCAGATACACCGTTAGCACCCACCATAACTGATCGAACACCACAGGCTGAAAAAGATAGCCACTGGCAGCAAACGCCGGCGAAAATATGAGCGCGAGACAAGTTAAGGTTATAGCGAAAATTTTTCCGCCCAATTCGACAACAATCTGCCCGGTAAACCAAATGATGAGGCCGCTGGCTAATGTGCTGAATATCCGGGCTGCAAAAACGGAATCCCCGAAAATTGTGGTGCTTATTTTAGCCAGAAGGGCAATCAATGGTGGTACTTCTTTAAATCCCCAATCTAAATGATCGCCGAGGGCCAGGTGCAAAAGCTCGTCCCGGTGAAACCCAAAATGCGAGATGGCTAATAGGTTTAAACCTATTTTTATAGCCACAAAGATCAGTATGAAACTGGAATATTTCGATCTGTTATTCTTGTAGCTATGCAAGTTTTATAGGTTTTTATAAAGATAGATATTTGAGGCTGAAAGCTGAAAGGATAAAGGCGAAAGGTTTAGATTTGAGGTTGAAAGGCGAAAGGATAAAGGTTTGATCTCTGTTGTAGTTAACCTTTCGCCTTTTACCTTTGCCCTTTCACCTTTAATTATATCCTCGTAATATCCGCTCCCAGCGCTTTTAAACGGGCGTCGATGTGCTGATAGCCGCGTTCGATCTGCTCGATATTGTAGATGGTTGATTTTCCCTGGGCTGATAAAGCAGCGATCAGTAAGGACACACCTGCACGGATATCGGGTGAAGTCATGGAAATACCCCTCAGTTGTACCTGTTTATCCAATCCAATCACGGTTGCACGGTGCGGGTCGCAAAGGATGATCTGGGCGCCCATGTCCAGTAGCTTATCGACAAAAAACAGGCGGCTCTCGAACATTTTTTGGTGGATCAGCACAGCGCCTTTTGCCTGTATGGCTACTACCAGTACGATGCTCAGCAGGTCGGGGGTGAAGCCTGGCCAGGGTGCATCAGCGATGGTCATGATGGAACCATCGATAAAAGTTTCTATCTCGTAATGACTTTGGGCAGGAATATAAATGTCGTCTCCACGACGTTCTAATTTTATCCCAAGCCGTTTAAATGTATCAGGGATAATCCCTAATTCATCATAATGCACATCTTTTATGGTGATCTCTGAACCCGTCATGGCAGCCAGGCCGATGAAGGAGCCGATCTCGATCATATCCGGCAGCATGCGGTGTTCGGTACCATGCAATTCAGTTACCCCCTCAATGGTTAACAAATTAGAACCGATGCCGCTTATTTTGGCGCCCATACGATTCAGCATCTTGCACAATTGCTGCAGATAAGGTTCGCAAGCGGCATTGTAGATGGTGGTGATGCCCTTTGCAAGCACGGCGGCCATTACGATGTTTGCCGTGCCGGTCACCGAGGCTTCGTCCAATAAGATATATGTTCCTTGTAAATTTGAGGCATCAACATTGAAAAAGCCGTCCTCGGGGTTGTAGTTAAATTTGGCCCCAAGCTTTTCGAATCCTAAAAAGTGGGTATCCAAACGCCGTCTGCCTATTTTATCACCACCGGGTTTTGGGATAGATGCCCTGCCAAAACGTGCCAGCAATGGGCCTACGATCATAATGGAACCACGGAGGCCACCGCCCTTGGTTTTAAAGGCTTCCGACTGGAAAAAATTAAGATCGATATTTTTGGCTTCGAAAGTGTAAGTATCCGGAGCGAGCTGGTTTACTTCAACCCCCATATCGCCTAAAAGCTCTATCAGTTTGTTTACATCCTTTATATCCGGAATATTGCTGACCGTGATCTTTTCGGCGGTTAAGAGCACTGCTGAAAGGATTTGCAGCGCCTCGTTTTTTGCACCCTGGGGTATAATTTCGCCTTTCAGCGGTTTGCCGCCCTGTATTACAAATGCGTTATTCATAGTTAGTTTAGTCGATAGTTAATAGACCATAGTCCATAGTTTAAATGCCAAAGTTCACAAAATTATTGATTACTATGGTCTATCGGCCATCGACTATGGACAAATAAATCAATACTTCCTCGGTCCGCCGCCACCGGGGTTACGGTTACGGTTGTTCTGATTATTATTATTATTATTACGCGGGTTATTATTGTTGGTACGGCCATTGCTGCCACCGCGATTATTCTGGTTATTATTGGTACGGCCCCTGCTGGCGTTATTCTGATTGGTATGCGGCGCTGCCCGATATTCCACACGGGCAAGATTCACATTTTCTTCCAGCTTTAGTTGACCACCAGACATGGCACGCAGGTCGGCTAAAATGGTTTCATCAGCTACAGAATCCTTGTTCCATTGCACATAGGCCATTTTCATGAAATTGGCTACGGCCTGCACCATGTGCTGCCTGCGGTCGGGCTCCTCGATGGATTTCGCCTTCTCGATCATCAACTCAATGGTTTTGCCATAATGCTTATACCTGATACGCTGATGCGGGTATTTTAGTGGTTCGGGTTTCAGATGGATCGCATCAGGGGCCGGCTTGGGATAAGGGGCATCCACATCGATCTGGAAATCAGATATAATGTGCAGGTGATCCCAGAGTTTGTGTTTAAAATCGGCAACATCGCGCAGGTGAGGGTTTAAAAAACCCATCAGGTCGATCACTACCTGTGCGTAGCGGTTACGTTCTTCTTTGGTAGGCAGCGCAACAATATATTTAACCATATTTTGTACGTTGCGGCCATATTCTGACAATATTAATTTATTCCGCGTGGAATTATAATCAAATTGCGGCGTTGATTCTTGAGCCATGTAATTATTTTAATGAAGTTTTATAAAGCTAAAATTAGCGCAGATCCCCGGAATTAATGGTAGGGCGGCTAAAGTTGAATTTTGTGTTGTAGCATTACAAATATAATGAAAATACTTTGATCTGCAAAATGTGTTTGAAACATGTTGTAAGGTTGGAAAGTTGTAAGGTTGAAATGTTGGTTGTAGTGTGCTTTTTATAACTTTATAGCAAATGATAATTACCCATGTCGATATCTACCGGTTCAGCATACCGATGGAACCTTTTACCATCGCCACCGGAACTATGGATCATGCGCAGAATGTATTTATCCGCGTACATACGGATGCCGGATTTTACGGAGTGGGCGAGTGCTCGGCTTTCCCGATGATCGTTGGTGAAACGCAGGATACCTGCCTGGTGATGGCTAAGGAATTTGCCAGGCTGTGGAAAGGTAAAGACGCGTTTAATATCCCCGAACGACTCCAGGATCTGCATGATTTTACTGCGGGGAACAGCACGATAAAAAGCGCCTTTGATATGGCCCTGTATGATATAGCCGCTAAAAATGCCGGTTTGCCGTTATACCAGTTTTTAGGCGGGGAAAAGAGGATTGTAGAAACTGATATAACGATCGGCATAGGCGAACCTGGTGTGATGGCTAAAAAAGCATTGGAATTTAAAAGGAATGGGGCTAACATATTAAAAGTGAAGCTGGGTAAAGTTGCCACGATTGATGTGGAGCGTATAAAACAGATCAGGCAGGTTGTGGGTAATGAAATGAAGATACGCGTGGATGCCAACCAGGGGTGGAGCTTTGACGCGGCCGTTTTTGTGCTGCAGGAAATCGGGGATTGCAATATTGAATTTTGCGAACAGCCTATGCGCACCTGGGATGATGACCGGCTGGCTGAATTGCGGGAGTTGGTCCCCATAAAAATAATGGCGGATGAAAGCGTATACAATCATCATGATGCCCGAAAACAGATCAATAGCAAATCATGCGATTATATTAATATCAAACTGGCAAAGTCGGGAGGTATTTACGAGGCGAAAAAAATACATGATATCGCTGCTGAAAAGGGTATTGCCTGTATGATGGGTGGGATGCTTGAGAGCCGCATCGCGCTGAGCGCCAAGCTGCATTTTGTATGTGCGAGCCCGAACATCAAATTTTATGATATGGATACTTGCATGCTTGGTCACCTGGCCGACCCATGTATAGGAGGGGTAACCTATGACGGATATTATTTAGATATTAATAATATTCAGGGTATTGGCGCTGACGCAGATGAGGGGTTTTTGGCTGATTGTGAGTTATTTAGTTTATAGTTCATGGATCATAGTTCATAGTGAAAAACCATGAACTATGAACCATGAACTATCGACTCAATTCCGCGTAATATTTGTGAAACAGGGGAATGGTTTCGATGCCCTTGTAGTAGTTAAAAATATCATATTTCTCATTCGGGGAGTGCAACGCATCACTATCTAAACCGAAACCCATCAATACGGTCTTGATACCTAATTCGGCTTCAAAAAGTGCGACGATAGGGATACTGCCGCCACCACGGGTCGGGATCGGTTCCTTACCAAAGGATTCAGTGATCGCTTTTTGAGCTGCTTTGTATGCTATGCTATCGGTTGGTGTTACTACCGGTTCGCCACCATGATGCGGGGTAACTTTTACCTTGACGCTTGCGGGCGCGATTTTGGTAAAATGATCAGAGAATAGCTTCGTTATTTTTTCAGAGCTTTGATTTGGAACAAGACGCATGGATATTTTTGCGCTGGCTTTTGATGGTAGTACCGTTTTTGCGCCTTCGCCGATATATCCTCCCCAAATACCATTCACCTCGAGGGTTGGCCGGGTACCGGTGCGCTCAAAAGTTGAATAACCTTTTTCGCCCCATAACTCGTCAACACCAAGGTCTTTTTTATATTCATTTTCATCATACGGCGCGTTATTCAGGGCTTTGCGTTCATCGGTGGTCAGGTCAACTACATCGTTATAAAAACCAGGTATCGTAATGTGATTATTTTCATCATGCAGTGAAGCGATAATTTTCGCTAAAATCGTAGCGGGGTTAGCTACAGCACCACCGTATACGCCGGAGTGCAGATCGCGATTTGGGCCGATCACTTCAACTTCCAGGTAGGAGAGGCCGCGGAGGCCTGTTTCCAGTGAGGGATTTTCCATGCTGATCATTGAGGTATCGGATATCAATACCACATCGGCTTTAAGCCTGGCCTTATTGGCTTTTACAAATATGCCCAGGTTGGATGAGCCTACTTCTTCCTCACCTTCAATCATGAATTTGACATTGCAGGGCAATCCGCCATTTTGCATCATCAATTCAAATGCCTTTACATGCATATAAAACTGGCCTTTATCATCGCAAGCGCCACGAGCGTAAATTTTGCCATCGCGAATAGTGGGATCAAAAGGCGGGGTTTTCCATAACTCAAGCGGATCGGGCGGTTGTACATCGTAGTGGCCGTAAACCAATACGGTTGGCATAGCCGGATCAATTAGCTTTTCGCCATAGACTATCGGGTAACCAGCTGTTTCACAGATTTCTACATTATCGGCACCTGCGTCACACAGTTTTTGTGCTACATAAGTAGCAGTGTTGAGTACATCGGCTTTATATTTGGGATCGGCGCTAACGGATGGGAAACGCAGCAATTCGAAAAGTTCGTCGAGGAAACGCTGCTTGTTTTGCTCCACATATTGCTTTATATTTTGCATAGGTCATCAATTTGAGGCAAATATAGGTTTTATGTAATAACCTTATTTGTATCTCTATTTTTTATGCAAAAAAATCCCATGAGCTTAAAAAAAGCCGGGATAATACGGGCAGGAAAGTAAAAAGGACTGTTTTGAATAGGTAGATGTAGCGGAGCAATTAATGCTCAAAATAGTATAGAACAGATATAATATATCCAATGACTTATATCCAATATTTAAAAAGATATAAATCCCAAACGATTATTTCAATCCGATAGTCAGTATATATGTATTATTTATACATATACAACTCCCACTGCAGGCAACTCCATGTGAGTTGCCGCTTTTAACAATGATACTTAATTAGTCAGCAGTACCAAGATTCTTTTTGTCATCAGCAGTGCCAAGGTTTTTCTTGTCATCAGCAGTACCAAGGTTTTTCTTGTCGTCAGCTGTACCTAAATTCTTTTTGTCAGCAACTGTATCATGTTTGGTAGCAACACCAGTGTCTTTCTTTGCAGAAGTGAATGAAGAGAATACACCTGTAGAGGCTAATAAAAGCGCTGCGAAAATAAATTTTTTCATGTTTTGAATGTTACTTAATGGTTATTACTTGTTGGTTAATTATATTATTTATGGTTAATAAATAGTATGCTTTTACAATTCGATGACAAAACTTTTTAGCCTTTAGGTACAACCCGCAGCTTTTTTGGGCTCGATCATCTTTTTATATTCTTATTAAATAAGCGCAAAAAACCTGCAAAATAATCTTAGTCAGATGGCGTTTGTAACCGACTAAGCGCGAGTTTTTTATCTCTATTATGCGTTTTTTATCGTTTTAAGCACTATTTTGTCTAAAACTTAATTTTTTTTGCTTAAAATGTATAAAAAATACGATGCAATTTCAATCTATAACATCTTATAGATTAAGTTGTTGCACTCATTAATTAAAGTGCTTAAACAAAGATAACGATGTTTTTCAGAATAAAAAATTTTGTTATAGAATATTTAATGCATCATTTTGTTAACTTTTTCCGTAATAAGGGTGTTATGGTATTATTCCCAGCTTTAACCTAAGTCCAGTTTTGATGAAAAAAGCTTGCTTAAGTGTATTGTTTCTATTAATAAGCTTCACGTTGGTTTATGCTGACGATGTCCCGTCTGATCTTAAGATGCAGGATACATCGAAGGTAAACACGCTGAACAAGCAAGGTTTTATTATCCGGTTAACCGACCACGAGCAAACCATTAAGAAAGGTGAGCAGGCGCTGGAACTTGCGCAAAAATTAAATTATAATAACGGTATAGCAGAGGCCTACCGGGTAATTGGTCTTGGCGAGGCTTATTCGAATCACGAAGCAAAAGCAATTGCCAATTACTTAAATGCGCTATCTTATTTTAAACTGAGCAAAAATATTTTTGGACAGGCAAGTGTTTACTATAATATAGGTAACCTTTACCAAACCAATGATTATGATAAATCTTTGGAATATCTTGAAAAAGGATTGGAGATAGCACAGCAGTTAAAAAATACTACACTACTGGCAAGGGGTTATTTAAACATCGGGAATATTTATAACCGGAAAAAGAACTTCTCGCTGGCCCTTGAGTACTATACCAAAAGCCAGCCACTATTTGCCAAATTGGGCGACCGGACCAATTCGATCCAGTGCCTGCAAAACTTTGGTTTATTATATTACAACTTAAAGCAATATGACCGGGCTGAGGAGTTTTTGCTGCAAGCGAATAAAGAAGCCAAAACGGAAGATCAGAATACAACTATTGCCAGCGTTGATTTGACCCTGGCCGATCTGTATGTGCAGAGAAAGCAGTATGATAAAGCACAGAAATTCCTGGACGAAGGTATTGCCTATGCACAAATAACAAAAGACGCAAAACTGGAGGCCGACTTTACTTACAGCGCTTATCAATTAGAGTTCAACAAGAAAAATTATCAAAAGGCGCTATATCACCTCCAAACCATTTATGCCAGGGACAGCACGGTTCAGAAAAACATACTGGCATCTGACTTAGGCCTGATGCAGGAGCAGCATGACCAACAGGAAAAGCAAAACGAAAGCAACCTGATCATTGAGCGTCAAAAAAATGACAGGGTTAAATTCTGGTGGGCGGTATCGGGTTCGGGACTGCTACTGATCGTAATAGCCCTGTTGGTTAGCAATGTGAAACGCAAGACGAAGACCAATGCACGCCTAACCGAGCTGAATAGCGAGGTTTCAAGACAAAAAGATAACCTGGACCGTATCAACCATCACCTTGAAGAGATCATAGACGAACGTACGCGCGATCTCCAGATCAAAAACAAGAAACTATCAGAATACTCATCTTATCTGTCGCACCAGATACGCGGGCCGATCGCTACGCTTAAAGGGTTGATGAACCTGGAAAAAGAGGGCCTTGTAGACCAGCAGGAATGTATCAATATGATGGATAAATGCGTGTCGGACATCGACGAAAAGATCATCGATATGAGCGATATCCTGCATGACCCCAAAAGGACGAGCTTTTAGTTAGTGGTCAGTGGTCAATGGTCATTAGTTTTTTTTGACGTATGATAGTGACTAGTACTTTTCTCTGAAAAAATCCAATATTACGGTAAGGTAGCATGTATCTGCGCTTCGATGAGGCCGAGATAGACACAATACCAGGAAATCATTTGTAAGATAAGCAGTTCTCGGTGCTTTTTAAAACCATCGGTTTCAAAGGCAAATGATTTTTTGCCGGCGGTAACAAAAAACTGCTTTTCGCCTTTTTTGGGTGTAAACTCTGATTTGGCAGTATCCAATACTTTTACCTTCAGTTTGCTTTCGGGATCATGGATAACCTCCTTGTTAGAAGGGCCACTTTTTGATATGGAGACCAGATAATTTAGCATGATAGATGTATTTTAATACACCCATGTACTACAATTGTTACTCCAAAACTGCCTGTTTATGAAATTAATACGGATATTAATTTGTTATTCTACTTAGTAGCAATCTTTATTTCTATAAAGAAATAATATTAATTGGTATTTAATTTACAGAAATAAAGATTGTATAATTTAACTGTCTAAAAAATACGCCGTTGGTGAAAAGTGTCGTATTTACTAAACAATCCTTACTTAAACTGCAATTGAACTCTTGTTACGCAGTTCTTCATACAGTTCGATCACTTTACGTTGCAGGCTTGCAATTTCGGTTTCGCGGTCAGTAAGTTTCTTTTGAATAACGTTTAAGTGCGAAGGAACGGGTTCAGCCTGTTCGTTATCTACAGTCAGCAATTGAACAACGCTCACTTCGTAGATGTTGGCGATTTGTTCTAAACGTGAAAGGTTAACATCGGTGACACCGGTTTCGATCTTTGAAAATGCAGGAATCGAAATGCCTAAACGGCTCGCGATATCTTCCTGGCTCCATCCGTGCTGATGGCGTAAAATCCTGATGCTTTTGCCAACGGATTTGTTTGCGGTTTTTTTGATTGGATCAGTCATAATTAATTGTACCTCAATAGTTAGGGTTTGACTACATATCCAAAGCACGTGCCAACATACAATTATGCTCAATTGAGGCTAATTTGCATAAAAAGCAAATTACTTGAGTATAAGAACGGGGAATTTATTCTACAATACGAAAAAATGTGGTTATTTTTTTAACCATACGTAAAGGAATTAATGTAATTGGAAATACCGCTGTAAATCAGCCAGTTTTTAAACTGGAAAATAAACAATTAGTTAATTACAATACGGAGTTTAGCGAATTTAAGCAGCAGTTGTTTCTGACCTATTTCCTTGAAAAAAATTGTTGCTTTTATATCAGGTTTATTTCCTTCAAGGCTAATAACTTTCCCGAAACCAAAACGCTCGTGTTCTACTTCCATACCTACCTGCAGGCCGGAGGTATCAGAAGGGGCGAAGCCGGCTGAGGGCACATGAGCCTTAGCCAGTATCGATGTAGTTTTAACCGGCGCGGCTTTTGGCTTTGAGAAGGTATCGCTGCGCTTGTTCCAGGCGTTGCGTTCATCATCAAAAAATGAACTGCTGCTGCTGGGTACTG
>Ga0207671_10002287_pt1 | contig 20732 bp, 22 predicted proteins | sample KBSC24metaG_FD_184352 | JGI IMG/M metagenome (GOLD analysis project Ga0207671, IMG submission 184352) | Corn rhizosphere microbial communities from Kellogg Biological Station, Michigan, USA - KBS C2-4 metaG (SPAdes) (version 2) | ecosystem: Host-associated > Plants > Roots > Rhizosphere > Soil... | reverse complement strand
TAGCCAGCGGTATCAAGCCTTTTCTGATGGTATTGTCTACCGGGTTAACCGCTGCTACATTTATTTTAACCAGTAACTGTCCTTCTTTTAGTTCCGGGATATCCAGGTCAACTACTTTCAGGGTTTCATATGCTCCGTATTCTTTAAATTGAATTGCTTTCATGTTGGTTTTTATTATCCAAATGATCAACCGATCATTTATGAAAACAAAAATATACCGATTGGTATTATTTATTATAATGGGATTGTCACAGTTTTAAATTTCCATTTTGTCAGCACCATTCCATCTTTTGTTTGTAATGATATATGCTGACGAAACATTGGGTACTTTTAATCATCAATTCAACTATATAAAAAACATGGATCTTCAACTAAAAAACAAAGTAGCTTTAGTAACCGGCTCAACTGCCGGTATTGGTTACGCCATAGCAAAATCATTAGCCGCCGAAGGCGTAAAAGTATATGTAAACGGTCGTACGGATGAGCGGGTTAAAGCCGCGATAGACCAGATCAAAAAAGACACCGGCAACAACGATATTTATGGCCTGACCGGTGATATGGCCAACAAGAGCGATATCGATCAAATCATCAGCAAACTACCCGAAGTTGATATCCTGATCAACAACGTGGCTATTTTTGAACCCAAAGCATTTAAAGATATAACCGACGAAGACTGGCTTAAATTTTATGAAGTGAATGTGCTGAGCGGCGTTCGGTTTTCCAGGGCTTATTTTGATAAAATGCTACAAAAAAATCGGGGGCGCATTATTTTTATCTCCAGCGAATCGGCTATACAGATACCTGAAGAAATGATCCATTACGGCATGACCAAAACCGCGCAGGTAGCCATAGCTCGTGGCCTGGCCGAATTGACCAAAGGTACCAACGTAACCGTGAACTCTGTTTTACCGGGCCCTACCCGTTCTGAAGGTGTAGGCGGTTTTATTGACAAGCTTGCTGCCGAGAAAAACCTGACCGCCGGCCAAATGGAAACGGAGTTTTTTAAAAACATGCGCGGCACATCCATCATTCAGCGTTTTACAGAAAGTGATGAGATCGCCAACCTGGTTACTTATATCGCAAGCCCGCTGTCATCAGCAACCAACGGAGCCTTATTAAGGGCCGATGGTGGCGTTATCAAGAGCGCGTTTTAAATAAATAAGTCCCGGATGAATTGCTCGTCCGGGACTTATTTATTTGCTCGTTTTAGTGAACAGGTTTTTTGGTGGTGTCCTTTTTAGTCGTGTCAGTTTTTGCGGAGGTATCCTTTTTAGCTGTATCGGTTGCCGCCGGTGCCATTTTTGAGGTATCGGTGCTGGTACTATCTGATCCGCTGGTTGTTTTTGAAGAACTGCAACCTGCTGCTATTGCACCGATCATTGTCGCGACAAGTGCCAGACTTAAAATTTGCTTTTTCATAGTGATCTGTATTTGAATTAATTGTCAATTTTTGTTCAGACATACTATTAACCGTACATTAACAATATTGTTTAAGTTAAATGTTTATCAGGTAACCATAGAGCAAGCCCACATCTAATTTTACATAACAAAGCAATTAATTTCTTATAAATTTCAGATATTTAAGGGCTATGGTAGTATCTGAACGAATGTTAAAGTGGGCGATGCGTCTCTACCCTCCTCTTTTGTTGCAGCGTATCTGGGTGGTGAAATTTGATAAGGGATTTAAAGGTGTTCAGGTAAAGATCATCAAGAGCATCCTGAATAAAAATTATAACAATGCCATTTTCGGCGGCACCATTTTTTCGGCTGCCGATCCGTTTTACCCGGTATTGTTTCACCAGTTGCTTATTCAAAAGGGGTATAAATTAAAGGTATGGTCAAAATCATCATCCATACATTATTTAAAACCGGGCGCGTCCGATCTTTATTTTTCGATCACTTTAACCGACGCAGAGATCGAGCATGCAGAAATGATATTAAACACCGAAGGCAAATATATGGCACACCATCCTATTGATATTTACAATAAAGATGGCGAAATATGCGTATCAGTAATGAACGAGGTGTATTTGCGCAATTTAAATTTTACAAGTACAAGCTTATAATTCTATCTTAATGACTACATATATGAACGATGAGGTCTTTATCAAAAAAGGCTTCCTGATATCTACCGATAAAAACTTACTAAACGTTGATCTGATCTATAATTATCTGAATGACGACTCCTACTGGGCCCAGGGCATCCGTCGCGAGGTGTTGGAAAAGGGCATCGCCAATTCCATGTGCTTTGGCGTTTATCAGCAGGATGTTCAGGCAGGTTTTGCACGGGTAGTTACCGACAATGCCACTTTTGGCTACCTGTGTGATGTTTTTATTTTGCCCGAATTCCGTCAAAAAGGACTATCCAAATGGCTGGTGCAAACCATTGTTAAACATCCCGATCTGCAAGGGTTAAGAAGATGGTCATTAGCTACGCTTGATGCGCAAGGCTTATACAACCAGTTTGGATTTACTCAGATAATCCATCCCGAGAGATGGATGGAAATACATACCCCCTATATTAAACCTCAGTAATCAGTTTAAAAGATAGGATAATAGCGCTAACATGAACCATATCAAAAAATTGATATTTGAGGGCGAAGGTGTAACACTCGACTTTAAAAAAACAATTACCAGCTGCGAAAAAATTGCCCGTACCATGGTTTCCTTTGCCAACAACAAGGGTGGTAAACTATTGATAGGTGTTGCCGATGATGGTACCATTAAAGGGGTAAAATCTGAAGATGAGGAGCGTTATATGATCACCAAAGCAGCGCATTTTTTCGCGCGACCTGCTTTGGAGCCCATATTTGATGAAGTTTATGTTGACGATAAACTGGTATTGGTTGTGGATACCCCTGCAAGCGATCTGAAGCCACATTACGCCCTGGCCGAAGACGGTAAATGGTGGGCCTATGTGCGGGTAAAGGACAAAAGCGTACTGGCCAGCAAAATTGTGCTCGAAGTGCTTAAACGATCATCAAACGACGAAGGCGTGTTGATCGAATACTCCGAAAATGAAAAATCATTGCTGCAATACCTGGAGCTGAATACCCGCATTACCATTAAAGAGTGTGCCGAACTGCTAAAGATCGGTCGACGACGGGCACAGCGTATCCTGGTCGATCTGATATTATCAGGCCTTATCCGCATCAACACCACCGAAAAAGAAGAATTTTATACGGTAAGTTCATAAGCTTAAAGCCAAAAGCTGAAGACAGAAAGCTACAAAAACTTCAAACTATTACCGGCAACTGACCCGGAGGGTAAAATATTTATATTAAGTTTGCTAATAATCAGCAATGCAGCTTTTGGCTTTCAGCCTTAAGCTTTCTGCTCTCCTGTACCTAAAGTAATGAAAAGCGTTTTCCTGAAATACAAACCTTATTACGGCGAAAGCCTTAAATTGGCTATCCCCGTAGTGATATCGCAGCTGGGACATACGCTGGTTCAAATGTCCGATTCTATCATTGTGGGCCATTTTGCGGGTACGGTTTCTTTAGCTGCCGTATCGTTGGTGAACAGTCTTTTCATGACTCCGCTGGTTATCGGTATGGGGATCTCTTATGGCTTAACACCACTCATCGCACAAAATAATGGTCGCGGAAACTTTAAAGAATGTGGGCTGCTGCTTTCTAACAGTCTATTTTTAAATATGCTCAGTGGCATCCTGTTGTTTGCCGGGATCTACTTTGGCACTATGCTGCTTATCGGTCATTTGGATCAATCGCCGCAGGTGGTAACCGAGGCCAAACCTTATTTGCTGCTACTTAGTTTATCACTCATCCCGCTGCTGGTATTTAATACCTTTAAGCAATTTGCCGAAGGCCTGGGTTTTACCAAACAAGCCATGCTTATCTCTATCTGGGGCAATTTGTTGAATATATGCCTGGGAGTAATTTTTGTAAAAGGCCTGTTCGGTGTGCATCCTATGGGGATCAAGGGTGTTGGTTACAGTACACTGATCGACCGTTGTGTGATGGCGATAGTGATGGCCATATACGTTTTAAGGTCGCCTATATTTAAGCAGTACCTGAAAAGTTTTGCTATTAAAAATATCGACCGCTTGCGGGGCATGCAGATCATGAAGATCGGCGCGCCGGTGGCTTTGCAGTATACATTTGAAGTAAGCGCTTTTGGCGGCGCCGCTATTTTGGTTGGCGTTATCGGGCTCGATCAACAGGCAGCGCACCAGGTGGCTATCAGTTTGGCGGCCATGACCTACATGATGGCCAGCGGTATATCTGCCGGGGCGGCCATTAAATCGGGCAACTATTTTGGCGCGGGTCATCATCAAAATCTCCGGCTATCGGCTATCTCCAACTATCACATTGTGCTAGCGTTTATGGCTACTACGGCCCTGATATTTACCTTCGGCAGGCATCTATTACCCTGGATAATCACTTCCGATCAGGCAGTTATTGATATTGCAGCACAGTTACTTATCATAGCAGCTTTCTTTCAGCTATTTGACGGCGCACAGGTAGTTGGCCTGGGTATACTCCGCGGTATGGGCGATGTAAACATCCCTACCATTTTTACTTTTCTGGCTTATTGGGTAGTAGGTTTACCGGTGGGTTATTTATTGGGAATCAAGCTTAACCTGGGGGTTAACGGGGTTTGGTATGGTTTAACACTGGGACTGGCAACTGCTTCAGTATTGCTGTTTATCCGCTTTAACATCATCAGCAAAAAGCACTGGCGGGATAATACGATACCGATATTGGCGAGGGATTAAAGTAAACTCATCCAAACATACCCTGTCATTTCGAATGAGGTACGAGGAGAAATCTTCTGCACAATGCTCTTTCATCATACATGATGGATAGGCTTGGCGCAAAAGATTTCTCCCTCCGGTCGAAATGACAATCTTATAATTTTTCTTTATTAGAAATACAGATCGGCCGCTATTTTAAACGTATTGCAATGCGCCTCCACAATATCTTTGATCTGGGGCGAATATCCACCACCCATGCTTACCTGTACCGGTAGATTATTGGCAATACACTGTTCAAACACAAATTTATCGCGGGCTTTGCAGGCTTCTTTGCTGAGAGCCAGCTTACCCAATTTGTCGGTAGCCAAAATATCAACACCCGACAGGTAGAATATAAAATCGGGCTTTTGTTGCTGAATCAGGCCGGGCAGCGTATCATACAGGATGTTTAAATATTCGTCATCCTCAACTCCATCTGCCAGCGGGATATCCAGATCAGATGTTTCCTTACGCGACGGGAAATTGTTTGCGCCATGCATCGAGAAAGTGAACACCCTCGGTTCTTTTTCAAAGATCTGGGCGGTGCCGTTACCCTGGTGCACATCTAAATCAGCGATTAAGATATATGAGGCTAAATCATTATCCAATAGCCAGTTAGCCGCAATAGCCTGATCATTCAATAAACAGAAACCCTCACCCCAATTACTCCCGGCATGATGCGTGCCGCCGGCTACATTAAAAGCGATTCGATCATCAAAAGCGAACCTGCAGCCATCGATAGTCCCTTTCGCTATCCTGATCTCTCGCTCCACCAATCGGGCCGATAAGGGAAAACCGATACGGCGCTGCTCCTTTAGCGGCAGGGTCAGGTCGCGCAGTTGGTGCCAGTAATCTTTATCATGGGTTTGCAGGATGATATCCTCCGACAGCACATCAGGCGAAAACAGGCTATCCCGATTAATCACCCCTTCATGCAGGAGTTGCGCCGGGATCAGCTCATACTTCAGCATTGGGAAGCGGTGTCCCTCCGGAAGCGGATGCGCGTATATGGGGTCGTATGCTATTTTGAACATAAATTGTTAAACAATAAAAAAAGCGTCATTGCGAGGTACGAAGCAATCCCCGACTTTACAGGGGCGCTCTGTATAGCATAGAGATTGCTTCGTACCTCGCAATGACGGCGGAGGAAAAACTCCTTAACCCTCTTTCCGGCAAAGCCGAAGAGAGGGTCGACCAGCGAAGCGTAGTCGGGGTGAGTCTATTACCGCGTTGAAATTTGTAAAAACTATCCTAAACATACCTTCTTAAGCCAATATCTCCCCCACGTGTTTCCTGATATTATCACAGATGCTATCCAATGGCAAGTCGTTGGCATCATAGCCAAATGGATCTTCAATTTCCTCGGCCAGTATCTCAATACTGGCAAAAACAAACAGCACAAAAGCGATCACCGGGATAATAAAATACTTCAGATCAAAAGCCCAGGTAAAAGGCAATGTCATGATATAAGTAAAGATAAACTTCTTGATAAACACGTTATAAGAAAAAGGAATAGGTGTTTTTTTTATGCGCTCACAACCACCACAAATGTCTGTAAATGAAGTTATTTCTGTTGTTATACTAAACAGTTGCTCCGGGTTTATTTCGCCGCTTTTATTAAGCTTATACACCTTTTCAATAATGGCCGACGCTATCTGATTAGGTACATGTTTCTCTGGATTGACAGCTATAAATTCTGATTGCTCCGCCACATAAGTATCCCTTAAATGATCCCGGAGCGACCGCGCAAAAAGCGGTATGGTATAATTAAAAAACGCTGCGTCATCCTCTCCAACCAGATGCTTCAATTTGATGGCCAGGTTGCGGCTGCTGTTCACGAGACTCCCCCATATCTTACGCCCTTCCCACCAACGGTCATATGCCGAATTGATACGAAAAGCCAGCAACAAGGAAAATACAAAGCCGATAGTTTGGTGAATAAAATTCACTTTCCTCAATACGTTCGTATCGGGCAGATGCCAAAAATCTATCAACAGGTAAGTAACCACACCTGCATAAGCCCCTACGGCCAGCATCAAAGGAAACAATTCACGTAAAGTATCAGCTTTATTGATCCGAAAAATAAAAGAAAACCACTCTTTTGGGTTATAGTAAACCATGTCCTGTTAAGTCAAAAGTAAAAATTCAAAAATCAAAAACTTCCGGAGCGATAGCTATTGCTTTACCGCTGCAGCCATTTGCTGCACCGCCTGGTACACATCCTGAAAACTGTTATAAAGCGGTACCGGGCTCAGCCTGATCACATCGGGTTCACGCCAGTCGCCTATTACGCCGTGATCCGCCAGGTATTGGAAAATGACTTTAGCATCCCGCTTACAAACTACCGATAACTGGCAACCCCGCTGCTGCGGATTGACGGGTGTAATGATCTTAAACACATCTTCGCCCTGCGCCCTATTCAACTCATTTATCAAAAACTCCATATAGCCCGTTAAAGCCACGCTTTTCTCCCGCAGGGTATCAATACCGCCCGCGTCATCAAAAATAGCCATAGAAGCCTTAAATAAAGCCAGGAGCAATATGGGACTTGTGCTTACCTGCCAACCATCAGCCCCTTTAGCCGCATCAAAGCCCGGCGCCATCAAAAAGCGTTTATCTTCCCGGTAACCCCACCAGCCGGCAAAACGATCTAATTCTTTATTATCGAAATGCTTTTCGTGCACAAAAACACCACTAATGCCACCCGGACCCGAGTTCATATATTTATACGAGCACCAGCAGGCAAAATCAGCACCCCAGTCATGCAATTTTAGCGGAACGTTACCTGCAGCATGTGCCAGATCAAAACCCGCGTAGGCGCCCGCTTTGTGGGCCACAGCGGCAATAGCTTCCATATCAAACAGCTGCCCGGTGTAATAATTGATACCGGCAAACATCACCAGTGCCAGTTCATCGGCATGCTCATGGATGGTTTGACTGATATCTTCGGTGCGCAAAGTAAGCTCACCTTCACGTGGAAAGATCTCAACGATAGCTTCTTTTGGATCAAACCCATGAAACCTGGCTTGACTTTCCATCGCGTACTGATCAGAGGGAAAAGCCCCTCCTTCCATAATAATTTTAAATCTTTTACTATTTGGTTTATAAAAGCTTACCATCAGTAAGTGAAGATTTACTGTAAGTGAATTCATCACCGTAACTTCATTTTCCTTAGCCCCAACGATCGCGGCTATTGACGGCGAAAGTTGTTTATGATAATTAAGCCAGGGATCATCGCCCTGAAACCAACCCTCCACCGCAAGGTTCTGCCATGCGCTCAACTGGTCGGCTATATATCCCCCAGCCGATGCCGGTTGCAAGCCTAAAGAATTACCGCATAAATAAACAGCGTCGGCACCCTGGTGCTGCGGAATTAAAAAACGGCTCCTGAAATTTTTTAGCGGATCAAGCGCATCCTGCTCCAAGGCAAATGCTAAACTGTTCTGATAGTTCATCGGCCAAAGATAATTATTCGTTAGTAATTTGTTTTTAAATGATACTCATGAGTACTGCGTAATTATTGATTTATTGAATTAATGAATTAGTGAATTTTGTGATCTTCTGAAATTGAAAACTCCTGTTTCAAGCACAAGCCTGTCACCCTGAGCTTGTCGAAGGGTCGTGCGCAGAAGCCTTACCCACCATGCCAGCGCTGTTCGAAGTCTGAGATTTCAGACAGCGCAACTTGTCCATTTTCTCACATCTCACTTATTCGGCTTGCTCACATAAATATCGCCTTTAACATAAAAGCGATATGGCAACAGGGCATCTTCGGCGGCGTAAGCAACCCCTATCCGCGGACCCACAGTTATCTCATCATCGGTAAAATTCAGTCCCCGGTCTTCCAGCCAAAGGGTATCGCTTTGCAAACTGATGGCGTTGATGTTTCGGGAAATACCCAGGGCTTTGGCAACAGAACCAGGGCCGGCGGTAATGGTTGGTTTAGACACCATCATATTGCGCCTTATCTGCATCGCCTCAATTCCTTCAGTTGGATGCACGGCCCTGATCAGGATAGCCTGGGCATGCCCTTCTGTTGAGGTCACGATATTGAACATTTCGTGGATGCCATAGCACAGGTATACATAAGCGATGCCACCCTGCATAAACATGGTTTTGGTACGCGGGGTCATCCGGTTACCGTAGGAGTGTGCAGCTTTGTCAACAGCGCCATTATAAGCTTCTGTTTCAACAATATAACCACCGGTAGTTACACCATCTATACAAGTAAATAAATACTTTCCTAATAAACTTTTACTGATAGCCACCACATCGGTACCCAGGTAAAACGCTTCGGGCAATTTCATTTTTTGAGGATGTTTTTTAATAATTTATTGATCTCCTTTGCCTTATCAAATATCATGATATGGGTACCGCCCTTAACAATGGTAGCATCGGGGATGCGCTTAAAAGAGAACACCAGGTCCTTATCACCAGTAATATGAAAGAGGTTTGGCGGGATAACATCGTTTTTCCAGTGCAATACTGCTCCCATAGCCCATTTCACAAACGTTGGCGATGAGTTTTTCAGCATATCGCTAAACAGCCAGGCATCTTCGGCATTCATATGCCCGAATAAGGGCTTGATCATAAAACCCAGGGAGGTAAACCATTTTCCGGGGATGAGCTTATAAACGGGCAAACCGCGGAAGAAGCTAAAATACCGCGGAGCTTCCTTACTGGTTTTGATACTCGATATCAGGATCAGCTTTTTCACCTGGATCTGTTTAGCCATCTCCACAGCGATCATCCCACCTAAGGAATTACCAATAATGACAGAACCAGATTGTATATCATATTGATGGATAAGCTTTTGTGCGTACGTATTTAAAGTATCTGATGAATGAGGTTCTATCCAGTCGACAGGCGTTACCTCATGCTCATGCAGATCGATATTGTTATAAACCCGGGTATCAGCACCCAGGCCGGCTATCAGATAGATCCTGCTCATGCAAAGTTCAGCAGCTTTACGATTTGCTCCAGATACAGGGCATCGGTTTCATCAAACTGATCCAGCAATTCGCTGTCTACATCTAAAACAGCAACCACTTCTTCATCATGAAACACCGGCACTACAATTTCCGATTGGGAAAGAGAACTACAAGCAATATGTCCCGGGAAAGCTTCCACATCGGGCACTATCAATGTTTTGGCCTGCTGCCAGGCCGCACCGCAAACACCTTTACCCAGGCCAATACGGGTACAAGCCACAGGTCCCTGGAAAGGACCTAAAACCAATTCATTATTTTTAACCAGGTAAAAACCCACCCAAAACCATTTAAACTGCTCCTTTAAAGCCGCGGCCACGTTAGCCAGATTAGCCACCAGGTCGGGCTCACCAAAAAGCAAAGCCTCTATCTGCGGGATAAGCGTGGTATATTGTTCGGTTTTATCGGTTGATGTGGTTATGTTTAAATCCTCTGCCATGGTACAAAAATAGCAATGTACGGCAGAAAGTACATCAACGGGATATCATATTTAAGCCGAATTGGATAAAGGTAAGATGCGCATGGCATCTACTCACCCCGCTTAAGATTCGCTGGGCAACCCTCTCCCGCTTTGCGGCAAAGAGGGTGAAGGAAATCATTTATTTTTTTTAAACACCCCTCTTTACGCCGCAGGCGAAGAGAGGGATGTCGAGCGGAGCGATGACAGGGTGAGTCAATGCCGCGCGCCAAATCAAATTACCATGTCAGCACTGAGCTAAAAAAGATGGGTTTACAAAATGTTAAAAAACGCGTCATTGCGAGGTACGAAGCAATCTCTAAGCTGTACAAAGCAAACTTGCATAGTTGACCTGCCTAAGTAGAGATTGCTTCGTACCTCGCAATGACGCACGGAGAAATGAATCCCTGAAATCATAAACAGCTCCCTAAATTTCCGTATATTTGTACTATACAACAGCCCGGTTTTCCTGATAAAAGGAAAACCGGGCTGTTTGGTTAAAGGAAAAACCAGAACAAAAACCAACCCTTTTACATATAGTTATTTGACAGTCAGTAATTTAATACTTTTTAAAGCTCTCAAAACTGCCCAAAACTGTACTAAAATTTGTTAAAAAGTGTTAAAATCGATGGTTTTGAATGAATTTCGACTCGTTTTTATCCCGTTTTTGATCAGAAAAGTGTTAAAATTTGAGGTTTAAAAAGTTTTTTGGCGGGGGTTTTACAATTAATGTTTTATTTAGCGAAACATGATCGTTAGTCTTACCATTGTTCGATACCGGAAACTTTTTGTCCCCTTCGCATTGCTGGCCATGGCCATACACCGCCTGCCGATGTGGCTGCAAAAAGGCTGCAGCTTTTATAAGTTGCTGGGTTCGGGCCATAACGGCACTTTTGATCTTCAACCCGACTGGCAGCAATGGGGATTATTAGCTTGCTGGGACAGCCGGGAAGATTTTGATAGATTCCAGACCAGCTCTTTTGTTGCTAATTGGTGGAAGATATTAGGTAGCGAAGGTTTGACAGTGCTCTGTGAGCCTCTGCAAAGCCATGGCAAATGGGATGGCAAGGAACCTTTTGGTAACCCGGAAGCAAAAGATCATACCGGCCCAGTAGCAGTACTTACCCGTGCAACGATCAGGATGAGCCGGTTGAAAAACTTTTGGTCGCATGTGGATGAGGTAGCTAACCTGATGGCAGGCGCAGCAGGTTATATCACTTCGTTTGGTATAGGCGAGGCACCGGTTTACCGGCAAGCTACCTTTTCGGTTTGGCAAAGCCTGGATGATGTAAAAGCCTTCGCCTACAAAAGCCGCGAACATGCCGAAGTGATCAAACTAACCCGGAGCGAGAACTGGTACAGCGAAGAACTTTTTGCCCGGTTCAAACTACTGGAAAGCTTTGGATCACTCCACGGAAAAGATCCTTTGGAGATCCCGGGAGCAAAGATTTTTGGAACAAAGAACAAGGATTCTGGGAACAAAGAACAAGGACTTTTGGAGCAAGGACTCTGAGAACAAGAATATAACGATAAAGATTAACACAATGAAGACATTTTAAAAATCCTTATTCCTTATTCTAAAAATCTTTGCTCAATAAATAACTCATTAATTCAATAAATCACTAAATCAATAATTAATCTATGAGAATTATTGCCGAACTACCGCACCCCGATTTTAAAATATCCATCCTGAACATGAACCAAAAGTTTATTGTGAAGATAGAACAAGGCGCCCTGGAGCAGAGTTACAAGATCCCCGAAATGGATCTGACAGACGGGGTGAACAGCGTTTTTGAATTGCTTGATGAAGAGTTTCTAAAAAAAGTAGGCGCCCGCTTCATCGAAATGCGAACTGACTTTAAAGAGTCTTATTATCGGTACAACTACTAACCATAACTACCTAACATACAGATAGTTAATTTTATACCATTTTAAAAACAGAATTTTATTTTGCAAAATAGACGAATTCGGGGCAAAAAACAACCCACCATTCCTGTTTAACTGGATAATTGCTTTATATTTTACAAATAAATATCTGTTATATAATTAGTTATGTATTTATAAAAAATTATATTTTGTTGATGATTTTGCCAAATAAATGGGAAGTTAGGCCAAAATAAGGTCACAATACCAAAATCCGGAACGTTTTTGATCTGTTGGCGAAACACAGGAATCATCGGCATTTTGGGGGGCTTTGTATTCTTTAAAAATCTTCACTCCCGTTTTGTAAGGTATCCGATCTTTAAAAATTGGACCTTTAAAAGTGAAGGTATGGAACTCGCCATTCTCTCCGCAAACATCTACATCATCGGGTAAGGCGTCTATCAGCTCACGACTGATCTCCTTCCCTACTATACGTTCCAGGCGTTCCTGGGTACAGGCGATAACAGTGCCAAAACCAAGAGTTAAAAATTCGCTGATCAATTCACTGGTGTCGCGTTTCCATAAGGGGTATATTCCATGCAGGTCTACCTCGCTCAGGCGGGCATCACGATAAGCTTTCAGATCCTCCAAAAATATATCGCCAAAAATGGCATGGGTAATACCCTCGTTCTTAAAACGTGTCAGGTGCAGGCGCATCACTTCATCATACTCCTGCATACCCGGCATTTCGGGCAGGCGGATCTGGTATAGCGGTATGCCGATACTTTCGGCCTGTTTGATCAGTAGTTCGGTGCGCACACCATGCATAGATATCCTGTCGGCCGCATCATTGATGGTCGTAACCAGGTATTTGATCTCCAGATCGGGGTTTTGCAGACAATGGTATAAAGCTAAGGCGCTATCCTTGCCCCCGCTCCAATTGAATATGCACTTTTGCATTAATTTTGAATTACTGAATTATTGAATTAGTGATTTTAAAAAAGACAAGCAAGTTTAAATTATTCTTTCAGGAGTTTTACAGCTCACACGAGCAATGCCTACAAAGAACAAGTATTTTGCATGCCGTAGGTATGCAACCCGTGTGCAGTACCTACGGCACTGATATTAAAATTGATCATCTTCTACAAAGCTTTAACCCCGATGAGGTTTGCAAAACTCCTTATTACCCCCTCGGGATATTTCGCAGAGAATATTATGGTTTACACTGTAAACCCAGTATTTAACGAAAATTAAAATTAACTATTTGATTATCAATTAAATAAAAAAATGCAAACCATAAATTATGTAAACCATGTAAACCCAATTTCAGAGGGCCCGCTCTACCCTTTGAATTACTGATTTTTCAGAAGCTGATCAACTAACGCAGATACACCGACACTAGCCTTCTCCTGTATTTTGATCAGCTGCCCCCGAACATTAACATCCGGGATCTTAGGGTCGATAATATATCTCGGGATCTCCGGACGTACATAACTGATCAGTCCGGCCGCCGGGTATACCGCTAAGGATGAGCCTACGAGCATAAAAATATCAGCGCCGGCACAAATACGTGCCGCGGGGCCTATCATGGGTACATCCTCGCCAAACCAAACTACATGAGCTCTCAGGGGCGAACCTAATTCGCAAACTTCATCCATCCTGATCTCCCAGCCATTAATGGGATAAGTAAGCCCAGGGTCAATGCTTGACTGGGAACGGGTGATAATACCATGCAGGTGCATTACATTGGTTGAACCGGCCCGCTCGTGCAGATCATCGATGTTTTGGGTGATGATGGTTACCTGGTATTTTTCTTCGAGCTGTGCCAAGGCGTAATGAGCGGCATTGGGTTTGGCTTCCAATACCGATTTGCGGCGTTCGTTATAAAACTGCTGTACCATGGCCGGGTTACGCTGCCATGCCTGGGGTGTAGCCACGTCTTCTATGTTGTAACCCTCCCAAAGGCCGTCGCTATCTCTGAAGGTCTTTAAACCACTCTCTGCGCTGATGCCTGCCCCTGTTAACACGACCAATTTTTTCATAGGTATCTAAAAATTATATATCCATAAAAAAAGCGACCTGCCCTGGTGGCAAATCGCTTTTCTGTATTAGTTATTTAGCTTAAAGTGCCAGTTGTTTTTTGGTACGTAAAAAGGTGTACTTGGTTTTAGCAAGTTCAAAGCCTCCAAATAAAATAAGTCCAAACACCAGGTTACCATAGATCATGTTATACTCAAACGGAATAGCATTTACCAATGAAGTGCCATAACCGGCTAAAGTATGCGGGTAAAGATTAGATGTTGTATAAAGCCATGGCAGATCGGTAATTAACCAATGTATCAAAACCGAGGCTAATGAGGCTAAAAGCACATTTACTACTCGTACCTTTTTTATCATGGTACCTAAAAGCACCATCAATGCAAAACTTACATATACTCCTATGATACCTTCATACCATATCGTTATCTTGGAGGTATATAAATAGTTGAGGATAACGTCGGTAGTAAACAAGGCAAGCAATACGGTAACATAGCCCTTCCATTTACTGGTAAAGTACGCGCCACCAAACAGCGCGATAGCTCCTACGGGGTTAAAATTACTCAGGTCCTTATACTTATAGGCAAGCAATCTAAATGCAGCTACCACCACAATGGTTAGTACAAGTACAATATTGCGGGTTGTATTTTCTTTTGAGTTCATGATTCAAATTTATGCCGTAAAAATAGTTAATATTCTGTATAAATATAAATACTTACTTGTTAACAAACGCAACCTTACCCGGACTAATACCTGTAGTTATGGAATATTCCTTCTTACCGTTTTTATCAAAGGCATATAAAGTACCGTTAGATGAATAATCTTTTGCATCTGTAACAAACACTTCACCTGTAAGGGAATCCGTAGCAATAGCGAAAGGACTGGTGATCACGGTGCCATCAGTAATAAAATTAGCCTGCGCAGCTGATTGTGTTTTGGCATTATATACAGCAATTTTATTATCAGCAGTAACATAGTATACAAAATCGCCTAATACAGCCATAGGAATATTATAACCTAAACTTAAATTAGTTTGCGAAATAGATACGTCTGTTTTGTTATCAATAATTGTCATTCCAGGAGGGGCAACAATCGTTGGTGGCGTGCCGCTGTAATCAGTGATACCTAAAGAAAGCACATAAACGTGTCCATAATCATCAGCAGCAATACTTACCGGGTTTGGCAAAACTGTTATTTTTTTAGTTTCTGTTAAGGTATTCAGATCTATCACCGATACTGTTTTATCCGGATTGCCAAAGCTTAAGCCGCCACTATTTGCCACATAAAGTTTACCATTGCTCACTACCAACTGTTCCGGGTTGCGACCAACGGTGATGTATTTGCTGATAGTTAATGTTGCTGTATCCATTACAGCAACTGTACCATCGTAAGAAGTTATGAAAGCATTGTTCTTATAGAAGGCTACACTCCTGGGCTGACGACCATTGTTTGGAGCAGGTAAACTGGCATTAACCATGCTAATTTGCTTAATAAGCTTACTGGTTTTAGCATTTACAATATCAACTACATTAGAGTAGTTAACAACAATGTACATTTTTGAACCGTATATTTCTATATCGTTACCCGTATCGCCCAAGGGGCTTCCGTTAACACTGCTGTAAATATCAGGCACCAGTTGCTTTGTAGTGTAATCGTAATAAGTTAAACTACTGTTGTTTGCCTGAAATATTCCCTGGTTTAATACGTATAAGCCGGCCCTGCTTGCCGTAGGCGTATCCGGTTTTGGATTGATCTTATCTTTATGACATGACGCCAGTAACACGGCAAGTGCAATGGTCATTAAAATGGGACTGAGTTTGATTTGTTTCATAATGATGAATTAAATAGTTATTTGAAGGGAAAATCGGAATGAGCGACCCGGCATGGGGTAGCTTTGTACAACAAAATAGTTTTTATTAAAAAGATTGTTAGCCTCAAAAGAGCTTACCAGCGGTTTACCTTTTATTAAAAAACGATAAACAAGGGATGCATCACTTGTGGAATAGCCTGGGATATAATCAGACGGAAGATTATCATTGGTATAATATCTTGATGTAGAAATTATCTGGTTATAATATACCCCGAAATGATTGTGATCGATCCCGGCATTGAGCGAAACCGTATTTTTAGGCGTATAGGGTAACTGATTAAGATATATTGATGAGGTTGGATCGGTAACATTTAAAGCCTGCTGATAAGAGTAATTAACACTTAATGAGCCCTTCCATTCTTTAGCGAGTTTAGCCTGTGTTTTTAAACCAACGTCGAGACCCTTGATATCTACCGTGCCTAAATTTTGTATTGAGCCATTATAAGCGTCTTTAGGGATAAACACGATCTTATTGGTTACATGATTGTAATAGGCATCTGCAGTAAGGGTTATATAGCTTAAAAAGCCATTTAAGGCTTTTCCGTACGTTGCGCCTGCGTCAAATTGTTTGGTAAATTCGGGTTTTAAATTGGGGTTCCCGACCCCACCATAGTACAGGTCATTAAAGGTTGGGTTACGAAATATAGATTTATAATAAGCCCGCAATTGAAAATTAGGATTCTGGAAAGGTCGTAAAGTAGCCATTAACGTAGGCGAATAAATATTCCGTTTAGGTGCCGGACGACCGCTCTTTACTGTTTCTGAGATATTACTATTCAACAAACTTCCCTGTAAACTCAATTTCCCTAAGATGATGTTAGAGGCTAATACATTCAGGAAAGTAAGCCTTGTTGGGTACGAAAAACTTGGCAGATCGGCATTGATGTTATTAACCGCGAGATCCAAAGCATAAGAAACCTCCCAGTTGGATGTAAAATGATAAGCCAGCGCAGCGGATTGATAAAACTCCCGTTGCCTGAAATGTTGCTCCAGTTTCCCTGCTTCATTTAAAAAATCGGGATCAAGATAGTGAAGCTGGCTTTGAGATATTTTGGTATTTAACAATAAATGAAAGCCATCACTCCAGATATGCTCATAACCGGCTTGTGTAAAAAAATCACGGTTCCAAAGCCGGCTTCTTGAAATTGATGCATTGTAGAGTATCACCGCACCCGGAAGTCCGCGGTCGGAGTTATAATAATTAATGTGCAAATTGAATTTATTACTATCGTTTTTGGCCCAGTACAAAGCCCCATCGACTTGCTGGGCACTAATATCTCCGTTGTTACGTGTACGTACGGAATCGCCGCTGGCCCCGCTGGCATTATATTTATAACGCCCGTTTGCGTTTTCAAGATAACCGTTCATAATAAACGACCAATACTTATTGATCCGCTGCTGCCACTGTAAATATGGGTTTACCAAGCCGAAAGAACCTGTTTTTATACCAGCAGTAAACTGATATGTTTTATTTGCGCTTAAAGAAGGTTGCACCGTTTTTACCGCAAGGATGCTTGCAGAAGCAAATGAACGCGCCGGCATACAAATAGCAGTTGGCTGACCATTGTATAATATAATTTGCTGCACATTGTTCAGGTTTAACTTACTCAGGTCAATCTGACCATTTTCAGCATCGTTGATCTGGATACCATCGTATAAAACAGCTGTATGATTGGCGCTCAAACCCCGTACAGAAATTGTTTTTAAACCACCTATACCACCATAATCTTTCAAAATAACACCACTAAAGTTCCGGATGGCATCAGCAATATTAAATGCGCTATAACGCACAAAATCATTTGCTGATATCTGCTGCGATGGTGTAATAGTTTGTATTTGAGGTATAATTGAACTGTTTACATTCACCTCTTTCAGTTTTTTGGAAGTATCAGCCTGGGCTAATACCCTATTCGGTAAAGCCAATAAAAAACCAGGCAGTACAACTAATAAAAGTTGAAAGCTAATTTTCAAATCACATGTATTTCTTGGCATTTTTTCTTCGCAACAACTTTGCAATAGGGCGACACAAAGTTTGAATAGAAATCACGACAAATGGATTTCACATTCAAGCTTCAATCCCCGAAAGCTATGAATAATATAAGTGCCTGGGCAGGTGTTCTGACTTACTCCCCAAGTCGCCCTGCCTTCCCGCCCCTTCATTTCAAGGACAGTGACAATAAGAATGGGCAATGGTTAAAGAGCTTACAGCTGCGGGACAGTTACGGATTCTTCACCGTATTCCCTTTTAATTCAATAGCGGTAATAACCGCGATGAAACCTAAAGCGCCACAAAAGTAGGATAAGTATTAACAACCACAAAGTAACAATCTGTATATTTATGCTAATGAAATTGTACGCTGCACTTCTTTTATTCATAATCACTGCTATTCCCTGCTTTGCCCAGCAACCTGACACCATCTTTTTAAAAGGGCTTTTACGGAGTCATCCGGAGCTGTTTAGTGGGATACTGAACCATCCTACCCAAAATGAGGTGCAAATATTATACACGCAGATCGACCGGGATAAAAACAACATACCTCATTTTATATCATATAGTTATCACCTAAACGCTCAACATTATTTTTATCCTGCAAGCACAGTTAAACTACCAACGGCCATTTTCGCGCTCGAAAAGCTGCATGAATTGCACGTTAAGGGCTTGACTCCAAGATCAGTCATGATCACCGACAGTGCCTTTGCCAAACAAACCAGGGTAAAAACCGACACTTCATCAGCTAATGGATTGCCCAGTATTGAGAATTATATCAAAAAGATATTGCTGGTGAGCGATAATGACGCTTTCAACCGCCTATATGAATTTGTTGGCCGCGAAGAGATCAATCGTAAATTAAAAAAATATCAGTTGTATCATACCCGAATTGTGGGTCGACTTTCTGTAGGCGATGCAGGAGAAAATACCCGGCATACCAACCCTGTCACGTTTTACAATGGGAACCAGATAGTTTATCGTAAAAAGGCATTATATGATAGCTTGAATTACCCCATGCACCTGGATAATATGATCATGGGTAAAGCTTATCTGGATAGCAGCGATCGCCTGGTGAATAAACCTTTTAATTTGAGCGAAAAGAATGTATACTCTATTGCCGACCAGCAACAGGTTTTAAAAAGATTACTTTTCCCGCAGGTATTTCCTGCAGATCAGCGGTATAACCTTACTCCTGCCGATTACGCTTTTATATATCGTTATATGAGTACATTCCCTACTGAAAACATAAAACCAACCTACAATCGACCAGAATATTTCCCGGCATATTGTAAGTTCTTATATTATGGTGGCGACAGTACAGCCACAATTGAACCCAACATCAGGATATTTAATAAGGTGGGTGACAGTTATGGATATGATATTGACAACGCCTACTTCGTCGACTTTAAAAACAATGTGGAATTTTTACTTACCGCGGTAGTACAATCAAACGAGGACGGCGTTTACAACGATAATAAATATGAATACGCTACGGTTTGCCTGCCATTTTTAAAAAACCTGGGACGTGTCATTTATCAGCATGAGTTAAAAAGGCCAAAAAAACATCAACCAAATTTAACTCAGTTTAAATTTAATTACGTTCCGGTAAAATAACTTCATTTAAAAAAAACTTAGCTTGAGATATACTGTTTAAATTCTACAATCATTTAAACAATACTATGGCAACTACAATTGTAAAATATACTGATAATTTCCCTGTACTTTATGGCGATGACCGTGTAAACCTGAAATGGCCTGAAAGATACACATCTATCGTCGGTGGTGTAAAATTGGGCTTATCCGGCTTTAAAAACCTTTTCTCCAGTCCGTTAAGCAGTGTTGTTAAATTGGGGGCTGGTGGTTACCTGTTAAGTCGTGGCATTACCGGTCATTGCGAATTGTATAAACGCATAGGCAAACTTTCAACCAACCCGGTTAATATCAATATCCGGTCGTCATTTACAGTTGATAAACCCAGGCATAAAGTATATGATTTTTGGCGTAAGCTGGATAATCTACCCTTATTTATGAAACACCTGGAAAGTGTAGAAACGATAGACCCCACCTACTCCTTTTGGGTTTTAAAACTCCCTGCCGGTGTTGCAACCGTAAGCTGGCATGCCGAAATTGTAAAGGATGAGCCCAATGAGATGATCGGCTGGAGCTCCCTGCCTGACTCTATGATCAATAATGCGGGTAAAGTGCGTTTTCAGGATACGCCGGATGGTATGGGAACTATTGTTGACGTCGTTATCAGCTATCAGCCCCCTGCCGGCGGCCTGGGTACAGGCATTGCTAAAATATTAAACCCGGTATTTAAAAGGATGGTCGACAAAGATGTACAAAATTTTAAGCAGTACATGGATATTGACAACGATAGTGAAGAATTTACACCAACGGTGATCATTCTTTAACTACCAACAAAAAAAGAGGCCGCAAATCGTGGCCTCTTTTTTTTTAAAAATACTAATGATCAGTATTTTATATTATTTTACTGCATCAATTACGGCTTTGAAAGCATCAGGATGATTCATCGCTAAATCAGCTAATACTTTACGGTTTAAACCGATTTCTTTTGCTGCTAATTTACCTATTAATTGAGAGTAAGAAATTCCGTGCTGACGGGCACCTGCGTTAATACGCTGTATCCATAAAGCTCTGAACTCTCTTTTTTTGGTTTTACGGTCACGATAAGCGTACTGTAAACCTTTTTCAACTGTGTTTTTTGCAACGGTATAAACCTTGCTACGTGAACCCCAATAACCTTTGGC
>Ga0207671_10002283_pt1 | contig 20744 bp, 20 predicted proteins | sample KBSC24metaG_FD_184352 | JGI IMG/M metagenome (GOLD analysis project Ga0207671, IMG submission 184352) | Corn rhizosphere microbial communities from Kellogg Biological Station, Michigan, USA - KBS C2-4 metaG (SPAdes) (version 2) | ecosystem: Host-associated > Plants > Roots > Rhizosphere > Soil... | reverse complement strand
CCAAATTCGATTTCATGTTCATGGCGGATTCGCCCGCCGCAGCCGTCGGCGATCCGGATGCGCTCGCGCGCATCCCGACCAAGATGAACCGTTTCGAGCCGGTGTCGCTCCTAGCCGCACTCTCCGTCACCACCAAAAATCTTGGCCTCGTCGCCACCCTCTCGACGAGCTATTACGAACCCTACAACGTCGCCCGCCTCTTCGCATCGGTGGATCATTTGAGCGGCGGCCGCGCCTGCTGGAACGTCGTGACCTCCGACCACGACGAGACGGGCTATAACTTCAACCGTGAGGGGCTGGATCCCCACGCGCTGCGCTATGAGCGGGGCAACGAATTCGTCGATGTGGTGTTCGGCCTGTGGGACAGTTTCGAGGAAGGCGCCTTGCTTCTCGACCGGGAAACAGGTGTCTATTACGACAAGACGAAGCATCACACGCTGAACCACAAGGGCAAGCATTTCCAGGTGCGAGGGCCGCTCAACATCGCCCGCACGCCGCAGGGCCGGCCTGTCATAGCACAAGCCGGCGGATCGGAACCCGGCATGGATATGGCGGCGCGCACCGCCGAGATCGTCTTCAGCCTTGCCTCAAACATCGACCGCAATCGCGACTTCTATGCCAATGTCAAACGCCGGATGCCCGCCTATGGCCGCGACCCGGAGGACCTCAAGATCATGCCCGGCGTGGTCATCAATGTCGGGGAAACGCAGGCTGAAGCCGAAGCCAAAGTCAATTATCTCATCGACAAAATGCATCCGGACGTCGGCCGGCTGATGCTGTCGGAATTCCTCGAGGCCGATCTGCGCGGCGTACCGTTGGATCAACCCTTCCCGATGGACCGGCTTCCGGCGGCACCGAAAGGCTCGCGCGCCCTGTTCGACGAGCTCGTCGATTTCGTCAAAAGCGGGCGCACGGTGGGCGAGCTTGTCCGCCATTATGCGGAAAAGCATACCGGCAACGGCATTACCGGCACACCGACGCAGATTGCCGACTTCATGGAGGAATGGTTCGAGACACGCGCCGCGGACGGCTTCATCCTGATGTTCCCGACCCTGCCCTCCAGCCTTGACGATTTCGTCAAGCTTGTCCTGCCGGAGCTGCGCCGCCGCGGGCTGTTCCGAGAAGAATACGAAGGCTCGACGCTACGTGAAAACCTGGGGCTGTCCATGCCGGCCAACCGGTTTGCGAAGAGCCCGTCAGCCTAGCGGCAGCCGGCTCCCGAGCAGCCCGATCGAAGCGACATCAGCATTGGCAAAGGCAAGACGCAGATAGCGCTCCTGTCCCACGCCGAAATAGCTTCCGGGTATGCTGACGATACCCACCCGCTTTGCCAGTCTCTCGGCCACCTCAGCCGAAGACTGGTCAGTGAAGGGGTGCCGTACGAAGGCGAAATAGGCGCCTATTGCGGCAATGTCCCAACCGGGCAGGTCGGACACCACGGCCTTCAGCGCCTCCGCCCGGCGCGCGATCTCCAGCCGGTTTCCCGCCCGCCAATCGGCAAGCACCGGCAAGGCGGCAGCCACGGCCACCTGGGCGGAGCGCGGGGCGCAGATCTGCATATTGTCCATGATCTTGGCGATCTCGCCCAAAAGCTTAGGCCCTGCCGTCACCGCCCCCAGCCTGTGGCCGGGAATGCAGAACGATTTCGAGAAACTGTAGAGCAGGACGAGCGTATCCTCCCAGCCCGGCTCCGACAGCAGCGCATGTGGCGGGCCATAATCGCCCGGAAGAAAGTCACGATAGGTCTCGTCAAGCACGAGCCAGGCGCCATATTTCCGGCAAAGCGCAAAAAGATCATGCAGCAATGACGGCGGATAGACGGCCCCGGTCGGATTGTTCGGCGTGACGACCGCAAGCGCCCGGGCACCGGCGGCAAGCGCCCGCTCGGCCGAGACAACATCCGGCAGGAAGCCACCGACCGCATCGCACTCGACAAGCACGCGCTCGATACCGAGCATGGACAAGGTCGTCTCATGATTGAAATAGAAGGGATTTGTGAGTGCGATCGCATCACCGGCACCGGCAAGGGCGATGGCGGCACACATGAAGGCCTGATTGCAGCCGGAGGTGATGTGGATATTGGCAGCCTGGATCGACGCGCCGTAGATGTCGCTCACATGCCGCGCATAGGCTTCGCGCAGCACCGTTTCTCCCTCGATCGGCCCATAGCCCGTCATGGCCTGCGATGCCGCCGCCTCGCCGAGGAGCCGCAGCATCTCGGGATGGGCGGGATAGCCGGGCACGGCCTGCGACAGATCGATCAGCGGACCGTGAGCGCCGGCATAGTCGCGCGCCCATGCAAAAACGGAGGGGATGGGTGGCGGCGAAAGCCGCGTCACGAAAGGATTGGGGATTGCGGATGGCATGTCGATGGGTTCCTTGGAGACCGATTGCTACACCGATATCGGTCACGATCTCAACCGATTTGTCGGAGCAAACCGTTCCTCAGCGAATTGCCGGCGATTGTTTTGCCAGATCGAAGATGTTGACGGCTTCGGCATCCGGCCCCTAAAGCTCGGCGACAAGAAGGCTTTCCGCTCGCACGGTCTGTCCGGTATCCGAAACCTAGCTTGGAGCGAATCGTGACAACCAAAATCCGTCTTCTATTGACGAACGATCCAGCGCTGCCGGCGCTGGCTGCCCTCATGGAAGAAATGCAGGCGCATTATCAGGTACCCTGTCCGTCGCGGGCCGAAATCATTGCCGGGCTCAAGGCAATGCCACAAGGTGCCGAGATCCTGATCGTGGAGGAGAACGACGCCACCCTGGGCTTCGCCGCCTTCTCCGGGATCTATCCCGGACCTGGCCTGAAACCGGGCATCTTTCTGAAGGAACTGTTCGTAAGCGCCGCGCAACGCAGCCGCGGCTTGGGCCGAGACCTCATGCGCGCGCTCGCCGAGCTGGCACAAGAGCGGGGGCTTGCCCGGATCGACTGGACCGCCGACCCTGAAAACGCAAAGCTTCTCGATTTCTACGACGGGCTCGGCGGCACGCGCAAACCCGATAAGCTGTTCTATCGCCTTGATGGAAAGGCGCTCGAAGAACTGACGATCTGACCGCCAGCCTGTTGCAACGCTGCTCCCTGTTTCAGTCGCGCATGCTCTCGGCTTGCCCCATCAGCCATGCCTCGAACGTCCGCATCGAAGCGCCGGGGGAGATGTCTTCCGGCTTCGCGAACCAGTATCCGTATTCGCTTCGATAGCCGAAGCCATTGGGGTTGATCAGTCGACCTGTCTCCAACTCATCGAGAATGAGGCCGCGCGGTATCAACGCCATCCCCTGTCCGGCAAGGGCCGCGCGGATCACCATGGTGTAATAGCCGAACCGCGTGATGTGATGGACGGCGATATCGGGCTTTCCGTGGCTTTCGACGAAATGCTGCCAATGCAGCGGCGTCTGCGGATGTTCCAGCATGACACCCTCGGCCAGTTCGTCGATCGTGCCCGGAATGCCATTCTTCTGCCAATAGGATGGCGCGCTGACGATCAGAACCTCGTGCCCGAACAGATATTGCGCAGTCTCTCCCTTGTTCGGTGCAATGAGAAAACGGAATATGCCGTCCGCCGTCTCCGATTGCGTGGGTGACACGAAGGTCGTGAACTGCACGTCTATTTCCGGATGTTGTTCAGCGAATTGAACGAAACGCGGCAGCAGCCAACGATCGCCGAAAATCGGAAGAACCTGCAGGCGCAGCACACCAGGGCCGGGCTTCAGACGCGCAACGCGCAACGCCGCATCTTCCATCGCCTTCAGCGCGGTACGCGCGTGTTCGATGTAAATCAGACCGATCTCCGTGGGGATCATGCCGCGCGGCGTTCGAGTGAAGACCGGACTGCCGATCAGGTCCTCCAATGCGAGCAACTGCTTGCTGACGGCGCTCTGGGACAGGGATGTGCTCTCTGCGGCAGCACTCGTCGATCCCCTCTCCGCCACGGCAAGCAGAACCTGCAGGGCAGTCATCGAAGGCAAGTGCTGTCGGCCCGATACCATGATTTCTCCGCAGGAGCGCCGATCATGGCTACATCTCCTCGACCCATTTCAATAATCCACTGACGAAATTCGAGCTAGTCGGTTTTGTCATAGCGTAGTGAAATAACTTCGCTTGCCGATTAAATCAGCACGTAGGAGCATTGCCAAAAGTTTAAACAAACAGGGGACATCAATGTCTGAGCCCACGCAGCTATGGGGCGGGCGCTTCAAGTCCGGACCGTCCGAGGCCTTGGCCAATCTGTCACGCGCGCCGCTGTCCTATTTCCGCCTTTTCCGGGAGGATATCGCGGGCTCCCGCGCGCATGCTTCCGAATTGAAGCGCGCCGGCGTTCTCGACGAAAGCGAATTCGCAGCGATCCGAGCTGCCCTTGATGACATCGAGACGGATGTCGCTGGCGGTCATCAGCAACCGATCGCGGGCGACGAGGATGTCCATACCTTCCTGGAGCGCCTGCTGATGGCACGCCTCGGCGCGCTCGGCGGGAAGCTTCGCGCCGGACGGTCCCGCAACGACCAGACTGCCAACAACACGCGCCTCTATCTGCGCCGCATGGCGCGCGAGCTCTCGCGGGAGATCATCTCGGTCCAGGAAGCATTGACTGAGCAGGCTTCGCACCATGCCGAGACTGTCATGCCGGGCTTCACCCATCTGCAGCCGGCCCAGCCGATCGTCCTCGGTCACCACCTGATGGCGCACGCCCAGTCCTTGTTGCGCGACCTGCAGCGCTTCGAAGATTGGGACCGTCGCTTCGACCGCTCGCCGCTCGGCGCGGCGGCACTTGCCGGCTCCGGCATCGCCTGCCGTCCCGACCTGTCCGCCATTGAGCTCGGCTATTCGGCCGCCTGCGAAAACTCGATCGACGCCGTCGCCGCCCGCGACCATGTCGCCGAGTTTCTGTTTATCTGCTCGCTGGTCGCGGTCGACCTGTCGCGGCTGGCGGAGGAAATCTGCATCTGGAGCTCCAAGCAGTTCAGCTGGGTGCGGCTGCACGATTCCTATTCCACCGGCTCCTCCATCATGCCGCAGAAGAAGAACCCGGATATCGCCGAATTGACGCGCGGCATGTCCGGCACTCTCATTGGCAACATCACGGGCTTCCTCGCCACCATGAAGGCCATGCCGCTCGCCTATAATCGCGACCTGGCCGAAGACAAGCGCGCTCTGTTCGAAACGATCGACGTTCTCGAACTGATCCTGCCAGCCTTTGCCGGCATGGTGGCAACACTGGAATTCGATGTCGACAAGCTACGTGAGGAGGCTCCCAAGGGCTTCACGCTCGCAACCGAGGTCGCCGACTGGCTGGTCGGCCAGAACGTGCCATTCGCCGAGGCGCATGAGATAACCGGCGCGGTCGTTCGCTATTGCGAGGAACGCGGCCACGATCTTGCCGGGCTCACCGAAGACGACCTGCCGAAGATCGATCCGCGGCTGAACAAGGATATGCTTGCCGCCATCACGCTCGACAAGGCGCTTGCCAGCCGCACCGGTTACGGCGCCACTGCGCCGGTTCGCGTACGCGAACAGATTGCCCGCTTCAAAACGGCAATCACCGCCTGCCGCACCTTTGCTGGAGTGTCTAAAGCCACGCATGGAGAGAACGACCCTCAGGAGCTTCGAAGCCGATGACAGTTGCAAGCGCCAGCCCTTCCCCCACCGATGACAAATACGAGATCGCCCATCTGCGCCTGGTGCCGAAGCGGCATATCGGCCGCATGGTCGCCGCCGCCATCGTCCTCGTCCTGCTCGCGGGGCTGGTGCGTGCTTTCAGCGTCGGCCAGATAGAATGGAGCTACGTTCGCGAGTTTCTGTTCGCGCCAGCCATTCTCGACGGTCTCACGAATACGCTGCTGATGACCGTAGCCGCTATGGCTGTTGGCATCGTGCTCGGCGTCCTCATCGCCATCATGCGCATTTCCGGCAATCCGGTGCTCTCCTACATCGCCATCGGCTATGTCTGGATCTTCCGTGGCGCGCCGGCGTTGCTGCAGCTGATGCTGTGGTTCAACCTGGCACTGATCTTTCCGACCATGGGCATCCACGGCCTTATCGAATTCCGAACCGTCGACGTGATGACGCCCTTCGTCGCCGCCATGCTTGGCCTCGGCATTTCCCAGGGCGCCTACACCTCCGAGGTCGTCCGAAGCGGGCTGCTCTCCGTCGATAGCGGCCAATACGAGGCCGCCCGGACCATCGGCATGACGCAGATGAAGATGCTGCGCCGCATCGTGCTGCCGCAGGCCATGCGCGTGATGGTCCCGCCAATCGGCAATGAAGTGATCGGCATGGTGAAGCTGACATCGCTTGCAAGCGTCATCCAATATGCTGAAATCCTGCACAACGCCCAGATCATCTACTTTGCCAATACCCGCGTTCTCGAGCTGCTGCTCGTTGCCAGCTTCTGGTATCTCGCCGTTGTCTCCGTCCTCTCGGTTGGCCAGCACTATATCGAGCGTTATTTCGGGCGCGGCTCGAAATCGATCAAAACGTCCATGTGAGGTCGACCATGAAACAGGATATTCTCGTCAAGGCCGTCGACGTCACGAAGAACTACGGCGACTTCTGCGCCCTCGACAAGGTCAGCATGGAGGTCGTGCGCGGCGAGGTCAGCTGTATCATCGGCCCCTCCGGCTCCGGCAAGAGCACGTTTCTGAGATGCATCAACCTTTTGGAGCGGATGGATGGCGGCGCCATCTGGGTCAATGACGAGCTAATCGGCTATCGCCGCGAAGGCAACAATCTGCACCAGATCAGCGATGCGGAAATCTCCCGTCAGCGCCGTCGCATCGGCATGGTCTTCCAGCGCTTCAACCTCTTTCCGCACAAGACCGCGATCGAGAACATCATCGAGGGACCGGTGCATGTCCTCGGACAGTCCGTGGAGCAGGCCCGCGAACGAGCCTCCATCCTTCTGGAACGCGTCGGTCTTGCCGAGAAGGCGAACCATTATCCGTCCGAACTATCAGGCGGCCAGCAGCAGCGCGTCGCCATCGCCCGCGCCATGGGCATGCAGCCGGATCTCATTCTCTTCGACGAGCCCACATCGGCGCTCGACCCGGAACTCGTCTCGGAAGTGCTCGACGTCATGAAGGATCTTGCAGCGTCCGGAATGACCATGATCGTCGTCACCCACGAATTGGGCTTTGCCCGCAATGTGGCCAATACCGTCACCTTTATGGAAGCGGGAAAAGTGGTCGAAACAGGCTTGGCATCGGAGGTTCTCAGCACTCCGAAAAGCGCCAGAACGGCGGAGTTCATCAAAGCCGTTCACAGTTGAGAAGAGGAAGCTGGCGGAACAGGAAACCCTCCGGCTTTGCACCAGAGTCAAAATGGGGAACAACATGAACAGGCATCTCGTCATGCTCGCAGCTCTTTGCGTTGCTGCAACCGCAGCCAACGCCGAAGGCCTGCCGGAAAGAATCAAGTCCGCCGGCAAGGTCGTCGTCGCCAACCAGGCGAACTATCCGCCGATGGAATACAAGGATCCGGCCACCAACAAACTCATGGGCCTCGACATCGATCTTGGCCTCGCGCTCGCCAAACAACTCGGCACCACGGTGGAATGGTCCGATATCGGCTTCGAACAGATGGTCTCTTCCCTGACGACCGGCCGCGTCGACCTCATCCATAGCGGCATGAGCGACCTGCTCACCCGTCGCGACACGCTCGATTTCGTCGACTATATGAAATCCGGCGCGCAGTTCTACACATCCTTTGCCCGCAAGGACGAGTTCAAGAAGCCGACCGACTTCTGCGGCAAGATCGTCGGCATGAGCCGCCGCACCTCCTTCCCGGATGAGACGGCGAAGTGGAGTGCGGCCAACTGCGAAGCCAAGGGACTGCCGGCCGTCAAGGTTGTCGGTACGGAAGGCTCGGCGGACGCCCGTGCCCAGCTGAAGCAAGGTCGCGTCGATGGCGCGGTGCAGGGTTCCGAAACGCTTCCCTATCTGCTGAGCCTCGAGAAGGACACCTATACCGTTGTCGGCGAGCCCTTTACGGCCGTCTATCAGGGCATCGGCTTTGCCAAGAAGGATACCGAGCTCCGCGATGCCTATGCCGCCGCGCTGAAGGCGCTGATGGCCAGCGGCGAGTACAAGACGATCTTCGCCAAATACGGCCTCGAAGGTGCGATGCTGGACGGCATCTACGTCAACGCTCAAGCCGTAAAGTAACGCCTGGCGTCCGCGGCTCCGGCGTGAAAGCGCCGGGGCCGCAAACCAATGACCCGGTGAAGGCAGCTTCATTCGGGTCCATCATTCCCAAATACGAGAGAGCAGACAATCATGTCCCGCGTTCTTGGCGACGCCCCGATCGACAGACTGGCATCCTTTATTTCGGCACTCCGGTTTGAGGCCCTTCCCGCCGATGTCGTCGAAAAGACCAAAATCCATATTGCCGATACATTTGCCGCCGCTCTCGCCGGCGGCCGCTCGAACGAATTCCGGATCGCGAGGCGTCTTGGCCGAACGCAGGGAAACGCGAGGCTCTGGGGTACCACTGAGCGTGTATCCGCCCGCGACGCCGCGCTGATCAACGGTGTTGCGGCACATGCCTTTGAGCTTGACGATGCCGGGGGATGTGATCACTCCGGCGCAGTCGTCATGCCCGCCGTCATGGCCGCCATTGCTGAAGAATCGCGCGTCGTAACGGGCAAGGAACTGATCGCGGCGGTGGTCGCCGGCTACGATGTCGGTCGGCGGATTCTGGAAGCAGCCGGCGGATATGACAGCCACAACGGCCTCGGCTGGCACTCGACCGGCACCTGCGGCACGCTTGCGGCGGCGGCAGCCGTCGCCAATATCTGCGGCCTCGATGCGGCTTCCACGCGCGACGCGATCACGCTCGCCACCAGCTTTTCGTCCGGTCTGTGGGCTTTCATCCACGACGGTTCGCAGGCCAAGAAAATTCATGCCGGCCGTGCGGCCGAAGGCGGCCTGCTTGCCGCGCAGCTGGCCGCGGAGGGCTTTGCCGGACCATCCAAGGTCTTCGATGACGTCTGGGGCGGCTTTTTCCGCTCCTTCAACAAATCGGCCTGCGAGGCGGAGAAGCTCAGCGACGCGCTCGGTGAAAGCTGGAAAGTAAAACGCGCTGTTTTAAAACCCTACGCCTCCTGCCGCGGTGCCCACTCAGCCGTGGATGCGCTGGACGACCTCTTGCAGGAAACGGGCCGCCAGGCCAGCGAGATAACGACGATCGAGCTGCGATTAAGTCCCATGTTGATGGGCATGTGCGGTGCCAAGGAGACCAGCGCGATGGCGCCGACCCAGATGAGCCTGCCCTATGCCCTTGCCGCGCGCTGCGTTTTCGGCACGGCAGGGCTCCAGGCCTATTCGGCTGAGCGGCGCTCCGACGCCCGTCTCCGCAGCATCATGGATCGCATGCGCCTCACCGTGGATGATGGCATGCAGCCGCTCGACGAACCGGTGGTGACGCTGATCTTCACGGATGGTTCCAGCGCTTCGCGGATGGTGCCGCGGGCCACCGGCTCTGCCGAAAGACCGATGCAACCTGCCGCGGTCGCCGCCAAGTTTCGCGAGCTCACGGCCATGGCCATGGAGCCGGAACAGGCCGATCGGCTTTGGGCCGCGATCGCCGACCTTGAAAACCTGGATGACTGCCGCAGGCTCGAAACCCTGCTGGCGGGCAACGCGGACAACCGCCCCGTCTTTTGCTGAGGATACAGCCGTGACCTATGACCTGACCCCGCGCCCGCTCAACCCTGCTGACAAGGCCCCGGCGATGACCTGGCCGAACGGTGCCCGAAGCGCCCTGTTCATCGGCTTTGACGTCGATGCGGAAACCGCATGGATCGGCAACAATCCGTCCAATATCGACCGCATGGTCACCACCTCCCACGGCGGCTATGATGCACGCGTCGGGATAGGCAAGATTCTTGAGCTGATGGAGGAACTGTCCCTGAAGGCGACCTTCTTCACGCCGGGATGGACGGCGCTCGCCCATGCCGAGGTCTGCGAGGGCATTCTGAAAGCCGGACACGAGATCGGACATCACGGCTATCTGCACAAGATGCCGGATCGCGAAAAACTGGACGAGACATTCGAGGAGATCGATCGCGGCTTCGAGGCGCTGGAAAAGATTTTCGGCATCCGCCCTGTCGGCTACCGTGCCCCTTCGGGCGAGAATTTCCCGGAACTGCTGGCCTACCTCGCCAAATCCGGCATCCGCTATTCGAGCTCGTTCCGCGACGATATCCTGCCCTACCGACATCAGTCCGCAGGCGATCGGCCGGGCCTGGTCGAGATCCCCGTCAACTTCGCCTTTGACGATTGGAACTTCGGCATGTCGAGCCGCACCAGTCCGCGGCCGCTTTTCGGGCGGGACACGGTGCTCCCGCTCTGGATCGAGGAATTCGAGGCAACCCATGCATGGGGCGGGGTGACGACGCTTGTCCTGCATCCGCAGGTCTCCGGCCGGCCGATGCGCTGGCACATATTGCGCGACTTCCTGCGCCACGTGCAGTCGAAGGAGGACGTCTGGATCGCGACCGGAGCGCAGATCACGGATCATTTTGAAACGCTGGAAAAAGAGCGCAAAGCTTCTTCAGTTTGAGACGAGGGGTGATACGACATGGCTTTCGACCACGAAAAACTGCAGCAGCTGCGTGAAAAATTTGGCGAGGGGCATGGTGGCAACATCCATGATCCGGAATTCCAAGCCGTAGCCAACAAGATCTTTTCGGCAAGCGGTACTCGCGCTGCGCCCTTTAGCGGCATTCCGACCCTCCTCGATGCCACCTACCGGCCGACTGACGCCGAAAATCCAGACTTCGGCGATCTCGACATTGCCTTGATCGGGGTTCCGATGGATCTCGGTGTCACCAATCGACCCGGTTCTCGTTTCGGGCCGCGGGCGCTGCGCGCCATCGAACGTGTCGGACCCTACAATCACGTGCTGAAATGCGCGCCCCTCTTCGAAACGAAGGTCGCCGATATCGGTGATGTCCCTTTCCGCAGCCGCTATCGCCTCGAGCTCAGCCACGAGGATATCGAACGTCGCTTCGGGCAGATCGTTGCTGCCGGCGTCATCCCGCTGGCGGTCGGCGGCGATCATTCGATCACGCACCCGATCCTCAAGGCTGTCGGCAAGGAGCGCCCTGTCGGCCTGATCCATATCGACGCGCATTGCGATACGGGCGGTGCCTATGACCTCACCAAGTTCCATCACGGCGGACCGTTCAGGAATGCGGTGCTGGATGGAGTTCTCGATCCCACGCGCACCATTCAGATCGGTATCCGTGGCGCGGCGGAGTATCTCTGGGAGTTCTCCTACGAATCCGGAATGACCGTCATCCATGCCGAAGACATTAGCCGGATGGGCATCGATACCATCATCGAAAAAGCCCGCGCGGTCGTGGGAGATGGCCCGACCTATCTTTCCTTCGATGTCGACAGTCTCGATCCGGCCTTTGCACCCGGTACGGGCACGCCGGAAATCGGCGGCCTGACCAGCCGCGAGGTGCTGGCAATCCTCCACGGACTGAAGGGCATCGATTTCGTCGGCGGCGATGTGGTGGAGGTCGCGCCGCAATATGACGCGACAACGAACACCGCCCATGTTGCGGCACAGATGCTCTTCGAAATCCTCAGCCTGATCCGCTTCAGCCCGTCCCTGAAGCTTTAGCGCATCCCATCGGCCCCGCGCGCCCTGCGCGGCCGATAACCACAGGATGAGGGCCTGAACCTCACCCGCCGGAAATGAAAGGATTTTCTCCAATGACGCGGGACATGAAGGCGGGCGTATCCGGAGAACAGATACCGCCTGGCAGGCTTGCGGAAGCGCTTGAACGTCTGAAGGAGACGGTCGGGCCTTCCGGTTGGAGCACCCATCCCGGCCTTCTCGAACCGCATGTCGTCGATTGGACGGGCGTGATGCGCGGCAGTTCGCCCCTGCTGCTGAAGCCGGCACGGACGGAGGAAGTCGCCACCATCGTCTCGATCTGCCGGGAATATGGGCTGAAGATCGTGCCGCAAGGCGGAAATACATCCCTGGTTGGCGGCGCGGTGCCGAGCGGAAAGGGTGTCGAGATCCTGGTCAATCTCGCCCGCATGAACAAGGTGCGGGCTGTCGACACCGTCAACGATACAATGACTGTCGATGCGGGATGCCTTCTCGCGTCGATCCAGGCGGAGGCAGAGAAAAACGAACGTCTCTTCCCGCTGCGTCTTGCCTCCGAGGGCAATTGCCAGATCGGCGGCAACCTCGCCTCCAATGCGGGCGGTAGCAATGTCCTGCGCTACGGAAACACAAGGGATCTGGTTCTCGGGCTCGAAGTGGTTCTCGCGGATGGCCGCATCTGGAACGGCATGCGCGGCCTTCGCAAGGACAATATGGGCTATGATCTCAAGCAACTGTTCATCGGCAGCGAAGGCACCCTCGGCATCATTACGGGCGCCGTGCTGAAACTCTTTGCAAGGCCCGCCTCCGTGGCGACGGCGGTGTGCGCCGTGCCATCCGTCAAGGCAGCGCTGGATTTGCTTGCGCTTTGCAAGCAGCGAACCGGCGGGCAGGTCACTGCTTTCGAGCTCATGCCGGGGAGTGGCCTCGAACTTGTCCTCAAGCATTTCCCAGCCTGCCGGTTCCCCTTGGAAAGGCTTTGCGAATGGCAGGTGCTGATCGAATTTTCCTCGAGCGACGAAACCGCCTCGCACCAGGAAAGGATGACGGCCGTGCTTGCCGAGGCTTATGAGGCCGGCTTGGTCAGCGACGCCGTCGTTTCCGCTTCTCTCAGCCAAAGCAGAAGTTTCTGGGCGCTGCGCGAAGGATTGGCCGAAGCCGACATGATGGAGGGACCGACGATCCAGGGCGATATCGCTGTTCCGATCTCGTCGATACCGGATTTCCTCGAGATCTGCTCTGCGGCGATTTCCGAGGCCGTCAAGGGAGCCCGCATCATTGCTTTCGGCCACCTCGGAGACGGAAACATCCACTTCGGCATCATCCAGCCCGATGACGTTTTGCCCGAGGATTTCCTGGCCAGATCGGATGAGATCCACGGCATCATCAACCACAGCGCCCTGCGCTTCGGCGGAACCGTTTCAGCCGAACACGGGCTCGGTACGCTCAAGGCAGGTGCGGTGCTCAAATATCGCGGCGAGGTCGAGCAGGACCTCATGCTTGCGATCAAGCACAGTCTCGATCCCTCAGGCATGATGAACCCTGGCAAGGTGCTGGGAGCGGACCGTCGTCAGCTGCAGGAATAACGTCCACTCTGGTTGCTCGGCGCAACCAGAGTCTCGCCATGTATTCGACGAATACCGCCATCCATTGCCGCAGCGCCTCCTTCGGCGGAAGACTTTCAGCCAACTCAATTGTGGCTTTGGTGAGCTGTTCGGTCTCGTTGCGGTAGATATCACCGATCGAGGCATCGCGGGTGTGGAAGTGGCGATAGAGCGTGCCGATGCCGACGCCCGCGAGGCTGATCAACCCGGTGCGCGAAGGCGTGCGATCTCCTACGCGCTCGATTGCGAGCATGCGAAAGCGCTCCGGGCAAAAAGCGAGGAAATGGTCCACGAAGGTTTTGCGGTTCAATACGCTTAACAGGAGTGAGCGCGTCGCAGCTATAATCCGCGACTGACAAAATGCTCGTCGCCTCGCCGCGGACTTCGCCTTCCATCTCGAAGGCGAAGTCCGCGAGCATCAGGTTCGAGATATCGATCAAGGCCTGCGTCTCTGTCACCTCGCAACGGCGCCTTCGCACCGGTCGCGCGACCTACCCCTCGAAGCGACTCGCAGCGTCACGATCGCGGTCGTATCGTCTCGTGAGCGGAAACGGCGGCAACCAGGATTCGCGACGGACGGTCCAGAGTTCGTAAGTTGGTTTCAGCTGGTCAGGGGCATCCAGGGATCCCAGGTTCACTTCGATTTCGTCCGCGGTGCGGGCGAAAACGGGCGAGCCGCAGCGCGGACAGAAAAAACGCCCGGCGTACTCGCGTGTTTCGCCTGCGATCGTCACCGCATCCTGAGGAAATATCGCGGAAGCGTGAAAAAGGGCGCCGTGATGCTTGCGGCAGTCGAGACAGTGGCAGACGCCGACCCGGTATGGGCGTCCCGACGCCACAATTCGAACGTCGCCACACAGGCAACCGCCGGTGAATCGGTCCATGCTGCGCCTCCTCTAAAACAAGCAGGCAGAATGTTTACGACGAACAGCACGGTCATCGCAATTACTGCAGCGCCCATCGCCGCCATTCCCGCTATCGATCCGGACAAGTCTTTGCTCGGCGAACCCGATGCGGCACCGGCCCAATCTGCCAAACGCAGGCAATAACAACGAAGGGAACGAATTGATGATCAACAGATGGAAAAAATCGGGTTTGCCGCAATCCTTCCTGGAACCCGCTCGGCCACTTCTTCCTGGAAGACACGGTCAAAAGCCGAGGTTTCACTGTCCGATCTCTGCTCCGCCGTCCGGAGGAGCATTGTTCTTTCGAAACAGCGACGCCAAGATCGTTTGCCAGCGCCTCATCTCAACGATGCGATTCAAGGGACTTCACAAAGAGCTTCCCGAACACTAGAACGACATTGGTCCAAAGTTGACCAGCTGACCGATGAAAGAATTCGCCGGCATTGTTTCCTAAACGTGTCGGCCAGGAAATATCCAACTCGCCGTACCAAGAGGTCGGTCGATGGCGACAGGCACGAATGACCGCCGCCAGAGAGCAAGGTAGAATCCATGCGTACACCAAGACGGCCAGGCAGTCCGCTCGAAGCGGCTGAGGCGCTCTTCAAGCCAGTCAAAAAAGCGCCTGCTCCCGCGGTCGAACGGGGGCCGCTGCCGAATATCAAAGAGCTCGTCTCCCTGAAGCTCGACAGCGAAGTCCTGGCTTATTTCCAGGCAGACGGCGCTGGCTGGCAGGACCGGATCAACGACACCCTGCGCGCCGCGATGAAGATGAAAGACTAGGCCGCACGGCGCTCACCAGGCTAGTGCGGCGCAAGACACTGTGGTCATCCGTTGCGACAGATCGCCGACATCAGCGTTGCCAGCTGCGGCGGGTCGGCGGGCGGTCTATTGGTTAACTTGGCGAGGACGTCTAGCGCATCGGGTCGCTCTCTCCTCCACTCCCCCAGGGAAGGCCTTTCCGGGAAAGGCGGCATACATGGCTATCAGCCTTCGAACGCATGTCGAGTGGGGCAGGCAAGCGGACTCAACAGGGCCTTCGACCTGGCGAGATTGACGGGACGCTATCGCGAGATGAAATCGGCAGTGGTCGGCACAGCGCCCCCATCGGTGATGGCTGACCCAAACAAGCAACCGATCGTTGCCCGACATTTCCCGCAGACGACACCTACAGCGCTGGACGCCGGACACCGGCCTCAGTTCGGTTTACCCGACGAAGTTGCCCGGTCATGATGATCCTGCGCTTGCCCATCCGAGGCCACGACCCCCGTCCGGTTCAAAGCTCTCGCCTTGAGGAAACTTGAACCATCGGCCCATACAGTCGAATATCGTTTGGACCGCATGCGACCTGCGAAACGCCGATCGGTAATGACGCATATTCACGACGAATATGGTCAATTGCGCACCGACAGCTGACATTTCTTGAGTTGGCCGCTCCGCAGAGATACTATGCATCAACCAGATATACGAACACCGGTCGCGCATTTTTGGGAAACACTCGACTTTTTTGTGGTAAGTGCGCCCGAGAGTAATAGCGATGGAGACATTTCGCACCCATGATTGAACTAACACCGTCCCAGATCGCAGGGTTGAAACTTGCCCAGCAAGGAGACCTTTATCCGCAGTCTGCGAAGAAGTGGACGCACCAGAACGCAACCGTGACATATGCAAAGACCGATCGTTGGAAAGAACGACCGCAGAAAATCAAATTCATAAGCGCCAAAACATTGGAAGAGTTGAGGGAGCCCGGCTTTCTCGAGCGTCTCCACTTTAACGACGATGCCGAAAAGGACGTGTACGCCATAACCATGGCCGGCAAGATATGGCTTCTGAAGAACAAGTAGAGCCAGGGGGCCATAGGCCGATCCTGATTGTCGCCGTGCCTGTCGACTGCACCCATATCCTGTCGAGATAGACCCGGCACCACCGAACGAGCGAAGTTGATGATATCGTGTCGATGGCAGCTCGTTCAGGTGGTTTGGAGGCAATGTGAAATCGAAATCGTGAACGAGTGTTCGCAAGAGCAGACGTTCACCCGTGAACTCCATCGATAGTCTTCAACCCTATTTTATACTTTTGAAGATGACGATGTCACCGGAAGAAATGTGACGTTTGTTAAGGCGACTCCGCCCCATTGTGCTCGCGCTCCCTCGCATGCGCTGTCCATGAGCAATATTTCGTCACAGGATTCAATATTGAAAAGCCGCAGTTCAAACGTAGAGGCTTCACACCGGCATCGATTTTGATGCCGGTGCATATTTTAACCCTGCTGGAAAGATCATAATGATGGCTGACTCGAGATTCTTTGAAAAACGCGGGCCTTTCGATCTGGCGACGGTAGCATCGTGCGCGCGCGGCTCGGCGATTTCAAAAGATCTCGTGCTGACCGGTGTGGCCACTCTTCAGACAGCTGGTCCTTCCGACATCAGCTTCCTGGACAACCGTCGTTATCTGGCTTTCCTTGGTAAATCTCTGGCGGGCGCGATTATCGTGCATCCGGATTTGCAATCCGATCTGCCGCCTTCTGCCGCGGCCATTGTGACTGTTGAGCCTTACGCTGCGTGGGCGCGTGTTTGCGCACTCTTTCATCCTGAATCGCTTGTATCCCCAGGGGTTCATCCATCCGCCATCATCGAGGAAGGCGCTTCAATAGATCCCTCCTGTGAGGTGGGACCGAATGTCGTCATCAGCAGCGGCGTCGTCATCGGCGCCGGCTGCGTGATCGGCGCCGGATCTGTGATTGGTCGAGCCGTCGTCATCGGACGAGATTGCAAGATTGGGGCTCAAACTACCGTGAGCCATGCAATCATAGGCTCTCGTGTCGAGCTTTTTCCCGGCGTCAGAATAGGCCAGGAAGGCTTCGGCTTTGCTGCGACAGCAGAGGGTTTTCTGGGCGTGGCCCAGCTCGGGCTCGTGGTCATCGAAGATGATGTCAAGGTCGGTGCAAACACCACCATCGATCGCGGATCAGCGCGAGACACGGTCATAGGGGCGGGTACCCGCATAGATAATCTCGTTCAAATTGGTCATAACGTTGTTCTCGGCCGCCAATGCGTCGTCGTTGCGCAGGTGGGTATCGCTGGCTCCACCACCGTGGGCGATTTCGCGAAAATCGGGGGACAAGCGGCAATTGCCGGTCACCTGAACATCGGCCGCGCCGTGCAGATCGGCGCACAGGCGGGCGTAATTTCCGACGTCGAGGAGGGAGCGGTCCTGCTTGGAAGCCCCGCTCAGCCAAAACGGGATTTCTTGCGCCAAGTTATCACGTTAAGAAATATCGAGCGCCAGGCCGGGCTCGGCGTTCAGCCTGATGGTCGGACCGGCCAGGGAAACCGCGCGGTATAACCGGGCGAACCTTCCAAACCAGCTATACGACCTGCATAACGCTGGGCGCGGGCAGGTCTATGAAGCCGTCGGCCTCGACAAGGGTCGCCGCATATTAACGGTTATGCTTTCCGCCCGGAACAGCCGATTTTTCATGATCGTCGATAATGATGATTTCGTCAGCGCCAACATCGTCGAGTTTGCCGCAAGAAACGCCGATGCCAATGGCTGGAAAATCGACCGCGGCTATCTTTGGAACGAGGGTGGACGGCTGCTGCTGCATCACAACGACTTCGCCAATTTCTGCGGCACGTCGCTGATCATCCGCTCGGATCTCTACCGGCTGCCGGCAACCTTCGAGGACGCCGATATCGATTACATCAAGTCGATGCTCGGCAGCCATGTGCACATCGGTAAGATGCTGGCCGATCAAGGTCATCCGCTGGGATCGCTTCCCTTTCGCGGCGCGATCTACCGGGTCGGACACAGCGGCGCTCACAGCAAGTCCTCCAATCTGATCCGGACCCATTTTCTGAACTCATCGGTGCTTCGGCATCCTCGCCAGTTCCTGCGCAACCTTTCTCGCGTGCGCCTGCTTGGTCGCGAACTGCGAGGCGAGTTTTCCGGCACAGTGTAAACGGACAACACATGAGCAAGGAAAAGACGGTTCGCGACCGCCCATTTGGCCAGCTTGGGTAGACATCAGCGAGACGAAAACGGCCAGCTCACTTCATCTCCCAATAGCAAGAAGCGTCGCCGATAGGATGCGCCGCGGTCGAACTGTTCAACACAGGTTGAGCAATTCTCCTCTCTGATGTATCCAAAAGGGGGTTTTGAGGGGAGAAAAGTATGAAAAAATCTATCTCGATACTGGCATGCGTCATATTAGCATCGTGTCATTCACTTAGACCTACCCCCGAAGCGCCTCCCTCCATCGTACGTCCATTGACGCCGGAGGAAACCAGCGCCGTTCAAAACGGATTTCAAAAATCGCTCTCGTTGAAGCAGGTGGCGGTTAACAGCGGGAAAGCCCGCTCATCGGCTGGCGGAGCGACATATGCCTGCGGCACAGCGAACCTCGGCAAAGACAGCCCGAATGCCCCATACATCGGCACGCTCGTGCAAAGTCAGTTTGGTGGCCAGAACGTCACCATCTTCAACCTGATGGCCTATGGGCAGACGGATGAGTTGGCGGCGCAAGTGCGTGATCGCTGCAAAGCCAATGGCATTGATACTTAAGAACGCCGGCCAGCAATGATGGCCTTGTTTTGAGCGGCTGTCCCAATTTCCACGTTGAGTTTCGGCCCGCACACATTCGGCCTGCCCTTTGTAAGCCATGGGCGACCTCTCGCGCTCGACTCTCGCTGTGGATTCGAAGATGATCATCGGGAACTTGGGGGGATGGCACCTTGAAGCTTGTGACGCTGACGGCGGTTCTGCTGACCTCGATGGCAGGTTCATCGCTTGCATCCGGCACCATTTACTATGGCTCCCGTGCCGGGATGGAAGTCACCATCGTCAGCATGTCGGGTCTGGATACTTCTCATGCCGAAATCCGGACAAAGCATACGCGCGCAAATGCAATCGCCTTCTGTCGTGAGTACGTTCAGAAAGTTACTCCGGACTGCATCAGGCAAGAGCTGTCGACGCCATTGAACGATGTAATCGAGGCCGATTGTAAGACCGGGATTTTCACAGATTTCGCTGGCGACCGATATCAATTCCGCGGTCGCAACCCTGCCCGCGACAGCATGGCGAAGTATCGGCTGGTGAACCTGCAGACCAATGACGATGCGGACGGCTCATCTGCCTCTGGCTACCCGACAAATATGGGGATCTTCCGCGCTCTGTGCCCAAAGACCGCCCCGGCCGACTATTGAAGCGCAGGCGTGACGATCCTGCGGGTGACGTTGCTTCCGGCGTCACGAGCCCTCTTGCCAAGTTAACAGCCCACGGCAAGCCGGGCACAATCACCTGCAAGATTGCCGGCAATTCCAGCAGGGCAAAGCAATCATCGACTGCCCGATGCCCATCGTGAAAATACCTAGACTGACTGCCCGAAGAGCCGAGTTTGGTGCTTCGTACCTCGTGGCGCTCCGATCGATCTCGGACACCGAGCGCGCCCGGTCTTTGCCGGCAAAGACATGCCAAAGGGCTCACATTCCATCACCCGAATCGGCGCAATTCCCGCTCCAAACGGCTGTATCGAGAGTTAAAATCAGTATAAATAGTAATATAGACTTATCAGTTGGCTACTAACATTCCAGTGTATATATACATTACGTACGTTTATTTAGTATTTCCGGTGCATATAGTTAGATAGACTCAACCATTACAGAGTATAAGTGATGTATTTTTGCATCTATGACAAATTTATGTCTGAAAATACACGGCGCGGCGAAACTATTGTGTTCCGATGCCATATCCATCTCGCTACCGTGTGCGTGGGGGGCCGTTGGCTTCCACTTAGAGGGAACAGCCTGATCAATGAACGTAGCGGGTGGTCGCCGGCGTCGTTCCGATCAGGCATATCGATTGGAGACAAAATGAATATCAAGAGCCTTCTTCTCGGCTCCGCTGCTGCACTGGCAGTAGTTTCCGGTGCTCACGCGGCCGACGCTGTCGTCGCTGCTGAACCGGAGCCGCTTGAATACGTCCGTATCTGCGACGCTTACGGCGCCGGCTACTTCTTCATCCCGGGCACCGAAACCTGCCTCAAGATCGGCGGCAAGGTTCGTACCGAAGGTCAGTGGTACGATGCCTACAACCCGAACAGCCGTTTCGGCACGCTCTGGCACACCCGCGCTGAACTGCAGCTGCAGACCGCGACGGACACCGAGTATGGTCCGCTGAAGACCAACACCGAACTGCGTTGGGACTGGGCCAACGGCGGCTCGACGTCCACCAACCTGCTGCATGCCAGCATCAGCCTCGGTGGCTTCACCATTGGTAAGGAAGACTCGCAGTTCAACGTCTTCACCGGTTATGCCGGCGACGTCATCAACGACGACGTTGTTTATGACGGTCCGTACGAACTGAACCAGATCACCTACAACTACGATGCAGGCAACGGCTTCACGGCTGTGATCTCCGTCGAAGATACCAATTCCGGTACGGGCGCTACTGGCGCTAACGGCGAAGACAGCTCCGACCATTACGCTCCCGACGTTGTTGCCGGTGCCGGCTTCAAGTCTGGCGCATGGGGCTTCAAGGTCGTTGGCGGCTACGACTCGATCGTCGAAGAAGGCGCCATCAAGGCTCGTGTCGATGCTGACTTCGGTGTCTTCTCGG
>Ga0207671_10002280_pt1 | contig 20756 bp, 16 predicted proteins | sample KBSC24metaG_FD_184352 | JGI IMG/M metagenome (GOLD analysis project Ga0207671, IMG submission 184352) | Corn rhizosphere microbial communities from Kellogg Biological Station, Michigan, USA - KBS C2-4 metaG (SPAdes) (version 2) | ecosystem: Host-associated > Plants > Roots > Rhizosphere > Soil... | reverse complement strand
TACTCGCTCATGCCGACCGGAATCCAGTTGAGCTGGTCGGTCCAGCAATCCTCCGTCGGCATCGATAGCCGTAGATGCGACACCTCGCGAACGGCGACCTGCCGCGTCATGACTGGATCAATTCGGAAGGAGCGCCGACAAGAGGGCGGCCCGCCGCTGTGCCCGGGGCAAGGCTCTCGCTACTCTCGAGGTGCATCTGCCGCCTTTGACCAAGGAAGGCCTTGGCCCGCGCCAGCAGGTCCCCGGCGCGAAACAGCGAGACGCGATGCAGGCTTAACATCTGGGCGCAGCTCATTCCGTGCTCCCGCAGAAGCGGCGCAAAGCTGCCGTCGTCGAACGCCGTGCGACGGATCACAAGCAGGTCCGGAACGTGGATCCGGTGTCCGTCGATGTCGAACGTTAACGGCCAGGGCTCGAATGCATCCATGTCCGCGAGCGCCCGCCCAATCGCCATCGTCGTGCCGATCTCGCGCGCGAAGCGATCCATGAATGCGAACCGGGTCATCGTTCCGCGAGAAAGTCGGTGTCGAACCGTCGTGATGGTTGCGCCAACGTCGGTTGGGGCATCGGCGAACACGTCGTCGATCATCCTTGGCGTATCCGGTCCGGTCGGCTGGGAGGGATCAAACACGAAAGGATAGGCGCGGAGGATCACCGGCAGCAGTGCTCGAGCGGCGGGCGCCTGCATGCGCTCGTCATTCGATAGCCCGCGCAGTGCAACGAACTCGAGATTCAGTTCTCGGCGTCTCCAAACCAGCGGGAACCAGGACGCGAGCGGTTCACATTCCGAATGCACGATCGGGACGACGGCGGAATTGCGTACCTGCGCGTAAGATTGCGGTGAGTAGATTCGCCTGAGAAGCACATCCCCGACAAGCGCGACGGGACGTTCACCGGGCCCATCCAGCCGCTGCTCCGAGTTGGACAGCATTGTAGGACGCAGATCGGTCATTATGGCGATACGGACATATCGAGGCCAGCGGCCTTGAGTTTGCGCTGGATCGCTGCTCGATCTGCTTTTTCCGTCAGCGCAAGCGCCCAAAGATCGAAGTTCTGCCGGCGCGTGACGACCTCGGCAAAGTCGGCTTCCAGCAGCAGCTGGCCCAGCCGCTCTGCGGTCAGCCCGGAGTTGTGTGCCATGTGCATATTGCCCGATGCAATGGAACGGCCGTGGCCGAACATCATGTCCAGCGGCGTGATCGGCCCGGCAGCGGAATGATAGACGACGTGGTCCGGTCCATGCTCGAGGAACAATGTCATCACCGTTTCCAGGTCGGGACACGTGATCAGCGCGAAGCCGTCCGGCCTGAGAATGCGACGGAATTCGGCGAGCGCGAGCGGTATCTCGTGCGCATGAAGGTGCTCGAGGCTGTGCGACGACCAGATCGCATCGAAGCTCCGATCGGCGAAATGCGGGCGGAGATTGGTCATCGAGGCGACCACGTCGGGGTCGGCCCGCGCATCGACGTCGGCGCGAATCTCCTGCCAGTGCACCGGATCAAAGGCGGAATGCAGCCTTTGATTCGACCTCGGGCCCGAACCTGCGTTCAGGACTCGTCTCGTTGTCGTCTTGAATGATGGGAGCCGCCGGAGCTGGGCGTCGTCTTGAACTTCGATCATGCTCGCATCATACACGCACGCCGGTTTTCAAATGCTGACAGGATGCGAACAATCAGAGTCAATTTGCGGGGAAATTACTGAGGTGGATACGGACAAGTCGACCAAGTTGTGGGGCTCCGGATTTACTGTTTGTCACCCGCATCTCCATGCAAACCCAAGGTCAAGCACAATACTTGTTGGAAGCTTGCCTGATCATCGTCGATGATGGGGCGGTGGCATCCGTCCAGGGCATGTGCCGGGCGATCTTGGACGGGGCGCGCGAGGAAAGTGTGCGGGCAGGTGTAATGACGAAGTCGTCAGGTAAGTCTGGTGAAACCATTGTTGCTGCGTCTGATGTCACAAAAGCTGGTCCGGTAAACCGATCGCTCATCGAGGGCTTCGTTGATGCTTTGTCCCGGAGCAGCGCATCCGGCTGGGCCTGGATGCCATCATCGCCGCAGACAACGGTCGAGATCGAGGCGACGCGTGGTGGAAAGGTGATTGGCCGCGCCCGCGCCGAGCGCTCTCGGCCGGACTTGTTGAAATACAACAAGGGAACGGGGCTGTACGGCTTCACACTGACATTCGACCACGACCTTGAAGGCGGCGAGATCCCGAAGTTTCGGGCCTGCGGGCTGGGCGAAGCGGCAGTGCTGGAGGGCGTGAGCGAGCTTCCGCCGGTGGTCAAGCCTGCGCCGAAACGCGGTGCGGCGGTCGAGAATGGGCGAGATGCCGAGGGGCACATCGACAATCTAACGCGCTGGGGCGCCACCGGCTGGGCGTGGTCGCCAAAAGCGCCAGAACTGCAGGTGCTGGTGGAGGCCGTGGTCGGCGAACGCGTCATCGGTCGCACGCGCGCAGCGGAGCCGCGGCCGGATCTCGCCAAGCACGGCAAAGGCACGGGGCAGTACGGCTTCAACATGAGATTCGAGGAGGCGCTCGAGGACGAAGTCCCGCAATTCCGGGTTCTTCTCGATGCGGTCGCGCCGCTCGCATGCGTGCACGAACTTCCATCGTCCGACGCGAATTCCCGGGTGCCACAGATTCGAGGCACGATCAATCGGCTGCTCCAAGACCATTCGCAGTTCACCGCGCGTGGACCCGAATTCGAAGAGTTCGACCCCAGCATCCTCGAACAGGATGGTGTCGTGACCTCGAGGCTGGAGCCGCTGGTCTTTGCGTTCTACTTGCCGCAGTTCCATCAAATTCCCGAAAACGACAAATTTTGGGGCAAGGGCTTCACGGAATGGCGACAGATGCCGCGCGGCCTGCCACGATACCCCGGTCACTATCAGCCGCGCATTCCGCGTGATCTCGGCTTCTACGACCTTCTGGAGTCCGAGGCGTTGCCGCGTCAGGTGGCGATGGCCAAATCTGCAGGCGTTAATGCTTTCGCCTATTATTATTATTGGTTCAACACCAAGCGCGTTCTCGAGAGGCCGCTTGAGGCTTTGCTCGAATCCGACGTCGAGATGCCCTTTCTGCTGATTTGGGCCAACGAGAACTGGACCCGGACCTGGGATGGCGCAGAGAGCTCGGTGCTGCTGCGCCAGGACTACAAGGAAGAGGACGAGCCCGCACTGGTCGACGATCTGGCCCGTCACTTCAGCGATCGCCGCTATGTTCGATTGGAGGGCCGGCCCTTCTTCATTATCTACAATCCGGCCCACATACCTGAGCCCAAGGTCACTATCGCCCGCTGGCGCGCGTTGCTGAAGAGCCGCCACGGCCTCGATCCCATCATTTTCATGGCCCAGACGTTTGGAGCCCGCGATCCGGAGCCTTTCGGCCTCGACGGCGCCATGGAGTTCCCGCCGCACAAGCTCTCGGACAATCTGCCGGGGCGTCCGACCCCAGATGCCTACAGCGCCGAATTCACGGGCCGCGTCATCGAATATGACGAGTTCTGCGATGCGTCGCTCAAAGAACCAGCGCAGCCTTTCCCGCTGATCAAGACAGTGGTGCCGAGCTGGGACAACGATTCGCGCCGTCCCAACCGTGGCCTCTCGCTCGAGCATACGTCGCCAAAAAAATATCAACGGTGGCTCCAGACGCTCATTGAGCGGGCTGTCGTCAAGCCGATCTTCGGTCGACCGATGGTTGCCATCAACGCTTGGAATGAATGGGCCGAGGGCGCCTATCTAGAGCCCGACGTGCATTACGGTGCGGCCTACCTCAATGCCACTGCGCGGGCGATCAATCAGGCGACCGGCAGCGTGCGCCCGATGCGGATGATCGCTCGAAGCAGTCAATCGCCGGCTCTACCAATCTCGGTAATCCTGCCGAACTACAACCATGCCCGATTCCTGAAGGAACGCATCGGTTCTGTGCTGGCGCAGACCCATCGACCCGATGAGATCATATTCCTCGACGATTGCTCGTCGGATGACAGCTTGGCGATAGCGGAGGAGCTTTTGAGCGGTTCGGATATTCCATACCGGATCGTACGCAACGAGCAGAACTCCGGCGGTGTCTTCCGCCAATGGCTAAAGGGGCTCGAACTCGCCCGCAACGACCTGATCTGGATCGCCGAAACAGACGATTCCGCCCATCCGGAGTTCCTCGAGCGTCTGGTCCCCTATCTGGCGCGCGGCGAGATTGCGGGTGCGTTCGGCCATATCCGCTATATCGACGAATCGGGCGAGGTACTGCACGACCTCGATAGCTATTTCGACAATATGGTGAACTTCTCGTGGGACGCAGCCTGCGTCGTGCCGGCCCACCGGGCCTTCAAGCGCGACTTCGTTGTGCGGAACGTGGTGCCGAATGCATCTGGTTTCGTATTTCGGCGACCGCAGCTCAGCGAGCGAGAGCGCGAACGCCTCGTGCAGTACCGGTTCGCGGGCGACTGGTATTTTTACGCGCTGTTGCTGCGCGGCGGCTGTATTGCCTATGAGCCGGAAGCCAAGTCGTTCTTTCGACTGAGCCGGTCTGGCACCTCGCGCAGCGCTTTCTTTACGGATCGGCATCTCGAAGAGCATCGCATGGTGCTCGACGACCTCTCGTCGGAGTACCGCGTGAGCGACGCTGCGATTCGAGCCCATATAGAGACACTGCTTTGTCACTTCGCGGACAGGGAGAGCGGTGATCTCTTTTCGCGGCTTGCGCCAGCGCACACCCGGCGGCCGCCATTGCGGATCTGCATCGCCGCGCACAGCTTCGATGTTGGCGGTGGCGAGATCCTGCCGCTAGAACTGGCCAATGCGCTCAAGGCCAAAGGACTGCACGTCACCTATCTCGTGATGGAGAATGAACTGGCGACCGGCAGCAAGAGCGTGCGCCGGCGACTGCGCGCCGATATTCCGGTGGTACAGTGGTCGGACGTCTGCGACGACTTCGGCGGGTTCCTTGGCAATTTCGGAATCCAGGTCTTCAACTCGCACAATGTGAGCGTCGACTATGCGTTGTACTGCAAGCACATTGAAGTGCTGCTGCCCTATGTCGGCTCGCTCCATGGAGGCTACGAAACCGTACCCGATCTGCTGACCGATCACTTCGCGTCCTATCTGAAGCGGGTCGTAGACAGCTGGCTATATCTCGCGACCAAGAACACGGCGATGCTCAAGTCCGCTGGTATCGACGACAGCAGCTTCCGTCGCAGCTTCAATGCAGTGCCGCCGCCGGCCGGACCGCACGTCGACCGTATCGAGTTCCGCCACCAGCACGGCATTCCCGAAGAGGCGTTTGTCACCTATCTTTGCTCACGGGCGATCCCCGACAAAGGCTGGCGGTTGGCGATCGAGGCGGTGCAGTTGGTGCGAGAGCTGTCGAACCGGCCCGTCTGGCTGGTGCTGATCGGCGATGGGCCCGCAGCGTCGGAGCTGAAGCAGATGTACGGTGCGCTCGACTGGGTGGTTTTCCTCGGTCACGTCGACAATCCCTCACGCTATTTCGATGCGTTCGATCTCGGGGTATTCCCGAGCACCTTCAGTGGCGAAACCTTCCCGATGTTCCTGCTGGAGTGTTTCCAGGCCGGCAAGCCCGTCGTGGCAACCGACATCGGCGAGATCCCCTCGATTATCGGCACTGATGCCAATTTGCGCGCCGGGGTGCTGGTACCGCATCAAGCGGCGCGCGCCGACATCGTGTATGCGACGGCAGGAGCAATCGCGGGCTTGGCACAGAACTCAGCGCGGTATGAGGCTATGTGTGCCAACGCCCTGAAGGCGTCGAGCCGATTTAGCATGGAACGGCTGGTTCAGAGCTATATCGAGTTGTTTACCAAGCTGATTAACGGAGCAGAGCAGACTGGTGAGCGAAGATCGGTCGCAAGGGGCACCAGACTCCTCGGAGCGGCGTAAAATGTATCGCAACGCACTTGTCGTCGGGGTTCGCCAACTGGATCATTCCGGCGAGAAGCCCACGGTCGAGCAGATGATGCTCAGCCTTGGCCAGAACACCGGAAACATGATGTTTACCCAGTCGCTCACCAGCGTGCTGGCAGGTGCGGCGTGGGGGTCGTTCCGCCTCGATGCACAAGACGTCGAGGGACACGACGCCATCGTTCTCGCCGCAGCGAACTGGGTCAACAATTTCGACGACTTCGGCTGGTTGGCCGAGCGGCTCGAGAAGACCAAGCTGCCGGTGTTCCTGATCGGTGTGGGCGCGCAGGCTTCGACGGCAGACGAGATCCCGGACGTGAGCACGGGAACGCTGCGGTTGCTCAGCCTCGTCCAGGATCGCTCCAGCAGCATCTCGGCGCGTGGCACCTTCAGTTGCGAGGTTCTGAACAGATACTGCATCAAATCGGCGCGGCCGACCGGCTGTCCGTCACTGATGCTGATAGGACCGGAAGGCCCAAGCCCATCGCTGCTGCGTGAGCCTCATTTTGATGCCTGTAGCATCCATGCCACGCGGCACGGGTTCTCCTCAACCGACGAATTTCAGACGTTTCTCTATCGCCAGGCCTTCAGCCGCGGGCTCGATCTGGTGCTGCAGTCGGAGGTTGCCGACATCCACTACGCCGTGCGCGGTCGGACCGGGGAGGAGGTTCCCGCCCGGGCCGCAGAAGTCCTGCCAGGTATCTATGGCGCCGACGCGGAAACGATCGCAGCCTACCTCGAACGCCACGGCCGCGTCTTCACTCAGTATTCGGACTGGATCGCCTATATGCGAGAGCGCTCGTTTTGCTTCGGCACTCGTATTCACGGCACGATAGCGGCGCTGATCGCCGGAACGCCTGCGTCGCTGATCGTTCACGATTCGCGTACGGTTGAGCTGGCACAGATCATGGGCGTGCCGATAGTTCGTTGGCAGGACATTCCGAGCGACCGCGATATCGACATCCCGCTGCTCTATTCACGGCCACAGCTACGCGAATTCGTCGCTCGGTTTGCCAGTTACTACAGCAACTTCCTCGACTACATGGCTGAGAACGACCTGATGATCGCCAGGCATTTTCGCCTAGACGCGCCGCAGATCGCCTGCGCCGGTTGATAGTCGCATCGTGCGGAAGAGGGGCCTATGACTGTTCTCGGTTGTGTCGAACGCGTCAACCGCGAGCGTATCGTCGGATGGGTGGCGGATCCAAAGAACCGCGACCGACGTCACGTGGTCGAACTGTACATGCGCGACCGGCACGTCGCCGCTGCTCCGGCGACGGTCGAGAGGCCGGACGTCGCCAAACGGCTTGGCATCAGTCGGTCCGATATCGGGTTCGAGCTAGTCTTGCCTTACGGTATTATGCTCGACAATGAACAGATCGTCGTGCGGGTCGTCGGCTGTGAGGAGACCCTGTCGGTGATGGACGGGGCGACGCGGCCCGAAGGCGTGCTCGACTTTCTTGCCGGCGCGACAATTGGGGGCTGGGCTTGGCACACGGGCTGGCCGACCAAGCGCATCGCGGTGATCGTCAAACATAACGGCAAGCCGGTGACGAGCGTGGTTGCGGACGGCTTTCGGCACGATCTGTTTGAAGCCGGTGTCGGCGACGGCGCTCACGGCTTCACGATCGACCTCGCGGCTGTGGCAGGGCTAGATCATGTGAAGCCAGCTGATATCGAGGTGGTGTTCAGCTCCAGCGGAGATCCGCTCTTCAATTTGGTTCGCAATCGCAGTGCCCTGTCGCAGTTCGGCAACCGCGTCAGTGCCTGATAATTTTGAGCAACCGCGCGTCACTCGCGCCAGGCGCAGCCGGGCGGATCGCCCGCGGCGCCCTGGCGCAGAAGGCGGTGCAGGGCTTCCAGCCGCGCCTGGTCGCATGGGGCCGTCGGCACCAGCCAACCGCCCTCGTCGTTCTCATTCCATGCATAGATCAGCACGGCCGGCGCGCGACGGCCGGCGGGTTGCGCGTTCTGCCAGTCCAGCGCCTCGCGCAGGTGTGCCGCAAGTTCTGGCGCTTGCGGGCTGGCGAAGAAATAGTTGATGCCTGCACCTTGACGCTGGCTTCGCTCCCAGGGCACCGGAGTTTCCACGCGCGGACGGCGATCCCAGCCAGCCATCACCGTAGGCACGACCGGTAAGCCAGTTGCGGCGAGAACGCGCCAACCGTCTTTCGCGATCTGCGCCAACGCCTTGTAGTCACCGGTCATGTGACCATCGGCAATAGTGTACGCGCCAACGGCGTCGGCGCCGAGACTGGCAGCAAATCCGATATCGTCGCGCGGCAGCACGCCGACCACGATGTAGGGATTGCCAGCCCCGCTCGCGGTTCCACGAACACGGAGGTCTGCAATGGCGTGGCGCAGGCCGTCGCCGCCACCCCATCGCTCCTTTGCGCGTTGTTCGGTTATGAAGCCGAGATAATAGAGCGGCCGGCCGTCCTCGACCCGCAGGTAGGCCTCGTTGGACATCAGGCGGAGTTGTTCGTTGAGAAGCGGGGCCGGTTCCTCACGGCTGCCCCAGGCCGATAGCTCCGTGAACAGGCAAAAACGCAGGTCGCCGCGCTGCGTGCTGGTGAGGTAGTGGAGTAGCGGTGCCGTCATCGTGCTATCGGACGGGTAGGCGAGAAAGGCCCAGTAATCGAGCCCCGCATACCGCGCCTGCGCGATCTCCAGGTCCATGAGCCCTTGGCTGATCGCCGGCATGTGTACATGGTCCGTCTCGTCCTGACGGGAGAAGAATGGTCGCCGCCATCGATATGGCTCCGGAGACAAGCTTCGCTCCACGGCCGATGTGACGCTGCTGCCTGGTGCATACCAGGCATCCCAGCGGATTGCCCCCACAAGGGCCCGCCGAGGAACGTCTTTCGCGAAAGCGGTGCGCGTTAGCGCGAGAGCGGCGAGTGCAAGCCAGTGACGGCGTGACATTATCATGGCATTGGAAGCAGCTGGAATCACGAGCTCAGTCCGTCCGTGTTGGCAACTTTCACGTGCTCTTCGCTAGACGAAAATGCGAGTCACAACCGCTCCGTGCGCGAGGCAATGGCGCGTGCAAAGTCATAAGCGGCACTCGTTAGCACGCATTATCGAGCACCTGCTGGTTCCCCGATTTACAACTGACAGGTAACCCGTTGATCGCATTGAGCCGAGATCGGTGCCATTTTGCAGTTAAGTAATTGAAAAAGCGATGAGAAAAATCTAAGTCTTAATCAGCGGGTCCTAGGTTCGAGCCCTGGGGCGCCCACCGCTTTTAAGAGATTAGCCCGCAAGGGCTTTTTTCTTTTCTTTCGCAGAGCAAATCCGATCTCGTGCGACGCTTTTTGCGGTCGTTCGTTGCGCGCAATGCGACGAGACGAGGTTTTGGGGAGCGTGCTCAGCAGAATTCGATAGGCAATGTCGCCTAGGTCGCCGGACCGCGATTATGATGAAGGTTGCGCAGCCACAGATCGTTATTGGGGCGCGCTGTGCATCAGCAAAATCTAGCGCGGTCGGAGGACGACTTTCTGCGAGCCGAAGAAAATCGGCGCACGATCAGCCCTTCATCCTTTCCTTCCGCACCTGCAGCTGAAGCCGGTCGCAGCGACAGCGTCGTCTTACGATTGTGTACCCGACTCAGGGTGAGGTTGTGCGGGTCGAGTGAGTTGCCATGTTTCGTTGTTGGAACTCACTGAACAACTTCGACCATCTGTTGCCTTGCTCACTATGCGAAGCTGTGTTCAAGAGTTGACCAATCTTGATTTGCAGCTGTGCTACCGCGCGGTGCGCAGCGAGGGAACATGGAATGAAACTGAAATATCTCTCCACGCTAGTTGCAGCCGCGATCGCATTTGTTTTCAACGGTGTTGCTCAAGCGAGCGTCTACAACGTCTCTACGGCGGAGTAGCCATCCTTGATCGCTGCCGCGAATACATCCTTCAGATCTGGATCCTGCAAGATCGCGTCACCGGGACTGAAGCCGGTCACCGGCCGCCAATCGAGGCCTCGGGTTGGCTCCGGTAGGATTGCGGCGTTGAATGCATACGCGGTGCGGCCTGGCCGCTCTCCGTGGGCGCCCTGCTCTACAAGCTTTTGAAGTCGATTCATTCAGTACCCGTGATAAGGTAACTATGACTGACTTGGCGGCGGCTACCGACTAGGGACGACGCGTTGTACGAATGTGCCTCCGGTTGGACCGCTTGCGTAAACGTACGAGTACCGCTCGTTAAAATCTGGCGTACCTACATCGATATCCACGATGATCGGTTTTGATTGTCCCTTCCAGTTCGCCAACTGTTCAGCCGGCATAGGTCGCGTTCCCGATCTCGCGACTTTGAGGCCGGCAAGTTTTGGAAGGGCTTCCGTGGCTCTCAAGACGCATTGCGTCTTTTGATCGCCCGCAGCGGAGGCGCTCGTCGCGATGAGGCCGAGCGCTAGGGCTACGGCAATGGGACTGATGCGCATGACTTCCCCCCGCGGAAATTCAACCGCGCCGCGACCGAAAAAGCAACTCCCCCTGGGAGAGAATGGATTCTTGTGCAAATCAGGAGCAAGTTGTCCGTGGGCTTGATAATCCGGACGAAGCTATTGACCGGATTCCCTGGCAGGAATTGCCCTGATCGCCTGGCAGCGATGGGGCCGCAGTTCGAATTTGGGTGACGCTTCGGCGTGCGTCCGAACCTGGCCAATAAGGCCGGGAGAGTCGTGTCATGTCCAGAGCCTTCGGGCTTAAAAGCGCCGCCGCCTGTCGCTTCGCGGGTTATCAACTCCCGGCTGCCGGTCTGATCTATTTCGACAAAACAAGTGAGGCACGGGCGTCCTGGCGCCAACGTACCGAGCCCATGCCGGTGAGCGCGAAGCGGCACTTCCGGCCGGATCTCCGGTCTTCATCCGCAGATCCATGGTGGCGACACTAGTCGCGGCCCTCGCGCCGACACTTTCACGGTGGTGCTCTCTAAGGCGAATGGCAGAATTGGATTTGGCGAGCGGTAACGCGCGCAGCTATGACCACCTAGCACTCCCGGCGCTCAAATCCGCAATTGGATCGGCAGCCGGGAGCATTGGGGGCTGGAAAGTGAGCGGTGCCATGTTCGCCACGAGGCGGCAATACGTACAAAATCGGGGTCCAGTAGTTGTCCGGAGTCCATTTTCGGAACGGGGTGTTCTACCATAGGAACACCGGCGAGATTTAAGCACCAACATCTAATTCGTCCGGGAACGCCGCAGTGGGGCTGGAACCGCGCTGCGGCTTTTCCCAGTAGGTCGTCGCGCTCGCTTCTTCGGCCGTAGGAGCGCTCGCCGCTCTATTCGCTGCTGTGTAATGGGCAAAATTGGGCTGATCATCCTAATTGCTGCTATTGCCGCGTATGCGGCAGACCAGCGCTGGAACGATGGTCGCTACACCGACAGCACGGCCGACGTATTGCGACACGCGCAACATGCGCTGGGGTTATAAGGCGACGGTATCTCGGACGGCTCCGTTGCTGACTTAATCCCGGCGTCACCAAGGTCCACTCGCCGAGAGAAGCGGCGGCCGTGACATCGCCTGTTGGCCCTTAGCCGCCATCGCACCGTCATGCCCTGTTGCCCGTTCACCTATTCTTTCCGCAGCGCTGAGTGACACAAAGTCGCGATAGGACGTCCGCGAAATCGGCGCGCCGTGACCGCCGAGCAGTTAGCTAGCTAACCCTCTTGCGATCAGCCGTAGATTGCGGTTTTTTGCTGCCATCGGGCGCTGATAAGTCTCGCGCCTGATTCTTCTTCTTTTGAAGGTCGATTGCGAGACGTTTCACAAGCCGATCATCACCGGGTTATCGTCGGTGATGATCAGCCAGTGCAGAATTTCGACAAGAACTCGGCGCCGGCTATGGTCAAACTCGACGGAGTTCGACGGCACGATATATCATCGAGACTCGCTGTGTCGCGCCACGGCCAGCACATTGGACAGGTCTCAACCGCTTACACAGCGAGTAAGCGAGCGCCTTGGATACTCATGAGCGTGAGGTTGCCCGTCGCATAGGCGCCGGTATCGATGTTGGCTCTGTTGGGACGGAGTTCGGCGCTCCGCACCGGTGTATGACCATGCACAATATATTTGCTGAAGCGCTCGTCGCTTTGCAAGAACTCGTCTCGAATCCACAATAAATCTTCTTCTTGTTGCTCGGACAGCGGCACGCCTGGGCGGACGCCAGCGTGCACGAAGAAGAAGTCTCCGCAGGTAAAAGAGGGTCTCAAATTGCGGAGGAACTCGACGTGACTGCGCGGAATGGCTCGGGCTAGGTCGCGTAGCAGAGAGACGGGATCGTTCGTTTCTGCACCTGAAACGGCCGACGACACGCCGTACGACGACAAGGTTTGAGCTCCTCCGATTCTAAGCCAATCGCCGAGTAAGGAAGGGTTGTGTAGCACCTTGGCCAAAAATGCCTCGTGGTTTCCTTTCAGGAAGACGGTGTGACTTCGACGACTTCGTTCGATCAGAAGGTCTAGAGTCAATCGTGTGTCGGGGCCGCGGTCGATGTAGTCGCCCATAAACACCTCGACCACATGGCGCGGTCGTCTGTGGGCCAAATCTGCATCGATCACGCGCAGCATCGGCTCCAGCAGATGCGCACAGCCATGGATGTCAGAGATCGCGTAGACCCGAACCCCATCGGGCAGCTTTGGCTTCTGCACCGGGCGACGGAGTCTAGTGAAGGGAATCATACTGAATGCAGCGCTTTTGAGTCCGTTGACCAACGTAATTCGGATGTTAGCAGCGACGTTGAGAGGTTCCCGACCCGAAGTCAAATACTGCTCCGCTGCAGGTCTGCTCGATTGCGCGAACTAGGCGAGCTTCTTTGCTCGAATTTGCGGCAATTGAACTGAGCGAACGGGTCATCCGGCGCGCAATCGGGTAACCCCATCTTCGGAACGTCACTCAAGCACGAATCCGTGTTCGCGCAGAGGTGCTCGATATGGTTCGTAAATTTGAGTTAGGAGCTTGGGTAGCGCAATCGCGATGTGAGATTAAACGTAGATTAAAGAACGCGGACTGCCACGGATGATCACGAGAGCCCAAATGACCCCTTCGCAGGCACACTGATCCTGATCAAGCGGCATTGTGTGAAGCCAATGCAAAAATGCGGGGCGATGCCCATCGTGATGTCAATGCGATGAATTGAGGAAATACACGTATAGCGGGAATCAAATTCGAAATGTCGAGAGCAGCTCTGCGTCGCAAAAAAACGCGTGCGGTGCCACAATTCGCTGCGATCGATTAACACCTTCTGTCGCGAACGCTGCAAATCAACAGCGATGCGACGAGTGTCACGCGCGCTCGACACTCAGGGGTACCGAATGGCTGTTGCAACGTATGGTTCTGGTGACGCTCGTTCGCCCTTCGCAACTCGTGGTACTGCACTTCACAGGCCGTTCCAGGTTTTTGTCATGGCTGCAGATCATTTTCTTATTTTGATCTGCTACGCAGCTGCGTCTGGGTTTTATAGCGCCGCAATAGCCTCGGTCTCGGATGGTGCCTCGGTTGGCGCCGGGCTTATTGTCGGCGTGCTGTTTGTGTCCATCGCCTACTTTCAAGGCGTATACGACACGGATCGCTTACTGAGGCTCGCTTGGCAGTTGCGCAAGACTGTTGTCATTTGGGCTGCGTCTTTGACGATACTAGCTGTCTCCGCCTTCCTGTTGAAATCGACCGACAACCTTTCGCGCGGCACGGTCATCATCTTCACAGCCGTTGGTGGGGTCGGCCTGATGAGCCTTCGGTTCGCCTGGCAGCTGGCCTTGGGTTCGAACTTTGCGAGGGGACGGCTGGTCGATCGTAAGGTTGTCCTGCTCAGTCTGAAGCCGCTCGACTTCACGTCGAACCGCTTCAAGGATCTACGAAAAAACGGATTTGACGTCGTGCGTCATTTCGTAATCGGTGCGGACGGCACTGAGGCCGGATGGGAACAACAGATCCGCGACGTCATTCGCCAGTCGAGGGCGGCCGATGTCGATGAGTATCTACTAGATGCGGTAATGGGCCCGGCTCCGAGCAAGGGTCATGATGGTGGCTGTCCCCCGATAGATGATGAAACGGGGTCACGACTTGAGTCGGCCCCAAGCATCTAGAGACGGAGGACAGCCGTGGAGAACTATGCCGGAATCGACGTGTCATTGGAACTATCGAGCGTGTGCGTTGTGGATGCCCAGGGTAAGATCCTGAAGGAGGCGAAGGTCGCGAGCAAACCCGACGCCTTAGTCGAGTTTTTCGGAACGCTTGGCTTTGCAGTAAAGCGAATTGGGCTGGAAGCGGGGCCGCTGTCGCAATGGCTGCATGCGGGCTTGAAAGGAGCGGGGCTCGAGACAGTCCTGCTCGAGACGCGACATGTGAAGGCCGCATTATCGGCGATGACGGTCAAGACCGATCGCAAAGATGCCCGCGGGATCGCCCAGTTGATCAGGATGGGATGGTTCCAGCAGGTACACGCGAAGTCGATCGGCGCGCAAGAGATCCGGGCACTCCTGATCGCGCGCAAACAGCTTCTCGGGCGACTCATCGATGTGGAATTAAGTATCCGAGGGATTTTGCGCGGCTTCGGACTGAAGGTTGGCCCGGTGACGCGGAAGACTTTCGAAGCGCGGATCCGAGAGCTGGTCGCGGGACAAGCGACATTGGAGCGCATTGCCAGTGCGATGCTTTCGGCCCGATCTGCCTTGAAGGCAGAGTACGGAAGGCTGCACAAGGCTGTACTGGCAGTTGTGCGTGACGATGCAGTCTGCCGCCGGCTTATGACAGTACCAGGCGTTGGCCCCCTGGTGGCCATCACCTATAAATCGGCGATTGATGACCCTCATCGCATCGTAAAATCAAAGGCAGCAGGCGCGCTGTTCGGGCTCACGCCAAAGAAATATCAATCGGGAGAAAAGGACGTCACGGGCGGAATCACATTGGCCGGCGATGAAACAGTTCGGACGGCCTTGTATGAAGCCGCCAACGTTCTGTTGTCGCGCATCACGCGGTTCTCAAAACTCAAGCGCTGGGGGATGGACGTCGCCAAGCGGCGAGGCTTAAAGCGCGCAAAGGTCGCCCTGGCACGCAAGCTCGCAGTGATGCTGCATCGGATCTGGATCGACGGCACAACTTACCGATGGACTGACGCCGGCCCGATCGCAGCATAGAACAGGCGGAGGAGATTAAGAACGCAACCGGGCTAAACTGAAGCCCAGTGCCCGAAGTCCCGTCGCCGGGACGGCGGATCCGGTGAAGCCGTTACACACCCAGTGGCCGTAGTCTTACGAACCACGCGTATCTAGATAGGCTCACCGCTCCCTCTGACAGCATGATGTGGCGGCCAGGCGTCGACCACGGACAGAAGCATGAGCTCGGCGGCGTGACGTTCACCCGGGAGGCTTGACATCATCGGGCCCATTACAGAAGGGTGCGTACTCATAAAATCTGCTGCTAAGAGTAGGCGCACATGATGTCCGCTTGTCCTCCAACAGCGGCGCGAAAGCGGACGTTGTCGGACTTCCGAGAAGGGCCACAAGCGGACCTCGCGAATGTCCGTTTTGGCCACAAGCGGCATCAAGTCAGGCACCAACCCGCGTCCGATTTACCGCCAATAGTCGACAACCTTCACTCAGGCAGCCCGACAAGCCTATACGCTTTCAGCGCCGCAGCCTTTGCTTCTGGTACCCACCGCATTCGCGCATCCCAATCGCTCACTCGAAAGGTTGGTTCGACCGCGAAAAGTCCCTCGCAAGAACGACGAGCCTCTTCGATGTTCCCAGACAGGGCAAGAGCAGTGATTAGAACGCGGTGATGACCAGGCACATTACCATTTAATCGGATCGACTGCCGTGCCGCGGAAATTGCCTGCTCATACTCGCCGAGCTGATTGAGCGCACTAGCAATTACCCCCACACGGTCGTGTTCAGTTGGATCGCGAGGACTTAGAGCCTGCGCATGTTGAATGCACTCGATAGCAAGCTGGGGCCTTGCACTATAGAGATTGGTCCAGCCAGCCTCCATCCAAGCAATGGCAGAATAGGAATAGTCGCGGCAGGCCTGCTCAGCCAACTCGATACCGGCTCGGTGCTCCCCGAAGCAGGCAAAACAACGTCCCGCCATGGCCATAGCTTCCACGTTAAACGGGTCAAGCTCCAACGCCAAGCGAGCATGCCTCAGGCAGCCCTCAATATCTGCGCAATTGTCTGATGACCTCCCGGACGCGACCCGATAGCCTCTCGCGTTTGCGGCTGCCACCGCCGCTGCCGCGAAGCGCGGATCAATCTCTAAGGCTCTTTCAGCATCTGCAACGGCCTCGCCAAGCCCCGCTGCGGTCATCTTCCGAAAAGCAAACTTCGAGCGGAGCAAGAACTCGTAGGCGCTGAGACTATTGGAAGGCTTCGAGATTGCCCGCGCAATTTCAGCTTCTCCAATTTGAGGGCCTACCGTGCCAACAACATTAGAAACTATTCGATCCTGAAGCTCGAAAATGTCTTCTAACACGCCGTCATATTTCTCAGCCCAAAGGTGTCGACCGCTATCAGTTTCAATCAATTGGCCGTTGATACGGACATTTTTAGCCGACTTTCTGATTGATCCCTCGAGGACATACCGGACACCTAGATCTCGGCCAACAAGGCGGACGTCCGGTGACTTTCCTTTGTAAGCGAAGGAGGAGTTTCTTGCGACAACGAACAGGCTGGGATACCGCGCTAAGGCCGTGATGATGTCCTCGACTATCCCATCGGCGAAGTATTCTTGCTCCGGATCGCTGCTCATGTTGCTAAAGGGAATGACCGCAATCGACGGACCTTCGCGCATGATGCCAATGGCTTGCCCGTTAGCCGTCAGCGCGGTCTTGCTACTGGTGCCACTATGTCGCCAAATGCGGATCGGTTCGGCGATGTTCTTCAGGCTCTGGTAGCCCCCATCTTCGAATGGGGCATCAACCCGGTTGCGTATCTGACGAAAGGTGTCATCGGAGATGCAAATCCCTCCGGGAGTGGCAATGCTTTCGAGCCGCGCCGCTATATTCACGCCGTCGCCAAAAATGTCGCCGTCGTCGATAATGATGTCACCGACGTTGATACCGATGCGCAACGAGATAGTGGGCTCGTCCTTGCTGCGCTCAGCCATCAAACTTTGCACCGTCATGGCGCAAGTAACCGCATCCACGGCGCTCGCAAATTCGACTAGCAGGCCATCGCCGGTCGTCTTTACAAGCCTTCCCTTGTGTTGGCCGATGGCTGGATCGATAATCTCGCGACGAAAGCTCTTAAGCGCTGCGAGAGTGCCGATCTCATCGGCCCCCATCAGGCGGCTAAAACCGACAACATCAGCGGCAAGAATGGCTGCCAACCGTCTCTCAGTCCTTTCGTCGCTCACCGTACCCCCGCGCGTCGTCCGTCCCAGACATCAAATCACAGGGACGCACATTCGGCTACAGCATCGAGAGGCGCAGGAAGTCCGCCACGGGTCAAAGATTGCCCTCGGCAGCCAGCATGCCATTGGTCCGGTCACCTCTCGGAAGCCGACATCGCCGCGCTCTGGGCTGAGGTTAGCCACGGGCCATTTCCGGACTGATGCATCGCATCAATTACATGCTATTCGATCACGTCGTCAGCACGGGCGAGTAGCGTCGGTGGCAGATCGACGCCAAGCGCCTTGGCCGTTTTTAGATTGAGGACCAAATCGAAGTTGTTGGGCGCCTGAACCGGAAGCTCATCTGGGTGCGCACCGCGTAAGATTCGGTCGACGTATGAAGTGGCTTGCTTCACTGCACCAATCGAATCGGTTCCATAGGACATCAGACCACCGCTCGCGACGAAATACCGAAAGGGGTAAATGGCTGGTAGTCGATGACGAGCGGCGCCCTCGATGATCCGGTCGCGGTGAGCCAAGGTGCTTGTATCTGGTAACACAACGAGCCCGCCATTCGGCGTTTGCGCGAAGTTGTCGATTACAAGATTTATCTCTGAAGCTTCGTGATAAGGAGTGTCAATCGGTTCAATTGAGAACGAGGGCGCGGCATCAGCGATTGAACGCAGCAGAGACTTTGCATACGGCGCTGTTTTTGGACTATAAATCACTGCGACGCGAACCAGCGACGGCGAAACTTCCTTTAGCGCCTCTAGCCATTTTCCCCCCATCGCATACTCGAAATTAGTCACTCCGGTAATGTTACCGCCGGGTCGCCCAAGACTAGCAACTAATCCCGCCGCAACTGGATCGACTACTTGCACGAACACAATCGGAACTGCGCGCGTCTCGTCGCGCAAGGCTGCTACGACGGGCGTAGCGGCTGCAAAAATCACGTCGGGTTTGAGACTGGCCACTTCCGCGACGTTGGAACGTATGCGGTCGGGATTTGACCCAATCCATCGATAATCGATCCGCACGTTACGGCCCTCGATCCAACCCAACTCCACCAGTCGCTGCTGAAATGCTTTCGCGCGAAGTTGAGCTTCTGGATCGCTGGATTCAAGCGCCTGTATCATGACGATCCTTTTTAAGCGCTCAGACTGCTGTGCTCGTACGGCCAGCGGCAAGACTGCCGTTCCGCCCAAAAGTTTGATGAACTTGCGTCGCTTCATGGCCTGCCCCGCCCTCGACACTGCTGCCTGATGGTAGGCGGTTTTCAGCACCGGTCCAAGCGCAGCCTGGATGTCTGCAACGGGTCACGAGCGACAAAACTCACGTTGAGCACAACGAGTCCGCTCTTGCATCGATCGCCGACATGCAAGCGGACGTTTACTTTCGTCGCTCAGGGCCAGAAGCGGACTTTGATCGAATCTGGTCGAGCTGCCGGGCGGCTAGTGGTTCGCAAATTTAGTTATTCTGGTAGACCTGCCGCTCGGAAGGCGTCATCGAGTTTCAATCGCAATTCTGGTGCGCGAGTTATGAAGAGTGACGCCGCGCGCGAGACGCGAAAGCTTGGATCAAATCTCATCAGTTGCCCGGCCACTCGCTTGGCTTCGATGAGATCGGCGGCGCCCACGCAATTGCAGATGTATGACGAGAATGATTGAATATGGGGGAAGCTTTCAACGATTTCTTTGCCAACCCTTCTTCCCTCATCGTAGCGGTCGAGGAAAAAGTACCCGAAGGCTAAGCCGCTTAGCGAGAATGGTCTTAGCGGATCGAGAGGGCTTAGCCTAAGGACCGTTTCGAAACTCTCGATTGATCGCTGAGGATCCGATACCATCAGCGAAATCCAACCACGCGGTAGCCATGCAGTCGATAAATTGGGGTTGAGCGCAACCGCCCGCTCGACCAGCAACGAGCCACGATCAAGCTCCCCTCCGACATATGCTAAAACCCAGGCGCATCGAGCGAGAACAAACGCGTCGTCATTGGTTATCTTGAGAGCAGAATTAACGTCATCCATAGCATCTGCTCGGGCACTCTCTACCGGTATAGTGCCTTGAACTGCTTTCTCCATTCCAATCGTATAAGCCGCCATCGCGTGAGCGGCAGCATTCTCCGGGTCCAGCTCGATAGCCTGCTTGAACAGGGTTCTAGCTTGGGCGTATTTCGATCGATAATATAGCCCCATCCCGCGCAGGTAGATGTCATAGCTATCAGTTGTACTTGTCGGCCGCTGCTTCAAACGCTCAAGTTCTGCTCGCTCTATTGTCGGCGCAAGCGAGGACACGACTTTCGCGGTTATCTGGTCCTGAAGATCGAATAGATCCGCGAGCGCCCCGTCGAATTTATCCGCCCAAAGATGAGCACCTGTAGTGCCATCGATAAGTTGACTAGTTATCCGAACTCGTTGTCCTGATTTCCGGACGCTTCCTTCCACGACATAGCGCACACCCAGCTGTCGAGCGACTTCCTTGATGTCTACGGCTTTACCCTTGAACGTAAAACTCGAATTGCGCGCGATAACGAACAACGATTTGAAGCGCGAAAGCGCGGTGATGACGTCTTCTACTATGCCGTCAGCGAAATATTCCTGCTCCGGATCGCCGGACATATTCTGAAACGGCAAGACAGCGATCGACGGCCTATCAGACAGAACGAGTGTCGGTGCGGGTGTTTTGGCTGGTCCGGCTGGCTTCGCGCCGGCTACAGCGAATACTTGCACGGGGCGACCTATATTCTTGAGCGCGACATCGCCCTTGTCATCAAACGTAGCCTCAATCCGGTCGCGGACGAGATCATGCACGGCTCGTGAAATGGAGATGCCACCAGCTACAGCGACACTCTCCAACCTCGCTGCAATATTCACTCCATCCCCCATCAAGTCATCGCCGTCTACGACGACATCACCTACATGGATGCCTATCCGCAACCTCATCCTGCTGCCATCATCTAGGTCTGGAAACGCGGCCTCGGCCTCCCTTTGAATTGTCAGTGCGCAGGTGGTTGCCTGAACCGCGCTGGCGAACTCCGCCAGGAAGCCGTCGCCCATGATCTTGAAAAGCCGCCCGGAATGGCGAGCAATTTGGGGCTCAATGATTTCGCGACGCAGCCTGGTCAATAGGGCGAGAGCGCCCGTCTCATCGGCGCTGACAAGCCGTGAGTAGCCCACAACGTCAGCCGCGAGGATCGCTGCCAACCGCCTCTCAGTCCGTTCGTCGGTCACCGTACCCCCGCGCCTCGTCCGTCCAGACATCAAATCACACGGACGTACGTTCGGCTACAGCATCGATACGCGCAGGACGTCGGCTGTGGGTCATGAACGACAAAACTCAAGGTGAGCATTTTAGGTCCGCTTTCGGGTGGATCGCGACCAGTTGAGCCTGACAGCCGAGCCATGATTCAAGCCACCCAACGGAAGGGGCCGAATCATGCGCTACGAACTCACGGACTATGAGTGGTTTGCCATTAAGCCGATGCTGCCGAATAAGTCGCGCGGCGTGCCACGAGTG
>Ga0207671_10002279_pt1 | contig 20760 bp, 10 predicted proteins | sample KBSC24metaG_FD_184352 | JGI IMG/M metagenome (GOLD analysis project Ga0207671, IMG submission 184352) | Corn rhizosphere microbial communities from Kellogg Biological Station, Michigan, USA - KBS C2-4 metaG (SPAdes) (version 2) | ecosystem: Host-associated > Plants > Roots > Rhizosphere > Soil... | reverse complement strand
CCGCAAGATCCCGGAAGTCGAATGACATGGTGATTTCCCAACGTGTTCCAACGTAGACAGCCGTCGATGTCTGACAGCTGGTCGATTGGCCGGGCATTCTCGCTGGATCGCTCCGGCCGTGGAGCACATTGAAAGGCCGCGCACTCGCCCGGTCGATCCCCTACCGACGGGGGACTGAAGGGAAAGATCGGAGATTCAGGAATTCGAAGCCAACTAATTCATATCGAGAAGGCGTCCGGCAGTCCGGGCTTGCGGTGGGTCTTGACGAATTCGCAGAATTGCTCGAAGAACATCGGACGACCATAGCCGAAGCCCTGAATCTGATCGCAATTCATGTCCTGCAGCTGGCCGGTCTGTTCCTCAGTCTCGACGCCTTCCGCGACGACCTTCATCGACAGCGAATGAGCCAGCTGGATCAGTCCCCGGACGATCTTGCGGCTCGATGTGTTACTGCGCATTTCGTTGACGAACGAGCGGTCGATCTTGAGCGTGTCGACCGGAAACTTGGCGAGGTAGGCGAACGATGAATAGCCGGTGCCGAAGTCGTCGACGCTGATCGCGACGCCGAGCGCCTCGAGGCCGTTCAGCACGCGGGTGCTGGTCGCGACGTCGCGCATCAGCGCGCCTTCCGGTATCTCGATTTCGAGCAGCGAGGCCTCGACGTCGGCGGACAGCAGTTCGCGCCGGATGATCTCGACCAGGCTCGCGTCCGACAGCGACTGCACCGACAGGTTGATGCTCACCGGAACCGCCAGGCCGCGCCGTTTCAGAATGGCGATCTGCCGGATCGCCGCACTGATGACCCAGCGGTCCAGATCCACCATCAGGCCGCATTCCTCGGCGATCGGCAGGAACTGCATCGGCGGGATCACGCCTCGGACCGGATGGGGCCAGCGGATCAGCGCCTCGGCGCCGACCACCTGGCGGTGCGGCAAGCCGCCCTTCGGCTGGAACGCCAGCGTGAAGGCGCCTTGTTTCAACGCCTTGCGCAGGTCGTCCTCCAGCTTGGCGCGCTGGCGCGACGCGCTTTCCATCTCGTCCGTGTACCAGAGGCTGCGTGCGCCGACTTCGCGCTTGCATTGCCGCAGCGCGAGCGCGGCTCGTCGGAGCAAGGTTTCCGAGGTGCCTTGATGGCTTGCGGAGGAGATCAGGCCGGCCGCGGAACCGAGGCTGAACTCGTGCGCCTCGACCCGCACGGTGCGTCGCGTCTGGGCCGCCAGCGCCTCGACCCGCGCCTCGAAGTCCGCCCCGGTGCGCGGGGTCAGCAGAGCGAACTCGTCGCCGTTCAGACGGCAAAGCAGTTCGCCTTCGAGCGAAGTCGATTGCAGGCGCGATGCGATCTCCACCAGCACGCGGTCGCCGCCGGCAAAGCCGATCGTGTCGTTCACCGTGCCGAACCGGTCGAGGCCGATCACCGCGAGCGAGAACGCGCTGCCGCTCGCCAATCGCCCGTCCAGCTCGCGCATCAGCGAGACCTTGTTCGCGATGCCGGTCAGCGGGTCCCGGGTCGCGCGCTGGGCCAGATGAAACTGCTTGAGCATGTCTTCCGACGCGTCGTTGACCAGCAGCAGCGCGCCGCCGTCGCAGGGCATGGCCCGCAGCAGGATCCAGCGGCTGGTGGCGACGGAGTAGTTGATCGCGGCATGGGCGCCGCCGCGCTGCCGGCATTCATTGATCACCTCGTAGAAGACCGAGCGCCGGAACAACGGCAGATATTCGAACGGCGTCTTGCCGATGACCTCGGCCGCGGTCAGCCCCAGGTTGTTCAGGTAGACGTCGTTGCAGTATCTGACGACGAAGTCCCGGTCGACGTAGACCACCGCCTCGCTGACCTGGCCCAGCAGATAGGCGAGGTCGAGTTCGGCGATGCGTGGGGCGGTGCTGTCGGGCAGATCGTTGGTCATCGTTGGGGTCAATGTGACGCGTCCATCGCACGGGAATAGCGGGCGCACAAGTGGTAACTGGTTGTCGACACATTGCCCCGCCGCCTTGAGAGCGGGTGGTCTGTCACCGGGCGCGCTGCGTTTTTTCGATCGAATATTGAATCGGCGGTATTTCGCCCACTCGCCCTCAGGATTGCCGCGCGATAGTCGACAACTGAATGGCGATTGTTCCCTGCTGCACTCAATTCGTTATTTCAATTAGATTGAGATTCATTTTTATCAATTCCGGGACTCGGATCTCCGCATATTGGCCGGTTCGGCTTCGCCGCTGCGTGGCGAGATGGCTTTGCCTGGCGGCGATGGCCGCCTCGGCAAGCGCTGCGCAGGCCGCCTCGCCCAGCGCGCTGGACAGCCGGATCGAGGCGATCGAACTGGCCGGCCGGGGACAACCGCTGGCCGCCGCGGCCGATGTCGAGCGCCTGCTGCAGTCCAGCGCCGCGTTCAGCAGCGAGCAGCTCGAGCTGTTGACTGCCAAGGGCGAACTGCTGGCTGCCGCCCGGCAAGCCGATGCGGCGCGTGCGCTGCTGCGGTCTCTCGACGCCTGGCGCGGCACGGTGCATGCCGACGATGCGGCGACCGCGGCCTTGCTCGTCGCCGCGCGCATCGAGATCGAGAACGGCAACATGCGCACCGCCGACGGCCTGCTCGTCAAGACGGCCGCGGGGATGCGGGCGGGTGCGCCGGCACGCCTGCGGCTGCGCATCCTGGCCGCCCACGCTGGCGCCAAGAAAGAGCTGGGGGAGCTCGAACAAGCCATGCGGCTGTACCAGGAAGCGCTCGCCGCGGCCGACGCGCTGGGCCAGCCGAACTGGCGCGTCGACATGCGCTGCGGCCTGGCGCGCGTCTACCTCCAGGCCGGACAGCCGGCGCATGCCGAACGGCTGAACCGGGAAGCGCTCGTCATCGCTGAGGCGAGCGGCGATCACTTCCTGCTCTATGAAGTGCATGGCACCGAAGGCGTCCTGCTCGATGCCGCCAACGATTCGGCCGGAGTGCGGCGAGAGTTCGAGGCCGCACTCGAACAGGCGCGCCTCGCGCATGCTCCCTCGGCCGAGTCGCTCGCGCTGTCGAACCTGTCGGACGGTTACCTGAAGAACGGCGACTACAAGACAGCCTTGGCGATGGCGCAGAAGGCGATCGCGCTGACACGCCAGCTCGGCGACACCGACGGCCAGGTCGTGTCGCTGTTCAACGCCGGCGTGGCGCTGATCGCGCTGCATGAGATCGAGCTCGGCAAACGCCACGTGGCGGAGTCGATCGCGATCGACGAGCGCCGCGGCGCGCTGAGCAGCATGTCGGTCTCGTACAACGAGCTCGGGTCCTACCTCGAACGGGCCGGCGACGCCGCGGGTGCGGTGCTGGCCTTTCATCGCTATCGCGACCTGACCGATGCGATCGTGCGGCGAGACGAACAGAAGGCGCTGATCGAGCTGCAGGAGCATTTCGATGCCGAGCGCCGCAGCCGCGAGCTGGACTTGCTCGGCCGCCAGAATGCGTTGCAGGCCGAGCAGCTTCACCGCCAGGCGCTGCAGCAGGATCTGTGGTGGTTGCTGGCCGGGCTCTGCGCGGCGTCGCTCGCCGTCCTGTGGTGGCTGCATCGCCGGGTGCGCAGCGCCAATACCCTGCTCGCCGCCAGCAACCGCGAACTGGCCATGCAGGGTGAACGCGATCCGCTCACCGGGCTCGCCAATCGGCGCCATTTCCATGGCGCGATGGCCAGTGCGGATGCGCAAGGCTTCGCCTCGGCACTCTTCCTGATCGACATCGACCACTTCAAGTCGATTAACGACCGTCATGGCCATGCGGCCGGCGACGGCGTGCTCGTCGAAGTCGCGCAGCGCCTGAGCGCGATGCTGGACAGCGGCGACCTGGCGGTGCGCTGGGGCGGCGAGGAGTTCCTGGTGGCGATTCGCAACCGCCGCCGCGACGACACCGAGACGATCGCGGAGCGCCTGCTCACGGCGCTGAACGCCCGGCCCTTCGCGGTGCAAGGCCACACGATCGAGATCACCGCATCGATCGGCTATGCGAGTTTCCCGTTGGCGCCGCTGCGGCTGCCGGTCAGCGTCGAGCGCGCGGTGCAACTGGTCGATGCGGCGCTGTATCTCGCGAAATCGAACGGACGCAATCGCGCCTGCGGCATCAGCAGCCTGCTGGCCCGTGGCGACGGCGAACTCGATGCCGCCGCGTCGGCGCTCGGCAACGCGGCCGCGGACGGCCGGGCCGTGCTTGCGTCGGTGCGTGGCCGCTTGGAGATGGCGGCATGAAGCCGTGGCTGGCCGGCCTCGCGCTCGCACTCGCGGCACTCGTGGCAGCGCCGGCGAAAGCCGGCGGCGCGCTGTACTCGGCAGGCAGCTTCGACGATCGTATCGATCTGGTCGTGCGTGAAGGCTTCGATCGGCCGGATGCTGCGCTGATGCGCCTCGATGCCCTGGCCGCGGAGGCCGGTGCATCCCCTGCGGGCCGGCGCGCGATGCTGCAATCCCGCGGCATGATCGAAGCGCAGGCCGGCCGGACGGCGCAGGCCGGCGAGCATGCCGATCAACTGCTGTCGCTGGCGAAGAGGAGCGGCGATCCGCTGGCGGCTGCGGCATCGGCGCTGGTGCGCGCGCTCGTCGCGGAAACCGCGGGCCAGGTCGACGTGGCCGCCGCGCTGGCCCGGCCGGCGATCGATGTCTTCCAGGCGGGCTGCGGAACGCCTTCGGCGTGGCATGTTGCGGCCGCCGCCGAAGCCTGTGACTACCGCTCGGCGTGGCGCTCGCTGCACATCCTCGCGCGCCGCTCGATGAGCCAGGGCCGATTCGTCGAGGCGTCGGGCGAACTGTCGTCGGCGATCGGCCTGGCCGAACATGCCGGGGATCGCTGGCGGCAGGGTTTCAGCCTCAGCGCATCCGCCTATCCGGCGTTCGTCAACGGCCATGCGGAGGGCGCCGGCCGAGCCTTGCGCGATGCCTGGCGATTGGCCGAGGCCACCGCCGACCCGGCACTGTCGGCGCGAGTGCGCGGCGATGAAGCGCGCTTGGCCGACGCACGCGGCGATCGCGCCGGTGCCGCCCGTCTGAGCGAAGAGGCCCTCGCGATGGCCCAGCGCGGCAACGCGACGCGCATGACGGCGCTGCTGCTCGGCAACCTGAGCGATCTGTATGCCAAGCTCGGCCGTCCCGAGCAATCGCTGCGTGCCGCGGAGACCGCGCTCGCCACCGTCCGGCTGTTCAATGATCGGCGCGCCGAACGTGTGCTGACGAACAATGCCGGCCTCGCCAAGATCGGGCTCGGCCGCATCGCGGAAGCCAAGCAGGACCTGGCGCGCCTGCTCGAACTTTGGCAGGCGAGCGGTTCGCTCGCCGACCAGGCGACGAGTCTGCGGGAGTTCGGGCAGGCGCTGGCGGTGGCCGGCGATGCACCGGGCGCGCTCGAGCTCTACCACCGCGAGCGGGCGGTGACCGCGGAGGTGGTGCGGCGCAGCCGCGAGTCGGCGCTGGCGGAGATGCAGCACCGCTTCGATGCCGAAGCCAAGGAACGCAGCATCGAGTTGCTGAACCGGGACAACGCGCTGAAGGCCGAGGCCTTGTCCAACCACCAGTTGCTGCTGCAGAACTGGTCCATCGGCGCCACCGTGCTGGCCCTTTCGGTGGCCGTCGCGATCGGTCTGTATCGCAGGGTGCGCCGCATCCAGCGCCAGCTCGAGGCGACGCAGGCCACACTGCGCGTGCAGAGCCGCTGCGATGCGCTGACGAATCTGGCGAACCGCCGCTACCTGCACGAGGTGATGGATGCCGCCGGCTCGGCGCCGGGCGACGGCTTCGAGGGCGCCATCCTGCTGATCGACATCGATCATTTCAAGGCCATCAACGACCGCTTCGGCCACGGCGCGGGCGACGCGGTGCTGGTCGAGTTCGGCCGGCGGCTGACCGCGGCAGTGCGCGCCGAGGACCTGGTGGTGCGCTGGGGCGGCGAAGAGTTCCTGATCGTCGCGGCGCGGCTGACGGCCGAACGAAGCCACCAGCTCGCCGCGCGGCTGCTGGAGCGCATCAGCGGCGAATCGTTCGACATCCAGGACAGGCGCCTGCGCGTCACCGCGTCGATCGGCTACGGGCGCTTCCCGCTCGAGGCCGGCAGGCCGCCCCTGCCGTGGCGCCAAGGCCTGCACCTGGTCGACCTGGCGATGTATTCGGCCAAGACCGAAGGGCGCAATCAGGCGATGGGCATCGTCAGTGCCGCCGATCCGCTGCCGGCCGGCAGCCGGCGGCCGGTCAGCGGCTCCGCATGGGCCGCCCACGGCGATGCGCTGGAGCTGCTGCAGCGCTGCGGCGAACCTTGCTAAGGAGGGGCGTCGTCTCCATCGGATCCTGAGCGCCATGCCGCGGCAGCGGCCGGTGGTCCGTCAATCGCCCCGGGAAGCGCCCGGCGAAGCAAGGGTGTGCAACACGTCACCGCGGCGCTGCTCAAGCCGCGCGGCGGAGCGGTCGATGACCCTGGCATCACGATCGATAAAACGGTCCCGCGGGCACGACTCGCGGAGACGGGTTGGGAAATCAGTCCATGGAAACGCCTGTGCGCCGATTCGACCCACGCATCCGATGGCCGGCGCCAAGCCGCCGGCGATCTCATCCCCGCGGGTCCGTCCCGCTTCATCACGCCGTGACAGGAGTCTCCATGAACAAAGTCCTTTCCATCGCCGCAGCCCTGATGGTGCTGGCCGCCGGTTCCGCGCACGCGAACGATCCGAAGGCGACCATCGCCGCCCTCGACGAACGCCTCGCGAAGATCGGCGCCGCCAAGCTCGAAGGCACCGACAAGGCCGGCGACAAGACCGTCCCCGCCGTCTACTTCGGTGCGCGAAAGATCAACAACAACTACGACGTGGTCGACGAGATCAAGAAGAACTACGGTGCCACCGCGACGGTCTTCGTGCGCGACGGCGACGACTTCGTGCGCGTCAGCACCAACGTGCTCACGCCGGAAGGCAAGCGCGGCGTCGGCACCTTGCTGGCGCGCGCCAAGGCCTACGAATCGGTCAGCAAGGGCCAGCAGTTCTGCGGCGACGTCGACGTGCTCGGCACGCCGTTCAGCGCCTGCTACAACCCGATCAAGGACGCCGGCGACAAGGTCATCGGCGTGACCTACGTCGGCTTCAAGAAGTAAGGCCGCCGCCCCTCGACCCATGAAGCTTCACACTCGATTTTCCGGTCGGTTCGCGCGCTGGCGCATCGGCACGCGGCTGATGCTCGGCTTCGGGCTGGTGCTCGCGCTGACCGCGGCGCTCGGCGGCATGTCCTTCTTCGAACTCGCGCATGTCCAGTCCGCGTCGCAGGCGCTGGCCGACAAGTGGATGCCCGGCGTCGGCCAGCTGGCCGCATCCCGTGCCGCGATCCTCGAGGTGCGCGAGTTCGAGATCAAGCATGCAAATGCGGCGGACGAGGGCTATCGGGCGGAGTACGAAGAGAAGATGGGCGCGGCGCTCGCGGCCGTTTCGAAGAGCATCGGCGTCTATCGGACGCTGGCCGACGATGCGGCGCAGAAGCCGCTGCTCGCGGCCTTCGAGAAGAACTGGAACGAGTATCTCGTCTTCAACCGCAAGGTGGTCGAGCTCGGCCGTGCCGGCAAGCAGGCGGACGCGCGCGACATCGGCGACGGTGCTGCGAAGATGGCGGCCGACGACGCGGTCGCTGCGCTCGATCGCCTGAGCGCCTTCGACTTCGCCGCCGGCAAGCAGGTGGGCGAGCGGGCGCGCGTGGTGTACGACAAGGCCAAGCTCGGCACGCTGTGCTTCGTCGCCGCGGCGCTGCTGCTCGGGCTGGCGCTGGCTGCCGGCATCACGCGCGGCCTGCTGAAGCAGATGGGCGGCGAGCCGGGCCTGGCGGTCGACGTGGCGCGGGCGGTGGCCGCGGGCGATCTGACGACCCCGGTGCCGGTGAAGGCCGGCGACGCGAACAGCCTGATGGCCGCGCTGCGCGAGATGCAGGAGAGCTTGTCGCGCGTCGTCTCGACGGTGCGTTCTGGTTCGCAGGGCGTGGCGAACGCGAGCGCCGGGATCGCGAGCAGCAACGGCGACCTGTCGGGGCGCACCGAACATCAGGCGAGCGCGTTGCAGCAGACCGCGGCATCGATGCAGCAGCTCGGCTCCGCGGTGGAACGCAATGCCGACCACGCACGGCAGGCGGACGGCCTGGCGCGCGCCGCGAGCGAGGTCGCGTCGAAGGGCGGCGAGGCGGTGCGCCAGGTGGTCGACACGATGAAGGGCATCAACGACAGTTCGCGCAAGATCGGCGAGATCACCGGCGTGATCGACGGCATCGCCTTCCAGACCAACATCCTGGCGCTGAACGCCGCAGTCGAAGCGGCGCGCGCCGGCGAGCAGGGGCGCGGCTTCGCGGTCGTAGCCGGCGAGGTGCGCAGTCTCGCGCAGCGCTCGGCGGAAGCGGCCAAGCAGATCAAGTCCCTGATCGCCGCCAGCGTCGAGCGGGTGGAGCAGGGTGGTGTGCAGGCGGACCGCGCCGGCGAGACGATGCAGGAAGTCGTCTCGGCGATCCAGCGGGTCACGCAGATCATGTCGGAGATCAGCCGCGCGAGCGCCGAGCAGAGCTCGGGCGTGCAGCAGGTCAGCGAGGCGGTCTCGGGCATGGACCGCACGATCCAGCAGAACGCCGGGCTGGTCGAGTCGAGCGCCGCCGCCGCGGAGGGGCTGAAGCAGCAGGCGCAGTCGCTGGTGCAGGCGGTGGCGGTGTTTCGCGTGGCGGAGGGCGCGCGGGGGTGAGGGTTCCGGGGGCGCAGCTTGCGGCGCCCCGCCAGCTTCACTGGATCGCTCGTTACGTCCGATCAGATCGGACTGTCGCGCGCGCCTTGCTGCAAACGCTTCAACGAACTGGGCTTTCGATCTTGAGGAAATGCAGGCGTCCGGCTGCATCGCCCACCGCGAGCACCGAAGGCCGCGCTACCCAGGCGAGCGCATGGATGTAGGCGTCAGCGACGAACCGAGCCGCGCCGCTCCAGCGCCCGCCGGACTCTTCCCACACTCGCACCGTCTTGTCCCAGGACCCCGTGGCGAGGTGCCCGTCGGCGATCTCGGCTATCGCGGACACCGACCCGGCGTGGCCTGCAAGCGTCGCCTCACACGCGCGGCTCACGGGATCCCACAGCCTCATCGTGCCGTCACTCGCGCCCGATGCAAGCCGCCCATCAGCCAACGCGGCGAGCGCGCAAACAGCGCCGGCATGCCCTTTGAGGGTCGCAGCGCAGTCGCCGGTGGCTGGGTTCCAGAGCCTTATGGTCCGATCCCACGACCCCGAGGCTAGGCGCCCGTCGGCGAGGACCGCAAGAGCGCACACCCAAGCGGCATGCCCCTTTAGCGTCACCTCGCAGGCGCCGGTTTGCAGGTTCCAGAGCTTGATCTTGTTGTCACGCGATGCCGAAGCCAGTCGACCGTCAGCGAGCAGCGCGAGCGCCGATACCGAGCTGCCGTGCCCCTCGAATGTCGCCTGGCAGGTGCCGCTGGCCGCGATCCAGACCTTGATCGTCTTGTCCCATGAGCCCGAGGCGAGGCGTCCATCCACGAGCCATGCGAGCGCGGATACCGCGCCTGCGTGCGCCTTGAAGGTCGCCTTGCAGATGCCGCTCGCCGGGTCCCAAAGCTTGATCGTCCTGTCCCACGAGCCCGACGCCAGCCGCCCGTTGCCGAGGGGTGCAACCGTGAATGTCGAGCCGCCGTGCGCGTCGAGCGACGCCTCGCAAGCGCCGCCGGCGGTGTTCCAAAGCTTGATCGTCCCGTCCCACGAACCTGATGCAAGCCGCCTATCGCCGAGTACGACGAGTTCGGAGATCCAGCCGGCGTGCCCGACGAGACTCGTTTCGCACGCGCTGGTCGCCGGGTTCCAAAGCTTGATCGAGTTGTCGCGCGAGCCGACGGCAAGCCGTCCATCATCGAGCATCGCGAGCGCGAACACCGGGCCGGCATGCCCTGGCAGCGTCGCCTCCCGGATGCCGCTTACCGGGTGCCACAGCTTGATCTTGTTGTCCCACGAGCCGAATGCCAGCCAGCCGTCGGCGAGTACCGCGAGCGCGGAGACCTGACCTGCATGCGGCTCGAGTATTGCCTCGCAGGCGCCGCTCACCGGGTTCCAAAGCCTCATGGTCGTATCGCGCGATGCCGAAACGAGCCGGCCGTCGGGCAGTACCGCAAGCGCCGACACGGGGCCGGCGTGGCCGACGAAGGTGGCCTCGCACGCCCCGTCCGCCGGATTCCACAGTCTGATCGTAGCGTCGCGCGACCCGGACGCAAGCCGCCCATCGGCGAGCACCGCGAGCACGGCCACCGAGTCGGTATGCCCGACGAGCGTAGCCTCGCACGCGCTCTTCGCCGCATCCCAGAACTTGATCGTTCGATCCGACGATCCCGAGGCGAGGCGCCCGTCGGGCAGCACTGCGAGCGCGAATATCGGGCCGGTATGACCTTCGAGCATTGCCTCGCACGCGCCGCTGGCCGGATTCCAGACTCGGATCACTGTGCCTTCGCGCGACCCCGAGGCGAGTCGCCCATTGGCGAGCACGGCCAGCGCAGAGATCTGCGCCTGCCCCTCCAAAGTGCGCAACACGGCGTCCGCGGATTGCAGGCTTGCCGTGAGCGGGAGAAGGCCGCCCGTGCGGCGCAGTTCGTCGGCTGCCAGCGCGCAAAGGGTGCGGACCTCTGGCTCGGATCGATGCCGCAGTCGACCAATGATCTGCGACGCGAGGAAGTCCGATCCCCGCCAATCGGCACCTTCGTGTCCGAGCACATGCGAAGCATGTCGAAGCGCGCGCTCCAATGCACTTAGCGCTTCGGTCTCGGCGACGTCGGCCCAGTCGCCGAGCAACGCGTTGACACCGGCGGCCCGCAGGCGCGCATGGAGCCAGCGCCAGTCGAGCAGCAACCTCGGGAAACAGATCCGGCGTTCCTCCATTTCGAGGTAGGCACCAAGATGCCGCGCCAAGTATTCCGACTGATGGGCCCGGCCCGCGGCTTCCTCGCGCCGCGCCCAGTCGGCGATCAGAGTTTGTGCCTCGAGAGCGTCGACCGCGAATCGCCCGGCGCGCGGAAAGCCGTCATCGTTCTCCTCGGCAAGCCACTGCGCAAGCGAGAGATGGTCGAATGCGTAGCGCTTGCCGTGCGCATTCAGAAAATCCTCGAGTCGTGCGAGCATGCTGCGAACCCTCTCCTCGGGCGCACCGAGGACGGCCGCCAGTTCGGTTCGCGACATCGGCTCGCGCTTGACGCACAGCGCGGCCAATAGGGCACGCACGGGCGCATAGGCCTCTTCGCTAGGAAAACGCCGCTCGAATGCCTCAAGGTAGAACGCATCCATCCCCGGTGGCAGGTCCTTGAGGCGCAGCAACGGCAGCGCGCCCGACTGCACATCGTTCAGCACGCGCACGGCGTACAGAAACTTGCCGCCGCTCTGCCCGGGGCCAGACAGGAACTCGGCGAGATCGATTGCGCGCAACCCGGCATTCGCGATCAGATCCGGAAATGCGCCCGAGGTGCAGCGGGTCGCGACGTAGTCGCGGATGTCGGCAAGGTTACGATCGTCCTCACCGTCCAGTGTTCGACAGCGGAAGGCTTCGCGCATGGGCTGCAGCACGTCCTGACGTCTGCGGCTCGTACCGAGGACCTTCAACCACGCAGGCAGCCGCGTCGCGCGCGCGGCGAGCAGGCGAACGATGGTGATCCCACGTCCGCTGCCTGCCGTGACCTCGAAATCGAGCGCCTCGTCGAGCGCGTCGACGAGCAACACCACCGGCGCGCGACGTCCGTCGATCGCATTCAGTGGAGCGACGACCGCGCGCTCGAACGCGCTCGCTGGATCGAGCTGCGCTTCGTCGAGCCAGCGCCTGGCCTCGGGATCGCCCTCGACGGCTGCTCGATACTCCGGCAACGTAGCAGCCAACTGCGCCGCGACACTGCGCACGAATGTCGCCGGGTTCAGCGTTTCGATGGTGTCGTGATGACAGAAATGGCGAGCCGCCACGGGTACGCCGTGCGCGGCTGAGGCGAGCTCGGCCATGAAGGCCGACTTGCCGACGCCAAAGTCGGCGCAGATCAGCAGCGCCTGCATGCCTTCGGCGTCGAGATGCCACGCACGCACTTCGTCGAATAGCCACTTGCGCCCGACGAATCCGCGGCGCTTGTCCACAAGGTAGCCCGAGAAGTCCCAAGGTCTCGGCCAGTTCCACTTGGCCGCAGCAGCGTCGTGCGTCAAGGCATCTCTCGATTCCAATGCATGGAGCGCCTGCAGCACCAGGCTGGCAAGGTGATTTTGGTCGCGGAATCGGTTGATGCCATGCCGACACTCGGCGGCCTGCTTGAAGGCTGCCAGCGCAACCCCGTCGTCGCCCTTGTCGATCCACTGCGGATTCCATGGGTGCTCGGGGTCCACAGTGAACACGAGGCGTGGCTTGCCGACGTGGCGCCCCGCCTCTTCGTACTCGAGCTCGGTGATCGACTTGCGCTCGGGATTTCCTGTGTCGGGGCGAAAGCCATAGCGGTGCGCGACGAGCAGCACGTAAACATCGCAGCGCGCCACGTCGGCGCGGCATCTGCTGAGCGGGCGTTCGTCGAAGGCCGGGTATTTCTCCATGCATTCGACGTCGTACTGTGCCTTTTCGAGCGCGGACTTCAGCGCGGCGCGATGCTGCTCGAGGTCGGCGGATGTCGACGAGACATAAACGACGGGTTTGCGCAGCATGGCCTCGTGTCATTGCTCCGGTGTCCGGAATTTGGATCCAGTCTAAGGCTGTTGCTGCGACGAAGCGTCAGCCTCGCTCCGGACCTTCCACCCATCACTATTTCCAACCGCACGCAATGCCTCCACGCCCCGCCCCGGTGCCGCCGGCAACCCCCCGCTCCTCGGCCGCTGCGGCCGCGCATGTCTCAGCAGCGCCGCGACCAACTCGTCGGCATTCAGCGGCTTGGCGACCCGCTCGGCCATGCCGGCCTGCAGGCACTGTTCGCGAACCTCCGGCCAGGCGTGCGCCGTCTGACCGATGATCGGCAGCAGCGGATCGATGGCCTTGATGCGGCGTGCGGTCTCGTAGCCGTCGATGCCGGGCATCATCAGGTCCATCAGCACGACGTCGTATCTCGTCCCGCCGCGCAGCGCGACCTGCTGCACGGCCTTGTAGCCGTCGGCGGCGAGCTCCACTTCGGCGCCCTCGATCTCCAGCAGGCTCTGGATCACGATCTGGTTCACCGCGTTGTCCTCTGCCACCAGCACCCGCCAGCCGTCGAGCCGCAACTTCGACGGCAGGGTACCGCCGCGGAACGGCGAATCGCTCGCGGAGAGATCGATCGTCCCGCCGCGACCGTCGTTCGCGGAGCCTTCCCCGGCGATCGGATCGTGCCGGCAGGGCGCGGCCGGAAGCGGCAGCGGCAGCAATACGCGGAAACACGATCCGCCGCCGGCCCGGCTCGATGCATCGATCGAGCCGCCCATCAGCCCGACCAGCCGTCGCGTGATCGCAAGCCCGAGGCCGGTGCCGCCGTAGCGGCGGGTCGTCGACCGGTCGGCCTGCTCGAAGGGCTCGAACAGCCGGTCGATCTGCTGCTCCGACATGCCGACGCCGCTGTCGTTCACCTCGATCAAGAGCTGCTCGCTGCGGACCGACAGCGCCAGTTCGACATGCCCTTGCTCGGTGAACTTCACCGCGTTCGACAGCAGGTTGACGAGGATCTGCCCGAGACGCAGCGGGTCCACCACAATCAGCTCCGGCACCTGCTCTTCGATGCGCAGCCGCAGGTCGATGCCCTTGGCGCCGGCGGCGTCCTGCATCAGCTCGACCGCACGCTCGGCGGCGGGCCGCAGGTGCGTCGGGATCTCGTCCAGCGTCAGCTTGCCGGCTTCGATCTTCGACATGTCGAGCACGTCGTTCAGCACGCCCTGCAGCAGCTTGCCCGATTCGAGGATGCGCGCGAAATTCAGCAGCGCGGACGAAGACGCCGAGGCATCGCGCGCGCCCATCTGCGCGAAGCCGAGCACGCCGTTCAGCGGCGTCCGGATCTCGTGGCTCATGTTGGCCAGGAACAGCGACTTGGACTCGCTCGCCTCCTCGGCGATCCGCTTGGCCGCGAGCAGCTCGTCGAGCGTGCGCGCCTGGGCGGCCCCGGCGCGGTACTGCGTCGCGAGCAGCAGCAGCGTGCCGGCCGCGAGCGCCAGCCAGAACGCGAGCGTCACGGCCAGCTCCCGGTACCACGGCGCGAAGATCTCCGCGCGCGACAGCCCGACCAGGATGTAGGCCGGATAGCCGCCGACCTGTCTATACATCACCGTGCGCGAGATGTGGTCGATCGAGCTGGGGGAGTCGAACAGGGCCGCCGTCTTGCCGGCGGCCATCGCGCGCTGGGTCTCCGGCGCGTTCAGGCGGGCGGGCTTCTCGTCCGGCGACGGCGCCAGCGCGGGCAGCCGCAGCAGCACGTCCCGGCGGGCATTGAACAAGGTGATCACCCCCTGCTCGCCGATCTTCAGCGAACCCAGCATGCCGGTGAGTTCCTGCAGGTCCATGTTGATGTAGACGACGCCGCCGAAGCGCCCCTGGTCGTCGCGCAGCTGCCGCGCGATCGGCAGGACCCAGCGGTGGCTGATGCGGGACTCGAGCGGCAGCCCGACGACCGTGGCGGTGGTGGCACGGGCTTCCCGGAAGAACTGCCTGCCCTCGATGCTGAGCGAGCGCTGCGGGTCGATGCCGGTGCCGTAGCGCACCGCGCCGGCGCTGTCGGCAGCGCGCAGTGACGGATTCTCCGGCAGGCGCTGCTGCAGCTTGGCGAGCACCGGCGTGAAGTGCTCGGCCGTCGCCGCGGGATCGGCGCTCAGGCGTTCGTATTCCTGGGCGGCGGACTGCAGCACGAGGTCCGCCGACTCGAGTCTGCGGAACAGGTAGCGTTCGAGATTCAGCGTCAGGTTCTGCAGATCGTCGTGCGCGCTCGACTCATAGCGCGCATGGCTGCCCGCGAGCGAGAGCGAGAGAAAGAGCGTCACCGCGCTGAAGACGACTGCCGAGCCGGCCGCCAGATACCGGAATGACCGAATCCAGTTCACTGGACTTGCTTGACTCACGCTGACACCTCGCTTCCATCCGCCAGCCGCCCTTCGGCCGGACGCGGGCACCTGCTGTCTTCGACAGGCGCGGGCGGCAGCTTGAATCCGGATGCTGGCGCGAGGGACCGCGCCGGTCGGCGCCGCTGCGCTTCTTATCAACTCGATGACGACGAATTGCCATTGATGGCATATGGAAATCATCGAATCGATGGGGTGCGACGGATATGGCGAAACGCCGGGCATCGATTTCGGTCGACGATTGCTTCGCAAATCGCCCGCATGCCGCGCTCGGCCTACGGATTTTCCGGTATTGGCCGATACACCAGCACCCGCCCCGCGGGTCGCGCCGCGATTGCTCGGCGCGAGGTGAACCAAGGATCCTTCGCATGAACTGGATGCGCAAAACAAGTCAATCCAAACGGGTACGAATCGGTTTCGGATTGATGGCCCTGATCGTTCTCGCTGTCGGCGGCGGCGGCGTCTGGGCGCTATCGGGACAGAACGACAGCGCGGCCTGGGCGCTGGGCTCGGGCACCGCCGCGGGCATCGTGTTCGCGTTCTTCGCGGCCTGGGGCATCAGCAACAGCATCAAGGCGCCGGTCGAAGACACGGTGCAGTGCGTGATGCGCATCGCCGGCGGGGACCTGGAGACGAAGATCGTCGCCGACGGCAAGGACGAGCTCTCCTGGCTGCGCCATGAACTCAATTCGATGCGCAAGAAGCTGAGGACGACGATCCTCGAAGTGCGCCAGACGGTGGACACGGTCAACATGGCCTCGGCGGAGATCGCCAACGGCAACGGCGATCTGTCGGCGCGCACCGAGAGCCAGGCCAGCGCGCTCGAGCAGACCAGCGCGTCGATGCATCAGCTTGCCGAGGCGGTGCGCAGCAATGCGGACAATGCGAACGAGGCGAGCCAGTTCGTCAGCAAGTCGAGCGAGGTGGCGACACGCGGCGAGAAGCTGATGCAGGACGTGGTGCGGCGCATGGGCGAGATCCAGGCGAGCGCGGTCAAGATCGGCGACATCATCGGCGTGATCGACGGCATCGCCTTCCAGACCAACATCCTGGCGCTGAATGCCGCGGTCGAGGCTGCACGCGCCGGCGAGCACGGACGCGGCTTCGCCGTCGTCGCGTCGGAAGTGCGCGCGCTGGCGCAGCGCAGCTCGACCGCGGCACGCGAGATCAAGGTGCTGATCGGCGATTCCTCGGAGAAGGTCGATTCCGGCTCGAAGCTTGTCGGCGAGGCGGGCAGCACGATGCGCGAGATCCTCGGCAGCGTGACCCACGTGGCCGGCCTGATGAGTTCGATCGCCGATGCGGGCCGCGCGCAGAGCGGCGGCATCAGCCAGGTGCACGGTGCCATCTCGCAACTCGATGCGGTGACCCAGCAGAACGCGGCGCTGGTCGAGCAGGTGGCCGCCGCGGCGATGTCGCTGAAAGGCCAGTCCGGCCGGCTCAGCGAAGCCGTCGGCATCTTCCGCGTCGCGGCTTGACCCGTTGCCGCACAGGGCGGTGGACAAGCCGGGAGGCTTTGGTTCCAATGCGCCGATGAAGGCGAGGCCATGGGCCTGCCGGTGATGGTTCGATGACGTACGCAGACCGCGGAGGCCACGAAGGCGGACCTTGCAGGCTGCAGTTGGGGGTTCATGGCGAACATACAGACCGGGTCGCTGTTGCGCGGCCGGAGGCGGGGCGACGACCCGGACCGGCCGATCGAAGCGGCATTGATGCTGGACGAGGCGCACGAGGCCGTGATCGCGCAGTCGCATCAGCGCTGCCTGGCCATCGGGCTGTCGCGCATCCGTGCGCCGGAAATCCCGCCCTTTGTCGGCCGCGATCTGCTCGAGACGCTCGATCACAACCGGCGCTGGCTCTCGCTGGCGTTGCCGATGATGGAGATGCTGCATGCCGAGGTCGCCAGGACGCCGTGCATGGTGGTGTTGACCGACGCCCGCGGCACGGTCATCCATTCGCTCGGCGATGCGGCCTTCGAGGCCGAGGCCTCGCGGGTCGCGCTGCGGCCCGGGGTCAACTGGAGCGAGCCGGCCAAGGGCACCAACGGCATCGGTACGGCGCTGATGAGCGAAACGCCGATCCTCGTGCACGCGGAAGAGCACTTCCTCTACGCCAACCAGTTCCTGACCTCGTCGGCCACGCCGATCTTCGATCCCCGCGGCAACATCCTCGGCGTCCTCGACGTCACCGGCGACCGCGGTGGCTATCACAGGCACACGATGGGCCTGGTGCGGCTGGCGGCGCGCATGATCGAGAACGCGTATCTCGAGGAGGCCCTGCCCCACGTGCTGCTGCTGCATTTCCATGGCCGCGCGGAGCACCTGGGCGGATTGATGGACGGGCGGCTGGCGGTGCGCCGCGACGGGCAGATCGTCGGTGCGAATCCGGGTGCGATCGAGCAGCTGGGTCTGTCGCACGCTGCGCTGCGCACGCGCACGCTGGCATCGCTGTTCGGGATGGGCGTCGATGCGCTGGCCGACCACTTCCGCCGTGCCGACGCGGCGCCACTGATGCTGCACCGCCCCGATGGGGCGGCTTGCCATGCCCGCGCCTGTTTCGACTGGCCGCGCTGGCACGCCGTCGGCCGTCCGTATGCCGACATCTTCCCGGCTGCGCGACCCGCAGCATCCGAGCCGCCTCCCCCCGCTGCGCCGCAGGCGCAGGGCCTGCACCATCTCGAGACCGGCGATGGCCAGCTGCAGTCGGTCATCGGCAAGCTGCGCAAGATCGTCGACCGTGGCATCCCGCTGCTCATCGTCGGAGACACCGGCACCGGCAAGGAGCTGCTCGCGCGCGGCATGCATCAGGAGTCGTCGCGGGCCGCCAAGCCCTTCGTCGCGGTCAACTGTGCCTCGATACCGGAGACGCTGATCGAAGCCGAGCTGTTCGGCTACGCGCCGGGCGCCTTCACCGGCGCATGCTCCGAAGGGGCGCTGGGCAAGTTCGAGCAGGCCTGCGGCGGCAGCTTGTTCCTCGACGAGATCGGCGACATGCCGCTCGCCCTGCAGGGCCGCCTGCTGCGCGTGCTGCAGGAGCGCCGGCTGACGCCGCTGGGCAGCGAGCGCTCGGTCACCGTCGACGTGGCGCTGATCTGCGCGACGCATCGCGACCTGCTCGGCATGATCGAGGCCGGCAGCTTCCGCGAAGACCTGTACTACCGGCTCAACGGGCTGGTGGTGAAGCTGCCGCCGTTGCGGGAACGAAGCGACTTGCCGGCGCTGATCGAGCGTCTGCTGGGGCAGTTCGCCGGGCCGTCGGCGCTGCAGCTGGCGCAGGACGTGGCGCTGATGTTCGCCCGCTACGACTGGCCCGGCAACCTGCGCCAGCTCGCGAGCGTGCTGCGCACCGCCGCGGCGATGGTCGACGACAGCAGGATCATCGGCCGCGAGCACTTGTCGGACGACTTCCTCGAGGACTGCGAACGAGCCGCCCTCACGAGGCGCCCGCCGGCTGCAGGTGGCGCGCCGGTGCGGGGTGCCGGCATCGTGCCGCCGGCCACGATCAAGGAAGCCGAGGTCGAGACGATCCGGCGTGCGCTGGAAGCCGCGCGGGGCAACGTTTCGGCGGCCTCGAAGAGGCTCGAGATCAGCCGCAGCACGATCTATCGCAAGCTGCGTTTCTCAAGGAACCGAAGGGCCGCTCCCGAGGTTCCTTGACCCCCTCGGGGGGGCGGACTCGGCTTGCCGAGTCCTGGGGGCGCTCTCAAGGAACCGAAGGGCCGCTCCCGAGGTTCCTTGACCCCCTCGGGGGGCGGACTCGGCTTGCCGAGTCCTGGGGGCGCTCTCGCTCAGAGCAGACCGAGCAGCGAATCCAGCTGGCTGGTGCTGACGCCCGCCAGCGAGAGCGTCACGCGCGAGCCGATCTTGTTCAGGATCGCCAGCTGGCGGATCGACCATTCGGTCGGTTCGTCGTGCGTGCAGGTGAAGGCGCCGAACAGGCGGCCATTCAGCGCGAAGGCCGCAGCCATCAAAGAGATCAGGCCTCGGTCGAGGAACGGGCCATGGAAGAAGCTGCGCGTTGCCGGATGGACGCGCGCATCGTTGGCCAGCACGTGGCCGACGCGCTCCAACTCATCGAAATAGGCGCTGGCATCGTATTCGTCGCGATCCGCAACCATCAGCACACGATCCTCGGCCCGGTCGAACATGCCGAGGCAGCGCATGCGGCGGCCTTCCGGCGAGTTGAAGAACACCCAGAGGCCCGCGCGTGCGCAGCCGACCTGGGCGCTTGCGATGCGCAGGCATTGTTCGATGAAGTCCTCGCGGCTGAGATGGCCGCTGTTCAGCTGCGCGCAGAGTTCGTCGATCTGTCCAGCGAAGTTCAACGCCCGCTCCCTGTCGTCAAACACCAGGCCGGGAGGCATCGAGGCGGGAAGCGAAGGGGGTCGGACATGATGATCGTCTTTGCGAGTATCAGACGATATCGGCCGTTGATCGACGGACTGGAATCGACCGGCAGTACCGGCCGCTTCTGCGTGTTGCCTCTGTTGGCGAGGCGTGCGCCGCGCCGCAGAATGGCGGACCCATGTTGTCGAACAAGACCGAGGTTGGGATTCGTAAACGAGGTTTTCGCAGACTCGGCGCTGCCTGCTGCTGCCTGCTTTCGACTCAGGCTGTCGACGAGGCCTTCAGCCAGGGCACGACCCCGGCCTCCCGCCGTGAAGGCGCAGCCTCGGCCGAGCCGGTGATGCTGGACCGGACCTTCGTCGCCGGAACGCGGGCCAGCCTCGCGACCAGCCAGCAGATCAAGCGCGAATCGCTCGACGTGGTGGATTCGGTCGTCGCCGACGACGTGCTGAAGCTGCCCGATTTCAGCGTCACCGATGCGCTGCAGCGCGTCACCGGCGTGCAGATCGCGCGTGACCGCGGCGACGGTGCGGCCGTCACCATCCGCGGCCTCGCGCAGATGGAAACCACGCTGAACGGCCGCGAGATCTTCACCGCCGGCACCGGCCGCACGCTCGACTTCTCCGACATCCCGGCCGAGATGCTGGCCGAGATCCGAGTGCACAAGACTTTCTCGGCCGAGCAGATCGAAGGCGGTGTCGGTGGCTGGGTCGATCTGCGCACGCGCCGGCCGTTCGACTTCGCCGATGGCCGGACGGCCGTCTCGGTGCGCCGCCTGCATTCGAGCCTGGTGGGCGAGGACGCGAATCAGCTCTCGATGCTGTGGACCGACCGCTGGCGTTCGGCCTCGATCGGCGAATTCGGCGCGCTGATCAACGTCTCGCGCCAGGACCGCGCCTGGCGCGAGGATCAGAAGAGCACCGGCGCACCGGTCAACCGCGACGACCTGATCCCCGGCCGCAGCATCGCCGCGCCGAACGGGACTTCCGAGACATCCAGCCTCGGCCGGCGGGAGCGCACCGGCGCCTCGATCGTGCTGCAGTGGCGGCCCAGCGAAGCGGTCGAGCTGTATGCCGAGGGCGCGCTCGCCCGCTTCGTGACGCGGCAGGATTCGTATCAGATCAACGTGTCCGCGCCGCGCACCTTCCTGCCGGGCAGCGTGCAGCTCTTTCCCGGCACCGACGACCTGCAGCGCATCACCTGGACGAACGCGCCGATCTCGGTGCTGAGCTTCGCGCGCGACACGGTCGACCGTTCGCGGCAAGGCGCGTTCGGCGGCAGCTGGAGCGACGAAGACCTCAGCGTCAGGGCCGACCTGAGCTACGCCGACAGCCAGGACGACCTGTTCTTTTCCGGCCCGGTGCTGGGCGGGACGGCCGCGACCTTCAC
>Ga0207671_10002277_pt1 | contig 20767 bp, 15 predicted proteins | sample KBSC24metaG_FD_184352 | JGI IMG/M metagenome (GOLD analysis project Ga0207671, IMG submission 184352) | Corn rhizosphere microbial communities from Kellogg Biological Station, Michigan, USA - KBS C2-4 metaG (SPAdes) (version 2) | ecosystem: Host-associated > Plants > Roots > Rhizosphere > Soil... | reverse complement strand
GTGATGACCTCCATTCGCCCCATCTCCTGACCTCCTTCTGGACTCCAGAAGGAGACCGCAACAGGTCGAGACATCGACGGATACGCCGCGCGCGGCAACACGCGGCTCACCGGACGCTTACTTACAGTTGCATTCTCGTTCTGAGGTGAGCCCGTCTTGCTGCAGCTTGGTGAGCTCGTCTCCAGCATGACCAGGCGATGACGCAGGCAGGTTTGATCCGGCGCTGAGCGAGCTTGTTGGCGATGCGTCGGACCTCCTGGACGGACCAGCGGATCAGTTCCTGATGGTCGGCATCCTCGGTCTTTTTGGGGGCGTCGTGTTGTTGGCGCGGTATCGGACTACGGCCATCATGGCGAAGGCGAGCATCACGAGCGAGACGTGGCGATGCCAGCCGTGCCAGGATCGCGTCTCGTTATGGTCGAGGCCAAGTTCGTTCTTGGCGGTCTCGAAGCTGTCTTCGATCGCCCAGCGATGGCCTTCGACGGAAACAAGCGTCTGTATTCCTGTTCCGGCCGGGCACCAGGTCGTGAAGAAGGCGAGATCGCTGTCGCTGATGTTGCGCCGGATCAGGAGACCTCGGGTCCAAAGACCCGTCTTCGTCTCATCATATTCTTCCGCATCGAGATCGGCGAGTTCGCAATAGATCCAGTCGTGAAGCCGGGCACCCTTGGTGCCCGCACCGGCGGACAGGCGCTGCCATGCATCGGGCGCGATATCGCGGGCAATCTCTTCCGCCGTGCCGGCGACCGGCGGCTTGCCCGCCCAGGAGCCGAAATGATGGTCTGATTTGACGCCAAGGACGTAGCCCTTGCACGCACGCCGCAGCATGCCCTCGATGTCGCCTACGCCGTACACCGTGTCGGCAGCCACCCATGAGAACGGGACATCGACGGCCAGTGCCCGCCGGATCATGTCGATCGCCAGTGCGGGCTTGGTAGCGAAGGCGACAGTCTCGGGGACATGGGCCGCAGCAAGCCTTGCCGGGGCGGTCGTCCAGCTCTTGGGCAGATAGAGAGCGCGATCGATAAAGGCATGGCCACGAGCCGACACATAGGCTGCAAACACACCGATCTGGCAGTTGGTGATCTTGCCGGCCGAACCGGTATATTGTCGCGCGACACCGCACGATGCCTTGCCCTGCTTCAAAAAGCCGGTCTCATCGATAACCAGCACGCCCTCCGGCGTGGCGAGATGCTCCACGACATAGTCTCGCACGATGTCGCGCAGAGCGTCCGCATCCCATCTCCCGCGCCCCAGAATGGCCTGCTGTCGCCACGGACCGGGGTCTCCCGCCGCTTCCGCGCGCATCCAGCCTGTCTTGCGCCGCTCATCTCCCAGCAGGCCATCCAGGAACAGATTTGCCGACGCTGCTACCCGATCCTGCGTGAACAGGCTGCGCATCCGCGCCTTCACATCGCGCAGCGACGTCGCCCACAGCTCCAGTGTCGTCTCGATCGATGCGCCCGCCATCCACGGCCTCCTTACCATGGAGACCTATTGATTCAGAGTTTCGATCTATATGCAACTGTAATGCTAGGGTGTGAAATCCTACGATCCCAATGTAGGCATGCCGATATTCGGGCACGTAACGTATCTCGAACATCTGTCCCAAGCCTCCTTCGATGTCTCGACATAGGCGAACCGCTGGCCGTCGTCGGCCTTTTTATGCTGGCGTGAATTTGGTGCGACGGGTGCGTTATCGATGCCAAGATGCGTTTGTATCGTCTGGTTGGACCATGCGGGCGCATGCTCCAGACGGGTATCGGGTGAGCAAGGGCCTTCGAAAAATGGCTCCGATCGATAGTCAGAACAGGAATAAGCGAGAATGCCGAGAGTAACCTACCGGTCCCATGATGGCGCTGTTCGCGACGTCGAGGTGGCGTCGGGGCGATCGGTCATGCTTGGCGCAACGATGAACGGCGTTCCGGGGATCGACGCGGACTGCGGCGGAACACTGTCGTGTGCGACGTGCCACGTTTATGTCGATGGAGCGTGGCTGGATCGTCTGCCGGCGGTCGATGAGACGGAAAGCGACCTGCTCGAGAATGTTGCCTCGGAGCGTTGCGCCAACAGTCGTCTCAGCTGCCAGATCGTCGTGACGGACGCACTGGACGGCATTGCAGTGGACATACCGGAGCGCCAGTTCTGACGTGAGCGGCCTGGTCATTGTCGGCGGCTCCTACGCCGGGCTGAACATCGCCGCGTCGGCGCGGCAGAACGGCTATTCGGAAAGCATCACGATGCTGACCGATGAGGCCTATCTTCCCTATAATCGGCCGCCTTTGTCAAAAGGCTTCCTGCTGGGAGGCGTGGAACGGGAGACGTTGCCGCTGCGCGGGGAGGCATTCTATCGCGACAATGAGATCGAGGTAATCTTCGGAGCTCGCGCAACTCAGATTGACCGCGCGGGGTATGTCGATACGGTCAAGGGGCGCTTCGACTTTGGCCAGCTGGCGATCGCAACCGGCACCCGTGCCAAGCTGCTTCCGCTCCCGGGTGCCGATCTGGACGGCGTGGTTACGTTGCGCTCGCTCGCCGATGCGGAGGATATTCGCGAGCGACTTCCCCGCGCTGGATCCGTGGTGGTGGTCGGAGGCGGCTTCATTGGTCTCGAACTTGCCGCCTCGATGGTCAAGTCAGGCCTCCAGGTGACCGTCGTTGAGGGCCTTGATCGCGTGCTTGCGCGGGTGATGGGCCAGACAATGTCGCGATACATCGAGGCTGAGTTTGCTCGTCAAGGCGTGCACGTTCTCTGCCGCTCAGGGTTAGAATGCATCGAAGGGCGCGATGGCCGCGTCAGTGCGGTTTGTACTACTGATGGCCTCCGGCACCCAGCTGATCTGGTGGTGCTGGCAGTGGGGGCGGTGCCGAACATCGAGTTGGCTGACCATCTGGGACTGGCCAGTTCCGCCGGAGTGCTGGTCGATGCGCACGGACGCACCGCGGATCCGCGCATCTTTTCCGCCGGAGACTGTGCCTTCGGGATGAACCATTTCGCTGGTCGGTCGATCAGGCTCGAATCGGTCCAGAACGCTACAGATCAGGGCAAAGCAGCGGGGGCAGCAATCGCTGGGCGCGAGATCGTCAACGGCAGCGTCCCCTGGTTCTGGTCGGATCAGTTCGCCATGAAGCTGCAAATGGTCGGCCTCGCGCAGGGCGCGGAGCGTGAAGTCGTGCGCGGCTCGATCGAGAGTGGGAAATTCTCGATATTCTATATGCGCGGCACGCGGATCGTCGCAATCGACTCCGTCAACAGTGTCTCAGACCATGTGCTCGGCCGCAAGCTGCTTGCCGCGGATCATTCCGTATCCGATGCCGAGGTCGCCGACATCGATTTCAACCTCCGTTCGCTGCTTTCCTGATCCAATCGCCGAAACTTGTGATGCCTTAGTCCAATGGGACGAAGGCATGGTGTTGAGGTGGTGGGAGTGTTGGTTTTGCGTGGATGTGAAGGTTTGGAGGATGACGGTGTCGAGCGGCGAAGCGGCGGGTTTGCTGATCAAGGGCGGTCGAGTGGTGGACGGTACGGGGTCTTTGCCGTATGCGGCGGACGTACGGGTTCGCGACGGTCGGATCGTGGAGATCGGGGCGGATCTGGCGGCGGGATCGGACACGGTGCATGATGCGTCCGGCTGCTACGTGACGCCGGGCCTCATCGACACGCACACGCATTATGACGGGTCGCTGTTCTGGGATCCGACCTGCGATCCGATCGTGCAGCATGGGGTGACGACGCTGCTGATCGGCAACTGCGGCCTGGGTCTGGCGCCGGTGCGCAAGGAGCAGGTGGGCAATCTGGCGCATCTGTTCAGCTATATCGAGGATCTGCCGCGCGACGTGTTCGAGGCGGAGATTCCGTGGAACTGGGAGACCTATCCCGATTATGCGCGCGAGATGGCGTCGCGTTCGTTCGGGGTGAACATCGTGTCGCTGGTGAGCCATTCGCTGCTGCGGACCTACGAGGTGGGCGATGAGGCATGGAAGCGGGCGTCGACGAAGGACGAGGCATCTCGGATCGCGCTGGCCTATGATGAAGCGCTGAAGGCGGGCGCGTTCGGCTTCTCGACATCGCGCTTCGACCGCAGCCCGGCGGGCGATCTGGTGCCGAGCTTCTACGGCGACAAGGACGAACTGGACGCTTTGTTCGCGGTGACGGCGAAGCACAAGGGTCTGGTGCAGATCATCCCGGACATGGGCGATATCGACCAGCAGGAGCGCGACCTGCGCGAGATGGGCGACTATTCGGCGCGCCACGGCGGCGTGCCGGTCATCTCGAACGGCATCTACCAGCGGCCCGACGATCCGGATTACGCGCCGCGTCTGGTCGGTGTCGGCAAGGACATCCAGGCGAAGGGGGGCAATTTCTTCTTCCTCGCCTCGCCGCGCTCGATCGAGCTGCTGATCGGTTTCCACCAGTGCATGAACTTCATCTACGTGCCGGCATGGAACGCGGTGGTGCAGCCCGACATGGCGCTCGACGAGAAGAAGCGGCGACTGGCGGACCCGGAGTGGCGCGAGCAGGCGCGCGCTGACTGGGACGCGGTGAAGGAAGGCTTCCCGAGCGGGGGCATGGCGCGGCTGTTCCGCATCGTGAAGGTCGGCCGGCCCGACTATGAGCAGCATCTCGGCCAGACCTTTGCCACGATCCTCGATGAACGCGGCGGACATCCATCGGACGTGCTGGCCGACTGGGTGCTGGAGAACGAGTTCGAGGCGGAGTTCGTCTATCCCTTCACCAACACCGACGTGGCCGAGGTGGGCGAGTTGCTCGCCTCCGAGGTGAGCCTGATCAGCGCCAGCGACGCGGGCGCGCACATCGGCATGTTCGACGGGGCGGGCGACGCGACGCTTGTTCTCACCCGCCACGTCCGCGACCGGCCGGACATGACCCTGGAGACGGCTGTGAAGCGGATGACCGCCGACCAGGCGGCGCTGCTCGGGCTCAAGGATCGCGGCACGATCGAAGTGGGCGCGATCGCCGACATCGCGGTGTTCGATCTCGAAAGGCTGCACTGGGACGTCGAGAAGAAGGTCCACGACATACCCGGAGGCCGCCCCCGCTTCCGCAGACCCGAAGGCGGCTTCCGATACACCTTCGTGGGCGGCGTCCTCGCACAGGAAAACGGCACACCCACAGGACAACTCCCAGCCAAATTCCTCACCCAAAACGACCGTATCGCAGCCTGAACCTGTTCGGATATTCCTATGTACCAGGCAGCGATCTTCGAAGAAGCCGGACAACCGCTTTCCGTCCGGAAATTGCCGGACCTAGCTCCTGGAGAACACCAGCTGCTGGTCAAAGTACATCGCTGCGGGATCTGCGGCAGTGACCTGCACATGACTCAAGGTCACGGTTACACAGTCCCTTCTGGTACCGTTCTTGGCCATGAGTTCACCGGAGAAGTGGTCGGAACCGGGAAGGGCGATATGCCTTTCGGCCTGGGAGATGTCGTCGTCGCCATGCCCATCTCCGGGTGTGGGGGATGCGGTACCTGCCTGGCCGGAGAGCCTGCTTATTGCGAGTCCATCTCATATCTTTTCGGCGGCTATGCGGAGTTCGCGCTGGTCAGTTCCCATACCGCCAGCCTCTTGCCGAGCCGTGTATCCGCGGCTGACGGGGCGCTGACCGAGCCATTGGCAGTGGCGCTTCACGGCGTCGCCATGGCGCAGATCCGACCGGGCGCTCGCGTGTTGATCCAGGGCGCGGGGCCCATCGGCCTTGCTGCACTCTTCTGGGCGCACAGGCTGGGCGCGGGGCGTGTCGATGTGGTCGAAGGGGCGCCCGTGCGCGCTGATCTAGCCCGGCGGATGGGCGCGCATACGGTTCATGTACCGCAACCGCTTGATGAGCCGCAATCCACGCCCATAGACCCGGATGGGCTCTACGATGTCGTCATCGAGTGCGTCGGGCGCCCGGGCATTCTTGGCCAGGCGATCGCTCGAGCTTGTCGACGAGGAACGATCGTATCGCTTGGATACTGTTTCCTCGGCGACCCGATCGTACCCGCACTCGCCGGCGGCCGAGAGATCAGAATGCTGTTTCCTCAGCTCTACACGATGCAGGAATTTCGCTGGGCACTCGATGTGCTCGACCAGGGCGCAGTAGAGCCTCGCGAAATGCTCACTCGGACGGTTTCGCTCGACGAACTGCCCGAAGCGTTTGAGAAACTGCGCGGCAATCCCGCTCAGTGTAAGGTCGTCGTCGATCCATCCGGCGAGCTACGCCCATGAAGGCGGGCTTGAACAAGATGGATATTGCGGCCGATTTCCGTTCCGCCATGCGTCGTCTTGCGTCTGCGGTCGGTGTCGTCACGGCGATCGGGGAGGATGGCCCTACAGGCATGGCGGCAACGTCGATCACCTCGATGACGGCCGATCCTCCATCCGTGCTCGTTTGCGTGAATCGCACTGCGAGCATTCACGCCTGCCTGAGCGTCGGCGCGCCGTTCAACATCTCCATCCTGTCCCATCATCAGAGCGACGTCTCCGCCGCCTTCGGCGGAAAGCTTGCGCGGGAGCTACGCTTCACCATCGGCTGCTGGACGCCGGATTTTCGGGGGCTTGCGATGCTCGACGAAGCGCAGGCAAACCTCTGCTGCACGGCGGATGTGATCATGCCCTATGGCACGCATAGCGTCGTTATCGGCAAGGTGGAGGCGGTGCGGCTGTCCGGCGTTGTGAAACCCCTCATCTATCAGGATGGTCAATATTTATGACGAACCGAACCCTCGCGCGTGCCGAGCGTCACTCCGAAGAGCTTTATCGCGCTCTTCGCGATCATCGAACACTCGCTCCGCTGATCGCGCGAGACCCCGACCTGACTATAGACGACGCCTATGCTATCTCGCTCGGCGCGCTTGCGCGGCGGCAGGCGGACGGAGAGCGCATCGTCGGCAAAAAGATTGGCGTGACGTCCAAAGCGGTGCAGGACATGCTGGGCGTGCACCAGCCGGATTTTGGTTTCCTCACCGATCACATGTGGATCGAGGGTGACATCAATATCGCCGCTACCGGGCTGATCCAGCCGCGCGCCGAGGCTGAGATTGCGTTCATTCTGAAGAGCGACCTGAACGGTCCAGGTGTAACCGCAAAGGATGTGCTGGACGCCACCGAGAGTATCGCGCCCTGCTTCGAGATTGTCGACAGCCGGATCGATGATTGGAAAATTTCGATCGTGGATACGGTTGCCGACAATGCTTCGTGCGGTGTCTTCGTGCTCGGCGAGGCGCGCGCCGATCCGCGAGATTTCGATCTGCCGGCGCTGCGTGTCACGGTTACAAAGAACGGTCAGCCATTGTCAGAGGGCTATGGTTCGGCGGTGCAGGGTTCTCCCCTTCAGGCGGTGGCGTGGCTCGCCAACACGCTCGGGGGCTATGGCGTGACGCTCGACAAGGGCGACGTGATCCTGTCCGGCTCGCTGGTGCCGCTCGCGCCGGCGAAGGCCGGAGATAGTTTCGAGATGGAGTTGCACGGGGTCGGGCGCTGCGCCGCCCGGTTCGTCTGAGGAGATTACGACGTGGGCAAGATCAAGGCGGCCATCATCGGATCGGGCAATATCGGCACCGACCTGATGATCAAGATGGTCAAATATCCGCAAAACATGGAGTTGGCGGCGGTCGTCGGCATCGACGAGAAGTCAGAAGGCTTGGCGATGGCCCGCGAGCGCGGCGTCGCGACCACGCACGAGGGGCTGGACGGCCTTAGGGCGATGGCCGTCTATCCCGAGATCGGCATCGTCTTCGACGCGACGTCCGCCTACGCCCACAAGGTTCATGACGCGGCGCTGCGCGCGGATGGAAAGCTAGTGGTGGACCTGACCCCGGCGGCGATCGGTCCGTTCACCATTCCACCCGTCAATATCCACGAGCATCTTGAAGCCTCCAACGTCAACATGGTCACGTGCGGTGGTCAGGCGACGATTCCGATGGTGGCGGCGGTGAGCCAGGTCGCACGCGTCATATATGCCGAGATCGTCGCATCGGTTTCCTCGCGATCCGCGGGGCCAGGTACTCGCGCCAATATCGACGAGTTCACCCGCACAACGGCGGCGGCGATCGAGAAAGTGGGCGGTGCCGAAAAAGGCAAGGCGATCATCATTCTGAACCCGGCCGAGCCGCCGATGATCATGCGCGACACAATCTTTACGCTTTCCGAAGGAGCCGATGAGGAAACGGTCCGCGCGTCCGTGAAAGCGATGGTTGAAAAAGTGCAAAGCTACGTGCCGGGCTACCGCCTGAAGCAGGAGGTGCAGTTCGAGCGCTTCGGCGACAACAACAAACTGAAGATCCCCGGTCGCGGCGAGTTCACCGGCCTCAAGACTTCGATATTCCTCGAGGTGGAGGGGGCAGGCGACTACCTGCCGAGCTACTCTGGGAATCTCGATATCATGACGGCCGCCGCCAAGGCGACCGGTGAATTAATGGCCGGGAAGATCCTCGAAAAGCGTAAGGTGGCGGCATGACCTTCGACGTCAATACTCAGAAGCTCTACATCCAGGACGTGACGCTGCGCGATGGCATGCACGCCATCCGTCATATGTACGGGGTCGATCATGTCGCCGCGATCGCCAAGGCGCTCGACGAAGCAGGGGTGGATGCGATCGAGGTGGCGCACGGCGATGGCCTCAACGGTGCCAGCTTCAACTACGGGTTCGGAGCCCATACGGATTGGGAATGGCTGGAGGCGGTCGCCGCTGTGCTCAAGCGCTCTGTGTTGACCACGCTCATCCTGCCGGGCGTCGGCACCGTCGACGAGCTAAAGCGCGCCTATGATCTCGGCGTGCGCTCGGTGCGCGTCGCGACGCACTGCACTGAGGCTGATGTGTCGAAGCAGCATATCGGGATCGCGCGCGATCTCGGTATGGACGTGGCAGGCTTCCTGATGATGAGCCATATGATCGAGGCCGATGCGCTCGCGCAGCAGGCGTCGCTCATGGAGAGTTACGGTGCACAATGCGTCTATGTCACCGACAGCGGCGGTGCGCTCGACATGGACGGAGTGCGTGAGCGACTGCGTGCCTATGACAGGGTGCTAAAATCCGAGACCCAACGCGGTATCCATGCCCACCACAATCTCTCGCTTGGCGTCGCCAATTCGATCGTTGCTGCACAGGAAGGTGCGGTGCGTATCGATGCAAGCCTCGCCGGAATGGGGGCGGGCGCAGGCAACGCGCCGCTTGAGGTATTTATCGCCGCAGCCGACCGTAAGGGCTGGAACCACGGCTGCGATGTAATGGCGCTGATGGACGCGGCGGAAGATCTGGTACGTCCGCTGCAGGATCGTCCCGTCCGTGTCGATCGCGAGACGCTCGCGCTTGGTTATGCCGGCGTGTATTCGAGCTTTCTGCGCCATGCCGAGAAGGCGGCTGCCGATTATGGCCTCGACACGCGCACGATCCTTGTCGAACTCGGCCGCCGCAAGATGGTAGGCGGCCAGGAGGACATGATCGTAGATGTCGCGCTCGACATGCTCAAGGAACGCGATGCTGCCTAGCCGCCGTCGCGGGTAGCGCGTGGGACATGACGGGAAGCCTCAGATGAGCGGTAATCCTGACGATGCTTCGGCGTCAGGGGCGGCGGAAGTCGTCCGCTTCCTGAAGGACAGAGGTCTGAAACATGTTTTCGGCCTGCCCGGCTCGTCGCTGGTATCTCTGCTTGCGGAACTGGAAAAAACCGACCTGCGCATCGTTCCGACGATACATGAGGCGGTCACGGTCGCCGCAGCCGATGGCTATGCGCGCGTGGCGGGTTTCGGTGCAGCCTATCTATACATGGTTCCCGGCGTGGCCAACGGGCTCGCCAACCTGTACAATGCATGGCGGGACGAAAGTCCCTTGCTGGTTCTCGCCTCGCAGCAAGCATCGACCTTGCGGACCCGTGAGGGGACTATAGGTGAGGGCGACCTGGCGCCGCTCGTCCAGCCCTTTACCCGCCATGCCCGCGAATTGAGCGTGGGAATGCCGGTCTACCACCATCTGGCGGCAGCGGCGCGCGCCGCCATCGGTTGTCCCTCCGGTCCGAGTTTTGTCGCTCTACCTGAAGACGTCCTTGAGGCATCGGCGCCGGTACGCGTTGTACCTGCGACGCACCGCCTCCCGGCAGGGGCGCCCGCTATCGAAGAAATTGTGGAGCGGCTTGCCTCAGCTCGGCGGCCACTGCTCGTCGTTGGCGGCCAAGTTCGCCGCTATGGAGGCTCGAGAGCTCTCGAAAACCTTGCCGCGCGGCATTCAATCGCAGTCGCGTCGGAGCCGGGGTTCAACGATCGCCTCGCCGTGGCGCCTGCGCATGAATGCTGGATCGGCAGCGCGACCGGAACCGCCGGCGGATTCGCTGAGCAGCAGGCAGACATGGTCATCGTCCTTGGTGCCCGGTTCATCGCCGAGGGGCATCCCCGCGATCAACCTTATTTCCCATCGGCGAAGTTCGTGGCGCATGTCAATGCGGACCCCGCGAAGCTGGAGGAGACCTATGTCGCGAACTGGTCGTCGGCGTGCGATCCGGCGGCATTTTTGAGGGCACTCGATGCGGCGCTCGATAAGCCACCTTGTGATCAGCTGCTCCAGGAGCGGTGCGATTTCATACGTTCCTGTCGCAACGTACGGATGCCGGATCATCCTTTCGCGCGCAGCCTTGCGGCTTACGGGCAGGCGCTCGGCGCGATCCATGACGCGATGGATCGTGGCTGGCTCGTCGATGAATCTGTTATGGGATCTGTCGCGCTGATCAATTCTTTGAGGTCGGGCGATGGCCGGCGCTATGTCGGCTCGACCGGCGCATCGCTGGGCTGGGGCACAGGCGCGGCGGTCGGTGTGGCTTTAGCGTCTGCCGAGCCGGTCACCTGCGTTTTGGGCGATGGGGCATTGCGCTTCGGATTGCACGGGCTGTGGACGGCCGTAGAACAACGGTTGCCGATCACGTTTGTTATCCTCGACAATGGCGGCTACGGGTCCACCCGATATTTCGCTCGGCAGTATGCCGGCCGCCAAGGGGTCGGTCACAACAGTGCGACGCCGGCTTATGCTGGGATGGATTTTCGCTATGCGGGCTCCACAGTAGAGGGAATCCTGCGTGGATTCGGGGTAGTCTGTCCCGATCCCGTCGAGCATGGGAACGTCCGCGAGGCGATCGAGGCGGCTTGGGCGTCGGCCGATGGTGGCCCCAACGCCGTTGTGATACGGTTGCCGTTCGGTCCGTAAGGTCCGGCGAGCGGTGCCATCTGTGCCGAGAGGGCTGAACAATGCTTGGAGCAGGAGCGGTTTATGCAGGGAATGGGAGAAAATTGTCCGTTTGCATTCAATTTCGACGAAAAAACGTTTAACGTCGGCGACACGGTCAGTTATCGTGTGACGGGAAGTCTCGCTGATTTTCCGTTCGTAGGCACGCTGATCGAGGTCCATGACGATCATGTCGTCATCAGCGCCGATCCTCGCGATCCATCCAGCCGTATGCGCGGAACACGGGAGAGCCGTCCCGTCGTAGCCGAGGCGGATATCTAGGTCGGGCAGCGCGCCCATCGACGGCGTCCCAGGAAACACGCCCCAGCAAGCGTTCTCGTCTTTTCGGACGAAGGCCGATTTACCGTCCGCTGCTAGGCCCGAAGAGTAATTTCGCCCTGCGAGGACGCACTGCATGTTCACCCCGACCAACGAGCTTTCGCAAGCCAAGCTCGACAACCTCATCGAGAATTTCGATCATCACGGCTTTGATTATCGCACGCACTCGATCGACATCCTGATGCACATGCAGAACAAGACCCCGTTTGCGCACGCGCCGAGCTGGGGTGGTTTCTGGGTCGCGACCAAGGCCGAGGACTGTCTGGAGGTCGCCAAGAACGTCGATGTATTCTCGAACTGGCCCGCAGAGGTAATTCCGGCGCTTGAGCCGACGCTGATGATCCCGATCAATGTCGACCCGCCGCTCCTCTACGACTATCGTGGCATCCTCAATCCGCTGTTCGCGCCAAACAAGGTCAAGGCGCATGCGGCGTATGTTCGCCAGTTGGCTGAGGACATGATGGACAGGATCGTCGCAAATGGCGGTGGCGATCTAAAATGGGATTATGCTCTTCCGCTCACTGGAATGGTCACCTTGAAGGTAGCCGGGCTGAAGGACGAAGACTGGAAGATCTTCGGGCCGCCCCTCCACGACCTCGTCTACAGCCGGCAGCCGATGGATGAGCGGCTGAAGGCGATGGCCGCGATGATCGAATATATGCGATCGGAGATACGTCGCCTTAAGGACGATCCGGTTCCCGGCAGCGTGATCGAATATCTTCACAACGTCGATATGGCCGGGCGCAAGCTGCGTCTCGATGAGATCGATAGCATCATCCTCATCATGTTGGGCGGCGGCCTTGACACCACGCAGGCGTTGTTCAGCATGGTTTCCGTATATCTCGGCCGCAATACGGACCGCCGAAGGGAGTTGGTCGAGCATCCCGAGCTTCTCGACAATGCGATCGAAGAGTTTCTCCGGGTTTTCCCGCCCACTCAAGGCAATTCGCGACGCGCCACGAAGGACATCGAGGTCGCCGGCCATACGATCAAGGCCGAAGAGCACGTCTTCATGTCCTACGCAGCCGCCAATCGCGACCCGGACGAATATGAAAATCCGCACGAGATCGATTTTCGGCGCGAGAACATCCGTCATCTTTCGTTCGGCGTGGGCCCGCACCGTTGCCTCGGTTCGCATCTTGCCCGCCTCGAGGCGCGCACGATGTTGCAGGTGCTGTTCGAGAAAGCTCCGGACTATCATCTCGTCGAGGAAGGCGTCGAACTCGCCGACGACATCGGCACCATAGCCGGATTCGGCCGCGTTCAGGTCAAGATCTGAGCTTCAAGGACAATCGGGAGCATTATAATGGCAACCGCCAAGGAATATGGTCTCGGCGAATTCACCTTCCCGCGGGGATGGTTCATGGTCGCCGATGCATCGAAGGTCACGCAAAGTCCGCACAACGTCCGATTTTTCGGGCGCGATATGGTTATGTATCGAGGCGAAAGCGGCAAGGTGTATATGGTTGGCGCCTATTGCCCGCATATGCGGACGCATATCGGCAAGAGCCGCACGTCATTCATGGCGCAGCGCGGCGATCAGATTCAGGGCGAATCGATCCAATGCCCCTATCATGCCTGGCGGTTCGGCCCGGACGGGAAGTGCAATCACATTCCTTATTCCGATACGATTCCGCCAAAGGCGGAACTTGGTGCCTATCCGGTCGTGGAACGCTATGGCGCGATCTTCTACTGGCACGACGCCGAGGGAGGTGAGCCCGATTATGACATTCCAGCGATCCCTGAATGGGATGATCCCCATTACGTCCGCTGGGAGTTCGACGAGCTCGGGGCAATGGATCTCCATCAGATCGAAGTGGTCGACAATATCTGTGATGTTCAACATCTTTATCCGATTCATGCCTCCCACCAGGACTATTTCGAGACGATCATTCGAGGTCATCAGGTTTGGCAGCTGATGGGCGGAAAGCATGAGCTGCTGGGCGCAGATGCTGGAATATCGGAATTCAATACGTATTACACTGGTCCGGGCATTCTGATTTCGCGCTATATCGCGGACAACGACAATGACTCCATCATGTATATCACCCACACTCCGATCGACGACGGCTCGGTGTACGTCTGGCATGCTGTGCTCAGCAAAGTCGCCGATCGCCCCCCGACCGCCGATGATGTGGCGCAGGCGAAGGCGCAGCAAAAGTTGAGCTGCGAGGCGTTCGAAGCGGATTTTGAGATATGGTCGAACAAATTGCCCTGCTTCCGGCCCATGCAGATGCCCGGAGACGGGAACTTTCTTAAGGTACGGACTTGGTACAAGCAGTTTTACAATCCGCGGGCCGATCTTCCCGGCATCCTGTCCCGCTGCGAGGGCAAGTATAAGGTCCCGGGAATGCCCGACGCGCGCGAGGGAAATGCGCGCAGGGAGATTCAGGAAGCCGTGCCAGCCGAATGATGATGGCGGACGCCATACAAACGGCCGCCGCGAAGGAGCCTAGTTACATGACATACAGGATCGTGATCGACAAACCGCAATGCGTCGGCCACGCGCGTTGCGCCAATGTGGCGCCTCACCTCTACAAGCTCGACGAAAACGGCTATATTCTAGCCGAGGGATTTGATGTGCCCCAGGGAGAGGAATTGGCGGCGTTCCGTGGGTCCAAAGCGTGTCCCGAACGAGTTATCAAGATGTTCGACGAGGATGGCCAAGAAGTCCGAAGATCGCCGACGGCTGCCTGATCGATCCGCGACCGTCGATCGGTACGATCGACTTTCAGTGGTTTTTGAGAAGTTCATACTAGGGGCGCGGAGGTGATTAAATCTCCGCGCCTTTGATATTTGCAAATCAGGCTGCTTTCTTGGGGATCATGCCGTTTGGATCGATGACGAACTTTTTGGCAGCCCCGTGATCGAACACCTCGTAGCCCGTTGGCGCTTCGTCGAGCGAGATGACCTCGACGTTGCAGACCTTGGCGATGGGCAGTCGATCCCACAGGATTGCCTGCATAAGCTGGCGGTTATATTTGACGACCGGCGTCTGGCCGGTGAAGAAAGCGTGGCTTTTTGCCCAGCCAAGGCCAAACCGGATCGAGAGACTGCCGATTTTGGCCGCCTCGTCGACACCGCCGGGATCCCCGGTCACGTAGAGGCCCGGGATGCCGATGCGTCCGGAGGCCCGCGTCACCTGCATCAAGGCGTTGAGAACGGTTGCCGGCGCTTCATGCGATGAGTCGGCGCCGTGTCCACGTGCTTCAAAACCGACGGCGTCGATGGCGCAGTCAACCTCCGGCACTCCCAAGATCTGGGCGATCTGCTCACCGAGATCGGCATGCTCGGACAGATCGACCGTCTGGAAGCCCATGGCGCGCGCGTGTGCCAGCCGATCCTTGTTCATGTCGCCAACGATCGTGCACGCTGCGCCAAGCAGGTCGCAGGACGCCGCAGCCGCCATGCCGACCGGGCCCGCACCCGCAACATAGACGGTCGATCCCGGCCCGACGCCGGCGTTGACCGCACCGTGGAAGCCCGTCGGCAGGATGTCGGACAGGCAGGTCAGGTCGCGGATCTTTTCCATCGCTTGATCGCGGTCCGGAAACTTCAGCAGGTTGAAGTCGGCATAAGGCACCATGACGTAATTCGCCTGCCCCCCGATCCAGCCGCCCATGTCGACGTAGCCATAGGCCGCACCCGCGCGATCGGGATTGGTGTTGAGGCAGACGCCGGTGGCCTGCTCCTTACAGGTTCTGCAACGGCCACAGGCGACGTTGAACGGTACCGAGACGATGTCGCCCTTCTGTAGGAAATCGACGCCGCTTCCCGCCTCGACGATTTCACCGGTAATTTCATGGCCCAGGACCAAACCGGTCGGAGCGGTGGTCCGGCCCCGGACCATGTGCTGGTCGGACCCGCAGATATTGGTCGAGACAACCTTCAGGATCACGCCGTGATCAATCTTCTTGCCCTGCGGGGTTTCCATCTTTGGATCACCGATGTCCATGACCTCAACCTTGTTGGGGCCGAGATAGACTACCCCTCGATTACTGCTCATGTCTCTCTCTCCTAGCTTGTTGTTCAGGCTGCGATACGGTCGTTTTGGGTGAGGAATTTGGCTGGGAGTTGTCCTGTGGGTGTGCCGTTTTCCTGTGCGAGGACGCCGCCCACGAAGGTGTATCGGAAGCCGCCTTCGGGTCTGCGGAAGCGGGGGCGGCCTCCGGGTATGTCGTGGACCTTCTTCTCGACGTCCCAGTGCAGCCTTTCGAGATCGAACACCGCGATGTCGGCGATCGCGCCCACTTCGATCGTGCCGCGATCCTTGAGCCCGAGCAGCGCCGCCTGGTCGGCGGTCATCCGCTTCACAGCCGTCTCCAGGGTCATGTCCGGCCGGTCGCGGACGTGGCGGGTGAGAACAAGCGTCGCGTCGCCCGCCCCGTCGAACATGCCGATGTGCGCGCCCGCGTCGCTGGCGCTGATCAGGCTCACCTCGGAGGCGAGCAACTCGCCCACCTCGGCCACGTCGGTGTTGGTGAAGGGATAGACGAACTCCGCCTCGAACTCGTTCTCCAGCACCCAGTCGGCCAGCACGTCCGATGGATGTCCGCCGCGTTCATCGAGGATCGTGGCAAAGGTCTGGCCGAGATGCTGCTCATAGTCGGGCCGGCCGACCTTCACGATGCGGAACAGCCGCGCCATGCCCCCGCTCGGGAAGCCTTCCTTCACCGCGTCCCAGTCAGCGCGCGCCTGCTCGCGCCACTCCGGGTCCGCCAGTCGCCGCTTCTTCTCGTCGAGCGCCATGTCGGGCTGCACCACCGCGTTCCATGCCGGCACGTAGATGAAGTTCATGCACTGGTGGAAACCGATCAGCAGCTCGATCGAGCGCGGCGAGGCGAGGAAGAAGAAATTGCCCCCCTTCGCCTGGATGTCCTTGCCGACACCGACCAGACGCGGCGCGTAATCCGGATCGTCGGGCCGCTGGTAGATGCCGTTCGAGATGACCGGCACGCCGCCGTGGCGCGCCGAATAGTCGCCCATCTCGCGCAGGTCGCGCTCCTGCTGGTCGATATCGCCCATGTCCGGGATGATCTGCACCAGACCCTTGTGCTTCGCCGTCACCGCGAACAAAGCGTCCAGTTCGTCCTTGTCGCCGTAGAAGCTCGGCACCAGATCGCCCGCCGGGCTGCGGTCGAAGCGCGATGTCGAGAAGCCGAACGCGCCCGCCTTCAGCGCTTCATCATAGGCCAGCGCGATCCGAGATGCCTCGTCCTTCGTCGACGCCCGCTTCCATGCCTCATCGCCCACCTCGTAGGTCCGCAGCAGCGAATGGCTCACCAGCGACACGATGTTCACCCCGAACGAACGCGACGCCATCTCGCGCGCATAATCGGGATAGGTCTCCCAGTTCCACGGAATCTCCGCCTCGAACACGTCGCGCGGCAGATCCTCGATATAGCTGAACAGATGCGCCAGATTGCCCACCTGCTCCTTGCGCACCGGCGCCAGACCCAGGCCGCAGTTGCCGATCAGCAGCGTCGTCACCCCATGCTGCACGATCGGATCGCAGGTCGGATCCCAGAACAGCGACCCGTCATAATGCGTGTGCGTGTCGATGAGGCCCGGCGTCACGTAGCAGCCGGACGCATCATGCACCGTGTCCGATCCCGCCGCCAGATCCGCCCCGATCTCCACGATCCGACCGTCGCGAACCCGTACGTCCGCCGCATACGGCAAAGACCCCGTACCGTCCACCACTCGACCGCCCTTGATCAGCAAACCCGCCGCTTCGCCGCTCGACACCGTCATCCTCCAAACCTTCACATCCACGCAAAACCAACACTCCCACCACCTCAACACCATGCCTTCGTCCCATTGGACTAAGGCATCACAAGTTTCGGCGATTGGATCAGGAAAGCAGCGAACGGAGGTTGAAATCGATGTCGGCGACCTCGGCATCGGATACGGAATGATCCGCGGCAAGCAGCTTGCGGCCGAGCACATGGTCTGAGACACTGTTGACGGAGTCGATTGCGACGATCCGCGTGCCGCGCATATAGAATATCGAGAATTTCCCACTCTCGATCGAGCCGCGCACGACTTCACGCTCCGCGCCCTGCGCGAGGCCGACCATTTGCAGCTTCATGGCGAACTGATCCGACCAGAACCAGGGGACGCTGCCGTTGACGATCTCGCGCCCAGCGATTGCTGCCCCCGCTGCTTTGCCCTGATCTGTAGCGTTCTGGACCGATTCGAGCCTGATCGACCGACCAGCGAAATGGTTCATCCCGAAGGCACAGTCTCCGGCGGAAAAGATGCGCGGATCCGCGGTGCGTCCGTGCGCATCGACCAGCACTCCGGCGGAACTGGCCAGTCCCAGATGGTCAGCCAACTCGATGTTCGGCACCGCCCCCACTGCCAGCACCACCAGATCAGCTGGGTGCCGGAGGCCATCAGTAGTACAAACCGCACTGACGCGGCCATCGCGCCCTTCGATGCATTCTAACCCTGAGCGGCAGAGAACGTGCACGCCTTGACGAGCAAACTCAGCCTCGATGTATCGCGACATTGTCTGGCCCATCACCCGCGCAAGCACGCGATCAAGGCCCTCAACGACGGTCACCTGGAGGCCTGACTTGACCATCGAGGCGGCAAGTTCGAGACCAATGAAGCCGCCTCCGACCACCACCACGGATCCAGCGCGGGGAAGTCGCTCGCGAATATCCTCCGCATCGGCGAGCGAGCGCAACGTAACCACGCCGTCCAGATCGGCACCCGGGAGCGGAAGCAGCTTGGCACGGGTGCCGGTTGCGATCGCCAGCTGGCCAAAGTCGAAGCGCCCCTTGACCGTATCGACATACCCCGCGCGGTCAATCTGAGTTGCGCGAGCTCCGAAGATTACCTCGATCTCATTGTCGCGATAGAATGCCTCCCCGCGCAGCGGCAACGTCTCCCGTTCCACGCCTCCCAGCAGGAAGCCTTTTGACAAAGGCGGCCGATTATAGGGAAGATAGGCCTCATCGGTCAGCATCGTGATGCTTTCCGAATAGCCGTTCTGCCGCGCCGACGCGGCGATGTTCAGCCCGGCGTAGGAGCCGCCGACAATGACCAGGCCGCTCACGTCAGAACTGGCGCTCCGGTATGTCCACTGCAATGCCGTCCAGTGCGTCCGTCACGACGATCTGGCAGCTGAGACGACTGTTGGCGCAACGCTCCGAGGCAACATTCTCGAGCAGGTCGCTTTCCGTCTCATCGACCGCCGGCAGACGATCCAGCCACGCTCCATCGACATAAACGTGGCACGTCGCACACGACAGTGTTCCGCCGCAGTCCGCGTCGATCCCCGGAACGCCGTTCATCGTTGCGCCAAGCATGACCGATCGCCCCGACGCCACCTCGACGTCGCGAACAGCGCCATCATGGGACCGGTAGGTTACTCTCGGCATTCTCGCTTATTCCTGTTCTGACTATCGATCGGAGCCATTTTTCGAAGGCCCTTGCTCACCCGATACCCGTCTGGAGCATGCGCCCGCATGGTCCAACCAGACGATACAAACGCATCTTGGCATCGATAACGCACCCGTCGCACCAAATTCACGCCAGCATAAAAAGGCCGACGACGGCCAGCGGTTCGCCTATGTCGAGACATCGAAGGAGGCTTGGGACAGATGTTCGAGATACGTTACGTGCCCGAATATCGGCATGCCTACATTGGGATCGTAGGATTTCACACCCTAGCATTACAGTTGCATATAGATCGAAACTCTGAATCAATAGGTCTCCATGGTAAGGAGGCCGTGGATGGCGGGCGCATCGATCGAGACGACACTGGAGCTGTGGGCGACGTCGCTGCGCGATGTGAAGGCGCGGATGCGCAGCCTGTTCACGCAGGATCGGGTAGCAGCGTCGGCAAATCTGTTCCTGGATGGCCTGCTGGGAGATGAGCGGCGCAAGACAGGCTGGATGCGCGCGGAAGCGGCGGGAGACCCCGGTCCGTGGCGACAGCAGGCCATTCTGGGGCGCGGGAGATGGGATGCGGACGCTCTGCGCGACATCGTGCGAGACTATGTCGTGGAGCATCTCGCCACGCCGGAGGGCGTGCTGGTTATCGATGAGACCGGCTTTTTGAAGCAGGGCAAGGCATCGTGCGGTGTCGCGCGACAATATACCGGTTCGGCCGGCAAGATCACCAACTGCCAGATCGGTGTGTTTGCAGCCTATGTGTCGGCTCGTGGCCATGCCTTTATCGATCGCGCTCTCTATCTGCCCAAGAGCTGGACGACCGCCCCGGCAAGGCTTGCTGCGGCCCATGTCCCCGAGACTGTCGCCTTCGCTACCAAGCCCGCACTGGCGATCGACATGATCCGGCGGGCACTGGCCGTCGATGTCCCGTTCTCATGGGTGGCTGCCGACACGGTGTACGGCGTAGGCGACATCGAGGGCATGCTGCGGCGTGCGTGCAAGGGCTACGTCCTTGGCGTCAAATCAGACCATCATTTCGGCTCCTGGGCGGGCAAGCCGCCGGTCGCCGGCACGGCGGAAGAGATTGCCCGCGATATCGCGCCCGATGCATGGCAGCGCCTGTCCGCCGGTGCGGGCACCAAGGGTGCCCGGCTTCACGACTGGATCTATTGCGAACTCGCCGATCTCGATGCGGAAGAATATGATGAGACGAAGACGGGTCTTTGGACCCGAGGTCTCCTGATCCGGCGCAACATCAGCGACAGCGATCTCGCCTTCTTCACGACCTGGTGCCCGGCCGGAACAGGAATACAGACGCTTGTTTCCGTCGAAGGCCATCGCTGGGCGATCGAAGACAGCTTCGAGACCGCCAAGAACGAACTTGGCCTCGACCATAACGAGACGCGATCCTGGCACGGCTGGCATCGCCACGTCTCGCTCGTGATGCTCGCCTTCGCCATGATGGCCGTAGTCCGATACCGCGCCAACAACACGACGCCCCCAAAAAGACCGAGGATGCCGACCATCAGGAACTGATCCGCTGGTCCGTCCAGGAGGTCCGACGCATCGCCAACAAGCTCGCTCAGCGCCGGATCAAACCTGCCTGCGTCATCGCCTGGTCATGCTGGAGACGAGCTCACCAAGCTGCAGCAAGACGGGCTCACCTCAGAACGAGAATGCAACTGTAAGTAAGCGTCCGGTGAGCCGCGTGTTGCCGCGCGCGGCGTATCCGTCGATGTCTCGACCTGTTGCGGTCTCCTTCTGGAGTCCAGAAGGAGGTCAGGAGATGGGGCGAATGGAGGTCATCAC
>Ga0207671_10002276_pt1 | contig 20776 bp, 11 predicted proteins | sample KBSC24metaG_FD_184352 | JGI IMG/M metagenome (GOLD analysis project Ga0207671, IMG submission 184352) | Corn rhizosphere microbial communities from Kellogg Biological Station, Michigan, USA - KBS C2-4 metaG (SPAdes) (version 2) | ecosystem: Host-associated > Plants > Roots > Rhizosphere > Soil... | reverse complement strand
GGCAGGCGGCGATCGCGCGCTCCCACGCGATGGGGATGGGAGGACGATTCGTCACGCAAAATTCCGCCCGCCGGGCGGCGAGAGGCATGGGAAGCTCATGCATGATCTGGGCAACGACGTCGCCGCGGAAGAAGGGAGGGGTGCCGGCGAGCAGCTCGTAAAGCGTGGCGCCGAGCGAATAGAGATCGTCCAGGTGCGTGGGCCGTTGCCCCATGAGTTGCTGCGGGCTCATGTAAGGAGGGGTGCCGGAGATGCCCATGCGGGCGGAAATACGGCTTCGCGTTTCACTGAGGCTGGAAGCCAGGCCGAAATCGACGATTTTCACTCGCCCGGCGGCGGTGAGGAGGAGATTGCTCGGCTTGATGTCGCGATGAGCAATGCGCGCCTCGTGGTGCGCGTAGTCGAGGGCGGCGCACAATTGTTCGAGCCAGGGGCGCACTTCGTCGACGTCGAAACAGCGGTCGGGCTGGCGCGCCTTTCTCTCCGCCAGCGACTCGCCGTTCACGTGCTCCATCACGATGCCCGCCGTCTTTTCGTGCTGCTCGAAGCCATGCACGCGCACAATGCCCGGATGGGTGAGGGCCATCCCGCGGAGCACCTCTTTTTTCAGGTTCACGATGCCTTCGGTGTCATGCACGATGATCTCGGGCACGAGCTTGAGCGCCACTGGAATATCGAGCACGGTGTCCTGCGCGAGCCAGACGATACCCATGCCTCCCCGTCCCAGCTCACGAAGGGCGCGATACCGTCCGAAGAACGGTGGGTTCGGTTCGCCGGGGACCGCGGCTGGAAGCGCCTCCTCCCCTGGAGAGGCATCCGCGCCGGCGACGATTTCTTGCATGACATTCCCAAAGCTCTCTTTGCCGTGGCTGGAGAGCGATATTTCGAGGACGGATCGGGGCGTCATGGGTAATTTGATGTCGAAATGGTGGCGCGACGCGAGCGCCGCCCCTATTGACAAAGCAAAATCGGGGCCGCACCCCCATTTGCATCAAGGCGCCGGCCGGATCGTGAGCCGGCGGAGAGAGTTTTCGAAGTTGACGAATGCGTGAAATCGCGTCGTGTAACTTGGCGAGTCGCGCGGAGAGGTGCCAAACCGCTGTCTATCGGTGTATGGGCCGAAATGATTTCGGCACTCGGTACTTGCACGCAGTCTGGATTGCATCGTTCCTTGCAACCGGCCATTCCCTCCGATCCATTTTCCTGAAAGCCCGCCATCCGAGAATGGGTTGGGGGAACGTGCGCTTTTGTATCCCATGCCTGTTTCCAATCGCTTCCGAACCACCGCCGAGCGGACGATGTGGTCCAGTTTTCTTCCATGAGCGCTACTGATTTGAATGACAATGTGGCCGGTTCGCCTCCCTCGATGACCGAGGGCGCCAGGTTCGCCGGCGATTATGTGCTGATCCGGCGGTTGGATTCCGAGGTGTGGCTCGCCCAGGACGAAGTGCGCGGCGCGGATGTTTCCCTGCATTTCGCCCCGGCGGCCAAGGACGACCAGGCAATGAAGGAGCTGCGGCTCGATGTCAAAAAAAGCCGCCAGTTGATCCACCCAAATATCCTCCGGGTCTACGATCTGGCCGAGGACGGGGAATGGATGGCTGTTTCCATGGAAGCATTCGAAGGGGAGTCGCTGGCTTCGCAAATCGATCGGCAGCATGGCAGGGGTGGCGCTTTGAGCACCATCCAATCCTGGGCCGTGCAGGTGGCCCGCACTCTCGAAGAGGCGCACCGGATCAACGTCCTCCACCGCGATCTTACCCCAGGCAATATTTTCCTCACATCCGCCGGCAAAGCCCTCGTCGCAAACTTTGGGATCAGTCGTGCCCTGCGCGACGCGCGGGCGCGTGCCGGCGCTTCGCAGCCCGCCGATTTTGCCAGCCCGCAATTGCGCGAAGGGAAAGCGGCGACGCGTGCGGATGATATTTATTCCTTCGGCGCCACTCTCTTTGCCGCGGCTGTCGGAAACGCGCCGTCTATCGCTGATGACGTCTCTCCCCAAGCTCCCACAGGGTTGTCCCCGGAAAGCCTGGCGGCGCTGGAGAGCGCGGGATTGCCGGCGAACTGGCAGGCGACGATCCTGGCATGTCTGGCCCGGGATCCCGAGGCGCGCCCCAAGAGCGCAGCCGACCTCGGGCGTCGGCTGCGCGAGTTGTCGGACGTCGCCACGGCTCCTCCGGCGGAAGAACCGGCGGTGATTGCGGCCTTGGGAACGGCTCAGGTGACGCCCGCTCCGGCAGCGTCTGCATTGGAACCGGCTCCCGCTCCGCCTGGGGCCGAACCGGAGGCGCCACGAGCGCCGGACGCAGCGGTACCGGCCATGCCCGTGGTGAAACTGGTGACGCCCGTGGAAGAGTGGGCGAATCCTAATGTGGGACCGAAGAAGAATACGAGTCAGGCGGCCAGCACGTCCAGGGCACCAGCCGCTGCGAAGCAGGAGCCCGCCCGAAGTGTCACGGAAGCAGGCGCGGATTCGACGCCATCGCAGCGCCCGGGGACCGAACTCAAGAAAGACGCGCCGAGCGACGCGCCGGCGCCTCGCTCGGAGGAGCGCGCCCCCGGTGCAAGGCGTGCCGATTCCGCTTTTGGCAGGCGTCGCGAGAAGTCGCGTTTGCCGATCCCGATCCTCGCGGGTGCGGCGCTGCTGATCGTTGTCATTGCCGTCCTCATTCTGCCACGTCACCAAGCTCCACAGGTGGGGCCGGATACGCCTCGCGATACACCCAGGGCTCTGACGCCCGCACCCGCGGCGCCGGAGACGCCCAGCCCGGCATTTTCCGCGTTGGCGGACAAGGAAGCCGCTCTCGCCAAAGCCCGGCAGGAAGCGAGCGCCACGGAAAAGGCCCTGGGCGATCTGCGCAAACAGCGCCAGGCGGTGGAGGAAGACCTGGCGAAAACAGAAAAGGGTGTCGAGGAGAAATCGGCCTCCCTGAAGGCGATGCGGAAAGCGACCGAAGAATTGGAAGCCCAGCGCAAGAAATTGGAAGGCAATAAGAATGCGGCGGAGCAGGCGGCGAATGAGTTGAAGAAGCAGGCCGCCGAGAAGGAGCGCCTTTTCGAGGAAAGCGCCACGGCATTGAAGGAATTCGAAGAGAAGAATGCGGAGGTGCTGGCCGCGCCACGACGAGCCGAGGCGGAACTCGCGCAATTGCAAAAGCAGGCCGACGAGCAGCGGGGCAAAGTAGCGGATGGCGCCACGGCCTTAGCAGCTGGAGACGCGGCACTCAAACAACGGCTGGCGGCCATCGCCGATCAGGAGCGCGAAGTGCTGGACCTCAAGAAGCCGAGGCAGGGGAGAGACATCCCGACCACATCCGCGCCTGGATCGGACGCACAGCCGCCGCATACTCCCGCACTCACACCGCTTGTCGTGATGACAACGACGCCGGCACCCGGGCCGACGCCGGCTCGCCCCGAGACGCCGATTTCCAGCGGCAGCAACAGTCTCGGGATGAGGTTTGTTCCAGTCGGCGATGTCGAGTTTTGCATTTGGCTCACGCGCCTCAAGGACTTCGAAGTCTTCGCGAGGGCCACCAATCTGAAATCGAAGTCGTGGATGGCACCGGGTTTCAAACAGGACCCGGATCATCCGGTCGTGAATGTGTCCTGGGAGCAGGCCATCGCTTTTTGCGACTGGCTCACCGACAAGGAGCACAAAGAGCAGACCCTTCCAGCCAATCAATTCTATCGCCTGCCTACCGACCTGGAGTGGAGCAAGGCCGTAGCGCTGCCCGAAGAAACAGAGAGCACTCCGGAGAGGCGGGACATGGACGTCCCCGGCGTGTATCCATGGGGCACCCAGTGGCCCCCTCCGCCGGGGGCGGGCAATTACACGGGTGAAGAGACTGGTCCGGACAGTTCCATCAGGGGCTACAACGATGGTTTTTCGTGGACCTCACCGGTCGGAAGTTTTTCGCCGAATAAATACGGGCTCTACGACATGGGCGGCAACGCCTGGCAGTGGTGCATGGATACCTGGAATGGCGAGTCCAAGAACAGAGTCTTGCGCGGTGCTTCCTGGTACAATGGCGGCCTCAGGCTCAGCCTCCTTTCTTCGTGCCGCGTCAATGCGGCGCCCGACACGAGCACAGACAATTACGGTTTTCGCGTCGTGCGCGCGACGAAGGCAGGGAAGACTGGAAGGAAATAGAGACGTCGATCCACATCCGTCGGGAATTCGCCTAAAAATCCTCTTAGGGATCGCAGGGCGGAAGGTATGCTCAAAGGATCAGCCCTCCCCATTTTCGCTGCGCGCCCCGGCCGTTGCGGAGCGCCAATTGAGGAGGCATTTTCCGAGCCGTCATGTCCCCCAGCCCGACACCTCCCTGCTTCCCGAAACTTCGGCCTGGCCCGATGAAATGGATGGTCATGTCAATCGCGGGAATCGCGTTCGGCGGTTTGAGAATGATCGCCGCGGAAACAGCGGTTGCGCCCGTCACCGGCGGTGACAAGGCGCCCTGGGATTCGGCTCAACCGCTTTTCACCGAGTATTGCCAGAAATGCCACTCGGGAAAAAAGCCCAAGGGCGACTTCGAGATCACGAGCCTTTCGCAGGATTTTTCCGACCGGAAAAACCGGGAAAAGTGGCTGGCCGTGCTGGACAAACTCAGGTCGGGCGAAATGCCCCCGAAATCGAAACCGCATCCTCCCGCGGAGGATGTCCAGGCGCTGGTCGCCTGGATCGACGCCCACGCCGGTGCCGCTGAGGCCGCCCGCCGGGCCGCGGAAGGCCGGGTAGTCTTGCGGCGTCTGAACCGGGCGGAGTACGCGAACACCGTGCGCGATCTGCTCGGCGTCGACGTGGACTTGACCGACTTGCTCCCTCCCGACACCTCGACCAGCGGCTTCGACAACAGCGCCGAGGCAATGCATACGTCCTCCTACCTGATGGCGAACTACCTGGAGGCGGCGGACCGGGTGCTGGACGAGGCCATCGCCAACAAGCCGCAGCCCTTCCAGATCCACAAGAAGTTCGACATCAAGGAGGAGAAGTCCGTGAAGCCCACGGGTAGCGTCTATCGCTACACCGACGATGGGGTGGCTATTTTCAGTTCCTGGGTGTCGGCCAATATCCGGGTCACGATGTGGAATTTTCGCAGCCACGTGCGCGGCAGGTATCATTTCCGCATTTCCGGCTACGGCTTTCAAAACGATTCCAAGCCGGTCAATTTTCACGTCACGGCCGGGACACTCAAGGAGGTGACCGAGGAGCGCCTGATCGACTACTTTTCCTTTCCCGCGGACAAGCCGACCGTCATTGAATTCACCGAGCAATTGGAGCCGGACAACCACATCCGCATCGTGGCGGACGGACTGCCCGCACTGCCACCGGCGGTGGAGAAAATCGGCGCCGACAAATACACGGGGCCGGGCCTGGTGATTCAATGGGTGGATGTTGAGGGGCCGCTGATGGAATCGTGGCCGCCGCCGAGCCATCAGCGAATCTTCGGGGATCTCAAGCAGGCGGTCGTTCCCGGTGCGAGCGATCCCAAACGACTGGAGGTGGTGTCGCCGCAGCCGATCGTGGACGCCGAGCGCATCCTGCGTGACTTTGCGCGGCGGGCGTTTCGGCGCGCTGTGACGGATGACGACATCAAACCTTTCCTTGCCCGGGTGAAAGCCAAGCTGGACCAGAACTACTCGTTCGAGCAGGCGGTGCGCGTCGGGCTGCGGGGGATCCTCGTTTCCCCGGATTTCCTGTTCCTGCGCGAGAAGCTCGCCAATGCCAAACCGTCCATCGCGCAGAAGGAGCTGGCACCGAATTCCAAGCCGACAGCCCTCGGCGACTACGCGCTGGCCAGCCGGCTTTCGTACTTCCTCTGGAGTTCGATGCCCGACGAGCCGCTGCTCAAGCTCGCCGAAGAGCGCCAACTGCGCGCGCCAGGCGTGCTCGGTCAGCAGGTCGAGCGCATGCTGCGCGACGACAAGGCGCGCGCCTTCACCGAGAACTTCGCCGGCCAGTGGCTGAGCCTGCGTGCCATCGATGCCACTTCCCCTGATCCGAAGCTCTACCCGGAGTACGACGACATCCTCAAGGTGGCGATGGTGAAAGAGACGAATCTGTTTTTCGAAGAGGTGCTCAAGAACGATCTGAGCCTGACGAACTTCGTCTCCTCCGATTTCACGTTCGTCAATGCGCGCCTGGCGAAGCATTACGGCATCCCCGGCGTGGAGGGTTCGGAGATGCGCAAGGTGACGCTGCCGCGCGAGAGCCATCGCGGAGGGGTGTTAACGATGGCCAGTGTGATGAAGGTCACCGCCAATGGCACCACCACTTCGCCGGTCCTGCGCGGGGCATGGGTGCTGGATCGCATCCTCGGCACGCCGCCGCCGAAACCGCCGGCGGATGTCGAGGCCATCGAACCCGACATTCGGGGCGCCACGACGATCCGCGATCAATTGGCCAAGCATCGGTCGAACGCCACGTGCGCCACTTGCCACACCAAGATCGACCCGCCGGGCTTCGCCCTCGAAAGCTTCGATGTCATCGGCGGATGGCGCGACCATTACCGAAGCATCGGCAATGGGGAGGCGAGGGATTTGAATGGAAACCGCGTACGATTCTGGCCCGGCCCAGCCGTGGATCCCAGCGACGTGATGCCCGACGGCCGCCGATTTCACAACATCGACGAATTCAAAACCTTGCTGCTGGAAAATAAAGACCAGCTCGCTCGTTCGCTGACGGAAAAGCTGCTCGCCTACTCCACGGGTGCCGCTCCGGCCAAGGCGGACAAGCCGGAGGTTGAGGCGATCGTCGCGAACGTGCGGGACAAGAACTACGGGTTCCAGTCGCTCATTCAAGCCGTGGTCGCCAGTGAACTGTTTCAAAGCAAATGATGAGTGCAGACCATGACAATCTCGCTAGCATCCAAGTCGTCGACATGCAGAAAGCGCGGGTGGATCGCCTTGTCCCCAAGGCGATGCGTCAAGATCGGCGGCGAAGCCGCGACCTTTTTTCCATCGTCCCGCATGTGGGGAGAACGCGAACCACCCACGTCAGTTCCGAACCGGAATACTGATCACTGTCCACTGATTACTGATTACTCCCGTCCCATGAACACATCCCGCCGCCATTTCCTCCGCGCCACCGGCATCACCCTCGCCCTGCCGATGCTCGATTTCTTCCTGCCGCTGGGCCGCGCCGCTGCAGCCGCTGCCGCAAAGCCGATCCGGCGCATGGTGTGCATCTGTACGCCATTGGGACTGCATCCTCCGAATTTCTTTCCGGAGAAGACCGGGCGGGATTACGAGCTCACAGCTTACCTGGAAATGCTCAAGGAGTTCCGTGATGAATTCACCGTCATCTCCGGGTTGGCACACGCGGGCATGAGTTCAGGTTTCGCGCACCAGGCCTCGGCCAGCTTCCTCACTGGAGTTCCGGGCGCGGGCCGGCCCGGCTTTCGCAATGCGATCTCCCTCGATCAATTCGCCGCCGACCATATCGGCGATCAGACCCGCTTCCCCAGCCTGGCGCTTTCCGGCGAAGGTGCGGGCGGTCTCTCCTGGACCCGCACCGGCGCGCTCATCCCCGCGGATAACTCGCCGTCCAAGGTCTTTGCCCGGCTGTTTCTGGAAGGTCGCGCCGACGAAGTGCAGGGCCATATGCGCCGTCTCGAAGACGGCCGCAGCATTCTGGACGATGTGCGGGACCAGGCGAAGTCGCTGCGGTCCGACCTGGGCACCGACGATCAGGACAAGCTCGACGAATACCTGACCAGCGTCCGCGAGTTGGAGCAGCGTATGGTCAAGGACGAGAGTTGGGCCAAGACTCCCAAGCCTCATGTGGATGTCGAGCCGCCGAAGGACATCCCGAATGCCGCCGACCTCATCGGCCGCACGCGATTGATCTTCGACCTTACGCATCTGGCGCTCCAGACCGATTCCACCCGGCTCATCACCATCATGCTCGCGGGTTCCACCTACGCGCCGCCGATCCCAGGCGTGACGCTCGGCCATCACGATCTGTCGCATCACGGCAAGGACCCTGGTAAACTCGAGCAACTCAAAATCGTGGAGGTGGAGACGATGAAGACCGTGCGCGACCTGCTCACGAAGCTCAAGCAGTCGCAGGAGGATGGCGGCAGCCTGCTCGATCGCACGACGATCTTCCTCGGCAGCAACCTCGGCGACGGCAGCAGCCATTCCGTCCGGAACCTGCCCGTGCTCCTCGCTGGCGGCGGCTTCCAGCACGGCCAGCATCTTCCGTTCGACCCGCAGAACCCACCACCGTTGTGCAATCTTTACGTGAGCATGCTCCAGCGTCTGGGCATCGAAACCGAGAAATTCGGCACCAGCACGGGGACGCTGACGGGATTGGAATTCGCGCGGGCTTAGAGCGTGTTCTGAACTTTTGCGCGAAGCGCTTCTCGCACCAAAGGTGCTGAACAGGTCAGCCCAGGGCAAGGGAGTGTAACGAGGACCGCCCTTGGTTGGATTTCCAAACGGGTATCCGCCCCGACGGGGCACGGCAGTAAGCCTTTTTTGCCCCGTCGGGGCGCAGGCGCATTTACGGGCGTTACCCAGGGCGGCGCTTGCCCTGGGCTATCTTGCGTAGGGCCTTTGGTCCAGTCGCGAACGAACGCAGAAAGTCCAGACATCGCAAGATTTACATCACGTGAATGTCCAGGAATTCCAACGTGAATCTATCGGCTCCGACCTTCATGATGTGAAATCGCGCGGTCAGGTCGCTTGGCTCGGCGTCGAGCGGAACATCTCTATAGTGGACCATCCCGAGGTAGCGGTCTTTGGGAAGGCCGTACAGATGCGCGCGATCGACAACGATGCATCGATTGATTTCCTCCCGAGAAGCGCAGGCCGGCAATGAAGTCAGGGTGAACTCATTCCCGTCGGGATCAGGATCATCAGAGCCGTAGTGTGAAATCCAATTCGCCAGTTTGTCTCCGGTCCATGCCATTTCTTCATCGGAGCAGGGGAACATCGACAGAGCTTCCTCGAAGCGTCCCGCCGCCAGATGTTCCGGCCATTCGATCACCAAATCCCTGATTTCGTCGTCGCTCGCGCTGCGGCAATGTTCTCATGTGAGAACTATCTCCCGATCGCCCCGGCGTCGCGTTTGCCGGTGGCCGGAGCTTTGCCGGTGAAGTCGCGGAGAAAGGGCCCGCCGAATTCCCAGGCGTAGAGTTCGTCGATGCTCGTCTTGGACTCGGCGAGAGTGCTGCGGCAGACGCGCAGGAAATCCACGGCTCCGGCGAATCCTTTGCCGACGATGAAGTCGGCGGTATTCGCGAGGCTGGCGGTTTTGGGGAGGGCGTCGAGTTTGGTTTCGCCGGCGGTTTTGCCGTCGATGTAGAAGGTGACTGTGCCGGCGGTGCGATCGACTTCAGCCAGCAGATGGTGCCACTTCCCATCGTTGATTCTGACCGCGGAGGCGGCGGTCGCTTTGGAGCCGCCGGCGAGGAGCGTGAGGCGAGGGCCGCCATCGGTGCCTACGGCCAGTTCGTAGCCGGACTGGGCCGCCTTGGTGACGAGCACGCCGTTGATCTGTCCTGGATTGGTCTTGAAGACCGTCTCAATGAGGAAGTTGTTGACGCCCATGTCGAGCGTTTCGCGCTTCGAGCCGTCGTAGTTCACTTTGCCGGCATTCTTGGGACCGGGATACTCCATGTTCTTCGTCATCTCGGCGTGGGAGAGACTGGCGACGCGGGTCTTCCCATCGAAGGCGAGCGCGCCTTCGATCCAATCCTCCAGCGGGCCCGCGACATAGTCCGCGGCGGTGCATGAGGAGATGGTGAGATCATTGCGCGGGATGAAGTAATACATCTCGCGAGCGATGTATTCGTCGGTCATGTAGAAGCCTTCGCCGAGCACCACCTGGGGAGCGCTGGCGCTCTTGTAGAAGTTCCATTCGCCCACGTTCCGCGCGAGCGCCCAAGGGACGAAGTATTTCACGCCGCGTCCTGCCGCGCCGGAGTCGGGGGTTGGGCGGTAGTCCTTCTTTGCGGGGTCGACGAGAGGTTCCTTTGGCACCTGCCAGCCGAGGCTGGAGATGCGGCATTTTTCCGCTGTGAGCTTGTCGCGCAACTCCTCGAGCGTTTTGCCAGGGACGACGGGCGCTTTCGTTCCATCAAGTGAGCCGGTGCCGGCGACGCGGCCGAAATCCTTGGGATTGCCGAAGAAGACGTTGCTGCCGTAGGCCATGGTCGGGATGCCCATGCGGCCCATGGCCCCCGTGTCGCCGCCATAGGTCATCGACGCATCACCCTGCCGGTTTTGGCCGATGAACGACGTCTTACAATCCAGCATCAGGTTGCCGAGGATGTTCGAGCGGTTGCCCGAACTGCCATCCAGGGCGTTGTTGAAGTGGAAGATGGTGTTGTTGAAGAGCTGGTTCATGAACCCGAAGACCATGAAGTAGCCGCAGTTGTTGTAGTAGTCAGGCTCGCCGGGTTTCACGAGGCCGGCGATGATGTTATTGAAGGTGTAGCATTTGAACGCGCCGTCGAGATAGAGGCTGTAGCCGAGTTCGCCGCCGAGGGTGCGGTTGCCGACGCAGTTGCGGGTGATGTTGTTGTAGAGATACACCGGTCCGCCCTGGAAGTGCTCGAGACCGCCGTAGTCGTTGCAGCCGAGCATCGTATTATCGATCTGGTTGTGGTGAACCAGCATGCGCGTGAGTGGTACGAAATTGGTGCCGCCGGAGCTTTTTCCGCCGTAAGTGATGATCCCGTTGCCGAAGCTGGTATCCACGATGTTGCCAGCGACTTCGCAGGTCTCCGGCATGTCCACGGAGATCGCGGGGATGGACGACCATGGGCTGTATCCGCACCGGAAGCCGGTGTCGTAAACGCGATTGCGCAGCACTTCGACGTGCTTGAGCTGGCCGTAGGAAGCGCCGCGTGCCTTCTGGCTGTCGCCCATGATCAAGATGGTGCCGCCGCGTTCCGAGTGTTGAACGTCGTTGTCGCTGACGATGATGTTATCCATCGTCTTGTTGTTGGATGGGCCGCCGTCGCCGTCGGGACGCAGGCTCGAAACAACCGCGTTGGCGACGAAGTAGAACTTGCAGTTCTTTACGGTGATGTTCGCGCAGTCGCCGAGGAGACGGACGCTGGGAGCCGGGCTGCCGTTGCCAACGTAGTTGTCCTTCGGTCCGCCGTCGTCGGGATCGTTGTAGCGGAATTCGAGGCCGCTAATCACGATGTCGTGCTGGTCGGTGATCCAAATGGGAATGCGGGTTTGCGCAACTTCGTAGGTGGCGCGATTGGGGTCGATGTTGGCGACCGGCCAGAGGAAGAGGCGGCCCGCCTTGGGTCCGCTGGTGGCGAAGAAATACTCGCCGGGCGTGTCGAGGAACTTCGCCACGTTCTCGATCATGAAATGGACCTTGGCCCTGGGGATTTTACTGAACCAATGGGCGGAAAGGTCCTTGCTGGTAATCGAACCGGCCTCCGGGTTGTAGGTGGCCCCAGCCAGCGAGTGGATCGTGGCGGCCCCCATGAGGAAATCGGTCTCGGTCCACAGCCGGGCGCCGGCGAGCAGGTTCTTGTCGCCGAGATTTTTGAGCGCGGGCGAGGTGGCGGTGTTCGTCTTGGGGTCGTATGCGCTCCATTCAGGCCAGTTCTTCACCGGGTTGTTCGGATCGGAGAGGTCGTAGTTGGGTTGGCGGGCGATGTGGAGGCGCTCGACCTTGTCGCTGTCGACCTGCCACATGGCGGAGAAGCGCGCGGGCTCGGGATCCGGATCGTAGTCCTTGCCGAGGTCGATGTACCAGACGTTCTCCGGTTTTGGGATCTCGGGCGCTTCCGGGGCGGTGGCCCTTTTCCATCCGCCCTTGATCTGGGTCGAGCCATGGATCAAGGCTTCTCCCTTGCCCCAACTGGGATCCGACGTCAGGCGGATGGGATTGTTCGTCACGCCCGACTCGGCCGCTTTCAATGCGCCGCGATAGATGACGCCACCTTTGAAAACGTAGGTCTGAATGCCTTTGCCAGACTTCGCCTCGCCCGTGGCGTTGGCGTCCCAGGGATGGTGCTTCCACGCGGTTTGCGGTGTCTTGCCGTCCCTGGTGTCGTTACCCGCATCGAAGTCAATATAACGCAGGGAATCGCCCTTCTCGAAAACGAAGGGCTTGGGCGCCCATTCGAGGCCGCCAATGGGCAGAACTTTGGCGTGGGCTTCCTGCCAGGAATAACGCGCGGGACCTTGCGCGGGGGCGCTGGAGGAAAGGGCGAGACAAGAGAAGACCGATAGCAACGTGACGCAGTTCAGGAGGCGAGAGTGAGTGGGGGAGTGCGAGTGCATTGCTTCTCCGGTAGCAGTCGCGCGAGGAGCGGCGAAGTACGAAATGCCAGGTCAGGTTGGCGTAACCCGGGCGGAGGGGTCGTTGTGGGTCATGGGGTTCGTCGTTCATATCGCGGGAGGCTTCATCCCTCTCGTCCTGCTTGGACGATCCTGCGAGTTTTGGAACGATTTTGCGGCTTCAATGGGCGCGCCTGACCATGACGGGGCCAAGCTGGTGCATGCGTGGAAAAGCGTAGATGGTTTGACAGGCGTCCTTCGGGTCTGCATTCTTCCACGTTCAAGGTTTCCCCCCGCTTCGACGAACGCCTTGGCGCACTTTGCCTTTTCACACCATGATCCCATCGAGAATTCATCAAGGATTCACCTTGGTGGAAGTCGTTCTGGCCATTGGGGTGGTGGCAGTTTCGTTTTTGAGCGTCTTCGGACTGCTGGTCGCCGGGATGCAGGATTTCAATCGGGCGGTCGATACTTCGGTGAGTTCCGAAATTGTCCAGAGAATCGCCAGCGATGCCGAGCAGACGGATTTCAATACGCTGATCGGCAATTCGGTGAGCGGAAATTACTACGCGCTGCCGATGCGGTATTTCGACGATCAGGGGTCGGAGGTCAGCGTCGTCGACCCGACGGCACCTTCCAAAAAAGAATTGGCCAGGATCCTTTACTGGGTGCGGGTGAGGGGTTCGCTGCCTGGCAGTCCCGATCCCGCAAATCACAACACAGCCTGGTTCACGTCGCTGCCCACCACCGGCAGTCAGCGTTTCAATCCGCGGGCCAGCACCTATTTGACAGTCCAAATCACCAGCAATCCGGCGGGAACCGATCTCAAGAGCCTGCTTGATGCGGCCTATTTGATTGATGAGACGAGAGCTCGCGCAGCGAGGCTTCAGCTTCACACCTACCCGATCGTGATCGCGCGCAATGGATACTGACCCGTGGCGCCGGCGCGGAAAATGGCACTCGTGTGTCCGGCCACACACCGCGGCGTTTACGCTGGTCGAGCTCCTGGTTGCCACTTCCGTGCTCATCGGCATCCTGCTCGTCATGGTGTCCCTAACCGGACAAACGGGTTCCCTGTGGCGGAGGACGTCGGGGAAGATCGAGCAATTTCGGGATGCGCGGGAGGCGTTCCAGACGGTGACCTCGCGGTTGGGCGAGGCGACTCTGAATACTTATTGGGACTACAATTCCACGACGTTGCCCACCGCGTACGAGCGGCGGTCGGAATTGCGCTTTGTTTCCGGCCCGGCCGCCACTTACCTGGGGATCGGCCAGACTGGCACGCGGGTGACCCACTGCGTCTTCTTTCATGCGCTCTTCGGCTCGGTGGATGGCACCCAGGGCGTAGCCGGCGCGAATTCCGGCTACCAGGGGCTCGAAGGGCTATTGAATGTGTGGGGCTATTTTGTGGAACTCAACAGCGATAACACTTTTCGCCCGGCCTTTCTCGCTTCGGCGCACAACGCTCCGCCGCAGAAGTACCGATTCCGATTGATGGAGTTCCGGCAGTCGTCGGAAGAGCTGGCGACTTACAACAAGACTTCCGGTCTGGACGCGAGCACTACGGGAAAAGCGGCGTCCATCGGGTATCACGGAACCGATTGGTACAGGCCGGCGGCGAACGGCGGCACCGCTCCATGCCGGGTGGTGGCCGACAACATTATCGCCCTGATCATCACTCCGCGACTTTCGAAAGCGGATGAGCAGGCCTTGCCTTCGAACTTGAAATCGACCATTCCCGATTATTCGCCGCTCGCGCCGAATTACTCCTACGACTCGTCGCAGACGACGAACCCGGGACAGGCCGTGGCCAGCCCTCTCACGAACCCAAGAAACCAGCTCCCTCCGGTGGTACAAGTGACCCTGGTGGCGATCGACGAAGCGTCGGCCGCGCGCCTGAACCTGACGGCCAATTCCACGGACATCTTCTCCTTGAGCAACAAGTTCATCTCCACGCTTCGCTACACCACGGACCTGGCGGTAAATCCCACCGGAAGCAGCACGGCCTCCCTGGAGAATGTTTTGATCTCGAAAAAACTGAATTACCGGATCTTCACGACAAGCGTGGCGATTCGCTCCGCGAAATGGAGCCGCAGCGAAAGCAATTGATCCGTGCGCATGAATACCCGGGTCGAACATAAGAGCCGGTTACCGGGACCTGCGCCCGGGAAAAGGCCGCGAGGGATGGCCCTGGTCCTGGTGCTCTGCTTTCTCGTTTTGATTTCCGCGCTGGTGATCGCATTTTTCACCACGGTGCAATCGGAAGCACGCAGCGCGGACCGGTATTCCAGCGGAGTCACGGTCAAGCAGTTGGCGGAAACCACCGTGCACCTTGTCATGGGCCAGATTCTGGATGGCACCCAGAGTTTCACCGTGCCGGGCGATGCGACCAGCACGCGGCTCACCTGGGCTTCGCAACCAGGATTGATCCGAACCTACGCGGATGACGGGACGCCGGGGCGCACCTTCAAGCTCTACTCCACGGCCAACATGGTGGAAGCTCCCGGCACCGATTACATTCCGGCCAATCAGTTGGCGGCCGAGGTTCCCACGAACTGGCCGTCGTCGCCCGCTCTATTTGCGGATTTGAACAAGCCGGTCCTGGTGCCGGACCCGCAGGGTGCGATCGTGGTGGGCGGCACGACCTATGGTGCGAATTACCCGATTGTCGATCCGCTGGCGCTGCTGAACGGCGGGGTCGAAGGATTCAGCATCCAATCCGCGCCGGGTTTCCCTACTCAAACCTGGACCCCGGATGCCGCCTATAATCCGACGGTGAGCAGCAATCCGCAATACACCGCCAACCCGGCACCGATGCCCGTCCGCTGGTTCTATGTGTTGAAAGACGGCACGTTCACGACACCGGATGGCGGGGGAGGCGTGACCGCAACGTGGACGGCGACTGCCAGTCCACGACCGTCAGCGACGAATCCCATCGTGGGGCGGGTTGCGTTTTGGACGGACGACGAGACGTGCAAACTCAATATCAATACCGCCTCCGAGGGGATCTTTTGGGATCGCGCGTGGGCGAACAGCAGCGTGACCACCTCGCCCTACGGAGAGGCCCAACTCAATATGAACGTTCCGGTTCGCGGGGAGTTCAATCGCTATCCGGGGCATCCCGCGATGACCTGCCTGAGTCCGGTCCTGGGAGCATTGATTCCGAAACTGGCGACACCCACCGGCGACTCGCTCTCGTCCAGCGATTATACCCTCTATTACAAGGGATACTACGATCTGGTCCCGCGCGTAAATTCCGGCGGAAGCATGGGGGGCACGGTCGCGACTTACACCATGACCTCGGGGGCCTTCGCGCCGGATGCCAACCGGCTCTACGCTTCCGTGGATGAGCTGATGTTTGCTCCGCCGGATGGAACGACTCCGGCTGTGGCGTCGGCCACGGTCCCGCGAAATGCCAATCCCAGCATGACGAAGGCGGTCCTCGAGCGGGCGAAGTTTTTTCTCACCGCCTACAACCGAGCCCCGGAGGTCAACGCCTTCGGCCGGCCACGGATCTGCTTGTGGCCCTTGCAGCAGGTGAACGATCCCGGAGGAACACGGCCGCGCAATGCACGGGATGAACTCATCGCCTTCTGCTCCACGATCAACAACAACGCCTTTTACTTTCAACGCTACAGTATTTACCAACCGGCGATCAACAATGAGGGTCATTTCAAGCAGAGCCCCGCGCCCAGCAGCCAGCGCCCCTCCTTGGATTGGCAAAACATCACGCGCAACCAGCAGCTTTATGCTTATTTGCAAAGCCTGACCACCGCGCCCGTTCCCGGCTGGGGCAAGAAGATCACCGACAAATACCCCGAGGGGCTGGTGCGCAATCAGATCCTCACGGAGATGGTGGATTTGATCCGGTCCGGTGTGAATACCTATGCGATCGACCAGGGACTCACTCCCCAATATTTCTACGCGCCGTCGCGGTCGGGCGGCGCCGCCCCGGGAGAAACATCGGTCGTCTCGCTGGTCCCGACCGGCTTCGCGACTCCAGGGACGGGCACATCGTCCCCGGCGGGTACCAAGGGTATTGGGAGATTCCCTACGATCACGGAAGCGGCGCTGGTCTTTTACGTGTCCGACTCGGATGGGACGTCTGCCAACAACCCGACGAACATGCGATGCGCCCTCGTGTTACAGCCCTACACGCCGATGGCCGGGTTGTGGACTTACAGCCCTCTCATCCACTACAAGGTAAAAGGGCTCGACCAGTTCAGCATCAACGGGGTGTCCGGAGCGTTTCGATCCGAACTCGATAATCTTGTCACTTCGCGCTGTGGATATGGCAGTGGCGGCGCACACGACCAGGCGTTCACAGGTTTGTATGCATCCTTCCGGCGTTGGGCCAGCGCGGGGGGGGACCAAAATAAGACCGTGCCGGCCGCGGTGACCGCTGGCATGGACCCGGAGATCAACTATCTGTTCGTGAGCGACAAAGTGCCAATGACGGCGAGCGCCAACGGCGGGAAGTTTGCGTTCACTGGCGGGCAGATCACGATTCAGATTTATGCGGGTTACGGAAACAACACTTCCACGCCCGCGGCCGATAGCCTCGTGCAAACGATCACGCTGAATTTTCCCAGTGCCACGGCGTGGCCGCTTCCCACTTACGATACGACGTATCACGATTTTAACGCGCGCATCGACGGGGCTTACGGCAACATCTTCAACGCCAAAGACACCATACGCAGTGTGCAGGTCGATCCGATTGGCCCGACGAAAGGAGATCTGCGGTTGGTGACGGCCAATCCAAACGTGCCGGCGAACTACTATGCGCCATTTCCGGGGACTGCTTCTCCCGTAGCGGCGGGATACTCCGATCCGGTCGCGAAGCAGGTATTCAGCATGCGGAATGGCGATGCGGCTGCCACCAATGCCAGCATTCACGCCGATCTCTTCAGCGCCACGAACAGCAGTCCCGGCAATCCCATGGCGGCGCGCGGCATGAAGGGAGCGTTTATGACCGGAGGATTCGCGGGCGACTTCGACAACGGCGCATGGACACGCCAGGACGGCGCCTACTGCAATAAGCCCGACGACTACTTCGGCTCCGATGGGTCGGGCGATCAGTACGGCTCGCAGATCGTCAGCCCCAACCGGCAGGTTTGCTCGCCGGTAATGTTCGGCTCGCTTCCAGCGGGAGCGCTTTCGACTCCGCCGCAGCCCTGGCGCACGCTTCTTTTTTGCCCGAATCCAGGGGCGGGCAGTTCGCATCCCGGTTTTCAAACGATTCGCGATCATGTCTTCCTCGATTTCTTCACGATGCCGGTCGTGGAGCCGTATGCGATTAGCGAGCCTTGCTCCACGGCGGGCAAGGTCAACCTGAACTATCAGATCGCGCCGTTCACTTATATGACCCGCTCCACGGCGCTGCGCGGGGTCATCAAATCGACGCGGTTGATGGCGATACCGAGCACCGCCACCAATTACAAGAGTGGCGCGGGCGCGACGGTCTTTCGTTTGGCGATCAACCGGGACGAGACTCTCAAGGGATTCGACAACCGGTTTGCCGCGGTATCTCCCCAAGGCATCTATAATGGTGGGACCGGCGCCTTCCGGTCGGCGTCGGAAATCTGTGACATGTTTCTCGTTCCTTCGAAGTCGACTCTCGCCGCGATGCCGACCTTCTGGCAAAACTACGCTTTTACCGGAGACAACACGCGGGAGTTTCCGTATGGCCACATTTATGAACGTGTCACGACAAAGTCGAACGTGTTCACGGTGCACATGTGCGTGCAGGTGCTGAAGAAAAATCGTGCTTCCGACCAGGCTCAATGGATGGAGGGCAGGGATGCCGTGTTGAGCGAGTACCGGGGCTCCTCCACGGTGGAACGTTACATCGATCCGTCGGATACGACATTGCCCGATTTTGCCACGAATCCCGCGGCGACGCTCGATGCCTATTACAAGTTTCGTGTGTTGAACACGAAGCGATTTGCGCCGTGAAGAAAGATTGCTCTAGCCGCCAGTGATCGCCTTGCGGATGGCGGCGAGCGGAGCGGTGTCGTCGAAGGTGACGGTGTTGCCGTGGGGCACGACGCCCAGTTGCTTCCAAAGCCCGGCCAGATCGACGCGGACTGGACGGGCTTTCATTTCATCGTAGAGCTCGCGGAGGACAGGCACGCCTGTCGCAGCGTCACCGACTGCGATCACGCGATCGATGGACCATGACGTCCCGATGGTGCCGCCCGCGGCGATGACGGCACGCAGGGCATGCTCGAGGCCGCGCCGATTGCCGGTGCGCTGGCGGATCCCGACATCCGCCCGGAGGCAGAAAAGCGCGCCGCCGTAATAGGTGCGGCCCCAGGTGGGCGTAAAGTCGAGGCCGCGATCGCCTTTGGCCGGCAGGCCTTGGGGGAGGTTATCGACCAGTTCGGCCCAAACCTGTGCCGGAGTCCGATTCCCAACGCGGGCGCGGGCGATGGGTTCGACATAGGTCGCCAGTCCCTCTTCGAGCCAGTGATGACGCTCGGCGAGATTGGGAAGCGCGAGGTGAATCATTTCATGAACGAGGACCCAGTCGTCCGCAAAATCAGATTTGGCCGCATCGCGACCCAGGGCAACGGTAATCAGCGCCCCGTCCCAACCGAAGGACTGGCCGGAATCGGCGATATGCCCCGAGCGCAGCGTGCACCGTAGCACCGCGTGGCGGACGGGGAATGCGCCATAGTAATTGGCAACCGCGTGTGCGGAATTCTGGACCCAGTTTCTGGCGAGGCTGTGCAAGGCAGAGGTGGCTGGTCCTTCGATTTGCAGGTCCACCGATCCACCTGGCACGGGGAGATTTTCGGCCTCGCAGCCGGCGACAAGTCCGACGAGGAGGGCCGCCGCCAATAAACGAGGTCGCGCGCTGGTGGGGGAGAGAATTCGGCGGTGCACAGGAGCATCACATACCGCAATGGGGACCACATCGCAAAATGTGGCGGTGGCGGCGCATAATAGCAGCGGGTCCTCTGTCACGCGATTGTCACATTCGCTTTGCCTCCGGAGCCATCCCGCTGCTATCCCTTCCGTCCTATGTCAGCACTCCAGCGCATCTTCGGACGTGACACCAAATTCTATGACCTTCTCGAAGCAGGCGCCGCCGCGGCGCGGCAGGGGGCCACGATCCTCGTCGGTTTGCTGCCGAAGCTCTCGGGGAATCCGTCCACCGAGATTCTGACCGAACTTTCGCTGGCCCGCCGCAAGCACAAGCGCATCAGCCAGGAAACCACGGAGGAACTCTGCAAAAACTTCGTCACGCCTCTGGAGCGAGAGGATATCGAAGCGCTCTCCACCGCGCTGTTCAAGATTTCGAAGACCGTGGAGAAGATCGGTGAGCGCCTGTTGGTCGGCCCGCCCGGCGTTGATTTCACGAACATCGGCCGCCAAATCACCATGCTGGAACAGGCGTGCGAGGTGGTGGGAAGAATGGTCGGCGAAATCCGGGCCAAGAGCCACGGGGAAACCATTCGGGACGATTACGAAAAGCTCCAGGCGATCGAGGGCGACGCTGACAAGCTGATGAATGATCTCCTGCGCAGCATCTACCGCGCGGAGGTCGATCCGCGCGTATTGGTTTTCTCGAAGGACCTCTATGAGTTGATCGAACGGGGGGTGGATCGCTGCCGCGATGCGGGGAACGTCGTCTTTCACGTCACGCTGAAGTACTCCTGAGCGGATCGCGCCCTGCCGTCCGTTGGTTTGTTCTGGACTCCCTCTCTTCCCAATGACGCTCTTTCTCGTCGTTCTTCTGGTCGCACTCGCCTTTGAATATGTGAATGGCTTTCACGATACCGCCAACGCCATTGCCACGGTCGTCTCGACCAAGGTGATGTCGCCGCGGCAGGCCATCCTAATGGCCACACTCGCCAATCTTGCGGGCGCATTCATGGGGGAAGCGGTCGCCAAGACCATCGGCCAGGGGCAGGTGGACACCGGCGTGGTGACCATGACCACGATCCTCGCGGCGCTGCTCGGGGCGATCGTCTGGAACCTGCTCACCTGGTGGCTCGGCATTCCGTCGAGTTCCAGCCATGCCTTGATCGGCGGCCTGTGCGGCGCGGCGCTCGCCACTGCCGGTGGCAACTGGCACGTCCTCATTTGGAGCCGCATGACCGCGAAAGGCGCCGACGGGCTGTGGCCGAAAGTGGTCAAACCGATGGTCACTTCACCCCTGCTGGGCTTCGTCATCGGCTTCCTGCTCATGGCGATCATCACCGCGTGCGTGATCAACTGGCGCCCGCGCACGGTCAATGGCGTCTTCGGCAAATTGCAAATCGCGAGCGCCGCGTGGATGGGCCTCAGCCACGGGACCAACGATGCGCAGAAGACGATGGGCATCATCACCCTGGCTCTCTTCACCGGCACCTCCGCCGGCGCCTTCACGAACCTGCCGGGGTGGCTCCAGTTCCTGCACACGCCGGAGTTCAAGATCAGCTTCTGGGTAAAATTCGCCTGCGCGCTCACGATGGCCGCCGGCACCGCCGCGGGCGGCTGGCGGATCATCCGCACGATGGGTCACAAGATG
>Ga0207671_10002270_pt1 | contig 20792 bp, 19 predicted proteins | sample KBSC24metaG_FD_184352 | JGI IMG/M metagenome (GOLD analysis project Ga0207671, IMG submission 184352) | Corn rhizosphere microbial communities from Kellogg Biological Station, Michigan, USA - KBS C2-4 metaG (SPAdes) (version 2) | ecosystem: Host-associated > Plants > Roots > Rhizosphere > Soil... | reverse complement strand
ACCGAGCCCGATCGACGCCCTTACGAACCGGCACCGAGGCCCCAGACGCCACGACAGAACCACGGACGGCCGGACAGCCGATCACAGCGACTTGGCGGCTTGTTCAAATCCGTCCCACGCTCCTAGGGAGCTATATGGCGCGGTCAGTCCGGCGCGACGGCGTCTCCCGCGATCCTCAAGGCGCTTGTCGATCGCGGTCTGCCGCTCGCCGGTGGTGCCGACGCTCACGTTGCTGGCGTCCAGGGGTGGTCCGCGGCGAGCACTCACACGAACCGGTCCTGGAACAGTTCCTCGGTCCGCAGCGCTGTGAACAGCTCCGACCTGGCGTAGAACACCAAGCCGACGACGCCTCGGTCGGCGTCGTCGAGATGGCGTCATGCCAGGTGCGGAAGTGCAACGAGAAGTGTGACTGCGGGCCGGGCAGTCGTAGACTGCGCCCGCCACGCAGCCGTGACCCGCACTCGGGCTCGGGGCGGCGTCAGGCTCCTGCGGCGCCGCAGGATGCCCGGACCACGAGTCGGCACGGCACCCGGACGATCTCGTGATGTTGCGGTTTGCCAGACAGCGCGGCGAAGATGTGCTCGGCGGCCAGCGTTCCCATCTCGCGCAGGGGGAGGGCGATGGTGGTCAGTGGGATCGGCAGGTGAGCGGCGAAGGGCCGGTCGTCGAATCCGACGATGGACACGTCCCGGGGAACCTGAAGCCCTCGCTCGCGCAGGCCGAGTATCGCGCCCGCGGCGAGGTCGTCGCTCGCGCACACGAGGCCGTCGGGCGGCTCGCGGTGGTCTGCCAACTGCTGGGCGAGGTGGAAGCCGGAGTCCTGGTTCCAATCGGGGGCGGTGCGGGTGAGCGCACGGTCGAATCCGACCCCGGACTCGGCGAGCGCACGCCGGTAGCCGGCCAGGCGCAGGCCGGTGGCCTCGTAACTGGGCGGGCCGTTGAGGAAGGCAATGCGCCGCCTGCCGAGGCCGATCAGGTGGCGCGTGGCAACCGCGCTACCGTCCTCGTCGTCGGGCAGGATGCAGGGGCACTGGCTGGCGTTGGTGTATTCGTACAGGTAGACGAGTGGGATCTTGCCGGTGGGGGCCGCGGGCGCGCCGCGTTCGGCGACCTTGTACCCGGTCAGGATGATCCCTTCGACCTGCTTGTCCAGCAGCAGTTCCAGGTGCTGGCGCTCCTTGCTGGGCTGGTCGTAGCTGTTGCAGACAAAGACGCCGTAGTCGTGCTCGCTGGCCAGTTCGGCCGCGCCGCGCGTCATCGCCGTGGTGAGGATCCCGTCGCTGTCGTTGGTGATCACTCCGAGGGTGTGGGTGCGGCGGGCTTGGAGGCTGCGGGCGATCGCGTTCGGGCGGTAGCCCAGCCCGGCGGCGACCGCCGCGATCCTGGCCCTGGTCTCCTCGCTTACTTCTGTGGAGTCGTTGAGCGCCTTGGAGACCGTGCCGTGTGAGACGCCGGCTACCCGCGCGACATCCTTGACGGTCACTCGGCGCTCGGGGCTGGAGCCGCGGGCACCGGCGCGGCGGCGCGGCGCGGGTATCGGCTGATCGTCCGGCTTAGTCACCCTTTCACGATATCAGGGCGAAACCGTGTTCGAGCGCCTGCTGGAGGTGCGGCGTGCGGCGGTCGGCCCGGCGCTGCCGACCCGCCCGGCAGGGCTGCCCGATGTCCATCGCGGCCGACTCGGCCGCAGGTGAACGGGCTGACCGGCCAGCTCAGAGGTGGAGCTTCGCGAGGCGGGTGGTTCGTGGCGTGGCAGGTCGCGATTGACCGGGCGGTCTGAACTCTTGACAACAAAGGGCCAGCGGGGTTCGCTTGGCCGCGAACACGTTTTCGTAACTTGCTTGTCGGAGGTTCGGTGTACGTCAACGACCTGAGTTTTGATCCGGCCCATCCGTGGTTCCCGGTGCCGGGAGAACCCGGCCTGGAGTGGGCGATCGAGGTGTTCACCGTCGAGGACGCGCTCGGCCTCGACCCTGCGCGCACCGAGTTCGACGGGCGCCGGCTGGCCGCGGCGGGCCTGCAGTGGCTGGGCGGGCAGCGCGAGGTTGCGGGCCGGGTGGAGGTGGAGCTCGAGCAGGGTGAGCAGGGTGTGGCATGGCGGGTGACGGCCTGGGCCGGCCAGGCCGTCAAGGGGCTGAAGCTGCTGCTGCGCGGACTGGATGCGGCGGTGGTGGGCTCCGGGTGGTGGACGCCGACGACCGCGGCCGGGCGCAACTTCGCTCCGACACGGCAGGAGCCGGTCTCGCTGACCTACCCGTGGGAGAGTTGGCAGACTCCGTGGGTGTGCGCCGGGGAAGGGGCGGCACTCACGCTCAGCGTCCGCGACGAGGTGGTGCGTCCGAAGCGGTTCTACACCTACCTGCCGCACTGGTCGCCCACCCCGGTGGTCGAGGTCGTGTGTGACGAGCTGGCGACGCGCCGGTCGGAGTCGTTCGCGGCGCCGGAGATCCGGTTGCAGCGGTGCGCGGACGCGGCCGAGGTGGAGGCGGATCTGCTCGCACATCTGGCGTCAATCGAGCGCGCCTACCGGCTGCCAGTGTGGGAGGCGCGCACCGATGTGCCCGAGTGGGCCGACGAGCTGGATTTGGTGCTGACGCTGCACGGGCAGCACTGGACCGGGTTCGTGTTCAACACCTTCGGGCAGATGGCACAGATACTCGAGGAGATCACCGTCGAGGTGCCGGGGGAGCGGATCTTGGCGTACCTGCCCGGATGGGAGGGGCGCTACTACTGGCAGTACCCGCTCTACCGGCCCGGGGCGGACCTCGGCGGCGAGGAGGGGTTCGCGCACCTGGTCGCCACGGCCCGGCGCCTGGGCGTGCACCTGATGCCGATGTTCGGTGCCAACGGCGCGAACGTGCGGCGCTACCCCGAGTGGGAGAGCGCAGCGTTCCGCAGCCCCTCGGACCGGTATGTGGCGTTGATCAACGCGCCAGACTGGGACAACGACCGTGCCGGAGAGGATGAGCAGGTCTTCCTCAACCCCGGCGAGCCCGCCTTCCGGGCGCACCTGATTGAGCAAGTCAGTGCACTGGTGTCCCGATACGGGGTGGAGGGGGTGTTCCTGGACACCAGTGCGTGCTGGTTCAATGACCCGCGGTTCGAGGTGTACCCCGGCTACCGGGACCTGGTCGAGCAGTTGCATGCCCGCCACCCGGGGTTGCTGGTGTGCGGGGAGGGCTGGTACGACGCACTGCTGGCGCTGTTCCCGATGAACCAGACGTGGATCCCCATGCACGAGGTGCCGCGCTACGACCACCTGCCGATGCGCTACGCCCGGGTGCTCGGGCATCTCAACGAGGGCGCGCCGGGTGCCGGGAGCACCGGGGTGCACGAGGGCGGCACCCGGCCGCTCGCGCGGCCGCTGCGGATACCGGGATACGTCCCGTCGCTCTCGGTCGTGCACGACACCTTCACCGAGCACCGCGACGCGGTGCGCGAATTCTGCCGCGCGATCGTCAGGGAGCGTTCATGAGTATTTGGGAGAAGTACGAGGGCAATCCCGTACTCGGCGGGGCGTTGGGCACATGCTTCGACATGTCCGTCGATGCCGTGGACGGCGGGTACCGGATGTGGTTCTCCTGGCGGCCGAAGGCCGGCATCGGGCACGCGGTGAGCGAGGACGGGCTGGTCTGGCAGGCTCGCCCGACCACCGTGCTCGGGCCTGATGCGGGCAGCGACGTCGAGGACCTGGAGGTGACGCGCCCGTTCGTCTTGGCCGAGGAAACCGGATTCACCATGTGGTATGCCGGGCACAGCAAAGAGCGCGTGGTGATCTGCCGGGCCACAAGCGATGACGGCGTGGTCTGGCGGCGTACGGGCGCCGTGCTCGAGCCGCAGCTGCCGTGGGAGAAAGCGGCGGTGATGTGCCCGTCGGTGCTGCGCGACGCCTCGGGCACATACCACATGTGGTACAGCGGCGGCGAGCGCTACGAGCCGGACGCCATCGGATACGCCACGAGCACGGACGGGATCAGCTGGCACAGGGCCGGCGACGGCCCGGTGCTGCGACCTGACCCGTCGTGTGGGTGGGAGCGCGAGCGCGTCGCCGGGGCGCACGTGTTCGCTCACGACGGCTGGCTGTATGCCGCCTACATCGGATTCGCCAACGGCTTCGAGGACTCGGCGATCGGCATCGCCCGATCGCAAGACGGAATGCGCTGGGAGCGGCACGCCGACAACCCGGTGCTCACCCGTGGTGAGCCCGGCGCGTTCGATTCGATCAACGTCTACAAGCCGTTCATCTTGATCGAGGAGGGAGTGTGGCGCATGTGGTTCAACGCCTCCGCCCCCCTGCACGGTACCGACACGTCCGTTGACAACCGCATCGAGCAGATCGGACATGCCCAGGCGCGGTTTGCGTTCCGTCCCATCCCACCCTCAGGAGGATCACCGTCATGACAATCGGGTATCCCCGGCGCCCGGCGCGCCGTGCCTTAGGCGCCCTCGTCGCCGTAGTACTCGCCTCCACCGCGCTGCAGGCATGCAGCGCCTCGGCCTCGTCCGGGGGTTCCTCGGACAGCGCCAACGCCGCACTAACCCTGATGACCTGGGGCTCGGCGTCCTACGCGAACGCCCAATTCGACATCTACAAGAAGGACTTCCCGAGCGACGCTCAGCACCAGAGCCTGGCAGTTCAGGTCGGCGGCGCCAACGACACCGACGTGGTCTCCAAACTGCGCCTCGCACTGACCTCGCACAAGAACATCCCGGATATCGTCGAGCTCAACTACAACGAAGTGGCTGAGTTCGCCGCCCAGGGCGAACTGGCCGACATCCAGCCCTACGTCGCCTCCTACTTGCCGGGGCTAACCCCGGCATCCAAGACCCTGATGCAGTACGACGGGCACTACGTGGCCGTGCCGTACGAAGTCGAGGAGAGGCTCTGGTACTACCGCAAGGACATGTTCGCGGCAGCCGGCATCGACGCCAGCCAGATCCGTACCCAGGCCGATTTCATCGCGGCCGGCAAGAAGCTGCAGGCGAAGTATCCGCACAGCTACCTGTGGAACCTGGCCGCATCCCCGCAGCAGTACATCCTGCTTGAAGCCGCCGCAGGCGACAATGCGCAGGTCTTCGACAAGTCCACCGGGGCTTTCAACGCCACGAGCAGCGGCCTGAGCCAGGTTTTCACCGATTTCAAACAACTGCGTGAGTCGGGCGTGGTCGACCCGAACTTCGACGACTTCACTCCGGACTGGCAGGCCGCGCTGGCGAACGGCACACTCGCCTCGGTCCCGATCCTGAGCTGGTTCACCAGTTTCCTGCCCAAGTACGCGCCCAAGCTGGCCGGAGACTGGGCGGTCGCCCCGTGGCCAGGGATCGGCCACGTCGGCGGCGGCGAGCCGGGCGGTTCGGTCTTCGTGATTCCGGCCGGCGCTCCGCACAAGGCCGCCGCGGCCAAGTTCTTGGCCGACACCTACATGACCGAGAAGGGCTCGCTGGACGTCGATGCCGAATCCGGCGAGATCCCGAACGTGACCGCCGCGCTGTCCTCGCCGAGCGTCGTCAACGCCCCCTACTTCGGCCCCTCGCTCATCCAGGCGTACCAGCAGGTCGGAGGGGGGTACTCGGCGTTTGCCTACGACCCGGCAGCGCTGTCCGAAATGACCATCTTGAACAACGCGCTGGATGAATACCTCGCCGGGCCGGATGCCTCACCTTCCGCGCAGCTCTCCCACGCGCAGTCACAGCTGACGGCGCAGATCGGTAACCCCTACACCAAGTGAACCGGCCGGCAGGCCGGCGTGCTCGGTGCGCCGGCCGGCCGTCGGCGACGAAGCCGAAGGAAGACCTCCAGTGGTGACCACCCAACCGACCCAGGTCGGCCCGAATCGGCGCGGGGGCGCCCCGACGTCCCCCGCGATGCGCACAGCGCGCAGGCGGCGACGGGGCAGGCTACGGGGCAGATGGGCCCCCTATTTGTACATCGCACCGTTCCTTGTCTCGTTTGTGCTCTTTTTCGCCCTACCCTCGGTGCTCTCGCTGCTGCTCTCCTTCGCCCGGGACAACGGCTACACCCCCGCCCGGTGGGTGGGGCTGGCAAACTACCGAGCTCTGCTGAGCTCACCGGAGTTCCGCCAGGCCGCCTTGAACACCTTGTTCTATTGGCTGGTCCCCATGGTGCCGCTGATGGCCGGCGCCTTCGGCCTGGCAATGGCCGTACGCAGCCGATTGGCGCGGTGGGCCTCGGTGTGCAAGCCGTTGATCTTCATCCCCCAGGTTATTGCACCGGTGTCGGCGGCTCTGGTCTGGCGGGTGATGCTCAGCAACCAGGGCGTGCTCAACGCCCTGTTCGGGTTGCGCACCGGCTGGCTGGAGGACCCCGCAGCGGTCAAGTGGAGCGTCGCGATGCTCCTTGTCTGGCGGGGGATCGGGTGGTATTTCGTGGTATTCCTGGCCGGTCTGACCAACGTGCCAGAGACGCTATTGGAAGCGGCCTCGATCGACGGCGCCAACGCCTTCCAGCGGCTTCGCCACGTCATCATGCCGTTGATGCGCCCCACCATCCTGTTCGCGATCGTCATCGACACCATTGCTTCGATCCAGCTGTTCACCGAGCCCAACCTGCTGCTCGGCGGAACAACCAGCACCGCAGGTGCGCCGCCCGAAGCCGCGCCTCTGATGAACCAGATCGTCAACGGGATCACCGGCGGCCAGTTCGGGCTCGCAGCCGCGGCCGCATGGCTGATGTTCCTGGTCATCGCGGTGTTCTCCCTGATCCAGTTCCGCCTTCTGCGTGAGGAGAGGTAGCAATGAACCGCAACCCGGAGGACCCGCACCCCAGGCGACTTACACGCCGCCTAGCCCCCTCAGCCGGTGTCAACCTGTTGCTCCTGGCCGCGGTCACCGTCGCGATCTATCCCTATCTGGTCATGCTCTTCGGAGCGCTCAAATCCCCGTCCGAGCTGACCGGCAACCCGGCAGGGCCGCCAGCAAGCCCGACTACCTCGAACTTCACGACACTGCTGTCCGGCTCGCCCGGCTCGGTCATGTGGCGGTCGCTGGGCAACAGCATCTTCATCACGGCCTGCTACACCCTCATCAGTGTGATGCTCAGCGCCATGGCCGGCTACGGATTCGCCAAGCACCGGTTCCGCGGTCAGGGGATCTTGTTCGCCCTTCTGATCGCCTCGATGCTGGTGCCCAATGAGGTCAACATCCCGAGCCTGTACCTGATCTTTTCGCACTTCGGCTGGATCGACACCTATCGCGTCCAGATTATCCCGGGCACGGCCAGCGTGCTGGGCATGTTCATGGCCCGCCAGTACATGCGAGCCCTGCCGGACGAGGTGATCGAGGCGGCCCGGATGGACGGCGCATCTTCCTGGCGGATTTTCACACGTATCATACTGCCGATATGCGCCCCTGTTCTTTCTGCGATCGCAGTGCTCACCTTCACGGCCAAATGGAGTGACTACCTGTGGCCAACCGTGATGGTCAACAGCACCTCCAAAGAACCCGTCATGGTCACCCTGCCGCAGATCTCCACCGCTGCCACCGGCTTCGTCGTCGACTACACGCTCCTGCTGGCCGGTTGTTTGCTGATCACGGTCCCGTTGCTGATCGCCTTCGCGCGCTTGCAGAAATCCGTCATCTCCGGGGCGACGGCGGGCGCGGTGCGGCAGTGATGTCGGCGGCATGCCAGAATTCCGCCGCGCGACAGTATCCTGCCGCCTGGCCCACGCTCACCCGGTGCAACTCCGGTTCGGTCGCCGTCGGTCATGCGCGGCCGCGGGCCCCGGTCGCCCCCCAAGCCATCGCTACTGCAGGGGGCAAACAGCCATACCGGACCCAGAGGCCAGGCATCCCCTTTGCGGGGACACGAGAAAGACATCCGATGGACCGAAGGCGTCAAGAGGTCTGGGCGCTGCCGGTCTCTGTTCGGAGCGGGAACGCGGTTGCTTCGTCGTAGGGAATGCCCAGCTGGAGGCATCGGTGGAGGCAGCCGATAAGCCGGTTGTTGAGGTTGCGCAGGGCTGTGGCATGGCCGTTTCCGGCTTGGCGTCGACGGTCGTAGTGGCAGCGGGCTCCAGCCGACGCGGTGAGGGCGCAGAAGGACCAGCGGTAGCCGGTGCTGGCCAGCCGATCGTTCTTGACCCGGCGGGCCAGCACTGAAGTCTTCTTCCCCGAGGCCCGTGTCAGCGGGGCGGTGCCGGCATAGGCCTTGAGTGCACGGGTGTCGGCGAAGCGGGTGTGGTCGTCGCCGAGCTCGGCCAGGACGCGGGCACCGAGCAGGTCGCCGAGGCCGGGGAAGCTGGTGATCATCTTTGCGTCGGCGTGGCGGGCGAAAGATTCGGTGGCGGCGTGCTCGAGTTCGCCGGCGCTGCGGCAGGCGGCGTCCAGCTGGCGCAGCAGCGCAAGAGTGCGCAGGCCCATCGCGTCTTCGGAGAGCCTTAACAACGGCCGTCCGGTGTCGCCTACCCCAGATTTCTTCGCCCGGTTCATCGACGGCACTGCGGTGGTGTTCGACGTCCGGCTGGCGGGTCGGGTCGGCACGGAAGACAGGGCAAAACTTCGAATTCACCGCGGCGTTGTGCGGGCAGGTTCCAGGCTGGTCGTTCCGTCTGGTTCACGAGCCCGATCCAATCCTGACGGGTAACGTGCGGTGGCTGTCGCGGTTCCGCCACCCGCGTGATCGCGACTGCCCGTGGCTGCCGGAGCTCGTGAAGGTGTTCGCCGAGCCGCGGCCGCTGATGGCGGGGGCGCTGGAGATCGGCGATCCGATTGCGATGCTGCCAGGGCTTTTCCCTTTGTTGTGGTGCGATGGCCTCACAGCAGATCTGAGCCGGACGCGTTAGACGATGCGATAGTCGTCGTTGCTGGACGCTCCGGAAGTGTCCGGTGAACGGGCCCGGTGCTGTGTTGCAGGTCGGTGATCCGGTGGTCTTCGACGACGCCGAGCACCAGGTGGTGGTGATCGCCGGAACGTCGGTGCGGTTGGTCGGGGATGATCGCTCGGTGCAGGTCGTGGCGCTGCCCCGGCGGAGCGGCCCGAAGGCCGGTCTTGGGCAGGGTTCGCACCTGCGGCCATCGGATGGGAAACGGCGACCTCAGCCTTGTCGTGGCGCGTACATGATCACCCCCATGCCCGCGAGGCAGATCAGCGCCCCGACGAGATCGAAGGGGTCAGGCCGGTAGCCGTCGGCGAGCCAGCCCCAGAGCAGCGATCCGGCCACGAAGATTCCGCCGTACGCGGCGAGGATCCGGCCGAAGTCGGCCGAGGGCTGCAGCGTCGCGACGAAGCCGTACGCACCCAGCGCGAGGATCCCGCCGGCCGTCCAGAGCCAGCCGCGGTGTTCGCGCACGCCTTGCCAGACCAGCCAGGCGCCGCCGATCTCGAAGACTGCTGCGATGACGAACAGGGCGAGGGAGCGGAAGGGGATCACGGGTTGATGCTGGCTGCGCCGCGGGAGCGGTGTCCAGGCGGTGCACCAAGATGTAACACCCCGCGGTGGGAAGTAATCCGGCGGCAACATTCACGGTGTCTACTGTTGTGCAACTTCGATTCATGACAGTAAACTCCGGAAATGGGGAGCCGCCACGTGTCCACAGTCATGACGCCCGATGCCATCGATCTACCTCTACTGTCGACCTCCGCGCCAGGTCTTGCCGAGCAGGTGCGCAGGGATTCCGTGGAATTCATCCTCGCCCTCTTCGTCGACCTCGCCGGCAAGCCCTGCTCGAAGCTGGTCCCGGCCCAGGCCGTCGAGCAGTTGGAGAAGGAGGGAGTCGGGTTCGCCGGGTACGCCGTGGGCGCGATCGGCCAGCAGCCCAGCGACCCGGACATCATGGCCATGCCCGACCCCGCCTCGTACACGCCGCTGCCATTCATCCGGCCGGGGCTTGCGCTGGTGCACTGCGATCCCTGGGTCGAGGGCAAGCCATGGCCGTACGCGCCGCGCGTGATCCTCAAGCAGGCGTTGGCGGCGGCCGCTGAGCACGGCCTGTCGCTCTGTGTCGGCGCCGAGGTCGAGTACTTCCTGCTCAAGCGGGACGAGAACAGTGCGCTCACGGTCGCCGACGCCCGCGACACCGCGCCGCAGCCCTGCTATGACGCGCGTGGCGTCACCCGCATGTACGACCACTTGACGTCCGTATCCAAAGCCATGAACCAGCTCGGCTGGGGCAACTACGCCAACGACCACGAGGACGGCAACGGCCAATTCGAGCAGAACTTCGCCTACGCCGACGCACTCACCACCGCCGATCGCGTCATCACCCTGCGGTATCTGATATCAGTGCTCGCTGAACGCTCCGGAATGACCGCGACGTTCATGCCCAAGCCGTTCACCGACCAGACCGGCAGCGGCATGCACCTGCACCTGTCGCTCTGGCGTGGCGAGGAAGCGGTCTTCCCCGCCTCGGCTGAGGACCCCGATCCGCACGGCTTCGGTCTCTCGCGGCTCGCCTACGCGTTCATCGCCGGGATCCTGGAGCACGCGCGGGCCCTGCAGGCTGTGATCGGGCCGACGGTCAACTCCTACAAGCGGACCGGCGCCGTCTCCACCCGCTCCGGCGCCACCTGGTCCCCGCGCCGCGCGGGCTACGGCGGCAACGACCGTACTCACTTCATACGCATCCCCGAGGGCAACCGGATAGAGCTGCGCGGTGTGGACGGTTCGGCCAATCCGTATCTCGCCGCCGCGGCCGCGCTCACTGCAGGGCTCGACGGCATCGCCCGCGGGATCGACCCCGGCGCGCCCGGCTCGGCGTCGGAGGGCTGCGCCGAGCTGCCGCCGACGCTGCTGCACGCGGTCGAGGCGCTGACCGCCGATTCCGTGGTGTGCGGTGCGCTCGACGCGGCGGGCGAGGGCGTGAGCGGCTACTTCGCCGAGATCAAGCGCGAGGAGTTCTTCGCCTGGCACGGGTCGGTCACCCCCTGGGAGGTCGATCGCTACCTGACCGCGTTCTGACCCACCGGCCCTGACAGGGAGATCATCCATGTGCGGAATCGTCGGACTCCATCTGATCGACCCAGAACTCGAACCCCACCTCGGCGAACTGCTCACCGGCATGCTCGGGCAGGTCGTCGAGCGCGGCCCCGACTCAGCGGGCGTCGCAGTGTACGGAGACCCCCGGTTGACCCCGGTTGGTCGCAGCGTCGTCTCACTTCTGGATACCGATATGCCCGCGGCGGCGGTCGCGGAACTCGTCGGCAAGGCGCTCGGAGGCGCTGCCGAGGCGGTCCAGGCGGACGAGACCGTGGTCGTCAACGCGGCGGCCGAGCCGGAGGCGTTGCTGGCCGTGATCGCGGAATCCCTGCCGGACGCCCTCGTCATCGGCTCCGGCGTGCAGTTGGCCGTGCTCAAGGGGGTGGGCGGCCCGGACCGGCTCGCCGAGTCCTTCGGTCTGGCTTCCGTCCAGGGCTGGCAGGCCGTCGCGCACACCCGGATGGCCACCGAGTCCGCCGTCACCGCCGCCGGATCGCATCCGTTCTCGGTCGGTGCGGACCAGTGCCTGGTGCACAACGGCTCGTTCGCCAACCACGCCACGATCCGTCGCGAGTTGCGCGCCGCGGGCGTGAGCTTCGACAGCGAGAACGACTCGGAGGTCGGGGCACGGTTCGTGGCCCAGCGCCTGCGCGAAGGCTGCGACCTGGAGAAGGCGCTGCGGCTGCTGTGCGAGAGCTTCGACGGCTTCTACACGCTGCTGGTCACCACCGGCGACTCATTCGCCGTGGTCCGTGACGCGATCGCGTGCAAGCCCGCGATCATCGCGCAGACCGACCGATGGGTCGCGATGGCCTCCGAGTACCGAGCGCTGGACACACTGCCGGGCATCGAGGACGCCCGGATCTTCGAACCCGAACCCGAGGAGGTCTACCTGTGGCGGCGGTGACGACGGCTGAGACCGCGACGATCGTCGATCTCGCGACCAGCTCGATAAGTTCTCTGAACCAGAGCCTGCACGCGCCCGGAGTCGGGCTCGAACACCCAGCCTGGCGCGTCCTGCACCCGGGTGGCCGGCACAGCATCGCCTGCGGCTTGAACGCCGAGGTGTCCGTCGACATCGAAGGGCACGTCGGGTACTACTGCGCAGGCATGAACCAGCACGCCACGGTCACCGTGCACGGCAATGCGGGCGTGGGCGTCGCGGAGAACCTGATGTCAGGGTACGTACGCGTGCGCGGGGACGCCTCACAGTCCGCGGGCGCGACCGGCCACGGCGGACTGCTCGTCATCGAGGGCAACGCATCGGCGCGCTGCGGCATCTCGATGAAGGGCATCGACATCGTCGTAGGCGGGGACATCGGGCACATGAGCGCGTTCATGGCACAGGCCGGACGCCTCGTCGTATGCGGCGATGCGGGCGACGCGCTCGGCGACTCGATCTACGAGGCGCGGCTGTACGTCAAGGGCTCGGCCAAATCGCTCGGCGCGGACTGCGTGGAGAAGCCACTGCGCCCTCAACACCTCGCGGAGCTCACCGAACTGCTCGCGGCGGCGGGCTTCGACGAGGACCCGGCCGCGTTCCGCCGCTACGGCTCGGCGCGAGCCCTCTACCACTTCCAGGCCGACAAGTCCGACGCGTACTGAGCCACCGGAGGAACCAGTGATCGACCGTTCTCTCGACCCGTCCTCGTACGGTCTGCGTGAATCGGCCACGTTCGACCGCGCCACCATCGCCGCGATCCAGCGCGCCGCGGCCACCGGCGTCTACGACATCCGCGGCTGGGGCGCCAAACGACGGTTGCCGCACTTCGACGACCTGCTCTTCCTCGGTGCGAGCATGTCGCGATACCCGCTGGAGGGCTACCGCGAACGCTGTGGCACCGATGTCGTCCTCGGCGCCCGCAACGCCAAGCACCCGCTGCGTCTGGCTACCCCGGTGACGATCGCGGGCATGAGCTTCGGCGCGCTCTCGGCCAATGCCAAGGAGGCGCTCGGCCGCGGGGCTAGCGAGGTCGGCACGTCCACGACCACCGGCGACGGCGGTATGACGCCTGAGGAACGCGGCCAGTCCAAGCAGCTTGTCTATCAGTACCTTCCATCGCGTTATGGCATGAACCCGGATGACCTGCGGAAGGCCGACGCGATCGAGATCGTTCTCGGCCAGGGGGCGAAGCCCGGTGGCGGCGGGATGCTGCTCGGGCAGAAGATCACCGACCGGGTCGCGGCCATGCGTACGCTGCCGGTCGGCGTGGACCAGCGCAGCGCCTGCCGGCACCCGGACTGGACCGGCCCCGACGATCTCGCCATCAAGATCATCGAACTTCGGGAGATCACCGACTGGGAGAAGCCGATATACGTCAAGGTCGGCGCGACCCGCACGTACTACGACGTGAAGCTCGCCGTGCACGCGGGCGCGGACGTGGTCGTGGTGGACGGGATGCAGGGCGGGACCGCCGCGACGCAGGAGGTGTTCATCGAGCACGTGGGTATCCCCACGCTTGCCGCGATCCCGCAGGCGGTGCGGGCACTGCAGGAACTCGGCGTACACAGGGAGGTCCAGCTGATCGTCTCCGGCGGGATCCGCAACGGCGCCGACGTGGCCAAGGCGATGGCCCTGGGTGCGGACGCGATCGCCATCGGCACGGCGGCGCTGATCGCGCTCGGCGACAACCATCCGCGCTGGCAGGCGGACTACGCCGAACTCGGATCGGCCGCAGGGTTCTACGACGACTACCAGGACGGGCGCGACCCGGCCGGGATCACGACACAGGACCCTGAGCTGGCCGCGCGCCTGGACCCGGTCGAGGGCGGGCGACGCGTCGCCAACCTGCTGCGCGTAATGACGATGGAGGCCCAGACCATCGCCAGAGCCTGCGGCAAGGCGCACCTGCAGCATCTCGAACCGGAGGATCTCGTCGCGCTGACCGTCGAGTCGGCCGCGATGGCGCGGGTGCCGCTGGCCGGGACGGACTGGATCCCGGGCGCGCCGGGAGCGGGATGGTGAGCGCCCGGCACGTCGAGGTCGCCGTCCTCGGTGCCGGTTTGATGGGCGCGGCGACTGCCTGGGCCCTGACCCGCCGGGGCCGCTCGGTCGCGCTCATCGAGGCCTTCGAGATCGGCCATCGCAGCGGGAGTTCGCATGGCAGTGAACGGATATTCCGCCGCGCCTACACGGACCCCTTCTACGCCGAGCTCACCGGCCGTGCCGCAGAGTCCTGGCGTGAGCTGGAGCTCGACAGCGGCAGCACCCTGCTCCGCATGACCGGGGGCGTGGACACCGGTGACCAGCGCGTCCGGGACCCCAAGGCGCTGTCCGCCGCGATGACCAGAGCCCGGGTCGAACACGATGTCCTCACGCCCGGCCAAGCGCGGGAGCGCTGGCCCTTCATGCGCTTCGACGGTCCCGTAATCCACCATCCCCAGGCCGGGACGCTCGATCCCGACGCCGCGATCGGCGCGTGCGTGCGCCGGGCGATCGAGCTCGGCGCACTCGTCCTCGACCGCACGCCCGTGATCGGCACCGAGGCGGCGGGCTCGGGCCGTGTCCGCGTTCTCAACGAGCATCTCGATCTGACCGCCGACACCCTCGTCCTCGCCGCCGGAGCCTGGCTCCCCGAACTCGTCCCGTATCTGGCCGTTCCTGCGCAGGGCCCGCTCGCCCTCCCGCCCCTGACCGTCGTCCAGAAGGAGGTCTTCCACTTCCGGCAGCGCGACCCCGCTGCACAGTGGCCCACCTTCGTGCACAAGGGCCCGGTCCAGATCTACGGTATGCCCTCGGGCCACGACGGGGGACCCGAACCCGCCGTCAAGGTCGCCCGGTACGACGGAGGCCCGATCACCACGGCTTCAGCGCGTGACGGCCTGATCGACCCGGTGGCCCGCGACGCTGTATGCGAGTACGTCCGCACCCGGCTGCCCGGCCTCGATCCCGAACCCGTCGCCGAGGCCGGCTGCCTGTTCACCTTCGCCCCGAACGACGACTTCGTCCTCGACCGCCACGGCCCCTACGTCATCGTCAGCCCCTGTTCCGGCCACGGCGCCAAGTTCGCGCCGCTCATCGGAGAGTTCGCCGCAGACCTTGCCGAAGGCCGCCCCGGGCCGCCCGGGAGATTCGCCCTGCCGCACCAATAAACTGCTGCGATGGACGAATCGCCCCTGGCTGACGAGCATCAGCTCGACGACGACCAGGCCCTCGAGAAGATCATCGCCGTCCGGGTCCGGGAACACCGCCACGCACTCGGCCTGTCCATCGGCGACATGGCCGCGCGGGTCGGAATCTCCAAGGCGATGCTCTCCAAAATCGAGAACGCGCAGACCGCGTGCAGCCTGACGACCCTCGCCCGGCTCGCTCGCGGCCTCGAGGTGCCGGTCACCGCGTTGTTCCGCGGCCTGGACGACGAGCGCGAGGCGGTGTTCGTCGAGGCCGGGCACGGGGGCCGGATCGTGCGCCGGGGCAGCCGTGTCGGCCACGACTACACGCTGCTCGGCGGGCTGCGCGGCCCCCACAAGCGAATGGAGGCGTTGATGGTCGAGCTCACCGAGTCCAGCGAGGTCTTCCCGCTCTTCCAGCATTCCGGCACCGAGCTGATCTTCATGCTCGAAGGCGTCATGGTCTACGGACACGGCGGTGCGCGGTACACGATGCGCCCAGGCGACTCCCTGCAGTTCGACGGCGAGGGCGCGCACGGCCCCGACCAGCTGATCGAATTGCCGATCAGGTTCCTGTCCGTCACGGCATACGGGGACGCCGGGCAGTAGCCATGCTGACCTGGTGATTCGAGGCCTGATAGGAGGCCGTTGTAGCAGTGCGTTAACCGTCGGGGCGGGAGCTGGAAACAGTCGGGCAGTTCACTTCAGTGCAACCGAGTCTCCTCTAAGGAAACTCCTCAGCCTCCCGGAGGTGAGCCCGATCATGTCCGAGATCACCACGTCCCCCGCCCTACGCCCTGATGTCGGCACCGGCGAACTGGCCCGCAACACCGACTGGAAGGGCGCGTTCGCGATCGGCCTGGCCGGCACCATCTTGGTCACCGGGATCGCCCCGGCCGCCGTCCAGGGTCTGGGCGCCGCCGCGATCCCGCTGATCGCTGTGCTGACTGCGATGGGCGTCGTACTGTGCCTGATGCTCGCCGAACTCGCCGCGATGATGCCGCACCGCACCGGCGGCCTGCCCTCCTATGCCTACGAGACTTTCAAGCCCCTCGGCCACCGCACCGCCGCGCACGCCGGCGGCCTGTCCGCCTGGGCCTACTGGCTGGGCTGGTTCCCTGTCGCCCCGATCAACATGATCCTGGCCGCGGCGTACATCGTCAGCCTCTTCCATCTGCCCGCCGGACACCAGTTGCAGGTCTTCGGCTCCATCGGCTCCCCGGTCGGCCTCACCACGCTGATCATCTCGATCGCCGGCATCCTCGGCATGTTCGTGCCCTGCTACCTCGGCATCAAGTTCGGCGCCCGGTTCGCCGCCGTCATGGGCTTGGCTTCGATGGTGCCTCTGACGCTGTTCATCCTGCTCCCGCTCGCACACCCGTCCAAATTCCACCTCGGGGCCGTAACCGGCTTCCACCTGCCGCACGGCGTGCACGGCAGCTTCGCCCTCTTCGTCGCGTGGGCGTTCGTGATGACCTGGTCCGTGCTCGCGATGGAGGCGGCGGCCTGCTACATCGGCGAGTGCCGCGAACCCACCCGCGACGCGAAGATCGCGATGTCACTCGAAGGCGGCTACGGCCTGTTCACGTTCGTGCTCACCGCAGTGGTCATCGTCGGGGTGATCGGCGCGACCGCCAACGTGGACCCGCTCACCGTCTACACCCAGGTGGCGTCGACCCTCTTCGGAAGCCACGCAGAAGCGGCCCAGTACGCCCTCGGCATCCCGCTCATCATCGCCCTCGCCCTTTCCGTGCTCAACGCCATCGCCGGCTCGGCCCGCTCGCTCTACCAGGTCGCGCACGACGGGATGCTCCCGCGCTGGTTCATGAAGGTCAACCGGCACGGCACCCCGGCCCGCGCGATGGCCTTCAACGCGGCCGCGTCGATCGTGGTGCTCTTCTTCGGCTCGCCGGTGCGCATTTACGTGTTCTCCAACATGGGATATCTCTCCTCGATCTCGGTGGCCCTTTTCGGCTATTTCCTGCACCGCCACTTCCATCCCGAACTGCCCCGCCCCGTGCGTCTGCCGACGTGGTGCAAGTGGGCCGCCCTCGGCATCGCGATCACCTTCGCCTTCATCTGGGCCTACGGTGGCTGGCAGAGCCCGAGCCTGGTCGTCGGGGAGAACAGCGAGCGGCTTTTCTTCCTGGGCTTGGCGATCCTGCTGGCCTACCTGCCGCTCTACTGGTGGCGTGCCTACTCGGACCGCAGGCTCGGTCTCACCGCGAGCAGGGAGTCCGTGGCGCTGGAGATCCCCGAGTTGGCGGCCGAGTCATAGTCCCCGCATCACCGGCGTCAAAGGATTGCGAACCCGCCATGCGACACGGCCAGTCCCTCCCCGCATACCTTCCCCGCCGTGCCCCGCGCCGTTCTGGTCCGGACCCGTTGTCGAGCAGGGCGCTGCTGGTCGTCTCCGCGACGTCCAAGGCGCCCTCGGCCGACGCCGTCACCAGGGCTGTCGTGGCGACCGACGGTGGCCCGGTCACGGTGATGACCGTGCTGGGCATCCGCGGCAGCGGCCTCGGCGTCCCGCACCCCGGCCTGCTTCCGACCGTCCCGGAGCGCGATCGCGGGCGCGCGGCGATCGCCGCCGCCATTAAAGCCATCGAGGCCAGGAAAGTCCAGGCCCGCGGCGAGATCGCCGTCACCCGCGCCGAGGCCCGCGCCATCGCCCGCACCGCCCGCGCCGTCGGTGCCACCACCGTGATCCTCGACCTGCCCGAACCCCACGGTCTCAGGCGCCTGATCGAAGGAGATCTCGCCGCCCAACTCAGGCGCCGCCTGCGCGGCACGGCAAAGGTGGTTCGCTAGGAGCGTGGGTCCGCGAGGTCTGGCAGACCCAGATGGCGGCCCGCGCCCACGGCGCGGATGAGACCTGGCGCCAGGACTACCGTCGCCGCGCCGGTGCCGGCCGGTCCTTGGGATGCCGAGCCGGTGAAGGCACGTCTCCCCGGCAATGAGGCGATCAGCTTGATACAACCGGGATCCAGATCCGCATGGGGGGCGTTGCCCGTCGGTGGCGCAGCCGTATATATATTGCGGCCGAGATCAGCAGACATGCGGAGCGTGAAATCGAGCGGGGCCCAAGCACGTCGCTCAAGCTGACGTCTCCCAGGGCAGGTCACTCGACTTTCGCTGTTTTCGCAGGCGTGATGGATTGCGCCTGATCGGGGGGTTTGCAGTGGTTGCGGGCTGATCGCCCAGGACGTGAGAGAAGCATCGGCGGTGAGATCCACCTCGCGGGAGGGGCCCGCCGATGCTTCCGGATGCGACGTTACCTGCCTCGCTGCTGGCGGTGTTGCAACACCTGCGGTGGGTGTTCACCGCGCTAAGCTTCGCCACCTTCGCGGCGCTGGCGGCCGGGCTGATCGCCAACACCGGCGTCGGCACCGTGAAGGGATGCTCACCGGCGCAGGGCTGTCCCGCACCTGGTCGCACGACCGCGCGCACAAGTTCTTCTCCCGCGCCGCCCGGAGTCCCGACACGCTGGGCATGTACCCGTCCCGGCTGATCGTCAAAGCCCTGCTGCCGCCGCAGGTGGCGGTGGCGGTGGACGACACGCTATTCAAGAAGCGCGGCAGAAAGGTGTTCGGCGCGGCCTGGCAGCACGACGGCGCCGCGCGCGGCGAGAAGCCGGTCGGCTACGGTTGCTGCTTCGCCGTGCTCGGAATCATCGTCGAGCTGCCATTCTGCACCCGGCCGTTCTGCTTGCCGGTGGCGGTGCGGCTGTGGCGGCCCAAGACGGGCCCGTCGAAGGTGGAGATCGCCGCCGCGCTGGTCAAGCAGCTGGCGGCCTGGCACCGCGACCGGACGATCCACGTCGTGGCCGACGCCGCCTACCATGGCAAAGCCCTGCGGCACCTGCCGGCGCGGATTACCGCACCACCCGGCTTCCCGCCTCGGCAGTGCTCTACGGCCTGGCCCCGCCGCCGACCGGCAGGCGCGGCCGGCCCCGGCTCAAAGGCGACCGCCTCGGCACCGCCGCAGAGCTGCTACTGCGATCCGGCATCGGAGTGGTGGATCAGGTCGCGGCGCGGGGCGCCGGCGCGGTCGCGCTGCCACAGGCCCATCTCCAACGCGGCGAACACCAGGGGTGTGGCCTTGCTGGTGGCCGCGGACCAGCCGACGATCCGCCGGGAGAAGGTGTCCACGACGAAGGCCACGTAGACGGTGCCGGCGTGCGTGGGCACATAGGTGAAGTCGGCGACCCACACGCGGTTTGGCGCAGCGGCGACGAAGGCGCGGTTGAGCAGGTCCGGTGCCCGGTTGGCGGCCGGATCCGACACAGTGGTGCGGATCTTGCGCCCGCCGCGGGTTACGCCGGCCAGACCGAGCTCGCGCATCAGCCGCTCCACTGTGCAGCGGGCGACCTGCTCACCTTGTCGGTTCAGCGCGGCCCAGATCTTGCGGGCACCGTAGACGCCGTAGTTGTCGGCGTGGATGCCGACGATGAGCTGCTTCAACTCCGCGTCGCGGACCGAGCGCGCCGAGGGCGGTCGTTTCTTGAAGTGGTAGTAGGTGGAGGGGTCGATGCTGCAGCCGTGGTCGGTGAGGACGGTGCAGATCGGCTCGACGCCGCCGAAGCGGTCCCGGTGCTCGTCGATGAAGGCTACGAGCGTCGTTGTGGCCGGTCGAGCTCGGCCGCGAAGACGCCGCGGCTTTCAAGATCTCATTCGCCCGCCGTAGCTCGTCGATCGCCAGCACCCGCGTCGGCGACCAGCCCAGCGCCACGGCCCGCTCGGACAGCCCGTACTGCAACCGGGTGGACTCCTGATGGTCGGCGACCTGGGCGGCCGTGGATTGCCGGACATACACCGCCGCAAGGCGATCACGTTGCCGGTTCTGCACCTTGCCGCCGGTCTGCTCCCACGGCAGCCGTGAGTCCAGCCTCATCACGCTCGCCCCGCCCGCACCGGTCGCTGACACCATCCGCTGGACCAGCACGCCGAGCAGATGACCCACCAGGACCCGGTTCACCTCCGGGAATACCGTCCACGGCGGAACCGGGATCGGCACTATCCCCGACTGGGGGGCTCGGCCACCTCGGCAGACACCGCCGTAGTCCTTCCTCGACCAGATCGTCTTGCCCGTCGCGCCCCCGCAGCCGACGAACGGCCGCGACCAGCGCCAACAAGCCCTCAACCCCGATAATCGGGCCATTCCCGTCGCCAGAGCGCATTATGTATGCGCTCTGGCTCGCCTCTTGAAAAGGCCACCGGGTGGCGCTACCAGATCCTGGCCACCACCATCGACACCCTGTCCGACGTGCCCGGATCCCACCATCCCCAGTTCCTGGATGTGCTGTACCGGCACCGCGGCGGCGCCGCCGAACAGGCCGTGCGTACCGGCAAGGCCCTGGGCCTGGGCAAGCTGCCCTCCAAGTGCTGGAACGTCAACCTCGGATGGATTCTGGCCGCCGGCATCGCCAACGACCTGCACGCCTATATCCTGCTGCTCGGCCTGCGCGAGCATCCCGACCTCGCCGCCGCCACCCCCGAGACCCTGCGGTTCCGGCTGTGGCACCTACCTGCACGGCTCGTGCACCGCGCCAGGCAGCGGATCTTGAAGATCGCAGCCGACTGGCCCCGGGCGCAGGCCTTCACCGACTGCTGGACCCGCCTCGCTCTACTACCGGACCCCGGCTGACCAGCACGAACAGAACCCGACGATCCTGAGAAGGAGTAGCACACCACCCCACCGGACCCGTGGAACCCGGCGCGACCGCGGCGACACGCGACGGCCCGACAC
>Ga0207671_10002267_pt1 | contig 20801 bp, 15 predicted proteins | sample KBSC24metaG_FD_184352 | JGI IMG/M metagenome (GOLD analysis project Ga0207671, IMG submission 184352) | Corn rhizosphere microbial communities from Kellogg Biological Station, Michigan, USA - KBS C2-4 metaG (SPAdes) (version 2) | ecosystem: Host-associated > Plants > Roots > Rhizosphere > Soil... | reverse complement strand
TCAGTTGTTTCTTCTCGTTGTCCGTCACCGCTCGTCGGCTGGCCAGCAACATCTGGCGGGCGACCCGTGCATCCGGCGCATCGGGAGTCGCGGCCAACGCGTCGGTATCCTTCGGCTGCAACGGTGCGAAGGCGTTATGGAAGCAGTTCCTGCCAGTTCTCCGCTTCCAGCAGACGCTCCGCCAACTGCTCCAACCGTTCCATGGCCGTTCCCGAAGAAACGCCAGGCGCAGCCGCACCCATCACCTCGGCCGCAGGGAACAGGTTGTATCGGGGGATGCGGTACGGCGCAGTTTGGTCCCTGAAGCTTGCCACCGACCCCACCGGCACCATCTCGCCAGTGATGTTGCGCACCTTGAGACGGGCAATATCGGCTGGAGATTTACGGAACGCCGCATCTCCTTGGGCGAATACCGGATAGGTGCGGCCCAAGTAGTTGAAGTCATTCACATACTGCGAACCGATATAAAGCTGCAAAGTCGAAAACACATCCGTCGGTGTCAGGCCGACTTTTTCGGCTTTCTGGCGATCAATATCGGCAAAAACCGAAGGCGCGCCTGCGCTGTAGAGTGTGAACACGCCAGCAAAAGCTTTATCCTTGTTCGCAGCCGCAACCAAATCATTGGTCGCTTTAGCGAGAGCCTGAGGCCCAAGCCCGGCGCGATCCTCCAGCATCATCTTGAAGCCGCCGGCGGCGCCTAGACCTTGCACCGCGGGTGGGTTGATCACGAGGACGGTGGCATCCTTGAATCCGGCAAGACGTTCGCGCATCCTTTTGACCATCACCGCTGCGTTGACGCCCTTTACGTGATGGCCGTAGAGCGAAGGCAGCGAAGTAAAGACCGTGGCTACGTTAGGAGCGATCGTAGAAGTCGTCACATCGAACCCCGCGATGGCTGAGGAATGTTCGACGCCGGGAGTGTTCAACTCAATATCGTTGACCTCCAGGGCGACCTCATTGGTGCGTTCCAAACTCGCGCCTGGCGGCATGAAAACGATCGTGACGAGATACCCAATATCTTGATCCGGAATGAAGCCGGTGCTCATCCGCGACATCTGGAAACCGGTCAGACTGATCAGCGCAAGGTAAGCAACCAGAATAACGCCGAGCACGCGGACGAATCTGCCGGTCATCTTGCCGTAGCTCGTCGACAACCACTCGAAAGCGTGGTTGAAGCGACCGAAAAGCGGCTGCAGGAGACGACTGAGGCCGCGCGGCGTTTCGTGCTGTTCCTCGATCTTGTGCTGCTTCAATAGCACAGCGCAGAGCGCCGGGCTTAAGGTCAGCGAAACGAAGCACGAGATTACCGTGGAAGCGGCGATGGTGATCGCGAACTGCTTAAAGAACAACCCTGGGATGCCGAAGACGAACGCTGACGGGACGAACACAGCGCAAAGGGTGAGAGCAATGGCGATCAGCGCTCCCGATACCTCGTCCATCGTCCGATGCGCCGCATCGCGAGGAGCCATGCCAAGACTCATATTCCGCTCGACGTTCTCGACTACCACGATCGCGTCATCCACCACGATGCCCACTGCCAGTACCAAGCCAAACAACGAGAGATTGTTGATCGAAACACCGAGGATCGAAAGGACGGTGAATGCACCGATGAGCGATACCGGAATGGCAACAACCGGAATGAGGGTCGCTCGCCAGTTCTGCAAGAAGATATAGACGACGGCAACCACAAGGCCAATCGCGATAAAGATCGTCAGAATCACCTCGTCGATCGACTGACTTACGAAGGTGGTCGGATCGTAAATGTTGATATAGTCAACATCAGCCGGGAACGTCTTTTTAAGCTCTTCCATCTTGTTCCAGATCGAATGCTCGACTTCGACCACATTTGCGTCCGGCGTCGCAATCACCCACCACGGACTGGAGACGAATTTGTCAGCATAGGCGATGGAGCCGTAGTCAACGGAGCCCAACTCAGCGCGACCGATGTCACGAATTCGAGTGATACGTCCCTGATTGTCCGATTTGACAATGATGTCTTGGAACTCTTCTGGCGTGGTGAGGCGGCCAAGTGCCTCGACGTTGATCTGATATGCAGCGTGATTTGCAATCGGCGGCTGATTCAAGACGCCGGCTGTCACCTGAGCGTTTTGCGCACGCAGCGCGTTCATGATCTCACTCGCGCTGATATTGTACGCCGCAGCTTTATCCGGATCGATCCAGATGCGCATTGCATACTGCCGCTCACCCAGAACCCAGAAATCCGCGACACCCGGAAGGCGCGCAATCTCGTCCCGGACTTTTAGCATGTAGTTAGACAGATACTCCGCGCTGCGCGTCCCCTTCGGCGAGTACACATGGACCCCCAAAAGAAGGGCCTGGATGGTCTTCTTGACCTGAACGCCTTGGAGTTGAACTTCCTGCGGCAGGCGAGACAGCGTATCCTGCACGCGGTTTCGTGTCAGCATCAACGCCGTATTTGGATCGGTGCCCACTTTGAAGATCACCGTGATCGTCAGCCGACCATCACCAGTCGATTGACTGGTGATGTAGTCCATCTTCTCGACGCCGTTGACCGCTTGCTCCAGCGGTGTTGCGACGGTTCGTGCAACCGTATCCGCTGAGGCGCCGGGAAAGGACGTCGTTATCTGGATGGTCGTCGGAACAATGTTCGGATACTGCGCGATCGGAAGCTTTGACATCGCCGCAATCCCGAACACCACGATGAAGATGTTGATCACGGTCGCAAACCGCGGGTGATCAATGAAGAAATGGGCAAGTTTCATTACCTTTTAATCCTGGTCATTGCTGAACGCGATTTGTCCGCTCGTCGGACTGATTTTCGAGCCCGGAGCGGTCGTAGTAAGACTGCCAACAACCACCCTGTCGTTGGCCGCAAGCCCCGAGCGAATGACGCGCAATCCACCGCGCAGATCTCCCACTTCCACCTGCTGCGACTTGACCACGTTGTCCGAACCGACGGTCAAAACGACGTGACTCGATTGATCGGGCATTACCGAAGAATCAGGAATGAGCAGTGTCGGCTCTGGGGCCGACAACGCCAGACGCACGCGACCAAATCCACCAGGAGTCAGCAACTGGTCCTTGTTTGGAATGGTTGCGCGGGCATGAATCGTTCCGCTGGAGCGATCGATCGAGTTGTCGACGAAATCGAGCGTGCCCTCGCGGGTGAAGGACTTTTCATCGCTGAGCGAGACGAGCACCTTATTGGCGATCGGGCCTTTCTCCTTTTCGCGCTGACGAGCAAACGTCAGGTATTCGGCTTCGCTCATGTCGAAGTTGAGGAAGATCGTATCCAACGAGACGATCGTCGTTAAGACGGTGGTCGGGCTGCTGCCGGCGCGACTACCGGAGATCAGATTACCAACAGACACCATGTGAGTCCCGATTCGGCCAGTAAACGGCGCGGTGATTTTGGTATGGTCGAGATCGAACTTCGCGTCGCGCACCAGCGCTTTGGCTTCGTTAACGGCAGCCTCCGCCGCCTTTTGCTCCCCGACGCGTTGGTCGACGTTCTCTGTCGTGCCGGCATCGGACTTTTTCAAAATCCGAGCGCGCGCGAGCTGTTGATTCGCCAAATCAAGCCGAGCCGCGGCGTTTTCAAGTTGAGCGTTCGCCTGGCTCAGTTTGATGTCGTACGGCGTCGGATCAATGGTGAACAGGGCGTCACCCTTGTGAACGACATCACCGTCTTTGAAATGGATCTGCGTCAGCACTCCGCCGACTTGGGCACGGATCTCGACGTGCTCCACGGCCGCAAATTGACCAAGGAACCCGAGGCGGGTTTCCAGATCACGCTGTAGTGGTGTGCTGACGGCAACGGACGGTATCTCCGCAACGCTCGCCAGGGGAGCCGCAGTGCCGTGCCATTCGTAGGCGGCTGCCCCAATGCCGATAGCGAGAGCGAGAACGGCAAAGCTCCGTACCGTTTTGTTGGATTTGTTCCCAGCCGGCTTCTGCCCGGCTTCTTTGGTTGCGACTGGAGCGACGGTTTCAGGATCAGTGATGAAGGGTTGCATGGTGCGGTTGAGAGTTTGAGTGTTCATTCGGAGGTTGCGGTTACGTTTTCAGTAGTGAATACCTAGAAAGTAGTAACTACGCATAGAGGAGTCAATGGGGAAAGCGATATTGACTCCTTAAAAAGTATGGACTACGTTTGCAGTAGTCGCAAACGAGTGAAAACCTCTACCATTGAAGAATTTATGAAAAAAAATGACCGCACAGACCTTTGCTCCATCGCCCGCGCAATCGATAAAATCGGCGATCACTGGAGCCTTTTGATCCTTCGCGACCTCGGCCAAGGGCTCACGCACTTCGACGAATTTCAGAAGAATCTCCTGATCGCGCCGGGTGTGTTGAGCAAGCGGCTCTCCACTCTCGTTAGCGAGGGCCTCGTGAAAAAGGAACTCTATCAAGACAACCCCCCGCGTGCCAAATACGTGCTCACGAAGGCGGGAGAGGATTTTCTGCCCGTCCTGGCGATGATCATGGTTTGGGGAAACAAACATTCTTCGCCCAATGGCCTCGATACGCAGCTCGTGAGCAAAAGCACTCACAAAAAGGTGGAACCCGTCGTAGTCGATGCCAAAACGCATGAACCGATCGTATTCTCGACGCTCACTTTCGCAGGTGGTCCTGGAAATACGCCGGAGAAAATCAAAGTCCTCAAAGAACGTAATTACCCGCTTGTCCCTGCTGATTGAATCGTTGGGATCAGCCGTGCGAACCCGGTCAGGTGGCTTGGCCGACGACTTTGGAAGTCTTCTGAATATTTCGAGGTCAAGTACAGCTGAATGGAATTAAGGCGAGTAACTGCTCAAGAGTCAGTGTGAGCTCTTATAGCTCAAGCGCCTGGATAAACTTTGCAGCGAGTTCGTGGTCCGACATCGGGTTCTGGCCCGTTACCAGTTCGCGGTCGACGATCACGTTGGAAACGAAGTTCTCCTCGGTCGTGATCACTTCACCTCCGGCCGCCTCCAAGGCGTCGGGCATGTTGAAGTAGAGTTTGGCGTGGAACACATTGTCCTCGGCGAACTCTTCCTCGCTACGCGAGAAGACGGTCATGCGGTAGCCCGCATATTGCCAGCCCTCGGCCAGCGCGCGAGCCTTGGCCTGGTTTCCGTCGATCAGCGCCGCCCTGAACTCGCGCGCCTTATCCATCTCCGCCAAGATCGCTGTTGGTCCGTGACAGATAGCGGCGGTGGGTTTCTTTTGAGCGTGGAAGTAGCGCAAGATCTCGCGCACGTCCGGGTCTTGCATGACATCGACCACTGGGGCGTGACCACCCGGGAAGAAGACGCCGGCAAAGCGATCCAGTCCGTCGTCGATCACCGAACACAGCGTTCGAACCCGGTTCATGGCAGGATCGTCGACAAAGAAGCTCCTCGCGCGTTGGCGGGCAGCGTCGTCGCCTCCGAAATAAATCAGCGCGTCGGAGTCCTTGTCCATATGCGGCTTTTCGCCAGTTGGAGTGGCGAGAACGAAATCGTAGCCTGCGGCGACAAGCGCCATCAGCGGCACAGCAGTTTCATTGAGAAACTGCCCGATCGTAATCGTTCCGCCTCCCTTCGCTTCGAGCTGGGTAGCGTTGGAGCCGACGACGAGTATTATTCCTTTGCCCATAGCTATTTCCTTTTGCTAGGCGGTCGCTACAGCGGCCATACGCTCTGCGATTTCCGGCCTGACGATGATCTTGCCGAATTGCTGGTTGCTTTCGAGATACTCATGAGCTTCGACGATCTTCTCCAGTGGGAAGGTCTTTGCGATCACCGGCTTCAGCGCGCCCGACTCGAGGCCCTTTGAAATCCATTCGACGCCAGCCTTGAGCTTGACCACATCGAAGGTCGTGTTGAAGAGCAGCTCACCGGTGATGATGAGGCCTTTGGTGAAGACCGGGAAGTGTGGAAGCACGGTCGGTTCTCCGATCGTGCCGTAGAGCATGAAGCGTGCGCGGGGAGCCGCGGCGTGCAGCAGCTTGGCGAACGTAGGACCACCGACGGGATCGAGCACCACGTTGATACCCTTTCCGCCGGTAATGACGTCCAGGCGTTCGACCACGTCCTCTTCTTCCGTCGCGATCACATGGGCCGCGCCCACGTTTTCGATCAACTTGCGCTTGGCACTGGTCCTCGTTAGCGCGATGGGCACCGCGCCGAGCATATTGGCGATCTGAATGGCGGCGATCCCCACACTGCTCGATGCCGCCGGAATCACCACAAACTCGCCTGGCATCACTTTGGCGATTTCGAGAAAGGCGTCGTAGGCGGTGAGATACGCCATCCAAACAGCCGCCGCTTCGTCGAAGCTGAGGATCGCGGGATGCTTGATGACTGCCCCGACCGGCGCCAGCGCGGCATCTGCGTAGAAGCCATAATCGTTGAGAGAGAATGCCGGCGCGACGGAAACGGCATCGCCCACGGCAAAGTCCGTCACGTCTGGCCCAATGGCATCGATAATGCCAGCACCTTCGTAACCGTTCGTCGCAGGGAGCACTGGTTGCTCGAAATAGGTGCCGCTCCGGAAGAGCGTTTCCGCGCGATTAAGGCCGATCGCTTTGATCTTGATGCGCACCTGGCCCGGGCCCGGCTCAGCCACTTCCACCTCATGCAGCTTCAGTTGATCCGGTCCGCCAATGGCGCCGAATTGAACGATTTTAGCCATAACTATTTCCTTTTGCTACGCGTTCGCTACAGCGGCCATACGCTCTACGGTTTCCGCAGTCGTCCAGACTGCATTGGCCATAAACCGCCAGTTGACCATCGCAGCCTGATATCCTTCGCCCTCTTCGTTCGTACCGGCCGCCACAGCGTCCCGCACCATTGCGACTTCAAAGCCATTCTCGATGAGCTTGCGCATGTGATCTTCGAGGCACAGGTTTGCGACCGGACCGGCCATGATTACTTTTTGGATCCCGCGGCGTCGCAGCAACAAAACCAGGTCGTTGGTCGGTGCGTACGAGATGTGACGTGACGTGATAACCGTTTCACCATCTTCGAGATATTTCTTGAACTGCTTGGGGATGTCGGCGCCCGAGCCGCCGTAGCCATTGAAATTAAGTCGGCTCTCGCGCGCGACGACACCTCCGTGCAAGGCCAGGTCTTCCATGGGGCCTAGATGGGTATGTATTTTGTGGTCATGCGGATAAAAATAGTGCGGCGACATGAAAACCGGAAGCCCGTGGGTCTTCGCAGCGTGCAGCAAGCTCTCCAGGTTGGCGTTCACATTATTACGTTTCATCAGCTCTTCTATCATGACGTAATACTTGCCGCCGGGCGTGAGAAAGTCGTTCTGCATGTCCGTGACAAGCAAAGCGGTAGTTCCTTTTTCGAGATCGAATTTTACGCGGTGTTCAAACAACATATTGGTTCCTTTCAATTTTATTAAGCGTGGTGTGTGGAGGTGGAGGCGCGCAGCTTTCTCACTGCGAAGAGGCCCTGCATTTCAGAGAATGTCATTGCGTCTTCATTGAAGAGCGAGTCGGGTTCATAATATCTATGCAGTTTAGATCGCTCCCGCTCCCTGATAGACGGGCCAGTCGGTGTAGCCGCGCGCGTCGAATGCGTAGAATGTGTTCCGATCGTATGGAGTAAGCGGCAGGTCGTTCTTGATCCGATACGGCAAATCCGGGTTCGACGTGAAAAACCGCCCGAATGAGATCAGGCTGGCCAGGCCGCTCGTAACGGCGGCTTCGGCAGTGGCCGGAGTGAACCCACCTGCGGCAATCATGGTGCCCTTGAAGATTTTCCCCAACTCCGACGAGGCGACCGGTCCTTCGCCTTCGGCCACTGTGTCTGCGCCACTTATCCGTGGCTCAATGACGTGAAGATAAGCGAGGCTAAACACGTTCAAGCGCTCGGCGAGATCTCGGTACAGCGCACGTGCATTGCTGTCGCCCATGCCGGCGAAAACGCTGCTCGGTGAAATCCGAACGCCAACGCGATTCGGGTCCCAAACCGTTGTCACCGCATTTAGAATTTCGATGAGGAAGCGCTCTCTGTTTTGAAAAGAGCCACCGTATTCGTCAGTGCGCTGGTTGCTGCTATCGTGAAGAAATTGCTCCACCAAATGAGCCTGGCCGGCGAGGATTTCGATGCCGTCAAAACCAGCGCGTTGCGCGTTTCTAGCGGCGAAGCGGAACTGATCAACAATCGCGAGAATTTCTTCCACTTCGAGTGCGCGATGTGGCGAAGGTAACGTGAATCCGGTGGGCGTGGAAACCACGACCGATTTATTCTCCCAATACCCGGGATTCACAGAAGCAGAGACAGGCATCTCATTTGTGAACACCGAGCTTGTCGCTCGGCCGGCGTGCGTGAGTTGGACGAACAGGAATCCAGCTTTGGCGTGAACCGAATCGGTGATTCTTTTCCAACCCGCAACCTGTTCATCGCTCCAAAGCCCCGGCCCGGTGTGATAAGCACGCCCAGCAGACGATACAGCCGTACCTTCAGCCATCGTCAGCCCGCCGTCGGAAGCGCGCTGACTATAATACTCCAGCATCAGATCCGTGGGGACAGCAGTCGGCCAATGTGCACGGAGTCGGCTGAGCGGTGGCAGCACGACGCGATGCTTGAGAGTGATCGGCCCGAGCTGGAAGGCGGTGAATAATTTCTTCTCAGTATGCATAAGCTCAATTCCCGCTTTGGAAAAGGTTTTGCAGCTCCGAATAGGGCATCGCGTCCTCACCGAAGACCCCTGAGTCCCCTTCCTTGAGAAAGCTCTCCGCAACTCGGGCGAGGTGCTTGTAGGCGATCTGCGCGATAGTTATTCCCGCGCTCAGGCGGCGGACATTCAGTTTCACCAGACCATCCATCTTCGGGAGTTCCGCTGAGGCCATGAGATTGACTGGCAAGCCAGTACCTTTGGCGATCTTCGCGATATCAGTGGCTTCCGTAAGACCGGGTACGAATAGACCGTCGGCGCCAGCGTCTTGGTATTTCGCGGCCCGCTCCAAAGTTTCCCTCACCTTCTTGTCGTCAGTTACAAGGTCCTGCAGGTAGACGTCGGTTCGGGCATTGACGAACAGATCGACGCCTTCCGAGTCGGTCATCTTCTTAATCGCCGCGATCTTTTTGGCGAGCAAAGCCGGTTCGTCTGTTCCGTCTTCGAGGTTGATGCCCGAAATTCCGGCGGTAACGAGCGGCCGGAGATTCTCCACAACCGATGAAGCTTTATCAGAATAGCCTGCTTCAAAGTCGATCGACACCGGGACCTTGACCGCGGTGACGATCTCCTCAGCCAGATGTGCCAGGAGCCGAGACGGCAGATGATTTCCGTCCGGATACCCCTTTGACCAAGCGACTCCGGCACTGGTTGTCGCCACCGCTTTCGCGCCGAGGGATTCAACAATGCGTGCACCACCGGCGTCCCAAACGTTGGGGAGGATCAGCGGCTTGCTTGAGTTCGCGTGAAGATCTCTGAAAATGCGAGTCATAGTCATTGTAAATGCCTTGGGTAGTGAACGTTATGCGCTTTGAAAAGTTAACGCCAAGGAACTTACGAGGTACGCCGTGCATTGACAAGTAGGCACAATATTCTACTGTAGTGCGAAAAATGTTCCTAAGGATACAAATGCGCTATGAGACATAAACGCTACGACCAATTAGGCTGTCCTGTTGAGCTCTGCACCGAGATCATCGGAGCAAAGTGGAAGGGAGAAATTCTCTTCATTCTTTTCACAGGTACAAAGCGACACAGCGAGCTTCGTAAGCTCATTCCAGGTACGACTCAGCGCACGCTTACTACGCAACTCCGCGAGTTAGAGGAGGACGGAATAGTCGACCGTAAGGTTTACGCTCAGGTGCCTCCGAAGGTGGAGTATTCAATCTCCAAGCGTGGTCAGTCACTGAAACCGATCATTGATGCGATGTGGAAATGGGGAACAAATTTCCTCGATACATTGCCAGAAGAGCGAGTGAAACCAAAGACTCCTAACGGTGAGGCAACTTTTCGAAAACTAAAGCAGCTGCTTCCAGAATTTGCGAGACCTGAATTGCGATGAAATGAGAGATCGCGCATCACTGATGCTTGCAATGTAAGCTACCGTTGCGAATCGCCTCCCCCCGAGACAAGGAAGCTGCTTCACAATTAGGCGTAATGCATCTATTTCACAGAGTCAGCGATGTAAGTATTGCGAATGAGATCAACTGCCATTTCTTGGAGGCACTTAGACTTAGATGCTGAATGGTTATATATTAACATCAGTATCTCCACCTTCCGATGGGAAAAATAAAGCAAAGTAGGCTTTCCTGAGGCGACGCATTGATCAATTTCTTCGACAGTGCCCGATTCCGCTATGCCTGTGCTGGTGCCGATCTTCGTCCAAAACAGGCCCAACAAAATATCGCACCTGCTCACGAGCTGAGCGTTTATTGCCGCCTGTGGTCTCATACCGGACTGTGGCGTGGCGTGTGTTCCCATTTAACCGGAAGCAGCACCGTTGACTCAGCGGTGGCGTGCTGGACATTCCAGTCGTTGATCGCTTCTGTTGCGGCTCGACGCTCTTCCGTCAGGTCGGATGGGGAGGCGATCAGAACTCGGAAGGTTTGTGCCTTAAATGACATGGGGAAGGGGCTTTAAGTTAGCGGCTGCGCCGAACGTGGACGATTGGCTCCGCGCCCGGAAGTTGGAGGTCCTTCGACTCCGCATCGCTCAGGATGACAATTTTTTCGGGCGGCTTGAAGCCGCATTTGTGCGTGCTCCTCTTGGGGTGGCTTATGCCCACAGATTGCGGTCGAGCGTTCGGTATTGGATCGCTTCGCCGATATGGTCGGCGAGGATTGATTCGGAGTTCGCAAGGTCCGCGATCGTTCTCGCGACCTTCAGGATACGATCATACGCCCTGGCGCTGAAGTTCAGTTCGGTCATCGCCATTTTCATCATGCCTTCGGCGGCTTCGTCGAGCTGGCAGTAGCGCTTGATTTGCTGGGCGGTCATCCGGGAGTTGCAGCGGGTTTTAGTGCTGCTGCCGGCGGTGGCGCCGGAGCCATTTTTTGTGAAGCGCTGGCGTTGGACTTCGCGGGCGGCTTCGATGCGGGCGCGGATGGATTCGGAGGATTCGCCGGGGATGTTGCTGGAGATGTCGCGGTACTGGACGGCGGGGACTTCGACGTGGATGTCGATGCGGTCAAGGAGGGGGCCGGAGATGCGGTCGCGGTAGCGCTGGACGTCGTTCGGCGAGCAGCGGCATTCGCGCTTGGGGTCGCCGAAGTAGCCGCATTTGCAAGGATGCGTTGCCTTTTTGCAAGGTGACGCTTCATGGGGTTCGTTGCCTCATCAGCCCCTACTTTACAGAGGCGAAGGGATACCCTGCGAGCCCAAAGACCATCGGCGAGATGATCAGAAAGCGCCGACTTGACCTCGGACTTCGGCAGACGGACGCCGCAAAAATGATCGGCTGCGATGAGACAACGGTCGTCAATTGGGAGAACGGACATCGGGTGCCCCGTATCAATCTCCTTGCCGGAGTGGTGAAATTCCTTGGATTCAATCCATTCACGATTGGGGACACAATGGCACAGCGTTTGGTCAGCCGCCGAAGGGCGCTTGGCGCGACCCAAGCGGCATTCGCCGCTCAACTCGGGGTTGATCCATCTACTCTCGCAAGATGGGAACGTGGAGAGCGGGAGCCGACCGGGCGATTTGCAGCGAGGGTTGAGAGCATACTGCTGACCCGCAGCGCTTGATGTCCTGTCTGCCCCGAGCGAATCGTGTCCAGAATCTCGACATTCGTTTGAGAGTACGTGGCGCTGGCCACGACCGGGCTTTTTTGTCAGCGTGCGCTGTGCTTGCCAAAGTTTTCTCCGGAGCCGTTTACGGCGTTGATGCCTTCGAGGTCGAAATCGAGGTCAATGCCAGTTCTGGGAATCCTGTCATCGTGGTGGTCGGCCTGCCGGACGCGGCAGTAAAGGAGAGCAAGGACAGGGTTACCACCGCTGTGCAGAACAGCGGATTCCGCTGGTCACATGGACGCACGACAGTGAACCTCGCTCCAGCGGATGTGAAGAAGGAGGGCCCGAGTTTCGACCTTCCGATCGCCCTGGGCATGATCGCCTGTGCCGAGGAACGCGAGTTGCCGTTCTCGGACGAGTTTTGTTTTGTCGGCGAGCTGGCCCTGACGGGTGCTGTTCGCCCTGTCCGGGGGGTTTTGCCAATCGCCATCGAGGCGCGCCGCCGAGGCAGGAAGAAGCTTGTAGTTCCCGCCGGCAACGCCCGCGAGGCGGCGATGGTCAGCGGCATCGAGGTGTACGGCGTACACAACCTGCGTGAAGTCTACGAGTTCCTGACAGGCGATAAGCCCCTCTTACCCATCAAGGAGAATCTCGAGCAGTTCTTTTCGGAGCACCAAACCTACGACGTCGATTTCAGCGAAGTGCGCGGGCAGCATCACGTAAAGCGAGCCGTCGAAGTGGCGGTTGCTGGCGGTCACAATCTCCTGATGCTCGGCCCGCCAGGCTCGGGAAAATCCATGATCGCCAAGCGCATCCCAACCATCATGCCGCCGATGACTTTGGAGGAGGCGATTGAGACGACGAAAATTCACTCCATCAGTGGACTGCTGGATCAGGAGCACTCCCTCGTTTCCGTGCGTCCCTTCCGCGCCCCCCACAATACCATTTCCGACATCGGCTTGCTTGGTGGTGGAGTTATCCCGATGCCGGGGGAGATCAGCGTCGCTCACAACGGCGTCCTCTTCCTCGACGAACTCCCCGAGTTCAAGCGCTCCACGCTTGAAGTGATGAGGCAGCCGTTGGAAGACGGCAAAGTCACCGTCACGCGTGCGGCAGGAACGATGGTATTCCCCGCGGATTTTATCCTCGTTGGTGCCCTAAATCCTTGCCCCTGTGGCTTTTTTGGCCATCCGAAGCGTGAATGTCGCTGCAGCTTGGTTCAGGTCCAACGCTATCGAAACCGCATTTCAGGTCCGTTGCTGGACCGAATTGATATCCAAGTTGAAGTGCCCGCCGTCGAATACCGCGAGATCGCAAGCAAAGAGCAAAGCGAACCTTCCGCCGCGGTGCGGGAGCGCGTAATCCAGGTTCGGAAACGCCAGGCGGAGCGTTACAGTCGCTCAAAAATCCGCTGCAACGCGCGGATGAGCTCAAAGATGATCCGCGCTTACTGCCAACTGGACGAAGCTGGCGAAGGAATGCTTCGGATGGCCATGCAAGAACTGAATCTGAGCGCTCGCGCGTATGACCGAATTCTTAAGCTTGGGCGCACCATTGCCGATCTCGCGGGCGTGGATCAGATTTCCGCGGAGCATATTGGAGAGGCGATCCAGTACCGCACAATGGATCGGAATTTGTGGGGGTAGAACAGGACTTCACATGATCGTCGTCGTTCACGGGTTAAGGCCAAATCCACGACCCTGCCCTCAGTTTGTAATTGTGCGAATGCGGGATTCTTGCCAATAATGTTCGCCTCATGCAGAGGAGGCTTCGGAATTGTGACTCACCAGTCGAGGGGTGCCTGGATTTGCCAATGACCTTGGATTGCTGCGGACTGGCTATTCAGGTGCCTTTTCTTGCCCAGTGTCAGCTCAGGAAGCGGCTGTGTCTCGCAGCGATTCTTTTGGCCGCACTATCCCTTGTGAGTTGCAAGCCGGTCCTGGTCAAACAGACCACTATCTCGCCCCGCTACCAGCCTTCGGGAATTAATCCTGACCTTTACAACGCTGTCGGCCTTTATACCCGCTTCGACACAATCTTCCCAGCGCATGTGGTCGGTCACGCCTCAATAGTCAGCCAGTTCGTGTATGCGTCAGTCGAACCAAACGTCAGCTATTCGTATAACCACACTACTCGGACTCTCGCCAGCTACACCTCCCGCAATCCGGTCACAGGTCTCCTCATCGCCAAAAATGGTAGAATCCTCATGGAGCATTATCAGTACGGTTGCGATGCCCAGACTCGTTTTCACAGCCAATCGGTCGCCAAGACTGTGGTTGCCATGCTGGTCGGGGTTGCGATTCAGGAGCATCTGATCCGTTCAGTTGAAGACCGCGCTGAAGCTTATGTTAGGGAACTTACCGGCTCCGCGTATGGATCCACCACGATCCGCGATCTGTTGCACATGGCTTCTGGAGTACACTTCCTCGAAAACAACGGTGGTCAGGATGATCTAAAGCGCCTGAACCACGATTTATTCTTTGAGCCCAACATAAGCACTACTGACGCCATCCTGAAATTCAATTCCCGAGACGCTCCGTCGGGCACCAGGTATTATTACGCCAGTATTGAGCCGGAAATCCTTGGATTGGTCCTCAATCGCGCCACCGGTAGGACGGTCTCGCAATACCTTTCGGAAAAATTGTGGATGGAGATCGGTACTGAGCAGAATGCCTCATGGGTCCTTGACGTTCATCAACAGGAAATCACCTACTGCAGCTTCAACGCTACGCTGCGTGACTATGCAAGATTCGGCCAACTTCTCGCTCAGAATGGCCAGTGGGAAAGAAAGCAACTGATCCCCTCCTCATGGATCATCGATGCCACAACCGTCCGGCCAGCGGACCAATTCCTGGCGCCCGGCGTCGCCATGCCGTACTTCGGTTACGGCTATCTGGTCCGCATCTTCCCGGGGAACAAACGGATATTCGAAATGCATGGATTACGTGGTCAGTGCATCTTCGTGGATCCAGATGATGGCCTCGTGATGGTTCAAATGGGTGTATTTAATCCCATGAATGCTGAGGATGAGGAAGCTCTGGCTTTGTGGAATGCCCTCGTCGCAAATGCCGCGAATCTCGAATACTCGGTTCCTGTCAGACCGGAAAATGACTTGCTGGAACTTTCGACTCCCGAGTTGGGCCATGACTAAGATGCCGCGGCTTTTTCGATTCGTGACACGTTTGTCACTCATAATATTCTGATTTTGGACCCAAAACGCGCCGCCGAAGCCATCCGAAAACTCACTCCGGGTCAGCGGCAGGTGCTGCTGACTCGAAGCCGTTGCCAGATCGCCCAGGCGACACTCGACACGATTTCCGCCAAGCGGCCGGCGGATGACGTTCTCGAAGCCTCCCCTGCCCAGACCGCTCTCTGGATGTTTCATCAGCTGTTCCCAGCAACCAGAGCGTAGCATATCGACCTCGCTTTCGAGGTCGCCGCCCCGGTGCACGTCCCGTATCTCCGGGAGGTTATTGGGAAGATCGTCCAGCGCCATGAGGCGCTACGGACCACCTTCTCTTTCCAAGAGGGTCTAGTCCGACAGATCATTCATACAACAATAGTACCTCCTATGGACGTACGTGACCTGCGTGAAAAGCCAGAAAACACTTGGAGATTGGCTGATTTGCAGCGCGAGCTATCGCGGGACCCGTTCGATCTTTTCCGTGGCCCGTTGTTTCGCTGCTTGCTGGTTCTGAAGCCTTGTGAAAAAGGTGTTCTGCTAATCTCGATCCATCACCTGGTGGCGGATGGCCGTTCGATCCACGTACTCACGTCTGAGCTGAGTGCACTCTACGTTGCTGCAGTCCGCCAGCGGTCCGCCGGTCTGCTCCCGCTTCCGATTCAATATGCGGACTACTCGGAATGGCAAAAGCGCCGGTTGGAATCCGCGAAAATGCAGGCTGACTTGAAATTCTGGCGAAACCATCTGAAAGATGCCGTCCCGCTGGAGTTGCCCGCCGTGGTAACGCGCGGCTCTATCAAGAGCTTCAATGCCGGTCTGGTGATGGGAAGGCTCTGTCGGGAGCAAGTCGTCTGCCTGAAACGCTTGGCGCGGGAAGAAGCCGTCACTCCTTTTGTGGTACTTGTGGCTGCGTTCAAGTTGGTACTCCTGCGCCACGCGGCTCAGGAAGATATTTGCATCGGCACACCCGTGGATGGAAGAACTGAGCCGGGTCTCGAACCCTTGATCGGCTTTTTTGTAAACACCGTCGTACTGCGTACGGATGTTTCGGGCGACCCCACCTTTCGTCAGTTGCTCGGCCGGGTCCGTGAGTCCATTCAGCAGGCCCTCAGCCACCAGGAAGTCCCTTTCGATTATCTGATCCGTCAGTTACATCCGGAACGCCACCCCGCGCGCAATCCGTTTTTTCAAGTCTTGTTCAATCTGCTGCCGGAGGCGGACACTGTCTCAGGGGGCGCGCCCGCGCGGATTCTCACCCCTCTTGGCTCATTCGAAGCCGAGACCAAGTTCGATCTCACCATGTACGCACGCTTCTCGGAAGAGTGTCTGGACGTGCGTCTTGCCTGGCGGTCGGACCTTTTCACGTCAGCCCAGATGCAGCAATTCCTAGATGATTACCTAGCCGCTTTGGGCGGGGCCGTCGCGGCGATAGGCTCATTGCTCTCCGCTATACCACTGGCCACCTGCCTAGATTCTCAGCAGGAGCAACTTCCTCCAAAACGTGGCAATTACGTTGCGGTTGACGATTTGGAAGGGGAGGGAGAAACCACAATCTCCGGTCGTTTCCGTCGCCAGGCAGAACTGACTCCACATGGACTCGCCTTGTGTACGGAGAACAGCCGCATGACCTACGCGGAGCTCCTTGCGGTTACAGAAAAGCTTTCGCATCGGATCTACGGTGCGATTGGCGGGGTCAGCGGGCGCGTCGGCATCGTCTCCACAAACGACGAGGCTGGCATCATCTCGATAATGGCCGTGCTGAACGCGGGCTGTACCTACGTTCCGCTTGACCCCTCGCACCCGATCGCACGCCTACAATACATTATAGAGGAAACAGGTACGGAGATCATCCTCTCCCCGGAGCGATTTGCCGGCCAATTCCAAGTCTATCCCAACCTGCGGATAATAGTGGTGGATTCCACGGAGGAAATGGCGCCATCGCCCACTGGTGTGCTGCCAACGATCCACCCGGACACTCTCGCCTATATTCTTTACACCTCCGGAACCACTGGCGTGCCCAAAGGGGTCGTGCAGACTCACCGGAATGTCTTGCATCATGCCGAGGTCTATGCCCAGTCCATCTCCGTCAGTGGGGCGGACCGACTGAGCCTCATAGCATCACTCGGTTTCGATGCTTCTGTGATGGATGTCTTCGGTGCGCTCCTCGTTGGTGCCTGTCTGTGCCCATTCGACGTGCGCGCGCAGAATCTCGGGGACATTCGCGGCTGGCTGAGTCGCCAACAGATCACCGTGTTTCATGCCACTCCCACTGTTTTTCGTTTGGCCTTGGCAGAGCCGTCCAAGTTGGCCGATCTATCCACGGTGCGCGCCGTAGTGCTGGGCGGAGAAGTGGCCCTGCCAAGCGATTTAAACCTGTTCCGACAGCACTTCAGCCCCATTTGTCTTCTCGTGAATGGACTCGGGCCGACGGAATCGACCACAGCGCTTCAGTGGCATTTTCACAGTATGCCCGCTGGCTCGACGAGGACCTTGCCGGCCGGATTCCCCGTCGCCCGGACATCTGTCAGTATTTGCAATCGCCTTGGCCAGCGGGTCGAACCCTTAGCCGTGGGTGAGATAGTCATCCGCAGCCAATTTCTTTCTCCGGGTTACTGGTGTCGCCCGGAGCTTACGGCCGCTTCATTTTCCCAGCCTGACTTCCGCGGTGAACGAACATATCGCACAGGCGATCTCGCACGGTTCCTTAGAGATGGCGCCATCGAGTTCGTGGGACGGAGGGACGGGCAAGTGAAGATTCGTGGGCAGCGCGTGGAACTAGCCGAGATCCGCGAAGCGCTGTTGCAATCAGCGGAGATACGTGATTGCGCCGTGATACTGCAGCGGGGCAATGAAGATCGCCTAGTGGCTTGCCTAGTGCCACGGGCGGGACTCTTAAATAGCTCAGAAATTCAGCAGGGACTACGGGCAATCCTCCCTGAGTATATGGTGCCGCACCTTATTCTCACCGTGCCCCAGCTTCCGCTAACTGCAAACGGAAAATTGAATATACGTGCTCTTGAGGCGCTTGCTCGCACTCCCTCCACTGCCTACTCCAGTACTCCGCCCCGCAATGTTTTGGAGCAACGATTACTGGTGCTGTGGCGGACGGTCTTAGGCGTTACCGAACTCGGCATATACGACAACTTTTTTGACCTCGGAGGCCACTCGTTGCTCTTGATCCAGCTTCACCGCCGCATTCGCGAGGCTTTTGGTGTCGATTTTGCCCTATTAACCATGTTCCGCTTTCCTTCCATCTCCAACCTCAGTAGTTGGCTCGCAGAAAATCATCCCCATTGCCTTCATAATGAAACCATCGGACAGCCTGCCTAGCTTCTCCTTTAATACCCCTCAAGATATCGCGGTCATTGGAATGACCGGGCTGTTTCCCGGTGCCCGCGGAGTAGAGCAGCTCTGGCGTAACTTGAAACACGGGCTCGACTCGCTCACTGATCTCTCGCGGGAAGAACTGCTTGAGGCAGGAGTCGACCCTGATAGGGTGGACGATCCGACCTATGTCCGACGCGCAGGAGTGATTGCCGGAATTGAACACTTCGATGCCGAGTTTTTCGGCCTCTCCCCCCGCGAAGCAGAGCAGATGGATCCGCAGCACCGCGTCTTTCTCGAGGCAGCCTGGCACGCACTTGAATTCGCCGGCTACAGTACCGATTCATTTTCTGGCCGTATCGGAGTTTTTGCCGGCAGCGCTAATTCGCAATATCGACCGTCCGGCTCCGATGGTGCGTTCAGCAGTAACGAGAAGGATCACTTAGCTACTCGTGTGGCCTACAAGCTGAACCTGAGGGGTCCCGCGGTTAGCATACAAACCACCTGTTCGACCTCGCTGGTCGCCGTCTGTATCGCTATCCAAAACCTGCTCTTAAAGGATTGTGATTTAGCACTGGCTGGGGGGGTTTCTCTCCGCATTCCGCAACACACCGGTTATCTATTCCGTGAAGGCGGTATGCATTCACCGGATGGCGTTTGTCGCCCTTTTGATGCCGAAGCGCGCGGAACTATCTTCAGCAGCGGATTGGGGCTCGTCGTACTCCGCCGCCTTTCGGACGCCATCGCGAGTGGGGACCATATTCTGGCTATCATAAAAGGCAGTGCCATCAACAATGATGGTTTCGCCAAGGTGGGCTATACGGCGCCAAGCATCAGTGGGCAGGCTGGCGCCATTCGTCGTGCGTTGGAGACGGCGTTGATCTCGGCTGACGAGGTCGGCTACGTAGAAGCTCATGGCACCGGCACAGAGCTTGGAGATCCAATTGAGTTTGCCGCTCTGACGGACGCCCACGGGTCGACTGCGCACAAGAAGTGCGCTCTCGGTTCCGTCAAGGCCAATATCGGTCACCTGAACTCCGCCGCCGGCGTTGCCGGCCTGATCAAAGCGATCCTCTGCGTCAAGGAGGGTGTGATTCCAAGTGTCCTGCACTACAAGTCTCCCAATTCAAAGCTCGGCGATCTGGCTGCGAGTCGCTTTTATGTTTCGGATCGGACGATTCCATGGCCTGCCGAGTTTTCAAAGCGTATCGCTGGTGTGAGTTCATTCGGCATTGGCGGTACCAATTCCCACGTCATCGTCCAGGAGCCGCCTGCCGCCACCCCGAGTCGATCGCATCGGACGTATTGCGTGCTCCCAATGTCCGCCCGCACTGAAGCTGCATTGGTCTCCGTTCAGGCTGCTCTGGCGGAGCGGTTTGCTACAAATCAGGAGCTAAACGTGTGCGACGCTGCCTTTACTCTCCAGGTTGGCCGTAAAGCATTCCCTTATCGATCCTCATTCGTGTGTCGCGATCATGCAGAGTGCCTTGATCGTCTGCGGATTCCACCTGAACCGGTCAGAACGATATCGCATGATAGCGTCGCCTTTCTTTTTCCCGGTCAGGGCAGTCAGTATCCGCTGGCTACTCGCGAAATTTACAGAGAGGAACCGGTCTTCCGCGAGGCGATGGATCACTGTATCGAACTCTTTTCCTATAATGGCATCGACGTCCGCGGCTCACTTTATGATGATCCGACGGTCTCCTCTAATCCAGACCAGTTTTTCGCGACATCTCTCGCACAGCCAATCATCTTCGCTGTCTCTTGGTCGTTAGCTCAGTTTTGGATATCCCTTGGCGTTCGACCCTCCGTTTTGCTAGGTCATAGTGTCGGAGAATACGTCGCAGCTTGTGTGTCCGGCGTTTTCAGCCTCGAAGACGCTATACGCCTGGTTTCTCGGCGAGCGTTACTAATGGAGACGCTTCCTCCCGGGCGCATGCTTTCCGTCTCCGCTGGCGTCGAACACTGTCGGCGGCTAATCTCGGCATATGGTGATCAGTTGGAAATCGCGGCGATCAATGGTAATGCCTCCACTGTCATATGCGGGCCGGTTGCGGTCGTGGAGAGTTTCCGGAGCCATCTCGAAATGCTGGGCGTCGACTCACACCAACTCAGGACGTCACATGCCTTTCACTCGGCGATGGTCGAACCGATTCTAGAGGAACTGAGACAGTTGGTCCGCTCCTTCAGTTTCCATGCACCGCAAATTCCCATCATCTCAAGTGTCAGCGGCGTCCGACTTGCCGCCGCGAAATGTGCTGATCCCAACTACTGGGCCGAACATGTGCGGCGCACCGTGCAGTTTCAAGCCGGTCTTGGTACTCTCATGCTTTCCCAACCGAAAGTAATTCTTGAGGTAGGGCCTGGCCGCGCTTTGAGTACACTCGTCCTCGACGAAAGCCCGGATAGCGGACTCGTGGTCATCGCTTCAATGCCTCATCATCGTGATGGAAAGAGCGAGTTGCGCGTTCTGGCTCAGGCAGTTGCCGCACTGTGGACTTCCGGTGTCAGCATTGATTGGGCTACCTACAATTCCGCGCAACGCCTATCGCGTGTCCCAATGCCAGGCTACGCTTTTCAACGCCGGCGCTTCTGGAGCAACAGTCGCGCTTCGGAACCAAGCAATTCCAAAAGAAGGAACAGCG
>Ga0207671_10002265_pt1 | contig 20812 bp, 18 predicted proteins | sample KBSC24metaG_FD_184352 | JGI IMG/M metagenome (GOLD analysis project Ga0207671, IMG submission 184352) | Corn rhizosphere microbial communities from Kellogg Biological Station, Michigan, USA - KBS C2-4 metaG (SPAdes) (version 2) | ecosystem: Host-associated > Plants > Roots > Rhizosphere > Soil... | reverse complement strand
ACTTCCAGTTGATAAATCTGTTGGACATGTATATAAGGATGGAATTCATGCCTATCACCGAAAAGAAGAAAGCCCACTTCCTGTGCCCCAGCACATCGATGATGTAGTAGAACAGGGAAAGGAACAGCAGGCTAAGACCACCCGCTAACAACACAAAGCTGCTGGTCCATAGGTTCTTGTTGATGGGGAATACAATATTCCATATAAGGGCGGCCGCTACTGATATAACACCGGCAAGGGCCATACGCATTGCTTTGGTTGATGGCGTCAGTGGAGTGTTTCGCAGCATCTGTCCCGTGAGTATGCCCATTAGTCCGGTGCCAATGGCAGGAATAGTAGATACCAGGCCTTCGGGGTCGTGGATGACAAGGTAAAGGTGACCAGGTATAATATTCCTGTCAAGATAGCTGGCGAAATTCCCTTCCATGGTGAGATCTCCCATCGGATGGCCGGGCGCCGAATTGAATAGCAGCAGCAGCCAGTACCCGATAAGCAATCCCGCGAACCATATCATCTGCCCTCTTTTTTGCGTATACAGATAAATGATATTGGCAAACATATACGCCAGGCCGATACGTCCCAATACGCTGGGGAACCTCACTTCCGACAGGGGATGTATCTTTAATCCATTGTTGTAAATGATCCCCAGTATCACCAGGGTCAGCCCCCTGCGGATCACCCGCCACAACAGCTTCTGGCGCTGCACTCCTTTCTCCAGGTCCCTGCCCACGGAATAAGGCGTCGCTACACCCGCAATAAAAAGGAACAAGGGGAAAATAAGATCATAGAAGTGAAACCCATTCCACTTGGGATGATCGAACTGCTCAGAGAGCGTTCCCCAAAAAGGACTGCCCGTGATCTTGGCCAACGAATGAAAGATCTCTTCTCCACCGATGATCCAGAACATATCCAGACCACGAAGAGCATCCAGCGAATACAGTCGTTGAGGAGGCATTGCAGTTGTAACAGCGGTAGCAGTTGTTGGTTGAGCCATAACAGGAATGAATAAAATTATGGGGACCTATGATCCCATTCTGTGAATATACATATTTTAACATCCTTTTTGCATAATTCTATTCGCTGTTGCACGAATACCCGCATTTGTAGAAAAAAAACGTCAGACCATACGCGTGCAGGCTCGATCTCGGGCGATGGCAGGGTTATTGAACCTGCTATCATGATCCGATTTACTCACTAAAATGTAAGTTATGAAGAAGATCATTATTGGCCTTTGTTTATTGTCGGCAACGACGTTCACTTACGCCAACAACAGGTATACACCGGAAAGGAGAGTGCCGCTGCATGTAGTGGAGACCTTCCATAAGAACTACCCGGATGCTACCGCAGTACATTGGACATATACGAGTGGAAGGTGGAACGCCAGCTTCCACAAAATGGATGGTAACAGGGACATGTATGCATGCTATAACGCCAAAGGACATCACATCGACTCGCGATATGCGCTGGCTCCAACAGCCGTTCCTGATAAGGTAGTCGAAAACGTAGATGTAAGATATCCTGGCCGGTATGAACACCATTATACCAAGATTGAAAGACCGATGAAACGCGACCTGTATAGGGTCCGCGTGAGACACCAGGGTGTTTATAAGACCCTCTATATGGACAGTGGCGGTCATGAAAGGGACTATGCAAGTCGTTAACTTGTTCACTCTATTCTATGAAAGGATCCCCGGCATATCCGGGGATTTTTTTTAAGAATGCCTTGGAACTCTCAAAATATTTATGGAACTTAGTGTATTACTTAACTAGTACACTAAACTACCTCCATGGTAAGCATCCAGGACCTGAGCTTTTCCTACAAACGAAAATCCGTCTTTAAAGGATTGGATCTCAATTTACAAGCCGGCCACATCTACGGATTATTAGGCCGGAATGGCACGGGCAAATCCACCCTGCTACGAAACATCGCGGGCTTCCTTTTCCCCCAATCCGGCCGGATAGATGCCCTGGGTTTCGATCCCCGCCACCGGCAGCCGGCCTTCCTCCAGCAGGTATTTCTCCTGCCCGAAGAGTTTTACCTGCCCCCTATATCCATCACCCGCTGGGTAGAGCACGCAGCCAGGTTCTATTCTCTTTTCGACATGGATCAGTTCTATAAATACACCACGGGATTCGACATTCCCATGCAGGGGGGCATGCAGGAAATGAGCTATGGTCAGCAGAAAAAGCTGCTCATCAGTTTTGCCCTTGCAGTCAACTCTCCCCTCCTGCTGATGGACGAACCCACCAATGGTCTGGATATACTTAGCAAAAGCCAGTTCCGTAAGATCATTGCAGGCGCCGTGGATGAAAAGAAATGTATCCTTATCAGCACCCACCAGGTCAAGGACCTGGAAAACCTCATCGATCGCATCCTCGTCATCGAAGAAGGCAGGATCCTCTTCGACCAGGGTATGGACTCCATCGCACAACGGTTGAGCTTCACCCTCTCCTTCGACCCGGAAGAGACAGCCCGGGCCTTTTACAGCGAAACTTCCTTAAAAGGAAATGCACTCGTGCTGCCCAATACGGAAGGAGAAGACGGCAGGCCGGACCTGGAGATGCTGTACAAAGCCATCATCCTGGCAGGAGAAAAAATAAACCAACAATTTGAATCATAGAGAATGAACCAAACCTTTAGCTTCCCGAGATGGCAGATGCTCGTAGCAAGTCACTGGGCGGAACACCGTAAACGTTATTTGCTTGCACTAATGGCCGTGGGAGGATTGCTGGCAGGCTGGTACAGCTTCCTGCTGCTGATCGATCATTTCGGACCGCTCAATCTATTCATACAGTACGCCACTTATTACTGCGGACTGTTTTTGGTGGGATGCTTTCATGCCAGCACCGTCTTTTCCGAACTGGGCAGCAAGTCACGGGCAATACAATACCTGTCCATACCGGCCAGTCATCTGGAAAAACTATTGTGCGGAATCCTCTTTGGCGTGGTGTTTTTCTTTATAGCCTTTACCATTGTCTTCTACATCGTGGACATTCCCATGGTCTCCCTGGCCAACCGTATCATCGCCGGTGAAAAGCAGCACTGGCCCAACACTTTCCAGTCCATCGGCATCGTAGGTGTGCTCGACATCTGGAACAACCAGTGGGCGCCTATATTGGACAGAAAATATCACTTCTTCCTGTTCGCCTATTTCGCCATCCAGTCCGCCTTCCTGCTCGGCTCCGTCTATTTTGCCCGCTGGAGCTTTATCAAGACGGTGGTGGCATTGCTGCTGTTCTGGGTGATATTTATTTTGTATGTCCAAAAAGGGATTGCAGAGCATCTACCCAATGGCTGGCATCCCCATGATCTAGTACGCTGGGCAAATAACTCGGATAATATGCTACCCGCCAGCATGGTCGCCCTGCCAAACCCAATGGAAAGGATACTGATCTTTTTAATGCAATACAGCATACCTCCCATATTCTGGATCATCACCTATTTCCGGTTGAAAGAAAAAGAAGTGTAAGTCATCATGCAATTCAGAGAATCACAAAGCATATATCTCCAGATCGCGGACTATGTCTGCGAAAAGATCCTGTTGAAGGAATGGGTAGAGGGTGAACGCATCCCTTCTGTGAGGGAGCTGGCCGTTCAGTTGGAAGTCAATCCCAACACGGTCATGCGCACCTATGAATTTCTTCAACAGCAGGAGATCATCTATAACCAGCGGGGCATCGGGTTCTTCACCTCAGACAATGCCATTCAGCAGGCAGTAGAATATCGCAAACAGGTATTCATCGAAAAAGAGCTGCCACAGGTATTTCGCAGCCTCTATTTATTAGGCATGGACCCGGAAGCGCTGCGACCCGGATACGAACAATACAGAAAACAGTTTTTTTCATAGTAGTCTCAACACAGATATATGAAGACAAGCGACAAATTATTACTGACATTGGCCCTCCTGATATTGGGCGTTTTCGGAGCCATCAATCTTACGCTCTACGCCCGGATGAAGGCGGGGCATATAAAAAATATGTACTCACGTGACGGATGGGTACACCCATATGAAGGCAAGCCCCCCTCGAAGATCACCCTTCAAGGCAATATCAATGTCACACTGGTGCCGTCCGACAGCTTTAATATAGAAGTGCAGGAGGAGGCCGCGGGCAAGATTCACTGCCAGCTGTCGGGAGATTCCATGATAATAAGGAGCGAGGATACGCTGCCCCTCAATCCTCATGGTTACTTTCAGAATTACAGCGATCGTCCCTGGGTATCTGTAGATATGCCCGCTGATATCAGTCTCGTTCGCATAGAAGGACAGCTCGCCTTGTTCCGGGGCACGTCAAAACCGGCACACCTGCACCTTGATATCCAGGCTGTCAACAGCCAGGTCTGGATGGGTGAGACCTATGGCACGGAAGGCCCCTACTATCCCACTTACTATTTTGATTCCGTACACGTGCAGGAAATGAACAGCAACCTGATCATACATCAGAATGCAGAGATCCAACGGCTTTCGGTCAACCTCGATGACCAGTCAGAGCTCAACGATTATAAAGGAACGCTTGGCTCTCTCCATCTCCAATATACACCGGAGTCGAAGATCAATCTCAAAGGTTCTACCCTTGATAAGCTAAAGAATTAGTCATGTAAGTCATTCCACCATAAAAAATCTGTTATGCAACTAGTCATTCGGGGTCTTTCCAAGACCTACAAGGGCGGCGTACGCGCTCTAAAGGACGTCAACCTGACACTCACCAACGGCATGTTTGGCCTGCTGGGCCCTAACGGCGCCGGCAAATCCTCTCTCATGCGCACCATCGCTACCCTCCAGGAAGCCGATGAAGGCACCATCTTTCTCGACGGCCTGGACGTCCTCCACCACAAGACGGAGGTCCGGAAATTACTAGGTTATCTCCCCCAGGAATTTGGCGTATACCCACGCATCTCCGCCGAACAGATGCTGGATCATGTGGCTCGCCTGAAAGGTGTACAACAGGCCGGCGAAAGAAAAGAGCTGGTTGGCGAGCTCCTTAATAATGTCAACCTCTACAAGGACAGAAAGAAGAAATTAGGCACCTTTTCCGGCGGTATGAAACAACGCTGGGGCATCGCACAGGCCCTCATCGGCCAGCCAAAGCTGATCATCGTGGATGAACCCACAGCCGGTCTCGACCCCGCCGAGCGCAATCGGTTCTACAACCTGCTAAGCCATCTGGGCGAAAACACCATCGTCATCCTCTCCACCCACATCGTCGAGGACGTCAGCACCCTCTGCTCCCGATTTGCCATCATCTGCCAGGGAGAAGTATTGTACAGCGGTGAACCCGACGGAGCAATGGAGGAAATGAGAGGGCGCATATACAGTAAAATGATCCCGAAAGAAGACATTATCCGATACCAATCCAGCTACCCTATTCTTTCCACACAGCTGAAAGCGGGAGAGCTCTATATTCGCATACTGTCCGACAACGATCCTTCGGATGGTTTCAGCCCCGCCGAGCCCAACCTGGAGGACGTCTACTTTAGTCATATTTCCCAAAAAATGGATGTAAATACTTTATAATCTCCACCAGGATGGATGCAAATACCTTATAAATCTTTTCCCATGTTCCTGCAAATATTCCTCTTCGAAATAAAATACCGGCTCCGCCGCCCCGCCTTTTATCTGTTCTTTTTCTTCGGCCTGATCTTCGCCACGCTGAACTTCGCCAACGGCGCCGTACCTATCATCGAGAAAGAGCTGGTCAATGCCCCCGCGGTGCTGGCCATTTTTTCTGCTGCCGCCAGCATCTTCCTCATGCTGGTAAGCTCATCCATCATGGGTGTCCCCCTCTACCGCGACATCGAACACAACACAAAGGAATACTATCTCTCCTACCCCATCACCAAGGCGGGCTACTTTTGGGGCAGATGGCTGGGCTCCTTCCTTTTTGTCACGCTGGTCAGCATCGGCGTGCTGTTGGGCGCCTGGCTGGGTACGCATATTGGCCCCGCATTTGGCCTGAGATCAGCCGAAAGCTATGGACCCAATCGTTTTTATAACTACCTCTACCCCTTCCTTACCCTGATATTGCCCAATATGTTCTTCACCTCGGCCCTCTTCTTTGGACTGGTGGCTGTGTTCAAGAATGTAAAGGTCATCTATAGCAGCGGGCTCTTCCTTTTTTTGGGCTATGTCATCGCAAATTTCTTTCTCAGCAATATCAATAACCCAAAGGTGATCTATCTCACCGACCCGTTCCTGATGAACGGTCTTCGCGCCGCCACCGCGGGTGCGTCGGCCCAACAATTGAACAGCTCTGTCATACACATCGAAGGATTGATGCTCACCAACAGGATCATATGGGTGTCCGTCGGCGCGGTCATACTGCTGCTGACCTATCTCCGATTCAGCTTCGAAAGATTCTTCTCCGGCAATCATGGACGACGCACCATCGCGCCGGAAAACCCTCCCCCACGCACCAGTCTTCAATCCAAATTCCGCACCGTAAAAATTACCCTGGACAACAGCTGGCGCCGCCACACATGGCTCAGCCTCACACGCATCGAACTGCTCAATATCATCCGGGACAATTATTTCTGGATCATCCTCTCGGGCGGCCTGATCTTCCTTTCCTTTGTATTCTATCACGGCCCCGGCGGCTACAGGGTCTGGGATTATCCCCGCACGGTCTTCTTCATGGATGTATTCGACAAGGTCTTCAGCCATTTTATCTTTTTTATCATCATCTTCTATACAGGCGAGACGGTACACCGGGAAAGAGTGACCCGCTACTCCTATATCAACGACGCTCTGCCGCCGCCCACCTGGGTCCTCAACCTCTCCAAACTCACCAGCCTATGCTGCCTGGCGGCTTTTCTGGCCATCGTTCCCGTACTGCTCGGCATTGGCGTACAGCTCGTAAAAGGCTTTTATCAATTCAACTTTTCCATTTACAGCGTGGCCTTCCTCAGCTCCCTTCTGCCGCAGATGCTGGGAATGGTCCTCTTCTCCTATACGGTACACCTGCTGGTAAACAACAAATTTGCCGCCCACGCCACAGGGATCACGGTCTGGGTCGTGATGGTACTGCTGTCGGAGTTCCATTATTTCGAATACAACCTCCTCCTCTTCGGACATACTCCCGTGGCCATATTCTCGGACATGGATGGCATCGGTCATATGCTAAAACCGTTGCTTTGGTTCCAAACCTACTGGCTGATCGCCGGCGCGCTGATGGTCATTCTGGCCTCAACATTTTACACAAGAGGTCTTAGCTCCTCCTTTAAAGAAAAAAGACAGCTGGCATTGGAAAGGTTCCACGGATCCACCCGCTGGGGAGCTATCCTTCTTTTCATCTTACTGCTCGCCACAGGAAGCTATATCTATTACAACGTCAGCTATCTCAATGAATACTTCACACAGTCGGAAGAATACAAACGGTCCGCCATCGAAGAGCAGCAGCTCAAGCGATATGCCGGACTACCAACACCCAGGATCACTCGAATGCGGTTGATGACCGATCTCTTTCCGTCCGAACAACGGTTTTCATCACATGCCTGGCTCACCATTACCAACAAAGGCAATAAGCCCATCGACACCCTCCTGTTCGACGGCGACAACCTTACATCGTACGACCTGCGTTACAACGGACATCTACTGTCCTACACCAACCCGCTGTCCTTCCCCCGCGGAAAATTCAACCTCTTCCGGCCCAACCCGGAACCTTCCGACTACAGGCTGTATATACTGCCAACACCTCTCAACCCTGGCGATACGGCACAGGCCGAGATCATCAGCGAAAGGTCCAACGAAGGATTCCGGAATAATCTCTACGCGGTGAACATGCTGCGCAATGGTTTTGTGTTCACGGGGGGGCTGCCCGGACTTGGTTACGACGACGATGAAGAAATAGGCAACAACGACACCCGTAAAGAATACGGTCTGCCGGAAAAGCACGAGAAGGACATCCCTCACGATGATCCCACAGCCAGACGCACCATGCAGTCTGAAGTAGATGCCGATCTCATCGACCTGGACATCACCATCAGCACCAACGCGGATCAATGGATCGTGGCCCCGGGTACGCTGGAGAAAGAATGGGTCACCGGCAGTCGTCATTACTTCCATTACGTACAGGACCATCCGAAGATCTATCCTCCCTTTGTCATGTACTCCGCACGCTACACCATCAGCCGGGATACCGTCACCCTGCAGGATGGCCGGCGGGTAGGACTGGCCATCTTTTATGATCCAAAGAACGGAGCCAACATCGCCCGATTTATGACAGCTCTCAGGGACGGTATACAATCCTGCTCCCAACGCTATGGCCCCTATCCCTTCAACCAGATGCGGCTCGCGGAAGTATCCTTCTTCGGCCCCTATATGCGAAGCTGCTCCCAGACGATATTGAACAGGGAAAGAGAAGTCTGGAATTACGACATGCGCGAACCAGGACTCCCGGATCATATCTACTATGTCACCACCGCAGCCGTAGCAGAACAATGGTGGGGACAGCAGGTGACGCCCAATCATACGGTGGGTTCAAGGGTCATCTCCGATGGCCTGCCCAAATACACAGCCCTGATGCTGACAAAACATAAATATGGGGACAAAGGTCTGAATGACGAAATACAAAGATGGAGGAACGACTACGGATGGGGACGAAGCACTAACTGGACGCCGGAACAGGACCTGCTGCATGCCAACCGGTGGTTCCAGTACAGCGCCAAACCTACCCTCGTCCTCTATGGACTACAGGGTCTCATGGGGGAAGACAGCCTGGATGCCGCCCTCCGGAGCTTTAAAGAGGAATTTGCCTTTCGCAATGGAGGTTTTTATGCCGGTACGGAAGACCTTTACCATGCCCTTGACGCCCATGTGCCCGACTCGCTCCATTACTTCCTGGAGGACAGCTGGAAAAAGGTCTGTCTCTATGATAATAAGATCCTGGCCGCCAGCGCTGCTCCCCTGGGCGGGGATCAGTATAAGGTTACGGTCAGGCTGGATATCCATAAGGTCTATTATGACAGCACGGGTAAGGACCAGCCGGCTGTAAGCATGAATGATTATATCGATATAGGGGTTGATGGCCCTGGGACAACATCCCTTTATGTCCACCGATACAAGCTCCGGGCCGGCGCCCAGACCCTCGAGATCATGGTAAAAGGGAAGCCGGCGTCTGTCCAGATCGATCCGCATGGGTACTTGCTCAACCGGACCCCCACCCCGCCATTTGCCCTTTGATTATCAGTATCCTTCCTGGCGAGTCCCCTCCAAGGACTCGCCAGGGTTTGGCGCCTGTCCATGTACGAAATTTCGTATTTTCTCAGGTCGGCCCGCGACTTATCGAAGAAAAGTTTGGTAGTTTCCAAAACGGTCGTATCTTTGCTAACGCTGTTAGGTTAAATATCAGCGCTAGACAATGGGAATCGTAGATCGTAAACAAAGGCAAAAAGAGGAAGTGAGGTCCAGTATCCTGGATACTGCCTGGGACCTGGTAGTCACCGAGGGGTGGCAATCCTTTTCCATCCGCAAGATTGCCGATGCCATCGAATACAGCGTACCCGTCATCTATAGTCATTTTGAAAATAAAGACGCTATTTTGTTGGAATTCAACAGGAAAGGCTTCCGTCTTCTTGCCGAAGCGCTGGCAGCCGCCAAAGCTGGGCACACCGATCCGGCCGACCAGCTGCGGGCTATGGGACGGGCTTACTGGAACTTTGCCTTCGCCAACAAGGAATACTATCAGCTAATGTTTGGTCTGGGTATCCCCACCTGTGAGACAGCTGTTAAGATCCCGGCCATGGGAGAATTCAACCGGGTCATCATCGACAGCATCGTTGCCATGGTTCCCCAGGATCAGCAGCCAGCCTTCGACCCCTTTCTGAAATACCAGTCCTTCTGGTCCATGCTCCATGGACTCGTATCCATCAACATGTCGCGCCTCAATATCCAGGGAACGAGCGCCGAAGGGCAGGGAGAGGGCCATGGTCACCACAAGGATCTACCTCTTAAAGTATTGGAGGATGTACTCTGTAGTTTTATTAGAGGTATACAAGCCGCCGAACGCCCGGCCGTTGGTCAGGACCCTGAAAATTTAAACCCCGGTCAGGCCCAAACCTAAATTTTTTTTAACCCAATCGCTAACACCGTTAGAAATAATTAACCCACTAGATTTAATAATATGATTAAACAATTTAAATCACCATATATGAGCTTTTTAGAATCTTTGAATTGGCGTTATGCCACCAAGCGTATGAATGGAAAAAAAGTTCCGCAAAATAAAGTAGACATCATTTTGGAAGCCGCCCGTCTGGCCCCCACCTCCAGCGGTCTGCAACCCTTTACCATCCTTTCTATCACCGACCCGGCACTGCAGGAAATGATCAAGCCCATCGCTAACAACCAGCCGCAGATCACAGAAGCATCTCACCTGCTGGTCTTCGCAGCCTGGGATAGTGTCACCCCCGAAAAGATCGACGAAGTGTTCGACCAGGTGATACAGGAACGTAACCTCCCCGCCGACGGACTCGACAACTACCGTAACTTCCTGAAGAGCAAGTTCGGATCAATGTCAACTGAAGAACAATTCCAATCCGCTGCCCGGCAGACATATGTTGCCTTTGGCATCGCCATCGCCGCAGCCGCCACCGAAGAGATCGACGCCACTCCCATGGAAGGCTTCCGTAACAGCGAGCTGGATGAGCTCCTTGGCCTGAAAGAAAAAGGACTCCGCAGCGTGACGCTGCTGCCATTGGGCTATAGGGATGAAGAAAATGACTGGCTCCTTAAACAAAAGAAAGTACGCCGTACGAAGAGCGACCTGGTCATCGAATTATAATAATTATATCGATGTTTAAACATTAGTAATCAACCTATATTCGTATTTTGTCGTTCAATTATAATTTATAAACACAACATAACCAAAAAACAAAAAAAGATGAAATCGACAATCATTACAGCAGCATTTATCACCCTTTTTACGACCGCAGGCTTCTCTCAGACCTGGAACTGGGATAAAGCCCACTCACAGCTAAACTTCGGCATCACCCATATGGGCATCTCCGAGATCGACGGCTCTTTCGGCAACGTCACTGCTAAGATCACTTCTTCCAAAGACGATCTCACCGACGCAGTAGTGGACCTGTCTGCAGACGTCACCAGCATCAGCACAGGCAACGATCAGCGTAACAACCACCTGAAAAGCCCCGACTTCTTCGACGCCGCCAAATTCCCTACCCTTACTTTCAAAAGCACCAGCTTTAAAAAGACGGGCGCTAAGACCTATGAAGTTACAGGCGACCTCTCCCTGCATGGTATTACCAAAACAGTTGTGCTGAATGCAACCCTCAATGGTACAACCACCAACCCGATGAACAAAAAGACCGTTGCCGGCTTCAAGGTCACCGGTACGATCAAACGCAGTGATTTCGGTATCGCTACAGGTTTCCCCGCCGGCGCTCTCAGCGACGAAGTAGCCCTGAATGCCAACGCCGAATTCGTAAAAGACTAATTTATTTTCTCCTGCCCTATCCGTCCGCACATCAGACGGGCGGATAGGGTAAATTACATCATTATGAAGAAGTATTTTTATCCCGCCATCGCAGCCCTGATACTCGCGGGATCCGCATTTACCTTTGCCGCCACCAACTGGCAGATAGCCGACGGCTATTCCATCGGATTCTCCAGCAACGACGCGGGCGGTGTATTCAAAACATTCAAAGGCGCCATCGTATTCGACGAACAAAATCCCGCCGCATCCAAATTTGACGTGACCATCGACGCCGCCTCCATCAACACGGGCAACGGCCTCCAAAACAAACACGCCAAGAGCGACGAGTGGTTCGATGTTGCAAAATATCCACAGATCCGCTACACATCGTCTAAAATTGTAAAAGCTGGCAGCGGCTACCAGGTCACAGGCGACCTCGAAATACATGGCGTTAAAAAACCCGTTACTATCCCCTTCACCTTCCAAAAGACGGCAAAAGGCGCTACATTCACCGGCAGCTTTACTGTCAACCGCAGCGACTTTCACGTAGGCAAGCCCGGTGGCGATGTGGCCGAACAAATAAAAATTGATGTCTCTGTCCCCGTCACAAAACAATAAACCATGTTTAAGAAAGCGCTCATCCTCGGCATCGTCTCCGGCCTCCTCGCAGGCATCGCCGGACTCATCTATGCCCACTTGTACTATTCCATCAACGCGGCGGATTTCTCTAAAGTAGCCTCCTCGATCCGTATCATCGCATCCAGTCTCGCAGGCGGGGTCCTCGCGGCCATCGGTTTCACCATCCTCAACAAATGGCTGAAGAGCAACGGAGAAATAGTGTTCAACCTCCTGTTCTCCATCATCAGCTTCGCCAGTCTGCTGATGCCCATTGCTTATAAATTGCCTACCTCACTGGAAACTCCCGAACTTTTTCCGGGCATGGTTATCCCCATGCACTTCTTCCCGGCCCTGGCCTGGTTTACGCTAAAACCCTTATTCATACGTCATCAACCTGTTGCATAAATGCAACAGGTAAGTGGCACGAAATTTTATGCTTACTTTTATAACAGCATAATTTCGATATGAATAAAAAGGTAATGATACTGGACGATGATATGGACATATTGCAAATATGCTCCATCGTGCTAAAAAAGAAAGGATTCGATGTGTCCACCCTCAATAACTCCAATCAGATCGTCGATCGCGTCAGGGCCTACCAGCCGGATGTCATCCTCATGGACAACTGGATACCCGGTCCCGGCGGTATAGAAGCTACCAAAGAATTAAAAAATACCACCGACCTCCACGGCATTCCCGTCATTTTCTTCAGCGCCAACAGCAATGTCACGCAACTGGCCAGGGAGGCAAATGCGGACTTCTTCCTGCAAAAGCCCTTCGATATCACTGAGTTGGAAGCCATCGTCCAGGTTGCCCTCGGCCAGACGGTGCCCCAGAGCTGATCTCGCATGCCCCATCCGAAAATCACCACTCAACACGAATTTTATTCGGCCAAACAAATAATTCACCGCATTTAATTCTAAAAACACTAAGTTTGAGGAACATTGTGGCCCTTGCTGAACTTTTACCACATTGTCTAACAAAACTTAACGCTAAATGTCCACTACCGTTATGGCCGCTCCCCTTGCGGCCGTCAAAACCCGTCGCATCGAATCCATCGACCTCCTTCGAGGCACCATCATGATCATCATGGCGCTGGACCATGTCCGTGACTACTTCCACGCCTATTCGTACCTCAATGATCCGACTGATCTTCAACATACTACAGCACCCATCTTCCTCACCCGGTGGATCACCCACTTCTGCGCCCCGATCTTTATGCTGCTGGCGGGTGTCTCCGCCAGCCTCTACGGTCTGAAGAACGGCCGCAAAGCCCTCTCCTTCTTCCTGTTTACAAGAGGCCTCTGGCTGGTCATCGTCGAGCTCTTTATCGTCACCCTCGAATGGACCTTCAACCCGCACTACCCCGCATTTATCCTGCAGGTGATCTGGGCCTTTGGCATCAGCATGATGATACTCTCGTTGCTGATCCATCTGCCTCGCCCTGTTCTCCTGGTCCTGGGAATAGTCCTCATAGCCGGCCACAATGCCCTCGATACAGTACACGTCGATGGCAACACGGCCCCGGCCTTCCTATGGTCGGTGCTTCACCAACCCAATTTCAATGGCTTCCACTTCGGCCCTTTCAACCCCATCGTGGGCTATCCGGTCCTTCCCTGGATAGGCATCATCACCCTGGGTTACTGCCTGGGAAGCCTATACGCACCGGACACAGACCCGGAAGTCCGGAAAAAAGCACTCCGCAATCTGGGCATCGGCGCCATTCTCTTTTTTATCATCCTCCGCTGGACCAACGTATACGGCGATGCCGCTCTCTGGTCCACACAAAAGAATTTTCTCTTTACTCTTTTTTCTTTTGTCAACACCACTAAATACCCACCCTCTCTTTTATATGCGCTCATGACCCTTGGCCCGGCCCTGCTGTTCCTCGCCTATGCGGAACGTCCCTTGAACAAGCTCACCAGTAGAGTAACGGTCTTTGGCAGGGTGCCCATGTTCTTTTACCTGCTCCATATCCCGCTGATACACGGAATAGCCATCCTCGCAGCTGCTCTGTCCCATCACTCCGCCAGCGACATGGTAAACCTTACCACCTGGGTGACGGCCAATGCACAGCTGAAAGGATATGGGTTCTCCCTTTGGGTAGTGTACCTGGTATGGATAGCAGTAACATTGCTCCTCTATCCCCTCTGCCTCCGCTTCAGCCAATACAAGCGGGCACATCAGGCGGAGAAAAAATGGTTGAGCTATTTTTAAAAAGAGAGAGCAGTCTTCTCTCCCCACTTTATAACAGAAGGGTCGGCAGGTGCGCTGTTCCAAAGACATTCCTGCACGGTCACTGTCCTGGCGGCAGCGTTAATGGTTATCAGAATAAAGGATAACAGTGTCTCATCATGAGCAGAGTATCTGCCCTTCATGGGTGAATCCACCCGGAAACAAGGGAGTGAAATATCGTTGTCGGGCCCATGCCACTGGTAAAACTCGGTATTATTATTATGCCCGTGGAAATAAGCCCTGACAGCCGGATGCTTCTTCAGCCACGCGGCCAGGCCCCGCTGTTCGGCCAGCGCAGGAATTTCAATGCTTGTCCCATCACTGAATACTTCCGGGAGCAGGTTCTCAAACCTGTCGGCGCTGTCAATGCCATGATCTCCATTCGGATTGGTAAAGAACCGCGCTTCCACATCCGGTATCGAATGGGCAAAAAGCAGCACAGGCGTGCCGGGCTTTAATGTATCGAGATCCTTATCCATCCAGACACGCTCGGCCGAGTCGGGCCAAAGGTTGAGGAACAGCATATGCACACCCCCAATGTCCCGCTCGTAATGCACCTTGTCCCGGTCATAGTCATAGCTGTCCTTTGTCCTTGCCACAGCAGGATGCAGCATATAATTGTAAATGCCCGCCATAGCAGAAGCATCCCGCACTGGCTTCATCGGCTTGTGATATCCTATAGCGTCGGAGGCATCATGATTGCCCGGCAATAGCCACAGCGGCGTCCGCTCCCCTTGCCGGGTCCGGGTATCCAACGCTGCCCAGTCATCCTCGAACTGATGCCAGGACATGGCAGCAGATTGTATTCCCTTTTCCTGTCTGTTAACAATATCGCCCGTGATCACCAGCCCATCTATCGCCCCAACCTGTTTTGACAGCAGACTCACAGCATGGATCATTCCCTGGCTGACGACCGTAGCGGCCACACTGTCGCCATGGCGAAAATGCGCCCGAAAAAGACCATAGTGCACATCCGAAGTAAAGACAACATGAAAAACACCATCCTGTCCCCTGGAACTAAATACCAAAAGGGACAGGACGGCCGTGAATATCTTGCTCATACGATATTAAGGATGGTGTTGATTACCTTTCCCATTGGACTGAAAACAACCCAGGTCAGCTCCCGGAGGGGTCACCTCCGAAGCTCCATAGGTAAGATCCAGCGGCACCACTACCTGGGGCTGAACACCTGTATAACCCTTCCCGATCAGGGGGGAGGTTGGCTGCAGCCGGAAATCAAAGCCGCCGATCGCAGTGTTCTGCCAGGGCTGAAAACCATGGAAGTCGGCAGGAAGGGGATAATTGACAAACAAAGGGTTCATCTGCTGCACGGCAGCTCCCCCACTGTAGGCCGCAGTCCCCCCATCGTATTTGGCCGTGGGGCTCTCATAGTTCCAGCCCGCCGGGAGATAAGAGGACGGCAATGGCAGATCAGTAGCCTGCGGAACGGTGCAGACAGGGCCCCAGGTAAAGAACTGGTCGGCCGAAGCCAGGGAATCCGCCCACTGATAATTATATCCATAAGAAAGATGCGTAGTATCCGCAGCAGGATTGTTGACCACGCGATAGCCCACACGACAGTTGATGGCAATATTGTTGTAATAACCTCCCGCCGCACCTTGTTCGTAGTCGATGGTAGAACCACGCTGACCAGGCTGCACCTGTGCGCCGCAATTGACAAAAGTGCTGTTATACATCACGACATTCGCCTGGGGCGCGCCCGCCGGCTGCCCTTTATTGGAAAGCTTCTGTCCGTTATAAGCTGTAGCCATGAAAAAATTATACGCCACAGTACCTACTGTACCACCTTTCATATTCACACAGTCACCACCGCTGCCGCCGCCCGGCTTCTCAAATGTATTCCTGAATACATGGACCTTTCCGTTGGAAATGCGGATAGCATCGTCGGTCCCGCCATAGACCCAGCTGTCTTCCATGATGAAATATCCATTGTAGTTCTGGAACAGGATACAAAAGGAAGTGCCGGCGCTCTCATTGACAGAAGCGCTACTGGCGATGACGGCTCCTTCGGGGTTACCGGCAAATTCAATATGCGTCCATTTGAGCACCATCGCAGGGCAGGTGGTCCCTCCAATAAGACCTCTCCAAAGCCCCTGGTGGGCGGGATCCTTTGTCGGATCCTGACCGGGAGCATCATTCCTCGTCACACCCGGCACTGTCATATAAATGGGAGCAGCCTGGGAACCTATGCTGTAAAGGGAACCCAGCACCACTACCCCGGAACCATTCTTGAAATTCAATGTGACACCCGGCTGGATCATCAACGTATCTCCCTGGTTGATATAGACGTCGCTGTCGATGGTATAAGTCTTTCCGGCCTGCATAGTACCTTTGATGGAGCCGGCCAGCGGCACAGAATCACTGACAGTTTTCCCGGGCAGATAGACGGTCCGGTAGATATCCGCCTTCTCTTCCGCCCATTTATTACACCCCGCAATACCACAAACAGCCAGGAGCAAAAGAACAGGAACAATTATTTTTCGCATAAATATTTTTTTGTAAGCTTATTAAAAGTGCGGGAATTGGTCTTGTCAGAAATATAGCCCTATTCCCGCATATGGCTAATGTCTGTCCTTCGGACAACGAACCTCCGGTTCGTTTTGATTTAGAATTTATACCGGAATCCTCCCAGGAGTCCGATGTTGTAATAATCCCTTTCCATGATCGTGATACTGCTCTTGCTTTGGTATGACAACGGCTGCTCCTGCACCCGGGCATGAGGGAACTTCATATAAAGCTGATGCGGAGAATTCAGCAGATTAGTGATCTTGGCAAAGAAATAGATGCGTCTGGACAATTTTTGCTCACCGGAAAAGTCCAGCTGAACATAGGCTCTATCCCAGAGGTCTTCGTTCACATACTGTTGCACCTGGGCAATACGATCTCCGGTGTATGACAGGGCAAGCTGCAGATCCAGCCCCGCCTTGGGGTTCTTGTAGAGCAAAGAAAGGTTTCCGATATGATCGGCCTGGCCCTGTAATGGCCTTGTCTGATTCACCGTATCCGTATGAATGGTCGATCCCACATAGTGATAGAACAGCTTAGGGGTGGTCACACGGGAATGGGTATATGTATAGTTCAGCGAAATACCGAACATTCCGAAATACTTGGTAAATACGGCCTCGAAACCAAAGTTGGTAGCATTGCTGCCATTCTGCGGTTTTATGAAGTTGCTGCTGGGAGGACCATTACGGACCACGAAATATTCGATGGGGTTCTGCAAGGTCTTGTAAAAGGCGCCCAGCAGGAGCTGGTCGGCCAGCCCGGGGAACCATTCATAACGAAGGTCGAAATTGTCAGCCCGTGTATGCCTCAGCAAGGGATTGCCTAATTCTGTAAAATATTCACCCGGGTAGGTATAAGGAGCCAGCTCCGAGAAGGAGGGACGGCTGATGGATTTGTAGTAGGACAGGCGAATATTCTTCTGACGGCCCAGCGCATATTTCAGGTGGGCGCTGGGAAGCACATCCGTATAATGGATGGTGCCATACCCCATGTCCGAATTGAAAGGCAGGTTGGTAGTATAGTCTTCATGTGTATCTTCTACCCTTACACCACCCAATACCTGCAGGGCCTGTGTCAGCATGAACTTGGCCTGGACAAACCCGGAAACGATCTTTTCATGTGCGACATAGTTATTACCGCTGATCGCAGTAACGTTCCCGGTGCCCTTATCAGGCTGGGAGAAGACAAAGTCCACGGAATCCAGCGAGTGAACTTCCTGGGTGGTTGATTTGGCCTGCAGATCATATTGATTATAATAAGCAGTCCTCGTCTTGTATCGGTACATGCCGCCGGTCTCGAACTCTACTGTTCTTTGCCCAATAGCAGGTGTAAAGAAAAGGTTGGCATAGCCGGACCAGTCCTTGTCCGAATTGTGCGACCAGACCCTGGTCATGCTGCCGCCTGTAGAGTCGTTCTTTACTGTACCCTTCCCGGTGGAATCATATACAACACTCCCGTCAAAGCTGTTCGATGCCTGATCCGGCAATTTCTTATGCGCGTCGGAGAAAGAGCCAGTCCATTCCAGCCGGACCTTGCCGCTCAGCTCATGGCTGCCCTGCAGGGTGGCATTATAGATATTCTGAATCGTCCAGGTGCTCCTGTTCTCATATTTCATGGTATAGCTGCCGTTGCCGGAATTTACACCCAGCGTGGTATCAGGAGTCATCCTTGACTGAAATTCGTCCTGGTGTACATAAAAGTTATACAACGAGATCTTATGATGGCTGTTGAAGATGTAGTCGATCTTATTGTTGAGACCGATGCGGGTGGTCTGTGTCGAATAATGCCGTTCATATTTATCAGAGACGCTCAGCTGCTGCGGGGTCGTAGCATAGTAAGGCGAGGTGGGCAAAACAGCATTGGGCTGGGCATCGGGAATAATGTACTGGGAATTGGACCCCCGATAGAAGTTTTGAACAGCGCCGGAAATGATGAACCCCAGCTTTTTCTGAAGCCAGCGGTTGCCAAATGTGACACCGGCTGATTCATTTATCGGGGTGGTGATATCATGATATTTCAAATTAGACAGGGGGAAGTCGGCAGCTGTGGCCTGGTAGCTATTCCCGTGGATCTCCGCAGGACTCTGCTGGTGGATCCCGGAGTGGTAAAAAGCATTGAACGGGCGTTTGGAGAACAGCGTCGAATAGCCTCCTGATACATTGGCTGTCAGCAGGAAATCTTTCGGCGCATCCTTCATTACCAGGTTCATTGTACCACCGATGGCATCCCCTTCCATATTCGGGGTCAGCGTCTTGATCACTTCCAGTCTTTCCAGCAGCTCCGAAGGGAAAAGGTCCATGGGTACAAATCGGTATTTATCATCCGGGCTGGCGATCTTGATCCCGTTGACCAAAACATTGTTGTAGCGCTGGTCCATTCCACGGATGATGGCATAGCGTCCCTCCCCGCTGGAGCCCCGCTGTACGGTGACCCCGCTGATCCTCGCCATGGCATTACCTACGGTGAGGTCCGGAGATAATTCGATGGCCCTGGCAGAAAGAATATTTTGCACGATGTCGGCTTTATGCTCCAGCCTCCTGGCCCCTTTGTCCGAGCCGCCGCCGGCTGCGCTGACCTGGACTTCCTGCAGCTCCCTGCCCTGCTCCTGGAGATTGATATTCTCCACGGTTATGCTTTCATCTTCGCTGACCGTTACTTTCATTCCCTCCGACACGCTATATCCGACAAATCGGACGTCCATCTCGTATACTCCTTTGGGAAGACGTTTAAAAGTAAAAGATCCGTCCAGCTCCACCATTGCAGTCAGCGACAGGCTGCCGTTACGGATATGTACTGTGGCGCCCGCCAACGGTTCACCGGTCCTGCTGTCCGCTACATGTCCTTTGATAACTCCCGCAAATACATTGGAAATTGAAAAAAGTGCGACGAGAAGGAACAAACATCTCTTGAGTCTAAATGCCATCGTTTTGGTTTTGCGGGCGAAATTATCTTTCGCGACTATATCTATCCGTTAACGATTTGCAATTAATGATATGGTAACCTTCCCTTAATATTTGGATCATATTAAGTTCAGATTATCTACAGATTATTCAGAAAGTATACAGGATCAGGCAGGAGGCAGATAGGCAAGCCCCTTTATAAAGGCGGGCATCTCCTCTGCCGGTACGACAAAATCAACAGCCATCCGGGCAATGGCATGCTGCGGCATATATGGCACATCCGCCGTGTCAGGGTCCTGCGCCACCACCACCCCGCCCCTCTCTTTTACATATAACATACCATCCACTCCGTCTGCATTGCCGCCCGACAAGAGCACACAGACAAGTTTTTTGTCATAAACATCCGCGGCACTGCGGAAAGTAACGTCGATGCTGGGGCGGCTGAAATGCACCTTCTCCGAATAGTCCAGCGAGAAGGTCTGATCTTTTTCGATGAGCACGTGATAGTCGGCGGGAGCAAGATAAACAGTACCGGGCAGGATAGGCTCTTTTTCTTCCACCTCCTTGATGGTCGCACGGGTCCTGGATGATAAAAGATCTTCCAGGCTGGATTCAAAGTCTACGTTGCGGTGTATCACGATCAACACAGGTAAGGGAAGGTCCCGGCCAATGGCCGAGATGATACCCAATATCACCTGCAAGCTGCCTGCGGAGCCTCCCAGAATGATGAGCTTAGCCCGTCTCATGGACTTTCCTCCATATTTTTTCCTTGCCTATTTGTTTGTACCCATCGGCTATGGGGGAGAATCTTAGCGACTCCTTAGCCCCCAGCGCCAGGTACCCAAAATTTTCCAGACTGTAATCGAAGATCTTAAAGACCTTCGCCTGCAGGCCCCGTTCGAAATAAATAAGCACATTCCTGCAAAGTATCAGCTGGAACTCATTAAAAGAGAAATCCGAGACCAGGTTATGTGTAGAAAAGATCATTTTCCCCGCCAGGGAACTGTCGAACTTCGCCAAATGATAGTTGGCCGTATAATAGGAAGAAAAATCTTTTATGCCACCGGACTGGATATAGTTCTCGGAATACTTCTGCATCTGGCTGACAG